>Ga0209512_1004930_pt1 | contig 11349 bp, 8 predicted proteins | sample frozenSSSSmetaG_FD_184142 | JGI IMG/M metagenome (GOLD analysis project Ga0209512, IMG submission 184142) | Glacier valley bacterial and archeal communities from Borup Fiord, Nunavut, Canada, to study Microbial Dark Matter (Phase II) -... | ecosystem: Environmental > Aquatic > Freshwater > Ice >... | reverse complement strand
CTATTTAAATTTGGATATTGCTGTGCAACTGCTTTAATGGAATCGTACAAGGCATAAAATAAAGTATCGGCTGCAGTAATAGGGACTGTTGTATAAATTTGCGGAGCTAAATCTCTGCCAAAAGGTTCAAGCAATGGAAATATAACCCTGCTGTATTGGGAGTTTACGGTAAAGTTTTCAATGTAGTCAAATACACCGTCAGGCTGCGGATCAAGCTGGCTGTTTAACCTATCAAGATTTATCAAAGATAAAATGGGCGCTCCCTGATTTTTATTTCCGAAAGGCAAATAACGTTTTGCGCCTAATCCCGGTTGCTCGTACAACACATCCAGTTTAAAATCCTGTGGGGTTAATACGCCATAACCAACCGAATACACATTTTTCATCATCAGTTTCCAAATGGGAAGGTTGGTACGTTGCGATGTAGCTTTTAATAATTTTAAGAACAATACTTTTTGCGTTGCAAGAGAACTGTCTGGTGGTACATCTTCTGAAAACTCACCTACCTGATAAATTTTTCCATTGAAAGAATATTGGTAAGCCACACCCAGCACTTCATCTGTTTGTAAAGGAGAACTTAAAGATAAAGTACCAAGCTGGCGGTTATAAGTGTAAGAAGTACTGTCAAGTTTTCTGGCGAATGTTTTTTCAAAATCCTGCACAGGTTTTAGCCGCAGGCTTAATAAGTTGTTGTAAATGGTAGATGAATTTCTTGCATCGGGTAGGTTTCTTATTTTAGTGAGTAGATCGTTTGTTCCGTTAGTGGGAATTGACTGGCTACTTAAAACATTTATTGTATCTGCTTTTAAATATGGATTTCTTTCTGCAAGATCCATTAAACCTACAATGTCTCTTGTTTCTGTAGTAATGCCGTTTCTATTGGTAACCCAAACCTGCATTTTTAAAATCTGGATAGGACTGTTGATAGAAGGCGCATTAGCCATTACTCTGTTGTAATTATCTCTAAAATATTGCGCTACCAAAAAGTGACGGTTTTCTTCGTATTCATCAGCCTTTATTTCGAAAGTTTGCGATGCTGACCCCCCCCGTAAATTTACATTCTGTCGCTGCGATTTTTGGTTTGCAAGTATTGTTGTAACGTACAACTTACCAAATTGCAATTGTGTTTTTATACCGAATAGTTGTTGTGCTCCTGGTATTAATGTTCCTTTAGATGCAAAACTTACAGAACCTGCTTCAAATCTTTTTATAATATCATCATCACTACCGGTATAATCAAGTTTTAGTTGATTATCCAGATTAAAATTTGCAAGCGTGTTGTAATTTATTGGAAATTTTAATTTATCGCCAATATTTGCATTTACATTTAATTGGGCGTTTAAATTAAAATCCAGACCACCACTTTTTCTTGCCCGTTCAGGCAAAGTTGGGTTATCAATTCTTTGGCCCTGGTAACCTGCAGTAATATCAACATTACCCTGTGGTGTAATTTCAATTTTGCCGGTACCGAATAACCTGTTAAACAAATTATCTGAAAGAGATAATTTAGGTTTTAATAATTTACCTCTGTTTAATAAGTTGGTAGTATTTGCTCTTTTTTGAAAATAGGCAATTTCTGATTTTCGATTTTGTATGGCCCAGTATTCATCGAAACTGTAAGTAGTAGGTGTACGATAATATTTGTCGCCAATTTTTTCGTAAACAGAATAAGTTCTGGTAATGGCATTGTAAACAACAGAATCTTTTACATTGGCAGGATTAGGCAAATAAAATGTACCTCTGTTGCCCGAAGAAACAGCATCTCCCCTGCTGTCATTTATTGGATAATGAAGTAAAGCCGGCGGAGGTGTATCCCTTACATTTTGTAATACATTAGTTAATGTATTGTTTTTATTGTCTGAGGTAGCACTTGCAAATAGCAAAGTCACAGCAGCACACATAAACAATGTGAGAAATAATTTTCTTATAAGCAGCATTAAGATAATAAGTTAATGTAAATCTAGACTCAAATTACTTTAAGGGCTTTTTTTATCAGTTCTTCTAATTTTATAATTTCTGGTTCTGCTGCCTGTATTTTTTTCACAGATAATTCCGCTTGTTTCTGCATTATCCCTAAAGCAACCAACGCATTTATAGCATCTTTTTCTAGACTGTTGACCACTTTGCTCCATGATAGGCTGCTTGATGAAGTTTTATTTCCCACTTTATCCTTCAGTTCAAGTACAAGTCGTTCAGCAGTTTTTTTACCAATCCCTTTAACACTTTCAATCAATTTTAAATTGCCGGTTGTAATGGCTATTTCAACTTCTTCGGGCCTAAGCGAAGACAACATCATACGGGCTGTAGCTGCACCAACACCTGAAACGCTTATCAATAAAACAAACATGTCTTTCTCTTCCTTTTCAAAGAAACCATATAACGTATGGGCATCTTCTTTTATTTGAAGATAAGTAAAAAGTTTGCCCGCTGCAAGTGTTTCAATAGCGGTGTAAGTGTTTAAAGTAATATTTACCTCATAGCCCACACCATTAATATCTACGTATACCTGCGAAGCCGTTTTGTAACTAAAATCTCCCCTTAGATATGCATACATAGTTTTATAAGTCTGTCAATTAACGAAAATAAGGCATTTTTTGGTTTTGTTACTCAAAAATTAGTTGACTTGATTTGAATTATATTTACCGTAATTATTAAGAAATTTTACAAAAATTATTTAAGGAATGGATAAAATTACTGCGGCTATAACTTGTGTGGGTGGATATGTACCTGAATACAGACTTACAAACAAAATTCTGGAATCAATGATTGATACCAACGATGAATGGATAAAATCTCGAACAGGTATAAGTGAGCGCAGGATTTTAAAAGGTGAAGGTTTGGCTACAAGCGATATGGGTGCTGAAGCTGTAAAAAATATTCTTCAGAAAAAAGGTATTTCGCCCGAGGAAATTGATTGTGTTATTTGTGCAACAGTTACGCCTGATATGCTTTTTCCATCTACAGCAAATATAATTTGCGACAAGGTTGGTATAAAAAATGCATTTAGTTTTGATATAAATGCAGCATGCTCAGGATTTTTGTTTTCCCTTACAACTGCAGCGGGTTTAATTGAAAGCGGGCGCTATAAAAAAGTAATTGTTGTTGGAGCAGATAAAATGAGCAGTATTATAGATTATACTGACAGAACAACCTGTATTCTATTTGGAGATGGCGCCGGTGCTGTTTTGTTAGAAGTTTCGACAGATGAAAATGGAATAAAAGATAGTCTCTTAAAAACCGATGGTTCAGGAAAACCTTTTTTACACATGAAAGCAGGAGGATCTTTAAAACCCTCAACAGTAGAAACTGTTCTTGCCAAAGAACATTACATATATCAGGAAGGACAAACGGTTTTTAAATTTGCAGTAAAAGGTATGGCAGATGTAGGTTTTGAGTTGCTGCAACGTAATAACTTAACAGGTGATGATATTGCATGGCTAGTACCACATCAGGCAAATTTAAGAATTATAGATGCAACAGCAAACCGAATGGGATTACCAAAAGAAAAAGTAATGATTAATATTGAAAAATATGGCAACACAACTGCTGCCACAATTCCACTTTGCCTTTGGGATTGGGAAGATAAATTAAAGAAGGGCGACAATCTTATTTTGGCTGCATTTGGCGGTGGTTTTACATGGGGTGCAACATTGGTAAAATGGGCGTACTAATTATACTAAGTATTGTGTATTGAAATAATGAGTATTGAGAAATAATAATTGCGAGACGAGTAGTAAATAATTTGGTAAGAGTTTAAGATATTCAGACATAACATACCAAATGAAAAGAGTTCAGATTTTTAAAAATATAGAAATATCTAAAGCAAATTAATTTACGCAAAAAATGAAACTTATTTTTACAGCCATTGCAGTTATATTAATTTCAATAAATACAAATGCGCAAAGCCGTTATCTAATAAAATTTAGAGATAAAGGTACCAATCCCTTTTCTATAGCAAACCCTTCACAATACTTAAGTCAGCGTGCATTGCAGCGCAGAGTAAGGTATAATATTTTAATTGACAGCCTGGATTTACCGGTTACTCCCAGATATATTGACAGTATCAGACTTTCCGGCGCAGTTACTATTTTAAATGCTTCAAAGTGGTTAAATCAAATTTCTATAAGAACGACTGATGCTGTGGCTTTGACAAAAATAAATAGCTTCCCGTTTGTGATAAGTTCAATGCCCATTGCTGCAAGAGCAAACGAGGAAAGTACCCCTGTAAATAAACAATTAGAAAAGCCTGCAGATGTTCCTTTACAAATAAATCAAACTACTTTTTCGTCAAGATTGTTGGCCGATGCATTAAATTATGGGGCCTCACATGGGCAGGTACATTTACACCAGGGTGAATTTTTACATAACCATAATTTTAAAGGAGAAGGTATGCAACTTGCCCTTTTAGATGCAGGATTTTTTAGGTATTTAACCCTGCCCACTTTTGACAGTATTCGTATCAACAATCAAATATTAAATACGTACGACTTTGTGGGAAATAAAACCAGCGTGAATGAAGAGAACAGTCATGGCATGAATTGCCTCAGTACAATAGCAGCAAACTTACCGGGCATATTTGTAGGTACTGCCCCAAAGGCAACGTTTTGCCTTTACAAAACTGAAGATGTTACGAGTGAAACTAGGATTGAAGAACACAATATGGCTGCGGGTTATGAAAGAGCTGATAGTATTGGCGTAGATGTGTGTTCCGTTTCCTTAGGCTACACCACTTTTGATTTCCCATCTCAAAATTATACATATGCTGACATGAATGGAAATACAACCATGAGCGCAATCGCATCAGATATAGCTGCAAAAAAAGGAATGTTGCCTGTTATAGCTGCAGGTAATGAAGGCACAAGCTCATGGCATTATATTTCTACTCCTGCAGATGCAGACAGCGTTATGAGTGCTGGTGCTGTTGATACATTGGGTAATGTAGGCAGCTTCAGCAGTTATGGGCCAAGCAGCAATGGTAGAGTAAAACCAAATGTTGCCGCAACCGGAGTAAGAGCTGTAGTTGCAAGTCCTAGTACTGGGCAACCGGTTTTAAGTAACGGAACATCTTTTGCGGCACCAAATATTGCAGGGCTCACTACCTGTTTGTGGCAGGCTTTTCCGGAGTATAATAATATCGCAATATTAGATGCCATGCAACGATCTGCAAGCAAATTCAGCATGCCAGATGACCGTGTTGGTTATGGCATTCCTGATATGAAAAAAGCGTTTGTAATTTTATTAAAAAAATCTTACACGCAGCAGTCAAATTTATCAGCATGTATAGCTGCCGTACAATTAAATGTAAAACAGGATAACAGCATGAGTGTTGTAATAGAAAGAAAACAGGCAAGCGAAGTTGTATATACTCCTTTTAAAACCTTTGCCGGCTCCGGTAGTTTCAGTAACAAAAATTTAAGTTTTACAGATGATTTATCACTTACAAGTGGCGGCATTGTTAATTACAGAATTAGAATGGATATTGCTGCTGACACAAGTTTTTATCTTGACTCATTAGTAATAAATACGCCACAGACTTGTCAGTTAAAAAAAGAAGACAACATAAAAATAAATCCAAATCCTGTGGTTGATATTGCAAATATTATTATCAGCAGAATCACTTCAACAAAAATAAATATTGTATTATTTAATGCATCGGGCAAAAGAATATATCAATCAACATATCAGCAGGCACCTGGTAGCACGGTAAAACAAATTAACATGAAACTAATGGCCGGCGGAATATACTTTTTATCCATATTTGCCGATGATAAAAAAATAGTTACTGAAAAGATTTTAAAAAGATAATACGGCTACAAACATAGAATCAGCTTGTGTTTCATATCCTTTTAAATATTCCATTTGTAAAACCTGCAAATGGAATTTTTGTTTTAATGCAGTTACAACATCTTCATTTTCTTTTTTAAATACAGAGCAGGTAATGTAAAAAAATAATCCGCCACTTTGTAAATATGGAATTGCATTGGAGGCAATTTTTAACTGCATGGAAGCATACTCATCAATTTTAACTGCATCAAAGAAATATGTCTGTTCCGGTGTGCGGCTCCATGTTCCACTTCCAGTGCAAGGCGCATCACAAATAATCAAATCATATTTTATTTCAGGAATTGCAGATTGCTCTTCTAACAAATTTGCAGTAAAAGCATGGTAGTTTTTAATACCCGCTTCTTTAAACCTGCTCCGTAAATTGTTTAAAATATTAGACCTAATATCTGAAACGTATAGGTTTACATGTCCATGCAAAATGTCGTGTAACAAGATTGATTTACCACCGCTTGCTGCACAACAATCCCATACTTCCACGTCTTTTTTTAAATAAACATTCGACTTTTGCAAATAGTTAAAAACTAATTGAGAATTTCTATCCTGAACTACTACTTCTTTGTTAGGATCAAAATATAAATCTGTTTTAAACCCCTGTGGCAAAGCAATACAGGAAGTAGATACCTCTTCAAACTTAATATTATTTTTTGTAAGTTTTTCTAAAACCATTCCTTCTTTGCCCGGCCTGATCCGTAAAAAAAACAAAGGTTGTACAAGAAAAGAAAACGCAAATTTTTCTTTTTCAATTCCTTCCCCGATCTCATCTTGAAAAGGAAAAATATCCGCAATATCAATATTTAAAAAACTGATTTTTGCATTTGTACTTAATGCTATTTTCTCATGTAGAATGGGATTTATTTTTTGTAGAAAACTATTACTTTTATTGTTACATAAAAAAGTGGCAATGGCAATTCTATCGTCAACAGAATTATTTTTTAAAGCCGTACCTAAGCGATAAAAATTATAACACAGAGATGAAATTTGCTTTCTGTCTTTGGAGCCATACTTTTTATCTGCTGCAAAAAAACGTTTTAAATGATGTACAAGTGGTTCACCATTTTTATGGGTCTGTATAATTTTAACAGCAGATGTTAAATGGGAATGATGGTGGCTCAATTCATTTTATTTATGGTAAAAATAAATGTAGATAACATTACTTTTAAATCAGGTTTAAAAATATTATAAATCCTTCAACATCCATAATGAACAATAGGTATGACCTGTATTACCCATAGATCCATCAATGTTATAAAAACCGGATTTTTTATACAATTTTTGTGCATCAATCATAAATGGCATTGTTTCTAAATAACATTTTTTAAAACCAAATTCTTTTGCTTGTTGTAAACACAATGCTATCATTTTTGAACCTACACCAAGCCCACGAGCCTCAGGCAGAAAATACATTTTTTGAAGTTCACAAATTGTCTCATCTCCATTATCTAATCGTTGAATACCGGCACCGCCAATAATTTTTTCATCTTGTTCTACAACAAAATAAACTGCATTTGGGTTTTGATAGGTTTCATACATCGTATCCAGATTTGGATCAGCATAAGCGGTCCCAACTTTGGGCGCACCCAATTCCAACATTACCGTTCTTACAATTTCTGCAACCGCAACATTGTCTTTCTGTTCAATTTTTCTGATAACCATATTTATTTTTATAAAAATGGCTTCTTCAAACAAATGAAAAAGCCATCAGGAGTTAATTCAAATTATTTTTACAATTCCAGCAATGCATCTATTGGATCTTTTCCAAACAGCAACAATGCAGGATTCTCCAACAACTGTTTTACTGTAACTAAAAACCCTACAGATTCTCTGCCATCAATAACTCTATGATCATAACTTAAAGCCACATACATCATTGGCCTTATAACCACCTGCCCGTTTATTGCCATTGGCCGCTCCACAATATTATGCATACCAAGTATTCCACTTTGGGGAATATTTATAATAGGCGTACTCATCATTGAGCCAAAAATGCCACCATTTGTTATAGTAAAAGTTCCACCACTCATTTCTTCAATAGTAAGTTTATTGTTTTTTGCTTTTGTAGCAAGCTCAACTACAGCGGCTTCAACACCTGCCATACTTAAACTTTCGGCATTGCGAATAACCGGTACAACCAAACCTTTCGGCGCACTCACCGCAATAGATATATCACAATAGTCATGATACAAAATGTTTTCTCCATCCAAGTAAGCATTTACTGCAGGGAACTTTTGTAAAGCGTAGCAACATGCCTTTGTAAAAAAACTCATGAAGCCTAAATTAACACCGTGTTGCTCTTTAAATTTATCTTTCGATTTTTTTCTGATATCCATAATGGCCGTCATATCCACTTCATTAAAAGTGGTAAGCATGGCTGTTGTATTTTTTGCTTCTACAAGTCTTCGGCTGATGGTTTTACGAAGGTTACTCATTTTTTCAGGACGCTCATTTCTGCCAAACAATTGCGCAGCGGGGTTTCGGCCGGGATTATTTAATGCTTCCAATACATCCTGCTTAACAATTTTACCATTTTCGCCTGTTGCTGTTATTTTATTGCTGTCAACTTTTCTATCTGCAATAATAGCTGCTGCAACAGGTGTAGCTTTTACATCATTTTTAGGTTCAATATTTTCTACCTTTTTAGGCTCAGTAATTTCAACCTTTTTAGGTTCAGTATTTTCTTCAGAAAATTCTTTGTTTTCTTTTGTCGGTTCCTCCCGTTTTTGTTCAACTTTATTTTCAGCAGCAGAAGGTTTTGCTGCATCTGTATCTATACTGCAAACCACATCTCCAATAGCCAGCGTATCTCCTTCTTTAGCTACATGTTTTATAACACCTGCCTGTTCTGCATTCACTTCAAACGTAGCTTTTTCACTTTCCAGTTCAGCAATTACTTCATCTCTATCTGCAAAATCTCCATCATTTTTTAACCATTTTACAAGCGTTACTTCGTTTATGCTTTCTCCAACGGTAGGAACTTTAATATCGATAGCCATTAAAATCGTTTTATTTTTTGCGAATTTCGGATAAAATTATCATTCCTTTCAAATAGATTTTTTATAGGTTTTGAGTTTTTAAAAGTTACGTTTTTGGTAAAATGACTTGAAGGTTTTAAATATTAAAAATAAAAAAAAAGTTCACGTTACATTTTTATCTATACTTGCACATTACAAGAATTTAATAATTTTGAAATGAGTAAGAAAGTTTTATACACTTTAGAATATCCTGTACGTAGTTCTCCCGGTATTTTATATGATTTTTTAAGTAGTGCTTCTGCGCTACAAGAGTGGTTTGCAGATAAAGTTGATGACAGAGACGGCATTTACACTTTTGGATGGAACGGAACCGATGAAAAAGCTGAAGTGTTGGAAAGAGAAGACAATAAACATATTCGCTACAGGTGGTTAAACGGCCCAAAAGATGAGTACTTCGAATTTAAAATCGAAAAATCAGAAGTTACCAACCAGACCATTTTAATTATTACAGATTTTGCGGAAAAGAAAGATATTAAAGACCAGACCCAGCTTTGGGAATATCAGGTTAAAGATCTTTTTCACCGAATAGGTAGTTAAGTTGTAATGAGGTTTACAATTTTTTTATATCCTTCGGGTAATACAGACTGCATCATATTCCAATGATGCAGTTCGTATTTTAAGGCTATTTTAAAAAAATTTCGATTTTCAATTTGTATTTTTAAGTCGTTTGTTAATGAGGAAATTTTCTTAAAATTATCATCTTCAAAATGATGCTGCCATTCATCATCTCCAAAAGATATATAAAAGTCATTCTCATTTTTTAAGTTAGCTAAGATTTTAGCAGCATACATTTTTTTAAAGGTTCCTTTTAAGTGAAGGGTGATGCTGATAAAGTTTCCCCACCAAAACATTGTGCGCAAAGCAAAAATATTTTCTTTGTTAAAAGTAGCCGGGTAATCCATTATCACATAAGGAAACCCATTATAATTTTCTCCTTTTGAAATTTTTGGGACAGCCGAAATTAAAGTTTTTTCAGTACCTACAGCTGCTTTAAAATTCAAAGATATAATGGGGATTTGTTCGTTAAACAATGCCGCTGCTTTTTCAATGATAGCCTGTTTAGTTAAAATAAAATCCTTATCATTTGCCATGGCAAGTTCGCCCGCAGAAAGCATTACTTTTGTGCTGTTATCCATCTTATAAAAATGAAGGATAAAAGTAAAGCTTTTATACAGCCCTCATGTTGAAAAAATTAGATAAACTTATTCTTAAATCATTTCTGGGTCCGTTTATCATTACCTTTTTTATTGCATTTTTTGTTTTAATGATGCAGATATTGTGGAAGTACATTGATGATCTTGTTGGAAAAGGATTACCCTTTTTTACGATCGTTAAATTTGTATGGTATGCCAGTGCAACACTCTCCTCTCTTGCTATGCCTATTGCAATACTTATTTCATCTATCATGACATTTGGTAACCTTGGCGAAAGTTTTGAACTTGTAGCAATAAAATCTGCAGGCATATCATTACTTAGGTTTATGCGTCCGCTGTTGTGGTTTACTGTACTGCTTTGTATTATTACTTTTTTGTTTGCTAATTATGTTATTCCTTACTCACAATTAAAATTTGTTACACTGTACAGAGACATACTTGTAAAAAAACCTGCGCTGAATATGAAGCAGGGAATTTTTTATAAAGACATTGATAAGTATGCAATAAAAGTTGGTAAAAAAGATGAAAACGGAACTAAAATAGAGAACGTTTTAATCTATGAACAATCAAACATATTGCAGGAAAATACCATCGTTGCAAAAAGCGGAAACATGCAGATTTCTGATAATAATAATAACCTGGAATTTAAATTAAAAGACGGTAACAGGTATCAGGAAAAAGGAAGTTATGGAGACAGTTCAACAGAATATGTAAGACTACAATTTCAAACCTTTAAAAAACTTTTTGATTTGAGTGCATTTAATCAGAAAGCCAGTAATGAAGAAGATTTAAAAAATAATTCTAAAATGTTGAGTGCAACCCAGCTTAATAAAAATATAGATTCAATTTCGAAAATTAAAGACAGTCTTTCAAAAAATATCAGCAGGTACATTCATGCATCATTAAAATATGTAAACGACACATCTTCACAATGGAAAAATGTAGCACCAGTAACATTTAATAGTAAAGAAAAACTTTTCCCTAACAGCGCTGAAGATATTATTTACGAAAGATCAATCAGCAAAATAGCAGAAATAAAAAATAATTTATTTTTTAATAATACAGAGTTTGAAAGCAAAAAGCAGGACATAATTAATTTAAAACTTGAATGGCAACGAAAATTTGCTTTTTCTCTTGCTTGTATGGTTTTATTTTTTATTGGTGCACCGCTTGGTTCTATTATTAGAAAAGGTGGGCTGGGTATGCCATTGGTAGTTGCAATTGTATTCTTTTTAATTTTCCATTTGCTTAATATGTTTGGCGAAAAGTTTGTGAGGACGGAAACCCTTTCCCCTTTTTTAGGTATGTGGCTGGCAATTATT
>Ga0209512_1004929_pt1 | contig 11350 bp, 6 predicted proteins | sample frozenSSSSmetaG_FD_184142 | JGI IMG/M metagenome (GOLD analysis project Ga0209512, IMG submission 184142) | Glacier valley bacterial and archeal communities from Borup Fiord, Nunavut, Canada, to study Microbial Dark Matter (Phase II) -... | ecosystem: Environmental > Aquatic > Freshwater > Ice >... | reverse complement strand
CCATCCATTGACAACACCTGGTATCTGAAGCTTTGCATTCATCTCCTGCATGATATCTTCTTTTGTTTTACCGGGCCTCCACTCCTTTTGTGGTTTCAATAAAATAATTGTTTCAACCATGCTGATGGGTGAATTGTCGGTTGCAGTGTTTGCACGGCCTGCTTTTCCCAATACATTTTCGACCTCGGGAATTGATTTTATTATTTTATCCTGAACCTGTAGAATACGTTTAATTTCACTGTTTGACACATCTGGAAGCGTAACGGGCATAAATAAAAGGGAACCTTCATCAAGGGGCGGAATAAACTCAGTGCCAAGGCTCAAAAACATGGGAATACTGATCAACAATGCTATAATATTGATTGCAATCGTGGTCTTACGCCATTTCAGGCACGATTTTAATACGGGCGTGTAAAGTCCTTCCATAAAACGCGTTAGAGGGTTCACGCTTTCCTTTTTAAGTTTACCTTTCATAAAGAAGGATATCAAAACGGGAGTTAAGGTGATCGCTAAAAATGCATCTACCAGCAGAATAAATGTTTTGGTATAAGCCAACGGATGAAACATCTTTCCCTCCATCCCTGTCAGCATAAAAACCGGGAGAAAAGAAGCTATCACTACAATAGTTGAGTAGAATACACCTGGCCCAACCTGTTTCGATGCCTTTTCAATAATTGATTCCCGTCTTTCCTTTTTCATTATTTAATATTTTTTTTTTGCTGAACATACTTCATTGTTCCTTTGAATTTCCGGCTTCATTTGCCAGTCGCCTGTATGAATTTTCAACCATCACAATACTGTCATCAACGATGACACCGATAGCCAGAATGATCCCTGTAAGAGACATGATGTTGGATGAAATATTAAATGCATTCAACAAAATAAATGCAACAGCTATAGATATTGGCATTTGTATGAGGATGATAAAGGCGCTGCGCCAATGAAAAAGAAAGAACAATACTACGAGCGAAACTGCAAGGATTTGCTCAAGAAGTGTCCCTTTTACCGAATTCACTGCTTCTTTTATCAGTATACTGCGATCATAAGCAGTTTTAAATGTTACGCCTTCAGGTAAGCCTTTCGAGACTTCCTTCATTTTTTCTTTGACCGCCGTGATCACCTGATCGGCATTTTCATTATAGCGCATCACAATGATTCCACCAACGGCCTCACCCTCACCATTTTCATCGAATATTCCAAGCCGGAGATCTCCTCCAACCTGAACAGATCCGATATCCTGAACACGTACAGGAATGTTGTTAAAGGCTCCTACAGCGATTTTTTCTATGTCTTCCGGCTTTTTGATGTAACCAAGGCCCCTCACAATATATCCCATATCTGACATTTCGAATTTACGACCACTCACATCATTGTTATTTTCCCGCGTTGCTTTCACTACATTAGCCAATGAAATATTATAATAAGTAAGCTTATGGGGATCGACTATAATTTGATATTGTTTTTGAAATCCCCCAAATGATGCCACTTCACTTACTCCTGGAACTGTCTGCAAGGCAAATTTAACGTACCAGTCCTGAATAGCCCTTAACTCACCAAGGTCATATCCTTTACTGTTAAGTGTGTACCAGTATATATGGCCAACTCCTGTACCATCAGGTCCAAGTGTTGGCGTAACACCTTCGGGGAGAAGTTGTTGAGCAGTACTCAAACGTTCAAGGACACGGGTTCTGGCCCAATAAATATCTGCATCATCTTCAAAAATAAGATAGATAAAACTCATTCCGAACATCGATGCTCCCCGTATATTTTTGACCTTGGGAATTCCTTGAAGATTTGATGCGAGCGGATAGGTAATTTGATCTTCTATCACCTGTGGACTTCTCCCCGACCATTCTGAAAATACAATTACCTGATTTTCTGAAACATCGGGAATAGCATCAATCGGATTTTTCCCAACAGAAAAGATACCTCCAATAAATAGTAAACCTGCTACAACCAAAACAACATACTTGTTTCGCAACGAAAATGAAATTAATCTCTCAACCATAGCCAATATTTAAAACTACTTTTTCTTCGGTTACATCTTTTTTGCAGGTTCTTTCCTAACCAAATTCATTTTGCACTTCGAACATTTCCCATGCTTCCTGAACGACTTCTGAATGCCTCGGACAGGTATAAATTATTATATTTGTGGCTCCTGTTTCTGCTTCAGATCACCTTTTAAAACTATTGTACCACTGTGTTTTACACCCTGTTTTGCCTGATAAGCTGAACTCTGGGAAAATATTGAAAATGCAGTGAAACAAACCAATATTAAAAATAATAGTATCCTTATATCATTAAGTTTAGGAACTGATTAAATGAAGGCTATTCAATTGCCCCATTAATATATTGTTTTTAAAATTAACAGTTCTGGATGGCGAAAAAAATAGGATAAAATCTAATATTGAGATAAGAATTACTTACCCGCCACATAAGAGTTTGTCTTATGGGAGTCATTGCGAAAAAGTGAATTGGAATAATTGGATTATGTAACCATTTAATGTTGAGATACATTGAAAAAGTGAAGATGAGCATGTGAGATAACATAAAATGAGAATGTACGATAATTCAAAATTCTACTGTACCAGACTTTATTGATTGCAAAAAATCTGACCCACTGATATGGCTTTAAAATTTAATGGATGCTCTCCCAATAATACCTTGCAACTGGTTTTTTGTCTTTTGAGGCTCCTGGTAACAGGTAGGTTGCGTATAATGGTTAAGCCTTGTGATATATAAAATGTTACCGGCCCTGCTTTCCAGGTAATATTTTACTAAAGATGTCATATACTTTTGCCATGGTATTTTAATTTTTTAATTGAGAGGATTGCATTATATTATTAGAAGGTTATTCGAAGATTATTCAAAGGTTATTCAAAGATTATTCAATAGTGTTCTAATAACCATCGAATAACTTTCAAATAACCCATGAATAATTTTCAAATTATATTAAGCCGCTCCACTTGACTCGCACCTGCACCATTCAGCTATACAGCTGGTGGTATGTCACCCACCTAATGATGCTTTTAATATAATATACAATGGTTCTTTATTTGCATAACATTGCATGAGCATAGGAATATTTGTAAAGTATCAGTGGCTGGCATGGGAAGAAAATGATTTTACTAAAGTTGTCTTAACTTGGTTAAAATCCAAAAGCAAGATGGAAAAGTAGATATTTCAGCTTTGTAGCCCAATGAGGTATGGGGATGTTATAATATATGAATATAAAAAATATTATTCAGTATAAAAATTATATAATGCGGGAAATTACATTTTTGCAATTTGCAACAAATGAAAAAATGGATTAAAATTTCTACAAACGGGATAAGTATTCAACAAAAAAAGGAAGAGGCAATTGTGGAGTAGATTGTGTAAAGGCCAAGCAAGAAAATTAAGTGGTTCCCTCACATTATAAACTTAACTGATAATAAAATAATTGAACTGTCATACCCAGCTTTTTTATTCAACCAGGTTATGTTTAAAGGCGTAATGGGTAATCTCGGCGTTGTTTTTCAGATTCATTTTTTTTAGGATAATCGATCTGTAAACACTGATGGTTTTTACGCTTAGTGAAAATTCCCGGGCAATGTCCGAAACGTTTTTTCCGCTTGCGATGAGTAGAAAAACCTGATGTTCGCGGTCTGATAATAATTCGTGGGGGTGCTTATTATTATTATTGTTATCCCGAAGTTCATTGGTCATTAATGCAACAATTGAAGGGGTGAAATATCGTTCACCATTTAGAATTTCTTTGATGGCTTTTTCGAGTTCCTTTGAAGAAATATCTTTTGAAAGATATGCTGAAGCCCCGGCCCTCATTGCCCTAATGGCAAACTGGTCCTCAGGGTACATGCTAAAAATAATAACTGGGATTGAAGGATAATTTGCTTTTATTTCTTTCAGGACATCCATTCCGCTTCTGCCCGGCATATTAATATCAAGGATCACCAGGTTCCATTTAGCCTGATTAATAATCCTCAAAACCTCAATGGCATTGCCGGCTTCGCCAAATTCGGTATTTGGAAAGCTTGAAGTCAATGACTTAATAATGCCATTCCGTACAACACTATGATCATCGGCGATCAATATTTTAGTTCCTGCTGTTTCCATTACAGTTGTTAAGTGTATAATTTTTCATCAAGAGCATAATTAACATTTACTTTTGGCAGAATAAATATGATCGTTGTTCCCATACCTGGCTTGCTTTCAATATGTAATTCAGCGCCTATTGACAAAGCCCGTTCCTGCATTCCCATCAACCCCAATGAGTTTGTTTTGTTGCCATCAGGTTCAAAACCTACACCGTTATCCATCACCTTTAATATAAAATCACCTTCTTTTTTAGTCAGTAAAACCTTTACATATTGTGCATTTGAATGTCGGGTAATATTGGTAAGTATTTCCTGGAAGATGCGATAAATAATGGTAGTTTGGTTTTTGTCGAATGTTACATCCATTTCACTCAAAGTCAATACACAACATATTTTCGTTCTCACGCGGAATTGCCTGATTTGCCATTCAATAGCTGGGAAAAGTCCAAGGTGATCTAAAATACCCGGTCTCAATTCTGTTGCAATCTTTCTAACCGAATCAATCAGGGAATCAATCATGCTCATCATTGTACTTAATTCGGTTTTTACCACCTCGATGGATAACTCAGGTTCATTGATCAGCAGTTCAATGTCATACTTCAAGGCAGTGAGCAAATGTCCAAGTTCATCATGGATTTCCCTGGCTATTCGCGTTCTTTCTTCTTCCATCATGGCATCCATGCGTTGTGTTAGTTGTCGCAAGAGTTTTTGTGAATCCAGTAATATACTTTCTGACTTTTTCCTTTGGGTGATATCCTGGTTACTTCCACGACGACCTATAAATTTGCCATTGGCATCAAAAACTGGCTGGCAATGATGGCCTATCCATCGTTCTTCACCCGTGCGGGCAATAATTCTAAAATCGAAGGACTTAAAACCACCGTCATCTTTTTGATCAACAACAAAATGTTCCTTAACCAATTGACGGTCATTCGGATGAGCTATTTGAATGATTAAATCCGGATTCTGCATGAATTCCTCTACCCTATAACCCGATATTCGCTCGCAAGAAGGTGATACATAAACAAATGCTCCCTCAGTGTCCATCCATGTTTCCCCATCGTAGGTGAAGTCTGCAACAGTTCTATATTTCTCTTCGGCAATAATCAGCGATTGTTCATGCTGCTTACGGATATAAATTTCATCCCTTAACTGTGCATTTGATTTTTCCAGGTCTGCAGTCCTTTCCTTTACCAGCACTTCCAGTTTATCGCGTGATTGAATGATTACTTCTTCCAATTGCCGGTGTTCCAGTTCTGCAGCGGCACGAATAGAAACCTGTTTGAGCACCATTTCCGCCACCCGGGAATCTATCAGTGGCTTACGCCCTATCACCACTATCAGTCCAATGGGCTTGCCTTCAGATCCACAGAGTGTTACCCCGGTATAGCTTTTAGCCTCAATTTGCTGTAAGTTCACATCATGAGGAAACATTTCGCGTACGTTATTGGGAAAGCAAAAGCTTTTCTGCTCTAATACATTACTTACCGCGGATTCTTTAATCTTATATCTTATATTTTCTATAGGACGACCATCATAATAAATAGCAACTGATTGTGCTTGAAGGCCGTCATCCATCAGTTTGTCAATAGTAACATAAGACATCTCCAAGCTGTTGCTTAGGTATTCGGTCAGCGCCTGGAAAAAATCTTTGCCTGATTTAGACCAGCAGCATCCTAATAAAAACTTTTGGGCATCTTCTATTTGCTTCAGCATCGTGACATCCGTCATTGCAAGCATCACCTGAAATTCATTTGTGCTTTCAGTGATCGAGAGAGCAATCCTTACATATAAACGCTGCCCGTCCGGCCTGGTAATCCTGAGTTTTAAAACCTGATAATCACGAGTTTCTATCAGATTAAACCAGCAAACATTAAAGATTTCCTGATCTTCAGGAAGTATAAAGTTTAAAAACAATTGGTGATTAAGCTCGCCTTTGTTATGAGCCAGCAAGTTAGCCCCCGTGAGGTTAACCTGCAGTATAATTCCTTCAGAGGAGAGCGTAAAATATCCATTGGGAGCAAATTCAAAAAGTTCAAACTGCTTTTTATTTAATTCTTTCAGGCTTAAATGATCAGTACGCAGTTCATCATTTTGCATTTCCATCTCCAGCTGTTGTACCTGAAGTTCGTGCAAGAGCTTCAAGTCATCAGCATAGGTTGAAGGATGGCCAGTTTTGGCTTGTTTTTTCCTGAATGGTACTTTTGTAAGTTTCTTCATCAAATCATCACCAGATGATTGAATGTTCATAGTTATCATACCCTGTTTTTTTTATTCACTGCTATAGGAAATTAGCTCATTATTTTTCTTCAACCCAAATATAAAGAATTTGCAATTAATAACAGGGATTTTTAAGATGTTTATTATTAAATATTTGTGGGTTTAGAAAAATGACATAAATGATAAAAAAAATACTTATCTTTAATAACTGATATTGGATAAGGCATTCACTAAACGTAATTACCATGAATACTATTAATCAAAAGACATTGGAAGCCATCAACAATCTTTTTGGTCATGACTAACAATGAAAATTTTTATTTTGCAGGCAAATGCCTTACCTTGAATGAACATCCTGAATTCAAAGGGGAAATCATTCAAATAATTGAATCTGATTTGATCAATTGGGCTAGCTTTGTGAGCCTGTGCAGCAATCATTTGATTTTGCCGGTCCTATATTTAAAATTCAAAGCCCATGATATACTTGCTTATTTACCCAAAGAGTTGTCTGAATTTCTGAATGAAATCTACCAGCTAAATCTAATCAGAAACCATCAAATCCTGAAACAGCTCCATGAGATTTGTAAACTGCTGAATGAAAATGGAATTTATCCGACGGTGTTAAAAGGGGCAGGCAACCTTGCAGGCCATCTATACAGCGACCTGGGCGAGCGGATGATGGGAGATATAGATTTGCTGGTTCATGAAGAAGATTATCTCCCTGCAGCCCACCTGTTGGAAAGAGATGGCTATTACTTTTCGATAGAGGCCCTCAATAATATAAAGAGGGCAAAGCATTACCCGAGGTTAATGAAATCGGGTGTTCCTGCAGATGTTGAAATTCACAGGATACCTGTCAACCAACCATATATAAAATGGTATAATACGGAAATCATTGACACAGAAAAAAAGGCAATCAACGAAGATGCCTTCTATTATGTCCTTTCTGACAACCATATAGCCATCCATAATTTCATACATTCTCAGCTTTCAGATAAGGGGAATAATTATGGAATTGTATCATTGAGAAATATTTATGATCTTTACCTGCTTAGCAATAGAATTTCTATAGCAGCGACCCTCCCATCAATTCAATATAAAAGAAAAGCCATCACTTATTTTATATTTGCAGGCAAGGCGTTGGGCATTCCAAAAATGTTTTATGCAGATGAGACATTTTCATCCAGATTATTTTGCCTTAAACATCATTTAAATCAAAGCTCTTCGGTTTTTTTTCTGACATACAGAAGCTTAAGATACGTGTATGAACGAATTATTATTGGATATTCAGAACAGTTTATCAAGTCATTCTATTCAAAAGAAATGCGGCAATCATTATTTGCCCGGTTAAACCATCCTCAATGGCGTAGAAATCATTTGGATACATACATCAGGTTTTTTTCAGTGAACAAATAAAGGCTGTTTAATTAATGACTTACTTTACGCGAAGGGCAAGGGGGGAGGAACGAAGCAATCTGTAAATTCTGTATATTATGATGTGGAATTGCTTCGTTCGTATAAACCTATCTCGTTTTTAGTATAGTATCGTATTTTTCCATTTTACGTAAAGTGAACTATTAATACCTAATGTGATCAACTCTATGGAGATTAATGGTACATTTACAACATGATGTAACAGTCAAAACTTAATGTAAGTAAAATAGCCTGTTAAATTAGTTGATAATTTGTATTTTACAATGGGAAAATATTAAGCCAAAGATAAATATTTCAAAATGAACTCTAACCAAGGCCTAAATAATACATTAACCTATTTTGAGAACAACAATCAGTTTAGCGATCTTTTCAATTTAGAAGAAATTCAACGATTGCAGGACCTGTTTGCTGATTGTAATGGTGTAGCCTCCATCATTACCAGGCCTGATGGCACTCCCATTACCAGGCCCAGTAAATTCACCCGTTTTTGTAATGACATAATCAGGGGGACAGAAAAAGGTTGTTTGAACTGTTATAAATCAGGTCAGGAAATAGGCCGGTATCATCCTGATGGACCAGTTACACAGTTATGCCATAGTGGAGGATTATGGGATGCAGGTTCAGGCATATCAGTTGGTGGAAAGCATATTGCCAACTGGATAATTGGCCAGGTGAGGAATGAAGAAGTTGACGAGCAGCAAATGAACCAACAGGCCCATGAAATTGGGGCAAATGCAGAAGCATTTATAAAAGCATATAAAGAGGTCCCGGTGATGTCTGTTGATCAATTTAAGAAAGTGTCGGATTTGTTGTTTGAATTTGCCAATAACCTTTCGGAAAAAGCGACCAACAATTTGCAACTGAAAGTGCAAATAGCGGAACAAAAGGAAACTATCGCGTTACTGAGGGAAAGTAAAAATAACTTGCAATATATTGTCAAACATGATCCCAATGCCATAGCCGTTTACAATTGTAAACTTCATTACATGGCAGTGAGCGAGCGCTATGTGAAGGATTATAATATCAAGGAAGGGGATATTATCGGAAAGCATCATGATGAGGTATTTCCGGATATGCCACAACAATTGAAGGATGTACATCAACGCTGTCTGGCAGGGGCCATTGAGAGCAATAACGATGATTGTTTTGAACGCCCCGATGGGTCAATCACCTTGAAACATTGGGAATGCCGGCCCTGGTACAAGCTTAATGGCAAAATAGGAGGCATTATCACCTATGCCCAGGTGACAATGGGGCGCAAGAAAGCAGAGGAAGCCCTCCTTGAAAGCGAAATAAAGTACCGTGCCTTTTTTGAAAACAGTATGGATGCTACTCTGTTAACAAGTCCTGACGGGAAAACACTGGCAGTTAACCAGGCAGCATGCAGTATGTTTGGATATTCAGAGGATGAACTTATCAGATTGGGCAGATCCGGTATCGAAGATGCTACGGATGACCGATTATCAGTTTTGTTAACTGAACGAAAATTGAAAGGAAAAGCACTGGGTGAAGTAATATTTATCCGTAAAAATGGAACACGATTTCCAGCAGAGATTTCAACTTCGGTATTTAAAAATAAGGAGGGATTTGATCGTGCCAGTATAATTATTCGCGACATCTCTGAGCGCAAGAAGATACATCATGAAATAAAGTTCCAGACAGATTTGTTAAATAATGTAGGCCAGGCGGTTATTGCTACTGACATAAAAAACAATGTGACTTATTGGAATAATGCAGCAGAGAAAATCTATGGTTGGTCTTCGCAGGAAGCAATAGGACAAAATATTATCAATTTAACACCAACAGAGGCGACCGAAGAACAATATGATGAGATAATAAAAGAAATAAGCGAGGGGCATACATGGTCTGGCGAATTTCTGATTAAAAGAAAAGACGGCACTAATTTTCCAGCCTATGTAACTGATGCCCCCATTCTTGACCCAGAGGGAAAATTAACGGGAGTAATAGGAATTTCAAGCGACATTACAGAACGTAAACTTGCAGAAGAAGCCTTGCAAATGAGCGAGCAACAATTCCGTTCGCTTTATGAAAACTCCAAAATTGGGCTATATAGAACTACTTTTGACGGGAAAATCATTTTAGCGAACCCCTCTCTGGTTAAGATGATTGGGTATTCTTCTTTTAAAGAGATTGCTGCAAGGAATCTTGAAAAAGATGGTTTTGAAGCTAACTATGAACGCAGAAAATTTCTTGAAAAGATAGAAATTAACGGTGAAATTAACGGCCTGAAGTCTAAATGGACTAAAAAAGATGGAACATCTATTGATGTAATTGAAAGTGCTAAAGCTATCCGTGATCCCAGCGGAAAAACTTTATATTATGATGGAAGCGTTGAAGATATAACAGAACGCAAACAGACAGAAGAATTACTAATAAAATTATCCAGTGCTATTGAGCAAACCGTTGATACAGTTGCTATAACAGATTGCAATGGATCAATAGAATACGTGAACCATGCTTTTGAAGTTTTGACCGGATATACTTTTAAAGAAGCCATAGGACAAAATCACCGAATACTTAAGTCCGGTAAAAGTGATCAAAAATCTTATGAACTGATGTGGAAAACAATTTTATCTGGCAAAGTATACAGACAAGAAATTGTTAACAGAAAGAAAAATGGTGATTTATTTGAAGAGGAAAAAACCATTTCACCGATCTTCGATAAAAATAATATTATTACCCATTTTGTAGGTACTGGAGTAAATATTACCGCGCGAAAACTTGCAGAGAAAGAATTGATAAAAGCCAAGGAGAGGGCTGAAGAAAGCGATCGTTTGAAATCAGCTTTCCTATCCAATATGAGCCACGAAGTTCGAACACCATTGAATAGCATCATCGGATTTTCTCAATTACTGACTGACCGGAATTTTGAAGAAGAACAGAGAAATGAATTTCTCCAGATTATCATCAACAATGGGAATAACCTTTTGACCATTATCAGTGATATTATGGATATCTCGAAGCTGGAGTCGGGAGAAATTACAATTCGCCAAACTCAGATAGATGCTCAAAAGTTTCTTTCAGGAATTTATGAACAATTTTCGTTCCAGGCTGAAGCAAACAAGCTTGAACTGAAACTAACCCTCCCTGACAGTGGTGATACAGAAACAGTATTTATGGCAGATGATAACAGGCTCAGACAAATATTCAATAATCTGATGAACAATGCCTTTAAATTTACAGAGAATGGCAGAATTGAAATTGGATATCACCTTTATAGTAAATTTGTAGAATTTTATGTCAGTGATACCGGCATTGGTGTTCCTGCAGCATACCATTATAAAATATTTGAAAGCTTTAGGCAGATTGAAACTGAAAAAACTCGCAAATACGGTGGAAATGGCCTTGGGTTAGCAATTACTAAAAATCTTGTCGAATTAATGGGTGGAAAAATATGGGTTGTATCTGAATTTGGCAAAGGATCAGTGTTTTATTTTACCATGCCCATCAACCATTAACATTTGCTCTGAAGTCTGTATTACCAGAAACGCTTTTAAAGTTTCAGGAAAATGTCAATAAATACTGCTGTCGAGTTATGGCTAATTTGGCTTTCCTAACATCAGCAAATTATATTCGGA
>Ga0209512_1004928_pt1 | contig 11351 bp, 9 predicted proteins | sample frozenSSSSmetaG_FD_184142 | JGI IMG/M metagenome (GOLD analysis project Ga0209512, IMG submission 184142) | Glacier valley bacterial and archeal communities from Borup Fiord, Nunavut, Canada, to study Microbial Dark Matter (Phase II) -... | ecosystem: Environmental > Aquatic > Freshwater > Ice >... | reverse complement strand
TCTCGAGACCCTCGCGCTGAGTGTGCTCAACTACGACTGCGCGGTCGCGAGTGCCGCGGCGCGCATGGTGGCGGCCGCTGACGGCCGCCCCCTCGCCGAGATGGGGTCTCGGCGCGCCAGCGAGCAGGCCGCTGTCGCCGCAGCGAGGGCAGCCTTCATCGTTGGCTTCGGGGCGACGAGCAATCTTGAGGCGGGCAAGAGCTGGGGCATCCCCACCATGGGCACGGCCGCGCACTCGTTCACGCTTCTTCACGACAGCGAGGAGCAGGCGTTCCAGGCTCAAGTTGACGCGCTCGGGCCGGGAACGACCCTGCTGGTTGACACCTACGATGTGGAAGCGGCCGTCGCTCTCGCCGTGAAGGTTGCGGGAACCTCGCTGGGGGCGGTGCGCATCGACTCGGGCGATCTCCCCGCGGAGGTCTCGGCGGTTCGCCGCCAGCTCGATTCACTCGGGGCAACCGGCACGGCCATCACGGTCACGAACGACCTCGACGAGTACACGATCGCAGCCCTGCGCGCGGCGCCGGTCGACTCCTATGGAGTGGGGACGTCCGTTGTCACGGGATCCGGGCATCCCGCGGCCGGCATGGTGTACAAGCTCGTCGCGCATCGGGATGCCGCTGGCGATTGGCTCAGCGTCGCCAAACGCTCCCCTGAGAAGGCAACGGTTGGGGGCCGCAAGCATCCCGTGCGCACGCTCGACGCCGCCGGCCACGCGATTGCCGAAACCATCTACGTCGGCCAGACGGCGCCCGCGTCAGCTCGAGAACGCACACTCCTGACACCGCTCGTCACGACGGGCGCCGTTGACCCCGCCCATCTCGGCGCGGCCGGAACCACACGTGCTCGCGAGCACCACGTGACGGCTGCCGCGGAACTGACCGATGACGCGTTCCGGCTCAGCCGCGGAGAACCCGCGATCCCGACGGTCTACGCGTAGGGCATACCCGTAGACCCTCCGCGTTTGCCCTACGGGGCGATCGCGATGTATTTCTCCTCAAGGAACTCGAGGATCCCCTCGGAGCCGCCCTCGCGCCCGAGCCCGGATTGCTTCATCCCGCCGAATGGCGCAGACGGGTCACTCAGCACGCCGCGGTTGACGGCGACCATACCCGCGTCGATGCGCAGAGAGACGCGGAACGCATCATCCGGCTCGCCAAATACGTACGCGATGAGGCCGAAGATCGTGTCATTGGCCATGCGGATCGCCTCCTCGACGTCGTCGAAGCACACAACGGCCGAGACTGGGCCGAAGATTTCGGTGCGGTTGATTGTCGATCCGTGCTCGACATCAACGAGCACTGTTGCGGGGTAGAACGCGCCGCCAGCGATCGGTTCACCGCCGAGCGTGAGCCGAGCGCCTTCGGCGACCGCTGTGGTGACGAGAGCGGCAACTTTGTCGCGCTCGTCAAGCGAGACGAGGGCTCCGAGTCGGTTGTCGCGATTCATCCCCGGCCCGACCGTGTACGAGGTCAACGCCGTGGTGAGCTGATCGCAGAACTCGGTGTAGATCGAGCTGTGAACATAGAACCGATTCGCCGACGTGCAAGCCGATCCGCCATTGCGCATCTTGGCGATGACCGCCGCTTCGACTGCCGCGCCCACGTTGGCGCCTTCAAGCACGAGGAACGGCGCGTTGCCACCGAGTTCCATGGATGTGCTCAGCACGGTGTCCGCGGCCTCCTTCAGCAGTACCCGGCCGACCTCGGTCGAGCCGGTGAAGGAGAGTTTGCGCATGGCCGGGTGGTGCATCATCGCGGCGACCGCCGGGCCGGTCGGTACCGGGGTGACGAGGTTGACGACGCCCGCCGGCACTCCGGCGCGTTCGAGCACGCCGACCACGTAGGCGGCCGTGAGGGGCGTCTCTCGAGCGGGCTTGAGCACGACCGTGCATCCCGCGGCGAGCGCTGGTGCGATCTTGCGCGTCGCCATCGCAGCGGGAAAGTTCCACGGGGTCACGAGCAGGGAGACGCCGATCGGCTGACGCGTGACGACAATGCGCTTGTCTCCGGCCGGCGAGAGGCGGAAGTCGCCGGGGATGCGCACGGCCTCCTCGGCGAACCAACGGAAGAATTCGGTCGAATAGCCGGCCTCGGCGAGAGCATCGGCGTAGGCCTTGCCGTTCTCGCGCACCATGATCTCCGCGAACTGCTCCTTCTCTGCGGTGAGGATCTCGAACGCCCTCCGCAAGATCTCGGATCGCACTCGCGGCGCCGTCGCGGCCCAGCCCGCCGCGGCTCGCTCAGCCGCGTCGACGGCCGCGAGGCAGTCATCCTGTGTTGCGATGGCAAACTGCGCGAGCTCAGAGCCGTCTGAGGGGTCAAGCACGGCAAAGGAATTTCCCTCCGCTCCCGCCCGCCAGATTCCGTCGATGTACAAGTTGGAGAGGTAGTCGGTCATTTCAGTTTCTCGTAGATTTCTTTGCAGGTCGGGCAGATGGGGAACTTCCCGGGGTCGCGACCAGGAACCCAGAGCTTGCCGCACAGGGCACGCACGGGCTTACCGGAGAGAGCAGACTCCATGATCTTGTTTTTCGGCGCGTAGTGCGAGAACCGCTCGTGGTCGCCCTCCTCGATGAATTCGCGAGTAAGAAGCTCCTCGAGTTCGCGATCGAGAGTGTCGGTTCCGCCGCCCTGTCCCGGACCGGACGTGTCGCTGTCAGCCATCCTCGAATCCTAGTTGCGCAGCGTAAAAGCGAGAAGCTCGGGAGCGCGGCGCGACATCACGCGACCGCCCAGATGCACGCCACCGAGGAGCACCGAGCCACCGATCACGAGCCCGACAGGAAGCGCGAGCCACATCCACCCCGTCGATCCCGTCGCATAGCTGATGAGCACGAACACGAGCACCGGGATGGCCGACGCAACCGTGAGGAAGAACGAAACGCCTTGCACCATCGAACCCGCGGTACCAGCCGCTTGCGGCTGCGCGAAGGGGTTGTCACCGGGATGCACCGCGGCGTAGGGGAAGGCGGAAGAGATGAAACTGGAAATCCCGAGGCCGACACCCAGGATGCACGTGCTCACGCCGAGCAGGCCGGGCAGAATCCACCAGCTACCCAGCAGCGACGCGGTGACGGCCGAGCCGACGAGCACGAGTGGTGCTCCGAGGAAGAGCGCCGGCACCAACCGCCCCCATCGGTCCGCAACCCCCGAGGTACTCGCCGATACGTGAATCCAGAAGGCGGTGTTGTCGTATGCGACATCGTTGTGCGGGCTCCAACCGAGGAACAAACACATGATCGGAACGGGAACCCACGCGATAATCGACCACGGCAAGCCCCCGACGAGCAAAGCCGCCACCATAATGATCGGCACGATAGGGATCACGAGGAGACCAATCCGGTAGCGAGCATCCCTGCCCCAGTAGGTCAAGCTTCGAGCGGCGATCGCCCCGGTCTGCGTTGCCGGCATTACTCGGAACCAGCCGAGTCCTAGGTAGGTACGCGCGCCTGCCTCGCGCATCTGACTGACGAGCATCATGTTCACGAGCCATCGCCACAGCAACCAGAGAGCAACAACAAATGCGACGGCTATCAGCAGTCGCATCGCTGCAAGTCCACCGTTCCCGTCGGCAGCGTCACCGGGCATGCTCCAAGCCGCACCAAACGGCGTCCACGCCGCAACCGCAGCGATCCTGCGGAACATGGTGACTCCCTCGGCCTGCCAGTCAACGGTCGCGACAAACGCGATGAGCGGCGCCGCGGCGGCGAGTACGAGCAGCAGCAGGATTCCCGAAATGTCGCGTGCGCGACGCGACGCGAGGAAGAACGACGCGATCGCCGTAGAGACCCGTGCCGCGAGAACACAGGTGAGGACGATCAGGACGGCTCCCACGAGAGCAAGCACCACCGGGGCCCCTCCACGGGACCAGGTCGCGACCTGCGCGAGAGCGAAAATCACGATCACCACGGATGGCACGCTCACGAACGCAGCGGCGAGCAGACCGACCGCGAGTCGCGTACTGGCAATGCCGTAGAGCGAGAACCTGCGGGGGTCGACGGTGTCGTCAACCCCGAACACGAGGGGAAGAAGCGTGAAGCCGAGTACGACGATGCTCCCGAACACCACTGTCACGACGTGGGCAATCTCGGCGGGGACCGTGCGCAACGCGATGAGTTCCGCGGTAATCACGAGAGCGATGGCGATTCCGTACAGCACAGCCACGATCATTCCGACCATTTGCCACGGACTGCGACGAAAGGTGTTCGCGAGCAGGATCAGCTTCAGTCGGAGAAGGTGTGCAACCATTCCAGGCCCTCCACCGTCTTGCGTCCGCCTGCAAGCTCCACGAATCTCTCCTCGAGAGTCAGACCGTTGCGCACCTCAGCCATCGTGCCGTCGGCAAGAATCACTCCGTTGACGATCACGGCGACGTGGTCACAAATGCGTTGCACAAGGTCCATGCTGTGACTCGAAAGCACGACAGTTCCCCCGTAAGCGACGTAGTTCTTGAGAATCTCGGTGACGGTCGCCGCCGAGACCGGGTCAACCGACTCGAACGGTTCGTCGAGCACGAGCAATCGCGGGGTGTGGATCATCGCGCCGGCGAGCGCGATCTTCTTGGTCATTCCGGCCGAGTAGTCGGTCACGAGTCGGCCAAGCGAGTCTTCGAGCCCGAACGCTTGGGCGAGGTCGGCGGTGCGCTTGCGCACAGTTTCGGCATCGAGGCCACGAAGAACCCCGGCGTAGTAGAGCACCTGCGATCCCGTCAGCCGGTCGAAGAGACGCAACCGATCGGGAAGAACTCCCATGGCGCGCTTGGCAACGACCGGATCGCTCCAGACGTCGGCGCCGTTGACCGTGACGGTTCCCGTGGTCGGTCTAAGCAGACCCGTGATCATCGAGAGTGTCGTCGTCTTTCCCGCGCCGTTGGGCCCGACTATTCCGTAGAACGCTCCCACATGCACATCGAGATCGACTCCGTCGACGGCAACCTTGCCATCGAAGCTTTTCGTCAGACCCCGAACACTCAGCGCAATGGATGTGTCGGCTGTCCTGGGTGCCGCACTCGGCGCCTCGGATTCTGCGGGTTCGTCGACGGCACGCTCGCGGGAGTCCTCGTCGATCGGCTGCTCTGCGACGAGCGGCTCGTCGACCTCGGTGCCCTCTACCGAGGCGGGGATCGCGCGGGCGGCAAGTGCGGGAGCGGTGAGCTTCGGGATCGTGAGCTTGGGCAGGCTGAGGCGAGCAACAGACAGCCGAGGCACAGTGAGACGTTCCCTCGGCTGGTGGCCAGTGACCGGCTCCATGCTTGGTTCGCTCTCAGGCCCCGGCGCGGCGGTGACTCTGGGCTCGCCGTCGGACTTTACCGCGGGCGCGGCGTTTGTTTTGCCCGCCGGATTGGCAGCTGGCTTAGTAGCGGGCTTGACCGTGGGCTTGGTGGTCGTGGCCGGTTTGCGTGCACCGGATGCTGGGCGGGAGGCGGGTCGCTGAGGTTTCTCGCCTGGACCGCTCTCGGGCTCGTTATCCACGACCCCAACCTACCAAGGCTTGGTGCGGGACTGAGAATGCGTCACAACCGGATGAGCCGGCCGGGCACGCTCGCCGTCGTCACGAGCACGCGAGCCACGGGTTCACGAGGCATCCTGCACCCTCACACGGCCACTCGCGCATACTATTGACGCCGTGATAGATAATGCGCTGGGGCGCCCCACGTGGTCCCCCCTCGCGCGATATCGCCATCAGCTGTGGTTGCTAACAGAGCGCGATCTTCGGGTGCGCTACTCCACCTCGGCGCTGGGCTATCTGTGGTCTATCCTCGATCCCCTCGTCATGGCCGGTATCTACTGGTTCGTATTCACGCAGGTGTTCCACCGCGGAACAGCTAACGAGCCATACATCGTCTTTATGCTCTCGGCCCTGCTGCCGTGGATGTGGTTCAACGGCGCCGTCTCAGACTCAACCCGCGCGTACATCTATGAAGCGAAGCTGATTCGCTCCACCAAGATCCCGCGGACTATTTGGGTGGTGCGTCTCGTGCTCGCCAAGGGAATTGAGTTCGTCGCGAGCCTGCCGGTACTGGCGATCTTCGCGATCGGTGCCGGGGCCACATTGCATTGGCAAGTCATCTACTTTGTGCCCGCGATTGCGCTGCAGTTCACTCTCACGGTCGGTGTCGGGCTGATCGTCGCGCCGATGGTCGTGTTCTTCCGCGACCTCGAGCGCGCCACGAAGCTTTTGCTGCGGTTCCTGTTCTACGCGAGCCCCATCATCTACGGCGTGACCGACTTGCCGTCGAACCTCCATGTCATCACGGCATTCAATCCGCTTGTGGGAATCTTCTCGTTGTACCGGGCCGCATTCTTCCCCGAGCAGCTGAGCCTGTTCACCGTCGCCGTCGCGGCCGTGATGACTTTGGTGATCTTCGCAATGGGTGTCCTAGTGTTCCTCAGGACTGAGCGCGCCGTGCTCAAGGAGATCTGATGACGTCGTTCACGAAGGTCCCAACGCTCGTCGAAGCTCCCGTCGTCATCACCGTTCAGGACGCAGGGATCCGGTTCCGTCGAAATCGACTACTCCGACGCAACTTCAAGGACCTCTTCGCGCCGCGATCGCGTCGCGTGAAAGCGGATGAGTTCTGGGCGCTGCACGACGTGAGCTTCACCGTTCGCTCGGGTGAGGCCATCGGGGTTGTCGGTCGCAACGGCCAGGGGAAGTCCACTTTGCTCAAGCTGGTCGCCGAAGTGATTTTGCCCGACGCGGGCAGCGTGCGCGTGCACGGCGGGGTTGCGCCGCTCATCGAGATCACCGGCGGATTTGTCGACGACCTCACTGTGCGCGACAACGTTTTTCTCGCGGCCGGTCTGCACGGCATGACCAAACCGGAGATTCAGGCTCGATTCGACGAGATCATCGAGTTCGCCGAAATCGGTGAGTTTCTCGACACCCCGTACAAGCACCTCTCCAGCGGGATGCGCGTGCGGGTCGCGTTCGCCGTAATCTCCCGCCTCGAGGAGCCGATCTTGCTCGTCGACGAGGTGCTCGCCGTGGGAGATAAAGCGTTCCGGGAAAAGTGCTATCGCCGCATCGAGGAGCTCCTCGCCGGCGGGCGCACCCTGTTCTTCGTGTCGCACAACGAGAAGGACCTGCGCCGATTCTGCACGCGAGGGCTTTACCTCAACGACGGCTCGCTGGTACTCGACGCGCCCATCGACGAAGTGCTCGAACGCTACAACTCAGACAATGCAGTGTGACTCCTGCGGCGAACTCGGCGGCACCGCTTAGGTTGGGTGGTATGGCGAAACAGGATGTCGCGGTCTCAAACCCGATGGTGCTGCGCGGAATCGACCGCGTGCTGTCGGTGCAGCGTCCAATCGTGCTCGCGCACATCCGGAGCATCCGACGAGGTCATCCCAACGCGAGTCCGGACGAAATGATCCGCATTCTGGAGCGCCGCTATCTTACGGCGGTGACGACAGGTGGAGCCCTCGTCGGCGCGAGTGCAGCGATCCCGGCGATTGGCACCGCGACGACGCTTGCGTTATCCGGGATTGAGACCGCCGGCTTTCTCGAGGCGAGCGCGCTCTTCGCGCAGTCGGTTACCGAGGTACACGGAATTGTTGTCGACGACCCCGAGAGAGCCCGCGCGCTCGTGATGACCCTCGTCCTCGGCACTGCGGGCACCGAGCTCATTACACAGCTCGCCGGGCAAGCGACGGGCGGGGCGGGACGCACGGCGTTCTGGGGCGAGACCATCACCAAGAGCATCCCGCGCAGCGTTCTTGGGCCTCTGACCGATCAGCTCAAGCGCACTTTTCTCAAGCGATTCGGCGTCGCTCAGGGCACGAACATCATTGGTCGGCTCATTCCATTCGGCATCGGCGCCGTCATTGGCGGTGGGGGAAATCATTTGCTTGGCCGCCAGATCATTCGCACGTCTCACGACGGGTTTGGGGCACCCCCGGCGGTCTTCCCGGCGTGGCTGGAGCCGGAACCGCGAGTGATCAAAAGCATGAGTCCCGCGCAGAGCGTCGAGATCACGCAGGGCCGCCACTGGGCGCTTCCGATGATCAGGATGCCGCGGCGTGCCCCGCGCCAGCGCGGGGGGTCGACCGACTAGCTCAACGTCAGGCGATCCACACCACTAGACCACCGGCGGGCGCCCAGCACGAGTCATGCGCCACACCGTGATCCACCTCATGCGGCGGCGGCCGCCGGGGTTCTGACGCCAGCCCTCAGTCCACCCACTGAACCACGCGCGAAACCCCGCGGGGCGCCGGATCGACCGCAGCAGTTGGATCCCCGTCCAACTGCCCACATACGCCGGCACGAGCACCCACGGGAGATTGCGTTTTGCCAACCACACGCGGTTGCGCGCGTTGAGCCGGTAGTAGAACGAGTGCCGGGCCGGGTCAATCGCAGGGTGATGGGCAACCAGCCCACCGGCATAGTAGGCGCGGTGCCCAGACTCCCACACCCGCCAGGCGAGGTCGATTCCCTCGTGCGCGTAGAAGAACGACTCCGCCCACCCTCCCGTCGCGTCGAAGACCGCGCGCGGCAGGAGGGTTGCACCCTCCCACACTGAGAACACGGCGCTCGACACGGCCGGATCCCCTTTGCGAATCCGGGGAATCCATCGGCGAGGATTAGCGACACCGGAGGGATCGATCACGCGCGGCTGCAGCAACCCGATCGTCGGATCGGAGTCGATCACCGCGATGGCGTCGCGCAAGAATGTCGGCGACGGGATACTCGCGTCATCGTCGAGAAAGAAAAGAAACTCGCCCGCGACCTGGTCGACACCCCGGTTGCGTCCCGCGGGGATCCCGATGTTTTCTGGAAGGTACACCGACTTAATGCCCGGCTGAAGTGCGGTCGGCCGCCAAGAATTCCCGACGACAACGACCTCGAGCTCAACCCCAGATTGTGCCGCGACGCTCGCGAGGGCTCGCGCGAGATCGTCCGGACGGGCACCCATCGTCAAGACCACGACCCCCACCGTCGGCGGTGTTGACCTGATGTTGGCGCTCACCGGCCGGTGCGTTTGGTTAGGTTTCGCGTCAGTTTGAGAAAACCAAGCACGAAGCCGATCCCCCATCCGAAATGGATGCACGGCAGCACGATCAGGTACCAGAGCCCGGTACGAACGCCATCCCGGGCGGCGACGATGGATGCCGCGAGCACAAAGCCCGCATAGCTTGCGGGCACCACGAACGCGAGCGTGAGTCGATGGACCCCCGCCGCAATACCGACGATCCCGACGATGATCGCGATGAGGATCCCCACCACCGCGATCGGTGGCACAAAGTAGCGAAAGGGGGTGGCTGCTCCGAAACGGCGAGACAGTTCGCCACGCCACATGCCGGTGGCTACGAACTGGCGAATGAGTTTGCCGAGGCTCGACCGTGGCCGGTAGGTAACGATCAGTTCGGGGGTAAACCAGACCGTGCCTCCCGTCGCCCGGAGCCGCCGGTTGAGCTCCCAGTCTTGGCCGCGCTTGATGTCTTCGTCAAATAGCCCGACTTCAACTAACCGATCACGACGAAATACCCCGAGGTATGCGGTGTCGGCCGGTCCGGCCTTGCCTCCGACGTGGTGCTGGGTTCCGCCGAGACCCTCCGGCGACCCATAGGCGTGGGCGACGGCCTTCTGGAACGGCGTCGTTCCCTCAGCCTTCATGATTCCACCTACGTTGTCGGCGCCCGTCTCCAGCAGCGTCCGCACCGCGATTCGCGTGTAGTAGGTCGGCAATGCCGAGTGCGCGTCAACCCGCACGATGATCGGGAACGTCGATGCGCGAATGGCGGCATTGAGCCCACCGGGGGTGGAACCGAGTTCGTTGGGGACGATCCGGATGTGTGGATCTTGCTCGATTTTGACCGAAATTACCTCGTCGGTACCGTCGTCACTTGGCCCGACGGCGAGCACGATCTCACAGGGTCCCTGGTAGTCCTGCGCGATGAGACTGTCGAGGGCGGCCTCGATGTGCTCCACCTCGTTGAGCACGGGCATGACGTAAGACACTCCGGGGAGGGCGTCTGCCTTCTTCGCCATCAGGTCCAATGCGTCGTGCTGGGTGGTCGGTTGAGCTTATCGCAAGCACGATTCACCCGGTCGGAAGGCCCCGGCTCTCGCCGAGGCCTTTCAGTAGTGACACCGAGGTTGGACGAGGCGTTACTTCAATGCGCCGAGCGTCACGTTCACGGTTGACGCCGCGCCGGCACGAACATAGGTCACGGTCGCCTTTGAGCCCGCGGCGAGCGCGCGCACTTGAGCCGTGAGGTCGGTCTTGCCCGTGATCGGGATGCCATTCAGGCTCGTGATGATGTCGCCGACCTTCAGGCCTGCAGATGCCGCAGCCCCTCCCGAGGTGAGTTGGATGATGCTCGCCCCCACCACGGTCGGGTTCTTCTGCTTCGTGTCGTCGGTGACATTCGTGATCGATGCGCCGAGCAAGCCGTGTGTCGCGGCACCGGTCTCGCGGATCTCCGCGGCGATCCGCTGAGCGAGATTCGCCGGAATCGCGAACCCGACTCCGATGCTGCCCGACTGTCCACCCGACGACGAGCTCCCGGCCGACGCGATCGCAACATTGATACCGATCACCGCACCGTCGGAGTTGAGCAGCGCGCCACCAGAGTTGCCCGGGTTGATCGCGGCATCGGTCTGGATCACTGACAGGGAGATCGTCGATGAGGTCGACGTGGTGGTCGAGCCGGAACCGGGGAGATCGAAGTTCCAGAAGTCGTAAGGACCCTGCTGCCCGGGGGCCGGTGTCGACGGGGCGGTCGTGTCTCCGCCTGTGCTCGGCGCAGCCGAAGAGGCGATGGTGATGCTGCGGTTGAGTGCGCTCACGATTCCGTCCGTGACGGTTCCGGCAAGCCCAAGTGGAGCTCCGATCGCGATCGCGGCGGAACCGACATTGAGCTTCGATGAGTCAGCGAAAGTTGCGGGCTGGAGGTCTGTGACTCCGTCCACCTTGATTACGGCGAGGTCGGAGATCGGGTCGGTGCCCACGACTTTGGCGCTGAAGAGGCGACCGTCACTGGTCTGGACGCTGATCGTCGGGTCAGAGACGGCGCCGTCGAGCGTGACGACGTGGGTGTTGGTGAGGATGAATCCGTCGTTGGTCAGGATCACACCGGACCCGGTGCCCGCGGCACTAGAAGAGGCAACATTGATGGTGACGACCGAGGGCGTCGCCTTCGCGACTGCGGCGGTGGTCTGGTTGACCTTGGCGGTGTCGTTGACGGTCACGGTCTGAGCCGTGGGGCTGCCGACGAGCGCGTGGGCCGTGTTCTGGGATGTCGCCAAGAGGGTCACGCCAGCGCCCGAAATTCCACCGACGATTGCCCCTACGGCAAGCGCGGCGACAAGCGCGACCGGCGTGGAACGACGCAGGCGCCCAAG
>Ga0209512_1004926_pt1 | contig 11355 bp, 5 predicted proteins | sample frozenSSSSmetaG_FD_184142 | JGI IMG/M metagenome (GOLD analysis project Ga0209512, IMG submission 184142) | Glacier valley bacterial and archeal communities from Borup Fiord, Nunavut, Canada, to study Microbial Dark Matter (Phase II) -... | ecosystem: Environmental > Aquatic > Freshwater > Ice >... | reverse complement strand
ACTTCATCTAAAAGAGTTTGTTCTTCTAATTGTTCTTTAGTTTCTTTATTTATATTCAAAAATTCTTTTGAAGTTAACTTTTTATAAATAAAATTATCTTTATTATTTAAAAGATTATCTATATTACCCTGAAATATATTATTTAAAAAATTAAATAAATTTTGTGAAATATATTGTTCAACCCCATACATTATATGATTATCATTATGTGAATAAAAAAAAAAAGATGCTAATTGAACTTGAATTAAACGAAAAGTTTCTGAAACTAATTTTTCTGTTTTTATTAGTTTCTTTGTAAAAATATGATTTATTTTATTAGAAGTTTTATAAAAATTTATAATTTCATTTTCTTTATAAAACAATAAATTTATATTATTTTTATATAAAGAATTAAAATCTTTTATTGTTAATTGTTTTTGAAAATTAAAAATAATATCAAAATTGAATTCTATAGGATTATTAATTTTTTGAAAATTATCATTATAAAAAGATATAGTATTTTTTTCATACATCTCTAAATTAATTAGATTTTTTATATATTTTGCAAAAACAGAATAATTTTCTAAATTAACAGTAGCTAAATGATTATATCTCGAATTTTCCGTCTCTGATGAATTATTATCTGTACCTGTGAAAAGTTTATAAAAACGTAATTTTGTAGAAGTATTTCCATATGAAAAAAAATTTTCAAATGAAGAAGACATTTGTGTAGGAAACGTTTTAAACAAAATTATTTTATCACCACCAAAAAAAGGAATATTATTAAATTCAAAACAATCATATAAATTACCAGGAAACACATTACCTTTTAATATATTTTCTTTTATAAAAATATCTTTATCAAAATTATCAAAAGTTATATTTAAATCAGCCCAAAAAGACCAATAATTAAAATTTGGAGATTTTTTTACATCTGATAATTCTTGTAATACAAGACTATTTTGAACTTCTAAATTATCTACTTCGTCTTCTAAACCTGCAGGAGTACTTGTAGAAGTATAATTATGTATATTAGTTTGTTCTTGAAAAAACGGAGAACCTTCAATAACATAACAATAACGTCGCCATTTTGTATATAAACTATAAGTAGAAAAAGTAATTAATTCACTTTCATTGTATTGTGCTAAAAAAGGATATTCTTGTAAAGTTAATTCATCTTTAAATTTATTTAACTCATCTGCTTGCTGTTTTTGATTTTTAAATTGTAAACTAGCATCTGTAAATAATAATAATAATTTTTTTGTTGTGGAATGATTTCCAATATTAATATTATAAGTTTTATATATTTTTAAACAAAAACCAAAAAAATGATCAAATATTATTTCAATAAAAGTATATATTTGAATTTTATAAATATAACCTAAATCAAATAAAAATTTATCTGGTAAACTAAAAATTAGAAATTTAACTAATTGTTCAGAATATATTATAAAATTAATAGAATTAATATAGTAAAATAAAAAATTTAATATAATACAAATTTTTTCTATACAACTATATTTAATCCATAAAAAAAATATATCTGAAGGAAAAATAAAATTTAATAAATAAAAATTTAAAAATTTAAAAAAATTTAATAATTCTAAAAAAAAAGAACTTGTTAAATGAAAATTAATTTCATTTGTACTTAACCAATTATTTGTATACATACTTTTCATTTGATACCAATCTGAATTAGTTGTATTTAACTGAAAAAAAGCAGCATTTAAATAAATAGAATATATTTGTTTATGTTGTATTAAATTTAAATATTTTATTTTATTCAAAAAGGAATAATTTATATAATTAGAATCTAAATTTAATCCGTTATTTACTTCTAATAAGCCTTTTGTTATATAAGAATAATCGTATGATTTTTGAAATTCAAAAAAATTAATATTACGAAGATTAGTTATAGTTAAAAGAGAAGACGGGGAAGATTTTTCTAAATAATATAAATAATTCAAATTTGATATTATATTATTTGCATTAAAAAAAGATTCTGAAATAAAATTATTCTTTGTTATATAATAATTTTGAATAAAATTTAATGTACCTATACTATTTATATTTGAAAAAAAAAAATCTTTACGTTTTATAAAATTTTCTATATTAGAATTATAAACAAGTTTAAGATCATCGTGAAAAAAAGAAGGATTTAACAAACTATATAAATTAAAATTTAAAAATTGCAATTCTTCTTTATTATAAAAATAAAAATTTAAAATCTCAGGGTTCACTTTATATATTATTATAAAAAAATAAATTATAACAATTATAGAAAATAATAAAAAATAATGAAACCAACTTCCTATTAAATATTTTATAAATAAAAAAGGCCATATTATTAAAAAATTTATTATAAAAATTGTAAAAAATTTTCCTAAATTTAATGGTATTTTTATAAACATAAAATATATAGAACTAAATATAGTTTTAAAATAATAAATTATTTTTATTTTAAAAAAAAATAAAAAAAATTTATAAATAAAAAAACAATATAAAATAAAAAAATTTAAACTATTTAAAATTAATTTAAATTTTATATTAAAAAAAAAATAGCTTTTTTGTATTAAATTGGATTTGGGTAAACTTTTATTTTTTATTTTTAGTTTTATATTTATTTTTTTTTCAATGAAAGAAATAAAATCTAATAAAATTTTATTTATTAAAATAAAACAAATAAGTAGAATATAAAACTCACCATGATGATATAACATATAATAAATATAAGCATAGAAATACTTATATAAAAAGTATATCAAGTAACAAAAACCCTTATTTAAATAGTATAAAATAGTATTATATAAACTTTCCGTACTTTTATAATATAAATCGTAAAGAGTTTGCATTTTTATTATTATTTAAATAAAATAAAAGGTATAATTTTAATCTTTTTTAAAAATATTAAATTCAAAATTACCATTCCTAATAATAAAATTATAAATGATAATGAAAAAAAAACATTATATATATATAAATAAAAAAAAAATATTAATAATAAAGACCCAAAAAATATTATAAAGAAATAATGATAAATGAAACCAGTTTGTAACAGAGAAAAAGAATTGGTTAAATAAAAAAAAAAACGAATTATTCCTAAAGGACCCACATTTTCTATTAGTCCTCTATCAATAATTTTAAAAGTATATTCATAACCCATAAATAAAATAAAATAAACTATTAATTTATTATAAATTATATCAAAAAACCATTTTTTATTAAAAAATATAAAAATATTTTTTAATAAAACATTTTTAAAAGATAAGGTCAAATTAAATAATTTTAACGAAAACGTTAAAGAATACGTATAAAAAAATATAGACAAAATTATGCCTAAAAAACTAAAAATAAGAGGTAATAATTTAATATATGTAGGTAAGAACTCAGATGATTCTAAAAAAAAATTAGAAAAAATAAAAGAATTTAACCAAAAACTAGTGCCAAACCCTATAAATAAATCTTTACTAATAAAACCAATAAATATTGTAAAAAAAGATAACACAAATAAAGGAAACCATAAAAAAAAATCACCTTCATGTACATTAAAAAAAATTTTTTTTGAACCTTTATATTCAGATAAAAAAGTTAATACTAAAAGTCTAAAAGAATAAAAGGAAGTAAAAAAAGCAGCTAAAGCGGCTAATATATAACAAAAAAAAGCATCAAAATTATATTTATAACATATTGTTTCTAAAATAATATCTTTTGAAAAAAATCCAGTTAAATAAGGAAACCCAGATAATGCTATAGATCCTACAAACATTGTAACAAAAGTAAAAGGTAATAAATAAAACAGTCCACCCATTTTTCGCATATCTTGTTCATCATTTAACCCATGAATAACAACACCTGCACCTAAAAACAACAAAGCTTTAAAAAAAGCATGATTATATAAATGAAACATCGCTACTGAATAATTTGATGAACCACAAGCTAAAAACATATAACCTAATTGACTACAAGTAGAATAAGCTATTACTTTTTTTAAATCATTTTGAAATAAACCAGTAGTAGAAGCAAATAAAGCCGTTAAACCACCAAACAAAGTTATTAAAGTTAAATTAAATTCAGAATATTCAAGTATAAAAGTAGACCTCAAAATCAAAAAAATACCGGCAGTTACCATAGTAGCCGCATGTATTAAAGCTGATACAGGAGTAGGACCTTCCATAGCATCAGGTAACCAAGTATGTAAACCTATTTGTGCAGATTTACCTACAGCTGCCAAAAATAAGAAAAAACTTATAAAAGTCATAATACTATAATTAGTGTTATTTAAATTAAAAGAAATAAATTCAAAGCCTTCACTTATAGAATATAAGACTAAAAAATCAAAAGTTTTAAAACAAAAAAAAATTAAAAGAAGAGCTAATAAAAAAAAAAAATCGCCTACTCGATTTAAAATTATAGCTTTCATTGCAGCTTTATTTGCTTGTTCTCTAGTAAACCAAAAATTTACTAATAAATATGAACATAAACCAACACCTTCCCAACCTAAAAAAAATTGTACATAATTACCTGCAGTAACTAAAATTAACATGAAAAAAGTAAATAAAGATAAATATGAAATAAATCTAATAAAATGAGGATCTTTTTCCATGTATGAAATAGAATAAAAATGCACTAAAAAAGAAATAAATGTAACAACAAATAACATAATAACTGTAAGAGTATCAAAATAAAAACACCAAAATAGATTTAATATATTTAAATTAAACCAAGATAATAAAGGTATTATGCAAAAATAACCGAAAAAACCTACTTCAATAAAACAAAACATTGAACAAGTGACAGCTAAAAACATACACATTAAGGCAATAGTTATAATACCATCTTTACCTATAAATCTACCAAAACAAGATAATGTTAAAAAGGAAATCAATGGGAAAAATAAAACTAAAAGATACATAAATAAAATAAAGAATCTAACCTTTTAATATACTAATAGTGTCTACTGAAATTATAAATTTTGTTCTAAAAAAAATTACAAGTAATGATAAGCCTATAGCCGCTTCAGCCGCAGCTACTGTTAAAATAAAAAAAGAAAATAATTGACCGTAAACGTCATTATTTAAACAAGAGAATAAAATAAAGTTTAAATTAACAGATAATAATAATAATTCAATAGATAATAAAACTATAATAAGATTACGTCTTACTATAAATATACCTAACAATCCTATGAAAAACAAATATAAAACTGGGAAAAATATAAAAAGATTTTGTGTCATATAAAACATATATATAGATAAATAATATTTATTTTTTTTTTTTTAAAATAATTGAATTTTTATGTAAAATTTGAACCATAGAATCTTGTTTTTTTAAAACAGACGAATCTGAAGTCAAAGTTAAACTAATACATCCTAACATAGCTACTAACAATACAAAAGCAGAAATAATTAAATCTAAAAAAAAATCAGTATATAATATAAAAGCTAAAATTTTAAAATTTTCTAAAGAGTAATTCATAGTTATTAAAAAAACTTCTTTATCTTTAATTTTATTTAATATAATACCCTGGTCGAACATAGAATTTGCTTTTATAAATAAAATCTGTTCCTGAATTAATAAAGAATCTAAATAAGTACATAAAAAATAGTTATAATTATAAGTAGTTTTATTATTTATGTCAATGAATTTAAACTCTTGAATTTTAAAATTTTTAACTAAAGTATTTTCAACAGAAGTCAATTTATAATTTTCTATACCATGTAAAAAAATATTATTAGTTTTACGCTCTAATTCTAAACCTAAAGCTAAACTAAAATTATCATATATATATAATGATACGGGATGATCTTGTTTACTAAAAGAAATTGAAAATTTTGAATAATTAAAAAATAATATACAAACAAAAATAATTAAAAAAGGAAAAAATGTTAAATTTTTTGTTTTCTCTTGAATCTTTATATTTAACATCATAATAACAAATAAAAATAAAACGACAACTGCCCCTAAATAAACTAAAATAATAATTACTGCTAGAAAATGAACTTCTAAAAAAACCAAGAAAAAAGAAGATGAAAAATAAACTAAAATTAAACAAATAACTGAAAGCATTGGGTTTTTATTTATAATTAAAAAAGTCGAAAATAAACAAATTAAAAAAATAAAAAAATAAGATAATAAATTATGTAGTAAAATATATGAATGAATATCTCGAAAAATTTCAGAAATTTTAATATAAAGGGATTTATTATAATATAGATTACTTTCAGAATAATAACTTATATTATTATAAGTATAATAAAAATAATTTTTAATAATTTCAATATAATTATAAAAGTAAATATAATTAAAGTAATTAATATAATCAAAAAATAAAAATAAAAATAAACAAACAAAAAAAAATTTTAAAATAAAAAAATTGTTATTTAACATAAAATTTAATATAAATAGAATAAATAGTACTTTTCATAAAATAAAATAAAATAGTCAATAAAATCTTAGCCTTGCTCGCTTTAAAGACTTATTACATAAAAAAAAAAATAAAATTAGACTTTATATAATAAAGCCTAGAGACGGAATTGAACCGTCATTGTAGATTTTGCAGATCTATACATTACCCAATTATGTTATCTATTTTTTTATATTTTTAAAAATATAGAAATAAAAAATGAAATATAAAATAAAATATAAAATAAAATAAAGTAAAATTATTTTTTATATTTTTTTAAAACAAAATATTTAGTGTAACTATTTAATATTTTAGAATTTTTCAATAAAATAATATATTCTAAATATTGAAAAAAAGGTAAAAAAATAAAAAAATAACTAAAATAAAACACAGTAAAAACTTGACCTAATTCATAATAAGGAGTTTCAATAGGTTTACCACCAATCCAACCTAATAATAAACTATCAAAAAAAAAAAACCAAAATAATATTTTATAAAAAGGACGAAACATCGAACTACGTAAAAATGCTCGACCGAAAAAAGGTAATACTGCCAAAATTATAATAGCTAAAAGTAATAAAATAACACCTAAACGTTTTTCTGGTACAGAACGTAAAATAGCATAAAAAGGTAAAAAATACCATTCAGGTACTATATGTGTAGGAGTAACCATAGGATTTGCCATAATATAATTATCTGGATGGCCTAACGTATTTGGTTCAAAAAAAATAAAATAACTATAAATAATAAAAAAAAAAACAGCACTATACATATCTTTAATAATATAATAAGGAAACATTATTTGATCTACACGAGAATTAATTCCTAATGGATTATTAGAACCATTTTCATGTAAAAAAATAACATGAAGAATAGCTAATGCTAAAATTATAAAAGGAAATAAATAATGAAAACTAAAAAATCTATTTAATGTCGCATTATCTACAGAATAACCACCCCATAACCATAACACTACAGTAGTCCCTATATAAGGAATAGCAGAAGCTAAATTTGTAATAACAGTAGCCGCCCAAAAACTCATTTGACCCCAAGGTAAAACATAACCTAAAAAAGCAGTCAAAATCATTAAAAGTAAAATTATAACACCTATAATCCATAAAATCTCGCGAGGTTTATTAAAAGAACCATAATATATACCACGAAACATATGAACATATACTACTAAAAAAAAAAAAGAAGCACCATTTAAATGTACATAACGCATAAACCAACCATAATTAACATCTCTCATAATATGTTCTACAGAAATAAAAGCTAAATCTGCATGAGGTGTATAATGCATAGCCAGAAAAATACCTGATACCATTTGTATGATTAAACATAATAAAGCTAAAAAACCGAAGTTCCACCAATAACTAAGATTAGAAGGTGCAGGATAAGTAAATAAAGTATGATAAAGAGTAAAAACAAAAGAATTAGATTTAACAAAACGCATGAAATTAAAGTCTAAAAAAATAATAAAATAAAACTTAATTAATTACTGTCCTTAATTTTATGGAAATGATTATTTAAAATAACCGTTAACGGACTTGAACCGTTACACTAAAAGCAACAAATTTTAAGTCTGTCGTGTCTACCAGTTCCACCAAACGATAATTTAAAGGAATACTTTAATTAATAATAAATTTATATATATGCTAAATTATACCCGATAACGGACTTGAACCGCTATATTTTAATAAAATAATGGTTTCTAAAACCATCGTGGCTACCAATTTCACCAATCGGATATAAAAATTTAAATTAAATTTTTAAATAAAGAAATAAATAAATGAAATCAATACTACCATAAACTATTAGAAGTTAAGATGTTTAATACTTTTGATATTATCAAGTTCGAAATGTGTTTGGCAAAAAAAAATTAAAACTTAAAAAAAAAAAAAAGAGACAAAAGAAAACACCCAAAAATTTATATATTAATTTAGTATTATTAAAAAAAAAGTTACCTTTTTTAACTTTATAACCTATAAATAAAGTAAGTAATAGTCTTTTACTATATATTTCAAAAAATAAAAAAACAAACCTTCTTGCTTAGTTGAATTCAGCAATTATGTTTATTTACTTAGCTACCCGACAATACTTTTGATAAAATAATCGGAACACCATAGGTAAAGCCAATTCGGTCCTCTCGTACTAAAATTAGCAATTTTTTATCTTTTTTAACGGTAGATAGGAACCGAACTGTCTCACGACGTTCTAAACCCAGCTCACGTACCACTTTACATGGCGAACAGCCATACCCTTGGAACCTTCTTCAGCTCCAGGATGTGATGAGCCGACATCGAGGTGCCAAACATTCCCGTCGATAAGAACTCTCAAGAAATATCAGCCTGTTATCCCCGGCGTACCTTTTATCCGATGAGCAATAATCTTTCCACACAGCATTATTGGGTCACTATGACCGACTTTCGTCCCTGTTTGAATTGTCATTCTTACAGTCAAGCAAATTTCTAATACCATTATGCTCTAAAATTAATAAAAATTAATTTGAATTTACCTTTGTACACCTCCGTTACTTTTTAGGAGGTGACCGCCCCAGTCAAACTACCAAATATGCAATGTTTTTTAAATTAGATTTTAAATTTATAAGAAAAATATTTAACAGGATGCCTCATTTTTTAACTTGCATTAAGAAATCATAAGCTTTTTTTTAAACTACACATATAAATTTTACATCAATACATAATTATAGTAAAGGTGCACGGGGTCTTTCCGTCTAGCCGTTATAATTCCGCATCTTCACGGAAAATTCAATTTCACTGAGTTAATATTGGAGACAGTGGGGAAGTCGTTACTCCATTCGTGCAGGTCGGAACTTACCCGACAAGGAATTTCGCTACCTTAGGACCGTCATGGTTACAGCCGCCGTTTACTGGGACTTAAATTCAAAGCATATAACTTCTCCTTTTAATCTTGCAGCACCGGGCAGGAGTCAGATCCTATACCTCATTTTAATAATTTTGCAGAATCCTGTGTTTTTAATAAACAGTCGCTACCCCCGATTTTGTATCATCTAACATTATAAATAATTTTAGATACCCCTTATCCCTAAGTTACGGAGTTAATTTGCCGAGTTCCTTCAATATTATTATCTCAAACACCTTAGTATATTATACTTGCTTACCTGTGTCGGTTTAAGTACGGTTTTATTTAATAAATTTTCAATAGTTTTTTCTTGAGATTTAAATTTTTAATTAACAAAAAATTCAATAATATTTAGTTAAACAAAAAAAATCTGTCACTGTATTGAAAGTAAAGAAATTTTAATCTTTTACCCATTAATTTTTCCTTTTGAAATAAATCTTAGGGACCGACTAACTCTAAGACGTAAAACGTAGCTTAGAAAACCTCAAGCTTTTGGTGATCAGGGTTTCTAACCCTATTTTCGCTACTCATGTCAGCATTCTTTCTTTTGATTTTTTTTTATATATTTCGAAATATATTTTTTTAATTTACAAAATATTCCACTACCATAATAAAACAATTTTATTATTTAAAGCTTTGGTGTAAAAAAATAAAAACTCTTTACATTATCGGTATTTTAATTTTAAACTAGTGAGCTGTTACGCTTTCTTTAAAGGATGGCTGCTTCCAATCCTACCTCCTAGTTTTTATTAAACTAAAACAACCTTAACCACTTATTTTTAACTTAAAGACCTTAGCTATTAATCTGGGCTGTTTCCCTTTCGACTACGGACCTTAGCACCCGTAGTCTATCTATTATTAAAATTTTATAATTTGTATTCGAAGTTTAATTAGAGTCGGTAAAGCTAAAAGCAACCCTTGTCTATTTAGTGCTCTACCCCAAAAAAACTAAAATAACGCTTTACCTCAATAAATTTCGTGGAAAACCAGCTATCTCTAAGTTTGATTAGCCTTTCACCCCTAACCACAAATCATCTTAGTATATTGCAACATACACAAGTTCAGTCTTTCAATTTCTTTTACAAAATCTTCAACTTGTTCATGGTTAGATCACTTAGTTTCGGGTCTTATTAAAAAAACTATAAATTTTATTAAAATTTGTTTTCACTTTGCCTACGTTTAAAAAGTTAAGCTTGCTTTTTTAATAAACTCGCTGACCCATTATGCAAAAGGTACGTTATTACAATTAAAATTGCTTTAACTGCTATAATTGTATTTAATTTCAAATTCTTTTTCACGACCTATACTACAGATTCTTTTCACCTTTCCTTCACAGTACTTGTACACTATCGATTACTTAAATATATTTTCTGGCTTAATGAGTGGTCTCATTTTAATTCAAACAAAATTTTTCGTGTTTTGTTTTACTCATTATAACAAAATTCAAAATCATACAGGACTTTCACCTTCTTTGGTTTATTGTTTCCAAAATAAATTCTAAATTTATACTTATTTTGTCATACAGGCCTTTTTCGTTTTCGCTCGCCACTACTAACAAAATCTCTATTGATTTTTTTTACCTTTAGCTATTTAGATGTTTCACTTCGCTAAGTATATTTTATTTTACAATTAATAAACTTTCGTTAAGATATTTGTGAATCACAGACGAATCAAGTTCTCCTCACAACATTTCGTTTTTACCATACGTCTTAAATTTTAAGTATCTAGGTATTTATTAAATACAAATTTATTTTGAGAATTTTTTGACTTTTAATTAACCTTATCGAATATAAATATTATATATACTTATTTTACTTTAGATAAATAAATATTTTTGTTCTTATTTATTTTTATTATATTTTTCCTCTCTAAATTTTTCTTTTTTTTTATTGTTTTTTTTTCAAATAATAATTAATTATATATACTAATATATATCGAAATAATAAAATTAAATACTTTCTTAATAATTTAGTTAAATGTATACCTTTTAAAATTAAATAAAAAAAATAAGTTTTAAAAGAAATATTTGAATTTGCAAAAACCAAATAAATTATATAAAAAAAAAAAAAAAAAAAAAAAAAAAAAAA
>Ga0209512_1004914_pt1 | contig 11384 bp, 9 predicted proteins | sample frozenSSSSmetaG_FD_184142 | JGI IMG/M metagenome (GOLD analysis project Ga0209512, IMG submission 184142) | Glacier valley bacterial and archeal communities from Borup Fiord, Nunavut, Canada, to study Microbial Dark Matter (Phase II) -... | ecosystem: Environmental > Aquatic > Freshwater > Ice >... | reverse complement strand
GCGGCGGACAAATTCAGACGCCAGAATCCGGGAGCGGGCCGGCGCCTTGACCAAGCCCGGCGATACGCCCACACCGGCCATCAAGCACACCAACTGAAGTGCCAGAAAGCTGCCCGTGGCGAGCGCCAGCTCCTGGCCGACCAGCGCAAGTCAGTCGCTGGCATTGATCGTCAGCTGGGCGTCTCGCTGCCGACTTTAGGAGATAGAACGACCGGTTGGCGCGAGGAGCAGGCGATCACCGCTAGGCCGCGATCGGTCGGGCACGACCCAAGGCGGTCACACATAGCTGAGCGGCAGACCCCGGCGTGGCGCCTTGCCCGCGACATGCAACGTACACCACAGCGCTTCGCGGCCAAGGAGCCATGCCGGTGGCGGCGCGCTCCATCACAGAGTTAGGCATCACGGCCTCCGACCAACGACTGCCGATACTTCAACATACCAACGCGAAATGCTTTGACGGTGCCCGGGATGAGGGGCCGATAAAGACGGCGCAGGATCCAACCTGGAGACCACTGACCGCGTTCTTCGAGGGCGACTCGTGCCCGGGGATGATCAAGAAGGGCAAGCGGGCCGTGCTTGACTACTGGAGCAGTAGCCCAGAACTCGAGCATTGACAAGTGCTTCAATGATTTGTAGCCGTAGTGCCGCGGTGCTATCAATCGCAGAGGCGCGCCGTGCTCGATGACCAGCGGCTTCGCATTGAGTTCATCCGCTAACAAGACGTCGTCAGCCAGCAGGTCCTCCAGCAAGAGGGTGGTTCGATATCCATCCTGTGCCTTGACCAAGCTTTCCAGCTGCCTGCGACAACCATCCACCAACCCGCTGGTCAACGGCCCCCACAGCGACCTGATCGCCTCCATCGACGCTTGCAATTGATTCCGTGCCATGACCTTCTCCGCTACTGCCAGGACAGATCTCGTCCAAGCGCATACGGAAGATAGACATTGACCTCCTGAACCGGAAGGCGCGGCGTTAGCACTTTGTTCTTGCGTCTGACGCTACATCTTCGGATGCGGTCCGTCCGACGGTGTCCCCGACCGCCGCGCTGCGACCGACGGAGCGGATCGCGACGCGTTGGACCAGTCCCACCTAGCTTCGCCTCAACGAGTCGTAGACGGCAGGAGCACGCGCCGTTGTGGCCAAGGGCGCAAAGCGAAAGCCGCCAAAGAGCAACGCCACCCGGTCACATAGCCGCGGACACCAATCGCGTCCAGCATGATTGTTCGCCGGACTGGAGGCAATGCGACTGACGAAGACGAACGGATAGGCCCGTTCGTCTCGTCCGTGATCGCCCAGTCGCAGTCGGGACGGCCCGCAAGCGGTCGCTCATGTGTTTCCGCTTCTGGCCGAATCCTGCCAAATATCCGCTCTCACCCGACCCTCGCCTGCAAGATCTCCCGCAGGCTCGTGAAGAGCGGGGCCAGCCGCCCGTACATCGGGCGATACACCTGCCGATGCAACCGGTCGTAGAGCGCCGACTCCTTCGCCCGAGGCTGGAACGAGCGCCCGGCCCGCGCCATCGCGGAGGCCGCGACAGCCACATCGGGATGCAGCCCGATGCCCACGGCTGCATCGATCGCCGCGCCGAGCGCCGCAGCTTCGGCCGTGTGCAGCCGCATGGCCGGCAGCCCGACCACGTCGACCATGATCTGCATGGCGAGGTCGGAACGCGATGCGGCACCCACGACGACCAGCCGCTTTATCGGCCTTCGGGTCGCTCGCTCGATGAGGACGAGCCCTTCGCGCATGGCATGCGCCTGCCCCTCGAGAATCGCCCGGGCCACGTGGGCGCGGCCGTGTTCAGGGCCGAAGCCGACGATGCTGCCTCTCGCATCCGCTGCCGGGTGGCGCACCCCGGGCGACCAGTGCGGCTGAAGCATCAGGCCGGCCGCGCCGGCAGGCACGCTGTCGGCGATCGCGTCGAACATCGCTTCGGGCGAGGCCCCTCGCTGCAGGGCAGCCTGCCGCTCCGGATGACCGAACTCGTCGAGAAACCAGCGCACCATCCAGAAGCCGCAATGGGTCTGGATTTCGCTGCAGTACATGGCGCCGGGCACGGCGGCTGGAAACGCGGGCGAGAAGGGCAAGGCCTCGACGTAGCGATGCGAGCCGGCGCTGATCGATACCGATGTTCCAGCCGAGATGCACGCCACTCCCGGCGCCAGTGCGCCCGCAGCAAGAACCTCGCAGGCCTTGTCGGCGCCGGCAGCAATGACCGGCAAGCCGTGGGGGATGCCGGTCTGCTGCGCAGCGTCGACACACACAGCGCCGAGTGCGTGCGTTGCGGGAACCAGTTCCGGGCATTGACGCGGCAACAGGGCCAGCGCTTTCCAGCGCCAGTCGGACGGCTTGCACCAGGCCTGGCGCCGGTAGTCGAACGGCAGATAGCCCACCTGCGCCGCGGTGGCATCGGCACACCGGCCCGAGAGGCGCCAGTTCAGGAAGCCGGAGAGCAGCATCACCTTGTGGGCACGGCCGAGCATCTCTCCATCGTGCTCGGCCCACCAGTTGACCTCGGCTTCGCCTTGCAGGTGCCGAACCACGTCCGTGGCCCGGGCCGCGGCGAACAGCGCCCGCCACGCCGTCGGCAATGGAGGCACTCGATCGGCTCGACGACGGTCCATCCAGCTTATCGCGGGAGCCAGCGGACGGCACGAGGCATCGAGCGGCACCAGAGTGCCGCGCTGGCTGGTCACGGCCATCGCGCAAAGCGAAGACTTCAGCGCCGGATGTTCGCGCCAGAGGGTCTGGCAGGCTTCGACCAGTGCAGCCCACACGATGTCGACGTCGAGCTCGGCATAGCCGGGTTGGGACGGGCGGGCCATCGCGATCGCCACCTGCGAGCACGCCAGCGTCTGGCCGGCAGCGTCGAACACGATCGCCCGAATGCTCTGCGTGCCGCAGTCGATCGCGAGCAGTGCCATGCCAGGCCGAGGTGTCATGACGCGGAATTGTCGCTGCCGAAGGAGCGCCTGCCGCTACGCCGCGGCTTGGCGTGCACTCCTTCGGGAATCCGGGCTCATCGAACGACCTGATCGCCATCGAGGTGTGTTCGAATCGAGCGGCAATACGCTCGGGAGCTCCCATGATCGAAGAAAAGATTCGTGCAACGTTCGGCGACGAAGACCCCACCGGCTTCGGCTCGGGCTGGTGGAGCGGCGTCTTGTCGGCGTTCTGCGGGTTCCTCGCACTCGGCGCGGTGGTGTGCCTGCACTTCCCGCAGTTGCTCACCTCACCGGAGCTGCGGCCCTACTACCCGATGTCGATCATGCGGCTGTTGATTCAGGCGCTCATCGGGGCCGCGATCGTTTTCGGCGTCGCCTCCGCCATCTTGCGCAAGAAGAAGATCCTGGGGCTGACGGGCATGTTGTTCGCTCTCGCCGCAACGCTGTGGGGTGGCGCCAGCGTTCCGATCAACCAGACGTTGAACGACGGCCCGGCGATCGGGCTCGACTGGTTCCTGCTCGACATGCTGCTCATGACGCTGATCTACTCACCCTTCGAGGTGCTGTGGCCGGCGTACCCGAACCAGGGCGTCTTTCGCAAGGAATGGGTGCTCGACGTCGGCTACTTCCTGTCGACGCACCTGCCGATCCAGATCACGTCGTTCCTGATCCTGTTGCCCGCCACGCAACTCACTGCGTTCTTCGGCGTGCCCAGCCTGCTGGAAGCGATGGCCCGCCTGCCGTGGCTGGTGCAGTTCTTTCTTGCCATCCTGGTCGCAGACCTCGCCGAATACTTCATCCACCGGGCCTTTCACTCCGTGCCCTTTCTCTGGCGCTTCCATGCCATCCATCACTCGTCCAAGTCGCTCGACTGGCTGGCCGGATCGCGCTCCCATCTGGTCGACGACATCGTCGTGCGCGCGTTCATCCTCGTGCCGATGATGTTCGCGTTCCCGCACGACATCATCGTGGCCTATCTGTTCTTCGTAACCCTGCACGCCACGTGGACGCACTCCAACTTCAATCCCAGCATCAAGTGGATGGAGCCGTTCCTGATCTTTCCGCGCTACCACCACTGGCATCACACCTCGCAGGTAGAAGCCATCGACAAGAACTTCGCGATCCACTTCCCGTGGATCGACAGGCTCTTCGGTACCCACTATTTCCCGAAGGACAAGTGGCCCGAAACCTACGGCCTCGACAACGAAGACATTCCGGCCGGGTTCTGGGGGCAGGCCTTCTATCCGTTCAAGCGCAAGGCCGCGCCTGCGATGCCTAGAAGTTGACCGCCTCCAGCGCAACGCCCTGAGGCACTTCCGCACCCCGGTCGGTCGCACGCACCAAGCCGATGGCCTTCATGGCCTTGACGGCGGCGAATCCGAGGTCGTATTCGGAGTCGTCGTGGCTCAGGCGCAGTAGCCCCGGCGAGTGGTGGTGGTTGTTCTGCAGACAGGCGCTGAAGGTGGCCGTCACCGGCAGCCACTCGCCAATGTTCATCGCGTTGTCGCGCTCGTCGTCGTAGCGCCGGTATCCGTAGCGCCGATCGTGGGTCCAGTAGTTCTGGACCATGTTGATCCACAGCGCGAAGATGCGAAAGGCCACCCACATCACCGCTGCGAACCGGAAGTCGCCCACGAGCAACCCGAGAAGCCAGAAGTTGAAGACCTGCGACGCAACGGCGAACACCGGATTCGACACGAGACGAAATGGCCACGACTTGAAGATCTCGTCGGTCGCCAGGTTGGTCTTGGATCGATAGGGCAACAGGCAAAGCCACAGCGTTCGCAACAAGCCGTCGGACGCGAGCTTGTTCGGATCTCCCGGGTGATCGGAAAAGGCGTGGTGCGCGCGATGCCGATTGACCCACGTGACCGGGTTGATGTAGACGCCGAAAAGGTTGTTCACGACCGTGATGGTCTTGACGAACCAGGGCTGGTAGTCGAGCGCGCGATGCGCGATGCCCATGTGGATCACGCACGACAGGTACACCCCGCCGACGAACCAGCAAGCCAGGAAATAGGCCGCACCAATTGCCAGCCCCAGCCACGGCCCGATGGTGGGCGGGGCGAACGCCATGCATGCAGCCGCGTAAGCCAGGATCAGCGCGTATCCGATCGCGAGATAAATCTTCAAACCCGTCTCCCAAGTTTCATCGTTTGCAGAACTACAGCGGAATGTTCCGATGCTTGCGCCACGGGTCTTCCACCTTTTTGTCACGCAGCATCGCCAGCGACCGGCAGATTCGCTTTCGGGTCTCGTGCGGCTGGATCACGTCGTCGACATAGCCGCGCGCGCTGGCGATGAAGGGGTTGGCGAACTTGGCCTTGTATTCGGCCTCGCGCGCGGCGAGCTTGGCCGGGTCGCCCTTTTCTTCGCGGAAGATGATCTCGACGGCGCCCTTGGCACCCATCACCGCGATCTCGGCGTTAGGCCACGCGAAGTTCACATCGCCACGCAGGTGCTTGGAACTCATCACGTCGTAGGCGCCGCCATAGGCCTTGCGTGTGATCACGGTGACTTTGGGCACGGTGCATTCGGCATACGCGAACAGCAGCTTGGCGCCGTGCTTGATGATGCCTCCGTGCTCCTGCGCGGTGCCCGGCATGAAACCCGGAACGTCGACGAAGGTGATCACCGGGATATTGAACGCATCGCAGAAGCGCACGAAGCGCGCGGCCTTGATGCTGCTCTTGATGTCGAGGCAACCCGCCAGCACCAGCGGCTGGTTGGCCACGATGCCGACCGACGCGCCGTCCATGCGGCCGAAGCCGATCACGATGTTCCTCGCGTGCTCGGGTTGCAGTTCGAAGAAGTCGCCGTCGTCGACCGTCTTCGAGATCAGCTCCTTGATGTCGTACGACTTGTTGGCGTTGTCCGGCACCAGCGTGTCGAGCGAGAGGTCGATTCGGTCGGCCGGGTCGTCGGTGGGCAGGGCCGGCGCCTTCTCGCGGTTGTTGAGCGGCAGGTAAGCGACGAAGCGCCGCAGCATGGCGAGGGCCTCGACGTCGTTCTCGAAGGCGAGGTCGGCCACTCCGCTGCGGGTGGTGTGCGCGAGCGCGCCGCCGAGGTCTTCGGCGCTCACCTCCTCGTGGGTCACCGTCTTCACCACCTCGGGGCCGGTGACGAACATGTACGAGCTGTCTTTGACCATGAAGATGAAGTCGGTCATGGCGGGCGAATACACCGCGCCGCCCGCGCAGGGGCCCATCACCATGCTGATCTGCGGCACCACGCCCGATGCGATCACGTTCCTCTGGAACACCTCGGCGTAGCCGCCGAGCGAGGCCACGCCTTCCTGGATGCGCGCGCCGCCCGAGTCGTTGAGGCCGATCACGGGCGCTCCGACCTTCATCGCCTGGTCCATCACCTTGCAGATCTTCTCGGCGTGCGCTTCGGAGAGCGCGCCGCCGAAGACGGTGAAGTCCTGGCTGAACACGAACACGAGGCGGCCGTTGATCATCCCGTAGCCGGTGACGACGCCGTCGCCCGGCGGTCGATTTCCCTCCATACCGAAATCGTGGCTGCGGTGCTCGACGAACATGTCCCATTCCTCGAACGTGCCCTCGTCGAGCAGCAGGTCGAGCCGCTCGCGTGCCGTGAGCTTGCCCTTGGCGTGCTGCGCGTCGATGCGCTTCTGCCCGCCTCCCAGGCGCGCCCGGGCGCGCTTGTCTTCGAGCTGCTGGATGATGTCGTGCATGGTCGGGTGGCCGTCGTTGTCGTTGTCGTGGTCGGGCTGGATCAGAGGATGCCGTCGATGGTGGTGAAGGCGATGGCGGGCAGCGGGAACACGGCACCGAGCGCACGTGCACCGATCGCTTCGCGGCCGAAGACGCGGCGCGAATTCGGCAGGTGGCGCAGCGGCGCGAGGCGTCGGCCCGCGGCCTCGACGAGTGCGCGCACCGTGGGCGATTCGTCGGCCAGGCGCACAGCGAGCGCCGCCTGGATCTCGGGCAAGCGCCGGTCGAGCAACCACAGTGTGGAGTGCAGATAGGCGAGCCAATCGCGTGCCTGCGCGACTTCGAGCGGCATCGTTTCGAGCGGATCGTCTTCGAAGTCGATCATGCCGAGGCCTGTCGCAGTCACGATGAAGTTGCGCGCGAACGCATGGCTGAGCACGGCGCCGCGCGCATGCACCTCGACGATCGCCGCCAGCCCGCGCCGCCAGGCTTCGAAGCCGGCCGTGCCGCCCTGCTCCACCAGCGACACCAGATTGGGCCCGTCGAACAACTCGAGCACGGCGAAGCCCGGCTCGACATGCAGCACCTCCGGCACGTGCAACCCGACTGCGCGCAGCGCGCGCAGGCGCTCGACCTCGATCTCCTGGCCGCGCGCGCCACCATGCGCGGGCACCGCGCGCAGCAGCGTGATGCCGAGGCCGCGCGCCACGGCATCGAGGGCACGCGCCCGCCACGCGCTTCGCGCCGGCCGCTGCACCTTGACAACGACGCGGCCCGAGCCCGTATCGACGATCGAGACGCGGTGCGTGCTGGCCGCCATGGATGCGCGCACACGGGTGAGCTCGGCCTCGGTCATGCGGCGCCGCTGCGCATCGGGGCTTCGTCCGTGCCGGCAAAGCGGCCCAGCAAACGCCGTGCTGCAACCGTTGCCGGGAGCGTGCCGGCATCGACGGCAGCGAGCGTTTCGTCGAGCACCGAGCGCACACCGTGGTGTGTGCGGAATGCCTGCCGAAGCCCTGCGTCCACGCGCTCCCAGAACCACGCCAGCGACTGCGACCTCCGCCGCTCTGCCGCTGCGCCGTTGGCCTGTTGCGAGCGGCGGAAATCTTCGGCTACCTGCCACACCGCCGCCACGCGCGATGCGTCGAGCGCAGTCGCTGCGAGCACGCGCGGCGCCCAGCCGGCTCCGGCACGGGGGGCCACGAGATGCAGCGCCATCTCGATCTGGCCCACCGCGCGAGCGGCGGCTGCCGCATCGAGGTCGGCCTTGTTGACGACGACGAGATCGGCCAGTTCCATCACGCCCTTCTTGATCGCCTGCAGGTCGTCGCCTGCGTTCGGCAACTGCAGCAGCATGAAGAAGTCGGTCATGCCGGCGACGGCCGCCTCGCTCTGGCCCACGCCCACTGTTTCAACGATCACCACGCCGTAGCCGGCTGCTTCGACGACGCGAATCGCTTCGCGCGTGGCCACGGCCACGCCGCCCAGCGTGCCGCTGCTCGGACTCGGCCGCACGAAGGCGTTTGGCTCGACCGAAAGTCGCTCCATGCGCGTCTTGTCGCCGAGGATCGAGCCACCCGAGAGCTGCGAACTCGGGTCGACCGCAAGCACGGCCACGCGTGCGCCGCCGGCCGTGAGGTGCAGGCCGAGCGCCTCGATGAAGGTCGACTTGCCGACGCCGGGCACGCCGGAGATGCCGACGCGGAAAGCCGGTGTCGCCGGCTCGGGCAAGGCAGTGAGCAAGGCGTCGGCACGCACACGGTGATCGGCACGCGTCGATTCGAGCAGCGTGATGGCACGGGCCGCCGCACGGCGCTGGACGGCGCCGCTGCCATCGACGAGATCGCGAACGAGCGCTGCATCGTCTGCGTGCAATGCGGCGATGGCGGCCGGGCTGGGGGCGGCACTCACAACAGGTCGAAGACGCGCCCGTCGGACAGGCGGTAGCGGGAGAAGTCGCGCACGTCCATCGTCATGACGCGGTTGGTGCCGGTATCGGCCGCGAGCCACAGGAGCGAAGCGTCGGCGAAGTCCATCTCAGTGCGCGGCGGCTGGCTGTAGCGGCGCATCAGCACCACCATCTCTTCGAGGTCGTCTTGCCCGAACGGGAACACGGCGATGCCGGAAGCGGCGATCCAGCGCAGCAGCGTGGAGCGCTCGGCCACGCCGAGCAGGTGCGTCGCCTCGGTGACGCAGGGCCAGGTGGTGGCGAGCGACCCAAGCTCTTCGCCGGCTTTCTTCAGCAGCTCGCGATAGTGCGGCGCCCGTGGTGGGTTCACGCCGAACAGCACGACCAGCGGGCCCGCATCAACGAGCCCTGCGGGCACCGTGCTTGATCCTGAGCTTGGAGCGCAAGGCCTTCTTCGCCGCCGCGCCGTCGTAGGGCGCGTCGGCCGCAACGGCATGGCGAGCACGCGGCTCCTCGGTCTTCAACGCCAGCATCAACTCGTATGGATTCTTGCGGCCGAGGGCGCGTTCGACGGCGGCGATGATGAACTGCGACTTCGACACGCCTTGCCGCTCGGCTGCACGAGACAACTCCGCCTCGAGCAATGGATCCATGCGCACGGACACGGCCACGACCGTCACCTGAACATATCGTATGACGGCATCGCAACGATTGGCGAGGCGTCAAGCGAGGCTCTTCCTGATCTGCTCGAGCACGTCTTTCGCGCTTGCCGGGATCGGTGTGCCGGGGCCATAGATGCCTTTCACGCCGGCTTCGTAGAGGAACTCGTAGTCGCCGCGCGGGATCACGCCGCCGACGAACACCACGATGTCGCCGCCGCCCTGCGCCTTCAGCGACTCGATGATCGCCGGCACCAGCGTGTTGTGGCCGGCTGCAAGTGTGGAAACGCCGACCGCGTGCACGTCGTTCTCGATCGCCTGGCGGGCGCACTCTTCGGCCGTCTGGAACAGCGGACCGATGTCGACGTCGAAGCCCAGATCGGCGAAGGCCGAGGCCACGACCTTGGCACCGCGATCGTGGCCGTCTTGCCCGAGCTTGGCGATCATCACGCGCGGCCTGCGCCCTTCTTCTTCGGCGAAGGCAGCGATCTCGCGCTTGAGCGCGTCCCAGCCTTCGGCGCTGTCGTAGGCGGCAGCGTAGACACCGGAGACCTTCTGCGTGTCGGCCCGGTGACGGCCCCACACGACCTCGAGCGCGTCGCTTACCTCGCCGACGGTGGCACGCAGGCGAACCGCATCGATCGAGAGCGCAAGCAGGTTGCCTGCACCGCCGTTGGCGCACGCGGTGAGCGCCTCCAGCGCCTTAGCGACCGCGGAGGCATCGCGGCCGGCGCGAACGGCTTCGAGCCTGCGAACCTGGCTCTCGCGAACCGCGACGTTGTCGATCGAGCGCGTGTCGATCGCCGCCTCTTCGGCAAGCTTGTATTTGTTGACGCCGACGATCACGTCGTGGCCCGAATCGATGCGCGCCTGCTTCTCGGCCGCGCTAGCCTCGATCTTGAGCTTGGCCCAGCCGCTCTGCACGGCCTTCGTCATGCCGCCCATGGATTCGATCTCTTCGATGATCTTCCAGGCCGCGTCGGCCATTTCGGCGGTGAGCGATTCCATCGCATAGCTGCCGGCCCACGGATCGACGATCGAGGTGATGTGCGTCTCTTCCTGGATGACGAGCTGCGTGTTGCGCGCGATGCGGGCGCTGAATTCGGTGGGCAGCGCGATGGCTTCGTCGAGCGCGTTGGTGTGCAGGCTCTGCGTGCCGCCGAACACCGCGGCCATCGCCTCGATGGTCGTGCGCACCACGTTGTTGTAGGGGTCCTGCGCGGTCAGCGTCCAGCCCGAAGTCTGGCAATGGGTGCGCAGCATCGAGCTCTTGGCCTGCATCGGCTCGAACTCTTTCATGATCCTGAACCAGAGGCCACGAGCCGCGCGCATCTTCGCGATCTCGAGGTAGAAGTTCATGCCGATGGCCCAGAAGAAGCTGAGCCGGCCGGCGAAGGCATCGACGTCGAGGCCCTTGGCGATCGCGGTACGAACGTATTCACGGCCGTCGGCCAGCGTCAGCGCCAGCTCGAGCGCCTGGTTCGCGCCGGCCTCCTGGATGTGATAGCCGGAGATCGATATCGAGTTGAACTTCGGCATGTGCGTGGCCGTGTACTCGATGATGTCGCCCACGATCCGCATGCTCGGCGCCGGCGGATAGATGTAGGTGTTGCGAACCATGAACTCCTTGAGGATGTCGTTCTGGATCGTCCCCGTGAGCTGGTCTTGTTTGACGCCCTGCTCTTCGGCCGCGACCACGTAGCCGGCGAGCACCGGCAGCACCGCGCCGTTCATGGTCATCGACACGCTCACCTTGTCGAGCGGGATGCCGTCGAACAGGATCTTCATGTCTTCGACGGAGTCGATCGCCACGCCGGCCTTGCCCACATCGCCCACCACGCGCGGGTGGTCGCTGTCGTAGCCGCGATGCGTGGCGAGATCGAAGGCCACGCTGACGCCCTGCCCGCCGGCCGCCAGCGCCTTGCGGTAGAAATCGTTCGAGGCTTCGGCGGTGGAAAAGCCGGCGTACTGGCGAATGGTCCACGGGCGCACCGCATACATCGTGGCCTGCGGGCCGCGGATGTAGGGTGCCTGTCCCGGCAGCGTGTCGGTGTCGGGAAGGTGCTTCACGTCGGCCGCGGTGTAAAGCGGCTTGACGACGATGCCCTCGGGTGTGGTCCAGTCGAGCGCGCCTACGTCACCTCGCGGCGCGGAACGAACAGCCGCTTGGCGCCATGCAGCGAGAGCGTCGGGA
>Ga0209512_1004913_pt1 | contig 11385 bp, 11 predicted proteins | sample frozenSSSSmetaG_FD_184142 | JGI IMG/M metagenome (GOLD analysis project Ga0209512, IMG submission 184142) | Glacier valley bacterial and archeal communities from Borup Fiord, Nunavut, Canada, to study Microbial Dark Matter (Phase II) -... | ecosystem: Environmental > Aquatic > Freshwater > Ice >... | reverse complement strand
AAACCTGTTTCTCGTCGAATCCCGCCTCACCGACCAGATCATCGCCGGCACCGCCGAGGCGAGCGCCGCTGCCATTCACGACAAGAACGCGGCGGATTGGCGCAAGCCCAACGGCTTCGGCAACACCACCGAGGATGCCGCCCGCGAATCCAGCAGAAAAGCCGTGGAAATCCGCCAACGCTCGGCGGAGGAACTCGCCTCGTGCAAACAGGAGCTGCTGGACCAAATCCGCGAGTCCGACATCTTGACGAGCGATTTCCACAAACTCCGCGAAGACCGCGTCGCAGTGATTCTCGGCGGTGCGGTGCGGGCCGTGAGCGCACGCCATTTCACGAATGCCCAGTTCCGGTCCGCCTTCCCGGATGAATCGCTGGTCGCCATCCGCGAGCGGATTCGTGGACCCCGCTGATTTTCCGGAGTTGCTGACCGCCCGGTAACTGTCACGCTGGAACGATGGAAGCTTCACTAACGATTTCCCTGATCCACCGCAGCCCTAACGGCGCGGCCGAGAAGCTTGACCAGGTGGCCGTGGAGGAGCCGTTGGAAATCCGCCTGGACGGTCATCCGGTGGCGGTGGTGATGCGGACCCCGGGCGATGATCTCGAACTGGTGGCTGGATTTCTCGTGACCGAGGGCATCATTTCCTCGGTAGAGGATTTGCGGAAAACGGAAACGCGCCCGGAGGAAAACCGCGTGCTGGCGTTTTTGAGAGACGGCGTGGAAGTCGATCTCGGGCGGCTGACGCGGCACCTGTTCAGCAGTTCGTCCTGCGGGATTTGCGGGAAGGCAACACTGGAGGCGATTTTTTCCGACTTCCCGCCGATCACGCGGAAGCTCGAAGTGGCGGACGCGGTTTTGCTAGATGCTCCGAAGAAACTCCGGGCGGCGCAGAGCGCGTTCGATTACACCGGCGGGCTGCACGCGGCGGGGATTTTTTCGGCGGACGGCGAGCTGCTGGTGCTGCGCGAGGACATCGGCCGGCACAACGCGGTGGACAAGGTGATCGGCCATGCGCTGCTGAACGGGATCGGGTTGGAGTCGGTGTTCCTGCTGGTGTCCGGGCGGGTGTCGTTTGAAATTTTGCAAAAGGCGCTGGCTGCGCGGATTCCGGTGATCGCGGCGATTTCCGCGCCCAGTTCGCTGGCGGTGGAATTCGCGAGGAGCTCGGGGCAGACGTTGGTAGGATTTCTCCGGCCGCCGACTTTCAATAGATATGCGTGAAAGTGGTCCGCACAGTCCTCTGTGCGGAATCTTGATTTGCAGGATAGACCTGCTGCTACGGAATAGCCGCACAGTGGACTGTGCGGACTACTCGCAAAACGGCTGGCGGCTTGGCATGGCGGAGACTAGAAGTGGTCCATGAAACGAGCTTTGTGCATCGTGTTGGATTCCGTGGGTTGTGGAAACGCGCCGGATGCGGCGGACTATGGCGATGCGGGGGCAAACACGCTCGGGCATCTGTTCGAGCGGGTGCCGGGGTTTTTCCTGCCGAATCTGGCCCGGCTGGGACTGTATGAAGTGCTCGGCCTGCCCTCTGAAACACCGATACACCCCACCGCATCATGGGCGCGACTGACGGAGAAATCCGCGGGCAAGGATACGACCACCGGCCACTGGGAGCTGATGGGCTGCGCGCTGGAAGAGGCGTTCGCCACGTTCGAAGAATTTCCGTCAGAGCTGATCGCGGAACTGGAAAAACGCAGCGGCGTCCAGTTCATCGGAAATTTCGCGGCCTCGGGCACGGAGATTCTGGTGCAGCTCGGCGAAGAACACATGCGGACGGGGAAACCAATTTTATACACCAGCGCCGACAGCGTGCTGCAGATCGCAGCGCATGAGGAAGTCTTCGGACTGGAGCAGCTGTGGGAACTCTGCAAAACCGCTAGAACTCTGCTGGACGAACGTGACATCCGGATCGGGCGCGTGATTGCACGCCCGTTCATCGGCAGCTCGGCGGCGGATTTCAAACGCACCGGCAACCGCCATGACTACTCGCTGATGCCGGGCGAGACGATTTTGAACCGCCTCCAGGCAGCGGGCGTGCAGAGCATCGGCGTGGGAAAAATCGCGAACATTTTCGCAAACTCCGGCATCTCGGAATCGCATCCCACGAAGTCGAACGCCGAGGGCATGGCGGTGATCGACCAGCTCTGGGCGGAGCGACGCATGCAGCCGCATTTCATTTTTGCGAACCTGGTAGACTTCGATTCGCTCTACGGCCACCGGCGCGATCCGGAGGGCTACGCACAATGTCTGCGGGAATTCGACGCGTGGCTCGGCACTTTCATCGAGAAAGTTTCCCCCGAAGACCTCGTCATCCTCACCGCAGATCACGGCAACGATCCCTATCACCCCGGCACCGACCACACCCGCGAGCAGGTGCCGGTGCTGGTCATCGGAAAAAAAGTGGAGGACAGCGAGTTCGCGGCCGTGGCCGGTTGGATCGAAGGACACCTCCTTCCCGTTTCGTGAGCTTGCGCTCCGGCCACCATTCATCAGACTCGTCCGCGATCCCATGCCACTTCTCGACGTCCGCCACCTCACCACCCGTTTCCACACCCGCAATGGCGTCGTCCATGCGGTGGAAGATGTCTCGTTCACGGTCGATCCCGGTCAGACGCTCGGCATCGTCGGCGAGTCGGGTTCGGGAAAATCCGTCACTTGTTATTCCCTGCTAGGCCTGATCCCCCAGCCTCCCGGCCGGATCGAACGCGGCGAGGCGCTTTTCGACGGTATTGACCTTCTGAAATCCACCGAGAAACAACTCCGCAAGATCCGCGGCAAGCGCATCTCGATGATCTTCCAGGACCCGATGACCTCGCTCAATCCCTTCATGAAAGTGAGCGCCCAGCTAACGGAGCCGCTCGCCATCCATGAAAACTGCCATGGAAAACAGGCGCTCCACCGCGCGATCGACGCGCTGACCGAAGTCGGCATCACCGACGCGGAAAAGCGCATCCATTCCTTCCCGCACGAGTTTTCCGGTGGCATGCGCCAGCGCGTGATGATCGCCATGGCGCTGATCACCCGTCCCGAGCTGCTCATTTGCGACGAGCCGACCACCGCCCTCGATGTCACCGTGCAGAAGCAGGTGCTCGACCTCATCCGGGACCGCCAGAAGCAGCTCGGCACCGCCGTCATCTTCATCACCCACGATCTATCGGTCGTGTCGGAAATGTGCGACCATGTGAACGTCATGTATGCCGGTCGCATCATCGAAAGCGCTCCGAAGGCCGAACTTTTCCGCCATCCGCTGCACGCGTACACCCGGTCGTTGTTGAAATCCATCCCCGCCGCCCACGCCAAGGGCGAGCCGCTCTACACCATCCCCGGCCTGCCGCCGGATCTCTCGCGTCCGCCTATCGGCTGCTCGTTCCATGCCCGCAACCAGATCGGAAAACCCGAGCTCTGCCTCAGCGACCGACCGCCGTCATTGGATGAAATCGAGCCGAAACATTTCGCGCAGAACTGCCCGGGGTGTCTGGCGACGGCGTGACATAGACATTCCTGTCTGTTCTTTCAAAAGCACCGGCGGCACCAGACGAATTACAGACAGGAATGTCTGTATCACGCCGCTCAATGCCCCTCACCCTGCGCCAAGGATTGATGCAGTGTCTAAATTCGCCTGCGCTTTGCCAAGCAACCTGCAGCCCCGAGCAATGCCAAGCCAAAGGTTTGCGGTTCGGGAACTGCGAAAGTCGTATCCTCCAAGGTGAAAGCCGGACTCGCATTATTGGTTCCCGACCATACGAACTGGCCCGCTGACTGCGATTGAAGCGCGGGTCCACCGGTGTGGTCCCCGGCCCAACACCATCTGCCACCCGTCCCGACAGCCGCCCCTGGGTTGTTTCTGGATACCGCAATCCAATAATTGCCCGCAGTTAAGGCGACAGTGGAGGCCAGATTCAACTCGTAAAGATAAACTCCGAAACCTAAAATCGACGATCCCGTCACCGATCTTGTAGCAGTCAGGGCTGTCTGGCCACTGCCGATGAGCGTCCCCGGACCACTACCGATGTCAGTGAGTATCACCACGTCGAACACATCATTGGTAACGGTCAGGGCATTGTCACCGCCGAAGGCATAGAACCCGTAATATGAAACCGCTTTCAGCTCGGAAAGCGCGCCGGAGACCGTGAACTTTGCTGCGACATGGTTCGCCGGCGCGTTTTGATAGTCCGAGATACTACCTGAGGTGATTTCTGAAATGACGGCACCGGTGTAAAGAGTGGCGGAGTGAACGGACTGCACCTGAGTGATGCAAATGATGGACGCGAATGTTAAAAGTTTGATCTTCATGCTTTGAGCGATTTTCTTCATTTCAGATAGTAGTCCACGGTATAGATGGTGAACATACCTGAGAACTTCAGGAATGACAATTTCACCCCGGTCGGCTCATTTGCGGCGTTCTTATAGACCTCTGTCAATACGAACGGACCCGGAGACGGAATCCCATAGTAGTTGGTCCGAGCAGACTTTCCCGGATGAAAAGGGCTGACTGGATTCAGGAACGGAGTGCTAAATCCATTTCCGGTGAGTTACCCCTTGGCTCCGATTTTGAATGTCAACTCCTTGCCGATACCAAACTTGGGGATTCCCTTGGGGACATTTTTGAGTTTGATGATTGCTGCTCCAGTGTTCTTTTCGCCACTCCACTTCTTGACGGTTAAGGTGAATTTTTGACCGGGTTTGAAAACCGCCGTAAGTCTTAGCTGCCGGTTCCGCCGCGTGCAGGGCGGGGATCGCGCCACAGAGACCGAAGCAGAGGGCCGCTTTCAGGAATGTGTTTTTCATAGGAATGGTCTGACTGCTTTGTGATGCTTACTTCGCGGTCACTTTGATGGTGTGATACGGGCCCCACTTGCCCTGGCTGTCTTTGGCACGCATCTGCAGAGTCAGCTTGCCTTTCTTTAATCTACCACTGAAAACACTTTCATTAGACGGGTGCGGATTCGTGACAACCGTCTTTCCATTAATTTTGAATTGATAGGCAATAATGTTATCGCCGTCAACGTCACTAAAGACTCCATCAAAGTTAAACCCGCTTCTTGATACGGTCTGACCCTTTTTTGGAAAAGTGATTTTGGACACGGGTCCGTGATTCACCGGAGGATCGCTTGCGGTCAGCGTGAATTGGAAGGGCGCGTAAGTGGATCCGATTACCAATTTGTAAGTCGTCCCAGCGATCGCATTGAAGCTGTGGCTGAAAGGAGTAGATTCAGGGCGTTCTGTAACCTCGACAATGGTTTGAGTTGAATTCCCGGTGAATGCGAGGAATCCACCACTTGAATCTGCTGGAAAATCCACTCTTACCAGCTTATTGGCAGTTGCCGTCCAGCTGTACCAGAGCGTTTTTTCAAAACCGTCACCCGGCTCGACGGTTGCGCTTGCAGCGGAGCCAATGACTGTGAATAGGTCTCCTGCGAGAACCTGCGGAGTGTAGAAACTGTCGTTTTTCGGGGTGGGGGCGGAGGGAACTTCCGGGCCATAGAGCGTGCCGGCGTGGGCAAACGCAACGGTCGAGAGATTCAATTGCAGGAAATTATTGTCATTCTCAGAAGAGTAGGATTGGCCGGAGCAAATTTGAAACGTGGTTCCAGCCTTCGCTTTGAAAACCACCGAACTCAATCCATAGCTGGTGCTTCCATTATAATCACTATCTATTAATATTAGATTATTAACCGAGTCACCCATATAGATACTGATGAAATTACGTCCATAATTGGTACCGGTATCTCCAATAGTGACAATTGAATCGCTTGTCGCCGTCCAACTATACCACACCGTATGACCGGAAGTCGTGTCTGGCTCACCTGCCTCCACTCCCGCATCTCTCATGTAATTGATTGCGGTGATTGAATTTCCAGCAATTGTTTTCCTATTCGAAAAATAGTCATTTGAAACACTTGGAGACGAGGGGGTCTCGGGCCCGTAAAGCGCTCCTGAATATACAAAAGGCGTCGTCGTCAGGGTTATTTGGAGTGGTAGCGTGGCTGACGAACTCAAATATGTTTGGCCAAAACAAAATTGAAAAATGGCTCCGGCTTTCGCTTTAAATGAAAGACGATTCACATTAACCGAAGTACTTCCGTTCTCGTCACTTTTGACAACCGTCATCGTATTGATGGAACTGCCCATATAGATGGACATGAAAGCACGACCAAATCCAGTCCCCGTATCATCCAGAGTGATGATTGAGTCCGAAGTCGCCGTGTAGGTGTACCAGACGGTCCGCCCCTCCGTCGTGTAGGGTTCACCCGCCTCCACGGTTGCGGTCTTAATGTCCAAAGACAGGGTTCCCACGCCCATGCCGGCGCGATTTGCGAAGTTGTCGTTGGCAGGGGCTGCGCGAGCGATGGAAATCGCGGCGGAGAAGAGGAGGGATATGAGAAGGAATAGCTTTTTCATGGGGATGGATCGTTGTCGGGAGAAATGATGAGAGGCAGGCGCCGGGTCAATCAGCGCCGGCCTCTCATGGCTTGGCTGTTGCTACTCTTATTTAGTAACCACCGAGGAGGCTGCGGACCAGACCGGCACCTTCGGAGGCGGTGCGCAAGGGGCTGAGCGAGGAACTACGTTTCTTTTCATCGAGGTCCATTTCCTCGGAGACGTTTTGGCGCTGTGTGCGGTGTTGGTCGAGTTCTGCTTGACTGGTGATGGAAGCGCGCTGGTTACGCGCACCCTTGATGGCAGCGCTGTCCGAACCCATGGCATATTGACCGGCGGTAGGCGGGCCGCCCGTGGCACAACTGGAGAGGGTGGCGATGGCAAGAAGAAGACTGAGACGAATGGGAATGGTTTTCATGGTGATTTACAGTGTGTCTTGAATTGTGATGTTATTTTATCTGGAGAAGGAACGTTTACCAAAACCACACAGAGGTGCGGTTTTCAGTGACGTGGGTTGGATTGTGGCGGGTGGCTTCCTCGGTGGCGCGGGAGACGCTGCGTCGCTCGCGATCCCGGCGCTCGAAGTCCTGATCATCCACTTGGCGGATGTGATCCTCGGAATCAGCCATTTGTTCAGGGCTCATCGTGGGCTGGTAGGTTAAACCAGTCGCGGTAGTGCATGAGGGTAGCAGTATTACCGCTGCGGGTAGGAGGAGAATGAGGATGATCTGTTTCATGATTTCTATCTGATTGAGCGGAATTTGAATTGGCTGTCTCAGCCGGGTGGGTTGGCAAGGCTGCCGACTGAGACAGACGGGACACATTTCACCCGCCGACGATGACGCTGACCTCGCCGCTCCATTGGCCGACTTGATGATCGCCCACCCGATAGATGGCCTTATAGGTCCACTTGGTGGGGGTGGCGGGAAACGGGGAGGTGTCCTCGTAGTTCGGCGTAGTATCGAAGGCCAGCGGGATGAAGTTCTTGCCGTCGTTCCGATCCACGATGAGTTCGCAGAGATCGAGGAAGGCACCGTAGCCCTGCCAGCCCCAGGTGATTTTCACGGTGCCGCCGCTGGCGGTAGTGGTGATGACGGGCTGGATGGTGGTGAGATCCGGGGCACTCTGGGCGGAGCCGATGAGGGCGAGGCTCTGGCCGATGGTGTCATTGTAGCCCTCGGCGGATTTCCAACGGCCGATTTCCTCGAAGAGCCAGGTAAGCGTTCCGAAAAATGGATCGCCAGTGGGCGGAGTGAGAGTCGCGGGTTGCGGGGGGGTGACTGCGGTGCTGCCATCGCTGGTGCCGGTGGCGAGCTGATTCCGCCAGGCGGTGGCGGCAGGTGCATCCTGGCGGCGGGATGGGAGGAAGGTGCCCCAGGTCCAGATCAGCCAGGAAAGGGAGAGTTGGAGCTTGGCCTGACGGGCGGCGCTGATATCCAACGGGGTATAGTAGGTGGCGATTTTGGATTGAAGGTTGGTGAACCAGGTGAGCTGGTCGCCTTCCCGGGTGGGATAGTAAGGTTGGTTAGCCATGGAAACTGTTGGTTTTTAGGGATTTATGGTTTCAGATGCGGGGCAGGAGATTCGAGCTGTGGGATTAGCAAGTTTTTCCGGGAGCGGGCCGGGGTTGTTTCCAACTCCTCCGGGGTTTTCCGTGACAAAAAACCTCGCGACTGTGGCTGAATACCTTGCCTGAGGGCGGGAATACCCCGGTCCCGATGGAGAAAACCTGATAGGTGGCGGTGAATACCCCGGTTACCCGCCGGAGCACCTTGCTTCCGGGCGATAACACCCTGGCGGCGGAGCGCAGCACCTTGCCCGAGCGAGAAGAGATCACGGTTCCACGGTACAAAAAATCCGCAGCGAAACGCGGCGGCAGTGGAATCAATTTCCCGGATTCGTCGGGTTCCCCGGAAACTAATCGGCGCGTTGAGCCGTTGAGCCGTTGAGCCGTTGAGCCGTTGAGCCGTTGAGCCGTTGAGCCGTTGGATCTGGAATTCATGAGGGGGAGCTTCACGCGGCACAGCAGTTATTAGACAGAGAGGGAACTGGCAATCTAATAATTAGCTAATAATTATTTCCCCTCTCAAATATTTTTCGCAAAGCAAATTAAGAAGCCAACACATCAGTGATATCGGGCGGGGATATTTTAAGCGCTAAGACGCCAAGGATTTCCAAATGGGGCCATACGCCGGCCTAATTAAGACCCACTTCAACAACCGCGTCGCCTTCGTGGGTGCCGTCGTTATGGGAAATGAAATCCAGCCCGGCCATTTCGCACAAAACTGTCCGGGATGCCTGGCCACTGCGTGATACAGACATTCCTGTCTGTTCTTCCAGTGGGAATGGGGCTTGTGAAAGAACAGACAGGAATATCTGTATCACGCCTATCAATGCCCGTCACCGCGCGCCAGCAGCACCGCCTCTTCCTCGTGCGAGTGGATCTGTAGCGTGACCTGCACCCCTTCCCGCTCCGCCGCCGCTTTAAGCACGCTGCGGATCGCGGATGCGGTGAAGCCGTTTCTGCCGATGAGCATCGCCACGTCTGACTGGGCGAGCACGAGTTTGAAACGCAGCCGCTTCGGCCCCAGCTCGGCCACTTTCAGCTGCGCCTGGCTCGGGTCGTCAATCAACTTGATGGCCACATATTGGAGAAAATTCCTCAATCTTTCGGTGACGGCCTGCATAATAACGCGAGGATGCTCCCAACCCGTGCACTTCGCAAGCCAAGGTTCTACCTGAAATTCCACGGACCGTTTGCGGTCCACAACAGGCCATCCTCAATCCGTCCATTTTGCGCTCTTGCCAGTTTCCGAATCGCCCGCCATTTTCCCGCGCATGTCACGCAGCCTCCGCATCACGATCCTCGCCGGAGACGGCATCGGCCCCGAAGTCATGGCCGAATCCCTCCGCCTCCTCGACGCCGTTGAGGCGAAATTCGGCTTCACCGTCGCCCGCAGCGAGCACCTCGTTGGCGGTGCGGCCATCGATGCCACCGGTCACCCGCTTCCACCGGAAACAGTCGCCGCCAGCGAGGCTGCGGACGCGATTCTCTTCGGCTCCGTCGGCGGACCGAAATGGGAAACCCTGCCCCCCGACATCCAGCCCGAGCGCGGTGCACTCCTTCCGCTGCGCAAGCACTTCGGCCTCTTCGCCAATCTCCGCCCCGGCGTTTGCCTCCCCGCCCTCACCCACGCCTCGCCGGTCAAACAGGAACTCATCGCCGACGGCTTCGACGTGCTCTGCGTCCGCGAGCTAACAGGCGGCATCTATTTCGGCAGCCCGAAAGGCCGCGAGGAGCGCAACGGCGAGCCCGTCGCCTTCGACACCATGGTCTATCAAAAAAGCGAAATCCAGCGCATCGCCCGCGTCGCCTTCACCGCCGCCATGGGCCGGAAAAAGCAACTGCTCTCCGTGGACAAGGCGAACGTGCTCGCCTCCTCCGTGCTTTGGCGCGAGACAGTCGTGGAAATTGCCAAAGAGTTCCCAGAAGTCCAGCTCTCCCACATGTATGTGGACAACGCCGCCATGCAGCTCATCAAGCGCCCCGGCTCGTTCGATGTGCTCGTCACCGAAAACCTGTTCGGCGACATTCTATCCGATGAAATGGCGATGATCTCCGGCTCGCTCGGCATGCTCCCCTCCGCATCGTTAGGAAAACAGCGCGAGGACGGTCTCTACTTCGGCCTCTACGAACCGTCAGGCGGCTCCGCTCCCGACATCGCCGGCCAAGGCATCGCCAACCCGATCGCCCAGATCCTCTCGCTCGCCATGCTGCTGCGTTTCTCCCTCGGGGAAATCGAAGCCGCCGACGCGATCGAAGCCGCCGTCGCCAAGACCATCGCCGACGGCTTCCGCACCGGCGACATCGCCACCAGGCAGCCCGGTGAGACGAAAGTCGGCACCAAAGGCATGGGTGATGCGGTGCTGGCGCGGCTGTAACGTGATACAGGCATTCCTGCCTGTTCTTCCTTCTCACTAAAAAGTGGTTGCTGCGTCTCATAGCAGGGTGGCTTTGCGGCGAGACGCAGCAACCACGGTCCGCCGCCACCGTAGATGCTTTAAATAACCGGTGATTTCGCCCGAGACAGCGTCGCTCCCCCTGCCACGCCTGTCTTCGGCGGGGGTGCCAAAGACAACACGCGAGGGCGCGGGTGCTCCCCTCTCCGCGGACTCTCACAGCGTCTTGACCCGCCGCTTCGAAATCTTTCGGGGAGCCCATGCGCCCTCGCATGGAGTTTCCGGCGCCCTCGCCGGAAATTGGCGGATGCGCTGTTTGGCGTTCGAGTGTCCATCGGCGCATCAGCCAGTCTTCGGCGGGGGCGCCAAAGACAACACGCGAGGGCGCGTGTGCTCCCCTCTCCGCGGACTCTCACAGCGTCTTGATCCGCCGCTCCAGACTCTGGCGGGGAATCAGGTCCACCACCTGCACACGATCCGGCAGCAGCCGGAACAACAGCCGGGGATCGATTCCGATCCGTGCGCGCAGCGTATCGGGTGACGCCTTGAGTCGGACGACGCCCACAAACGCCGCAGGCTCTCCCGCGGCCAGCCGCCCTAGTGTGCCGGGCGAGAAATATCTATACAAAACAGTGATTTCCTGTAGAACTGGCGCATGGCCCGCCCGATTCGCGTCCTCTCGCTTGATCCCGTTCAGCTACGGGAACTCGAAACCATGATCAGAAGACCCAAGGCTTCGCAACGGGAAGTCAGGCGAGCGAGGATCATCCTCGCCCGTGCCAAAGGACTCAGCCAGCAGCAGTCGGCCGAGTTGGTTGGCGTCAATCGTCCGGTGGTCGCCAAATGGGAGGCTCGCTTCATAAGGGATGGGGTTCCCGGTCTTGCGGAGGCCCGCCGCTCCGGCCGCAAGCCTGCGATTGCGGCACAGATCCGTTCCGAGATCATTACCGAGGCGACATCTCCTCCGGCCGGACGAACCCAATGGTCCTCCCGCAGCATGGCCAAAGCCAAGGGAGTTTCGCCCAATACCGTGCAGCG
>Ga0209512_1004911_pt1 | contig 11394 bp, 8 predicted proteins | sample frozenSSSSmetaG_FD_184142 | JGI IMG/M metagenome (GOLD analysis project Ga0209512, IMG submission 184142) | Glacier valley bacterial and archeal communities from Borup Fiord, Nunavut, Canada, to study Microbial Dark Matter (Phase II) -... | ecosystem: Environmental > Aquatic > Freshwater > Ice >... | reverse complement strand
AATGAAATGGATTGAAAAGTATGCAAAAGTAAAAAGAGAGAAAATCCAGGCAATACTTCCAAAGTTGGAAAAATTCGGCGCTGTGGCTGCAACACTTTCGTTTGTTCCCATCATCGGCGACATTGTAATTCTGGCATAGGGTTTCTTTCGTATCTCGCCGTTTCTTACAATTTTTTTTATGATCATCGGAAAAGTTGCAAGGTATCTGGCCGTGATCGGGTTGATGAAAACGGTGATGTAAGTTGATATAAAATCTGCAGTTATGAGAGTTGTTATCCAGCGTGTATCAGAAGCATCAGTAGCAATTGAAGGAGAATTAACATCTTCCATTCAGAAAGGGCTGCTTGTTTTGGCAGGTTTTGAAGATGCCGACACGCTTGAAGATCTCGAATGGACTTGTAAAAAAATCACCCAATTGCGGATTTTTAATGATCTCCAGGGAGTAATGAACTTATCGGTGAAAGAAGTTGAAGGTGAAATTCTTGCCATCAGTCAATTCACACTCCATGCCAAAACAAAAAAAGGAAATCGTCCGTCATATATACACGCCGCCCCACCAGATATTTCTATTCCGCTTTATCATCAATTTGTAGAGATATTATCCGAAAATCTTGGTACAACAGTTAAGACCGGCGTATTTGGCGCTCATATGATCGTAAAGCTGGTCAACGACGGACCAGTAACAATCATTATCGATTCCAAGAACAAAGACTTTTAATAGGTGTTTCCTTCATATGCTAGTGCGATTGAAAAACAAATAATTCTTCACTTAAAACCCTCGTAAACAAAAGTTCGCCAGGGAAGATGAAAATTCTATCTGACTTACATGTCGCTATTAAAAAAACAACTTGTTTAAAAATGAATGAGAATATTACAATCAGGGAGGCTCAATCGGAAGTCCATGCCTGGATAATAAAATACGGCGTCCGCTATTTCAGCGAGCTAACGAATATGGCTATTCTTACTGAAGAGGTTGGCGAAGTAGCCCGCATTATTGCCCGAAAATATGGCGATCAATCCTCAAAAACGAATGAGACAAATATCGATCTCGCTGATGAGCTGGCCGATGTACTTTGGGTGATCATCTGCCTGGCAAATCAAACCGGTGTTGATCTCACCGAAGCATTTAGGAAAAATATGGAGAAAAAGACGGAACGTGACCAACTTCGTCATTTAAACAATGATAAATTATTTGCATAAATCTTAAAACGAAAAAACTATGAAATGGCTTTTAAGTAATGTTGACATGGAATTCCCGGATGGAGAAGTTGAGCAGGCAGTTGCGGCAATTGTTGAAAAATCGAAAGAATTGAAAAACCGTGAATGGTATGAACTGGCGCTGTCATGCATTGATTTGACTACCTTAAATTCAACTGACAATCCGATTCAGGGAGAAAAATTTGCGAGAAAAGTTACTGCATTTAAGGATGAATTTCCCGGTTTACCGAATGTAGCCGCGATTTGCGTTTATCCTACGTTGGTTGAATCGGTTAAAAAAACCCTTCAGAAATCCGGAGTAAATTTGGCTTCCGTATGTGCTGGATTTCCCTCATCTCAGACTTTTATGGATATCAAGGTGATGGAAACCAAAATGACAATAGCCAAAGGTGCCAGTGAAATTGATATCGTACTGAATTTGGGTAATTTCCTCGCAGGTGATTATGCTGCTGTAATTCAGGAAATTTCAATGTTGAAGAAGGTCTGTGGGGAAGTGCATTTGAAAGTAATCCTTGAGACCGGAGCACTGAAGACTCATGCTAATATTTGGAAAGCTTCGCTTCTGGCTATGCAGGCCGGCGCTGATTTCATTAAAACCTCAACCGGAAAGCTGGAGCCGGCCGCCACCCCCGAAGCTGCATGGGTAATGTGCACTGCTATTAAAAACTACTACGAAAAAACAAATCAGAAAATTGGCTTTAAAGCAGCCGGCGGTATTGTCGAGGCAGATGACGCTCTTATATATATTGCGATTGTAAAGGAAGTTCTTGGAGCTGAATGGCTGAATAACAAACTATTCAGAATCGGGGCAAGCCGTTTGGCAAACAATCTGCTGACCGTTATTAAAGGAGAAAATATCGCATACTTTTGAACAATCTCTGGTTTAATATTTTGTACTTGATTTTTAAAACACCTGATAGTTTATAGCTGTCGGGTGTTTTTTTGTGCTTTCAAAAATAAATATGCATTTATAAAACTAAATATCGAATTATGTTTTAACAATGATTATCTTTCGGACATAATCTACTAATTTAATAATTATGAAGAACCTGTTCGTAGCCATTCTTTTTTTTGTATCCACCGCTTTATCAGCTCAGGAAGTTCCATTGAATCCGGAAGTGCTCTATGGAAAATTAGATAACGGTTTAACCTTTTACATCCAAAAAAACAATTTGCCAAAAGAGCGCGCAATGTTCTATCTCGTTGTAAACGCAGGTGCCATTGATGAAGACGACAATCAAAACGGACTGGCGCATTTTTGTGAACACATGGGTTTCAACGGAACAAAAAATCTTCCCGGGAAAGGACTCTTGAACTATATGGAAAAAAATGGGGTCTCATTCGGCAAAGGTCTAAATGCTTTTACAAATACCAATATCACCTGCTATAATCTGAATGATGTTCCAACTACGAAAGAATCATTAATCGACTCATCACTAATTATTTTGCATGAATGGGCAACAAATGTATCTTTCAATACAGACGAAATAAACAAAGAGCGAGGGGTCATTCACGAAGAGTGGCGAACCCGGGGAGGTGCTGGTCGCAGAATGAGCGATATTACCAATAAAGTGCTTTACAACGGTTCAAAATATGCTTACCGCAATGTGATCGGAACCCTGGACGTGATCGATAATGCCAATCCTGATCTGCTATGCAAGTTTTACAAAGATTTTTATCGTCCCGATTTGCAGGCCGTAATTGTCGTTGGCGATATTGATGAAAAAGCTATAAAAGTCAAAATCGAAAAACTTTTCGGAGGTGATCCTAAAAGGGAAAATCCGGCGAACACGCCAAAAATAATAGTTCCCGACAACAAAGAACTGATGATTAGTTTTGCCAAAGACAAGGAGGCACAAAACATTTCTATTACCCTCTATACCAAACATCCCGACGAACCTAAAAAAGATCTCAATTACTTGAAGAATAGAATGATAAGCTCTCTTTACAACGGCATGTTCTCAGACAGGTTCAGTGAACTTTTACAAAAAGAAAATCCACCGATGCTTTTTGCCTATTCCGGTTTCGGGGGTTTTACTGAGTTTCAGAGTTCCTATACGACCTCCATAGGCGCCCTCAACAGCAACCCTCTCCGGTCAATAAAGGCAACTATGATTGAAGTTGAGCGTGTGAAAAGATTTGGATTTACCGAAACGGAACTCGAAAGGATTAAAAAGAGAATGCTGGTTTCGTACGAAAAAGCTTATTTGGAGCGAGATAAGCGATTTTCTTCAAATTATGTAAGCGGATATATGTCTCATTTCAGCTCCGAAACTCCTGCCACAAGTGCTGAATATTCTCTTGATCTGGCCAAGTCATACCTTCCAACCATTACGATCAATCAGATCAATGAACTGGCAAAAAAATGGATGACCGACGAAAACAGGGTAATGATAGTTCAGGGACCCGAAAAGGAAGGGATCAATCTTCCAACAGAGGAGGAAATCAAAAGAACGTTAGCAGAAGTTCAGCAGTTAACCATTGAACCTTACAAGGATAAAGTAGTTGCCAGTCAGCTTATTTCGAAAGAATTAAAAGGGTCACCTGTGGTCAAGGAAGAATTTATAAAAGCGTTTGGGGGAACAAAACTAACCCTTGCAAATGGTGCAAAAGTTTACTTTAAACCAACGGATAATAAGGCTGACGAAGTAATGATGAGTGCATTCAGTAATGGTGGCCTTTCGCTGATACCTACCGAAGACCTCCCCTCTGCAAATTTTGTTGCAATGGTTAAAAATGGTTGTGGAGTTGGGGAATTCTCAACGCAGGATTTAAAAAAGATGTTGGCAGGGAAAGTTGCCAATGTTAGCTCATTATTTATGGAATTAGAAGAAACCGTAAACGGAAACTCATCAGTCGCCGATCTTGAAACGATGCTTCAACTTGTTTATCTAACGTTTACTCCCCAACGACATGATGATGCTGTACTAAAATCGACTATTGACCGGGTTAAAGCGATGCTTTCAAACCGGAAAGCCGATCCGAATTCTGCCTTCTCCGACACTCTTTCAATGTTAATGAGTAATTATCATCCGCGGGTAAGTCTAATGACACCCGAATATTTCGATAAAATAAGCCTCGATAAAGCGTATGCAATGGCCAACGACAGGTATCAGGATGCCAGCGACTTCAATTTTGTTTTCGTTGGAAATGTCGATGTGCAGAAAATGAAACCTTTGATTGAAAAGTATATCGGATCAATACCGGATATCGACAGAAAAGAGAATTGGAAAGATCATAAAGTTCTGCCTAAAAAAGGGCATAGCGGGAAGGAAATTTCAGTTGAAATGAAAGATCCCAAGGCTACCATTTTTGTTCACTACTTTGGCGAATATCGATGTACCCCCGAAAATGTCGAATACCTCAACGCCATTCAATATATTCTTCGGATGCGCTTTACAGAAACAATCCGGGAAAAAGAGGGCGGAACGTATGGCGTCAGCGTAAGCAATACACTATGGGACAGACCTGTAAATAATTACAAATTTACGATGAGTTTTACTTGCTCACCACAGAAAGCCGATTTCTTAAAAGACTTGCTCTATGCTGAAATTGAGAAACTAAAATCGCGAGGTGTTACCGAAATTGAGGTAAATAAAACAAAAGAGAACTTCCTCAAAGAGGTGAGTGAAAAATTGAAAAGCAATGGTTACATCATGGATCGGCTCAAGAGCTATATCAACAACGGTATCTACACGCCAGTTCCTGAATATACTACCGACATTTTCAATAAACTGGATGGCAAAAAAATACAGAAACTGGCTAAAGAAATTTTTAAGGTTGATGTAGTTGAAATGGTGATGAAACCATTAACACCCAAAGGTTCCGAAGTAAAAAAATTGTACGAAATAAATCCGGCAGTGAACAAGCCTTTAGTCCTTCTCGATGGTGAGCAGATTCCCAATGAACAATATAAATCTACGAATCCAGAAAATTACAAATCAATGATGCAATTGAGTTCTAAAGCAGCATTTGAGAAATATGGCGAGAAAGGGAAATATGGTGCCATCATTATTATTACAAAACCAACTGCTGAGGATTCACCAGTTGATTATACTGATGAAGCCGTTTTTATTAAACCAGAAATAATGCCAGAGTTCCCAGGTGGAATGAACGCAATGCGAGAATGGGTTGGTAAACATTTGGTTTATCCCGATATCGCTAAAAAGAAGCGTATTGAGGGAACAGTGTTCGTTCGTTTTATTGTTAATTCAAAAGGCGAAGTAGCCAAAGCAGAAGTTGTCCGAAGTGCAGATGCGATATTCGATAGCGAAGCTTTATTAGTTGTCAGTCTAATGCCTGAATGGAAACCAGGCTTAGTTAAAGACAAACCAGTAAATGTCTCATTCACAATACCAGTTAAATTTTTGTTAAGATAAATCCAAAGGCTGTCAATAAAAGTTGGCAGCCTTTTTTAATTGACCCGCGAAGTAATGTAATTGACATACTCAATCAAAGCAGCTTTGATATCCGAATCGGGGTAACCTGAAAGTTGGGCAATTGCCTTTTCAATATAACCATACATCACCTGTTCAGCATACTTGAATCCACCATTCGCCTCCACGAACTCACTAACCTCCCTGAGGTCAGTAGATGATTTGGAGCGTTTGCGTACAATTTTAAGAATGCGCGATTTATCGCTGCTACTTGCGTTGTTTAAGGCATGGAGCAATGGAAGGGTGATTTTCTTTTCACGAAGATCATTGCCGGTAGGTTTTCCGATCAGATTTGATTTTTGGTAGTCAAACAAGTCATCTTTTATCTGGAAGGCCATTCCGGCATATTCGCCAAATAGTCGCATCCGCTCAATTACCTCACTATCTGTTGTTACAGTACACGTTCCTACTGCGGCACTCGTTGCAAGTAAAGAAGCAGTTTTCTTCCGGATTATCTCGAAATAGATCTCTTCTGTAATATCAAGTTTGCGGGCTTTCTCTATCTGAAGAATTTCACCTTCACTCATATCACGTACTGCAGCACAAATGTGATCCAATATATCGTAATCGCGGTGTTCAATCGACCAAAGAAACCCTTTGGCAAGGATAAAATCTCCAACCAACACAGCTATTTTATTTTTCCAGACAGCATTTACCGAAAAGAATCCGCGTCGTTGATACGAATCATCAACAACATCGTCGTGAACAAGGGTGGCAGTATGTAATAGTTCAATGGTTAAAGCTGCATGGTAAGTCCGTTCATTGAAGGTACCATTCAATTTCGCTGCCAGAAAAACCATCATAGGACGCATCTGCTTCCCTTTTCGGCGCAAAACATAATTGATAATAGTACTTAACAGCGGCAAATCACTCTTAGTAGCTTTTTGAAAATAGGGCTCAAATTTATTAAGCTCCTCAATGATAGGAGCTATTATCCGTTCTTTAGATGACATTATTTAAAAATTGTATTCTTTCTTTTCATTGTCCTACCGGCCAAAGGTAAGAATTAATTTTACTTCAACATTATTGTTTTTAGCCATTCTAAATTGCAATTTTACAATCTGTGAGATATTGACAACTAAAAACTTAAATCATTAATTATTAGATATTAAGAAATTATCTTATTATATTATGATTTACTTCCAGTTTTTCAGTTTTTCACGAAGGCTGCTAATAAAATATATATTCATATATTTGCATCAATAATTAGAATGATCGAAAATTACCATCCATATATTATTTTAAACTTCGTAAGATAATGAACTACTCTGAGTTAAATATCGAGAAGTTAACTTTGGCCACCGAAATGCTAAAGGCTATAGCCCACCCGATGCGGATTGCTATCGTTGGATATCTTGACGGCGGTATCAAACTTACCGTCACCGAAATTCATGAACGTCTCGGAATTGAGCAATCAACAACTTCACACCATCTTGGAATCCTTAAAAACAAGGGGGTTTTAAGTTCAAAACGCGATGGGAAAAACACTTATTATTTTCTAAAACATAAAGCGCTGACAGGAATACTCACTTGCATCGAAAAATGCGGATGCCAGGATTAAATTTTTGATTAATAATATATTAGAAGCCGACAAAATTTTTGCCGGCTTTTTTATTAAATTTTTCCGTAGTTTTGATTTGGTCTTAATTCAAATATATCATGAACCGATTGTTTTTACTCGATGCATACGCTCTGATTTACCGCTCCTATTTTGCATTCATAAATGCACCACGTGTTAATTCCAAAGGTCTCAATACCTCAACCATGTTGGGATTTGTAAACACGCTTGATCAGCTCATTAAAAATGAGAAACCAACACATATTGCCATCGCGTTCGATATGAAAGGTCCAACATTTCGTCATGACATGTTCCCGAAATACAAGGCGCAACGCGAAGAAATGCCTGAAGATATTCGCAAAGCTATTCCATATATCCGTGAGATAATCAAGGGTTATAAAATTCCGATTCTTGAAAAAGAGGGTTTCGAAGCAGATGATGTGATCGGAACTTTGGCTAAAACTGCAGAAAAAGATGGATTTCAGGTTTTCATGGTTACTCCGGATAAAGACTATGCACAATTGGTGTCGGAGAATATCTTTATGTATAAGCCAAAGCGCATGGGTAACGAAATGGAGGTTTTAGGCGTCGGGCAAGTTTGTGAGAAATTCGAAATCACCAATCCATTACAGGTTATTGATATTTTGGGATTGATGGGTGATACCTCTGATAACATTCCAGGTTGTCCGGGAATTGGACCAAAAACTGCAATGAAACTCGTGGGCGAATTCGGCAGTATCGAAGGTGTTTATCAGAATATCAATAAATTAAAAGGGAAACAGAAAGAGAGTCTGGAACAATTTGAAGAACAGGTCCGGATGTCGCGTACGCTTGCTACCATCATACTAGATGTTCCCGTCGAATTTAACCAGGAAGAACTCATCATGTGTGATCCGGACTATGTCCATTTGCGTGATATTTTCACTGAACTCGAATTCAGGGCACTGGCTGAAAGAATATTACCAGCTTCAACAAAAACTGTCGCACCACCTAAACCGACACCTGCGTTTGAGCAGGGTACACTTTTCAGTATGCCCGAACAAACCCAGACCGAATCGATAAGTATTCATGACGATATCCGCTCAACGACTCACTTGTACCATTTAATTAATAGTGAAGAACAAATAAAAGACCTGGTTTTAAAATTGGGGAAACAACCCTCTTTTTGTTTCGATACGGAAACTACCGGCCTTGATCCGCATTCAGATAAGCTGGTTGGCTTATCCTTCTGCTTCAAAACGGGTGAAGCCTATTACATTCCCGTACCTGCCGATCAGGACAAAGCAATCGCTACAGTCCAGCTATTTAAAGCAGTATTTGCCAATGAAAAGATCCTGAAAATCGGTCAGAATATGAAATTCGATATTCTGTTCCTTTCAGGATACGGTATTGAAGTCAAAGGCGATTATTTCGATACGATGGTAGCCCATTACCTGATTCAACCGGAACTTCGCCACAACCTGGATTACCTGAGCGAAATATACCTTGGCTATAAAAAGGTGGCAACCGAAGAGCTGATTGGTAAAAATGGCAAAAACCAGTTGAACATGCGGCAGGTCGATCTTGAACAAATCAAGGAGTATGCCTGCGAGGATGCTGATATTACATTTCAGCTGATGCCACTTTTAGATGCCGAATTAGAGAAGGCAACTGTTAAACATCTGTTTACAGATGTCGAAATGCCATTATTAAAAGTGCTGGTTCAGATGGAATTGGCAGGCTTAAGAATTGATCCAAAAGTTCTTGACGATTACGCGGTGTCGCTTAGAGCGCAGATTGTTGAACTCGAAAATAACATCATCGAACTGGCCGGCGAACATTTCAACATCTCGTCACCAAAACAGCTTGGATACATTCTTTTCGACAAGCTGATGCTTGATCCTAAAGCGAAGAAGACCAAAACAAAGCAATATTCGACGGGTGAAGAAATACTGGTAAATTTGGTGGATAAACACCCCATTATCAACATGATTTTGGAGCACCGTGGATTAAAAAAATTACTGTCAACTTATGTTGAGGCACTTCCCAAGCTGATCAATCCGAAAACCGGCAAGATACACTCTTCTTTCAATCAGACGATTGCTGCAACCGGACGACTAAGTTCCACGAATCCTAATCTTCAAAATATCCCGATCAGAACCGAAAACGGACGTGAAATACGCAAGGCCTTTATTCCAAGCGACGACGATCATACCTTTCTATCAGCCGACTACTCTCAAATTGAACTCCGGATTATGGCTGCTGTTTCAGGCGATGAAGTGATGACCACCGCTTTCAGCAATGGAGAAGATATCCATGCCGCAACTGCTTCGAAGATTTTCGGAATACCTATCGCCGAAGTGACCTCTGATATGCGTCGTAAAGCAAAAACCGCCAATTTCGGAATCCTGTACGGAATCTCTGCTTTCGGTCTTGCCCAGCGGCTGAATATTCCCAGGGGCGAGGCGAAACAGCTGATCGATGATTATTTTGCCAACTTTTCGATGGTAAAGGATTATATGGACAGCCAGTTGGTACTTGCACGGGAAAGAGGTTACGTTGAAACAATTATGGGGCGAAAACGCTACCTGGCCGACATCAATTCGGCCAATGGTTCGGTAAGAGCTTTTGCCGAGCGGAATGCAATAAATGCCCCGATTCAGGGTTCGGCAGCAGATATCATCAAAGTCGCCATGATCAACATTAACAAGCGATTCGACGAGAAAGGTTTTCATTCTAAAATGATCCTTCAGGTACATGACGAATTAAATTTTGACGTTTTGAAAACCGAACTTGAAGCGGTAAAAAAGGTGGTGAAATACGAGATGGAAAATGCCGTTAAATTAGCAGTTCCACTCGAAGTAGAGATGGATGCCGCCGAAAACTGGCTGCTTGCCCATTAATTTGCTGTTGTAAAACATGAAATTAGTTCATTTGGTGAATAAAAAAACGAACTATGTTTGCAGAACGGATCAGAACAGATATTTTGCTATGGCAGAACAAGCAAATGCATTTTCAAATCCATTTCCCGGTTCTGAATTCTAAATCACAGTAATCATCAGTATCCCATTCGTTTTCTGTAATTGACGATTAAGTTACTTTTTCGTATTGAACCATTTTTAAACATGAATATTAAAGATATTATTAGTCGGGCTAAAAACGGGTCGAAGTCTAAAATCTGGATAATGGCATTCGGAGCTTTACTTGGCCTGGCCATTCTCGCGACCATTAACACCGTATCAACCTACACTTCCACCGATAAATACTGTATGTCGTGTCACGTTCACCCATGGGCCGAAGAGTCCTGGAAATTGTCGTCTCACCATAACAACCGGACTGGCGTTACAGTGCATTGTGTTGAGTGCCACTTGCCACCCAAGGGAGAAGGATACCTATTTGCAAAAGCATATCATGGAGCAAAAGATGTATATGGCAAATTATTTAAGGATAGTGCCAAGATCAATTGGGAAGCAAAAAAATTACTCGAGAATGCAAAAGGATTTACATACGAGGCATCTTGTATTAAATGTCATCAGAATTTATTTCCTGTAACGCTCTCGGTAAACGGAAGCAATGCTCACCTGGCCTATATTAATGCAAAAGAGGAACCAAAACCTAATTGCCTTAATTGCCATCTGAATGTCGGACATTTCGACAAAAATGCAAAGCACGAACATGATACCAACTTTGGGGTTGACGCAGCAGCAAGCAAGGAACTATTTGCAGCAGCCACTAAAGTAGAAAAATTCGAAAATTTCACTGAGAAAATTCCTGGTACCACTGTTGCATTCGATATGGTAGCAATACCAGAAGGAACTTTCAGCATGGGTAGTCCGGATGATGAACAACTTCGCAAGCCCGATGAAGGTCCGGTGCGAAAAGTGAAGATTTCAAAATTCTGGATGGGAAAAGTTGAAGTTTCATGGAATGAATACCTCGCCTTCTTCCAGGCCACAGGATCACAGGGACGAACTGAAGGACAAGTTCTTAAAAACAAGAATGTCGATGCGATAACAGGGCCGACACCTCCATGGGGTGCTCCCGATCAGGGTTGGGGCAAAGGAACAAAACCGGCGATCACAATGTCGTGGCGTGCTGCAAATACCTATTGTCAGTGGTTGACGAAAGTAACCGGGAAGAAATACCGTTTACCAACCGAGGCCGAATGGGAATATGCCTGCCGTGGGAATACAACAACCCCTT
>Ga0209512_1004907_pt1 | contig 11402 bp, 10 predicted proteins | sample frozenSSSSmetaG_FD_184142 | JGI IMG/M metagenome (GOLD analysis project Ga0209512, IMG submission 184142) | Glacier valley bacterial and archeal communities from Borup Fiord, Nunavut, Canada, to study Microbial Dark Matter (Phase II) -... | ecosystem: Environmental > Aquatic > Freshwater > Ice >... | reverse complement strand
AAATTAATGAGACTAAATCGCAATAAGCAGAAGTATTATCAACGAGGTCTCAGGGCAAGATCGCTTATCACGTCGGTATTCTAGCTATTGTTGTCACCCCCTCAGAAAGCTAATATCAAAATTCAACAGCTTTGCTTCAAGTTAGATGACTTACAATCAGGTGTATCTAAATCAGCCGGACAGTTAAAAAGAAGATTGAAAAAGGTAGCTAACCGCATTAGAGCCAAGATTAAAAACTTAGTCTCAGAATTGCATAAAAAATCGGCTAAGTTCTTAGTAGATAACTTTGATGTAATTCTACTCCCAACCTTTGAAACATCTCAGATGGCAAAGAAAGGACGGCGCAGGATTAGGTCAAAGTCAGTGCGTCAAATGTTGACTTTATCTCACTATCAATTTAAGCAATTCCTTAAGCACAAGGCTAAGGAGCACAACAAAATAGTGATAGATGTTAACGAGGCTTACACCTCTAAAACGGTTAGCTGGACTGGGGAAATAGTTAAAATTGGCGGCTCTAAATTTTTTCTCCATCCACAGGCGAAAGCATGGACAGAGATTTGAATGGTGCGCGAGGGATATTCCTTCGTGCATTGGTTGATACGCCCTGGCTGAGAGAAAATCTCGGTTTGAGTATTTGTTAACAGGTGTTGGTAAATGTTAACGAAAAAGTATCGGTAAATAAACCTGCGTAAATAGCATCAAAAAAACGCGTTGCATTTAGATAGGTTCTCTGGTGTAACCAAAGCTGTCTAAATGTTTCGCCGTTGGTGGCACAGAAATTTAAGAATTGCTTGTAAATACAAACCTTAACTAAAGCGAATGGGATAGTTCATAATTTTGCCAGTATTTAATAATTGATACCCAGCCACAATCAGGGCAAAAGATACCAAAATAGAGAAAAGTGACGTAGTTGCAATTACAGCACCACCAGCAATAATCACCGCAATTCCGATCCCAATTAATACCCATCCCAGATTACGGTTCTTACGTCCGTAAGCCAGAAATATAATTCCGGCGATACACAAAATAATCCCAGGGCTGCTATACGAATAAAAACTGACATGAATGCTTGTAGTAATAAAGCCAATTCCTGCCAGCATTAACGCTATACCTAACAGCTTGCTAGCCATAGGAACTGGCTCCTTAGTGCTAAGTATCGTATTTTGTGAGTTGCTGGGGGCAGAAGAAACAGTACTTTTTTGATTCTGGAAAATAAAAGTGACTCGCTCGCCTTCCCCAAGGCTAATTTTATCACCTATATTCAAACTGTAGCGACCTTTCGGCTCTAACTTAGTACCATTGAGACGCGTTCCGTTAGAACTACCAACATCCTCAATAAAATAGTTACCTCCTTGTACCCGAATCTCTAAATGAGCGCGAGAAACGACCTCGGCGTCAGGTAAAAGCGATATATCAATATCTGGTAAATCGTCGTCACTCGGTTTACCAATCCGAATCACCGCCAATGGTGGTAGCAGAAAAGAATTACCTGTCTGGACGTGAAAGATTTCCACAAGTCCAGTTGTCTGTGATGTACCTGTTTGCATTGTCTGGTATGATAAGAGCCTGCTCATAGCTTCTCCTCTACAGACAAATTAGGCTTCAGTAATGATCCTGAATTGAGCAAATTTTTTGGTTTTACAACCGTCCATTGGGTGATCGGAGCCATTGCTTTCCAGCCGAGAAAAGAACCGACAGCTAAAGCACGTTGAATCGCAATTCGGGTTAATGTACCGCCAACGCGCTGATGCCATGTATACAGTTTCTGTTCTCCCTCAATCGTGACCACATTTACCACTAAACGTCCACCCGATCGCAATGCTGTCCAACAAGTATCAAACATTCCCTCGGCGGTCGCACCTCCACCAATAAAAATGGCATCGGGTTGAGGTAAGTCTTTGAGCGCGGCTGGTGCAGTTCCGCTGACAATTTGCAACTGTGGCGTACCGAGGGCTGTGGCATTGTCAGCAATATAATGTGTTCGGGACTTTTCTATGGCGATCGCCCTACAACGTGGATGACTCCGCATCCATTCTATAGAAATGGAGCCACAACCCGCGCCGACATCCCACAACAGTTCTCCAGGAGCCGGAGCCAGTGCCGACAAGGTAACAGCACGAACTTCACGTTTTGTCAACTGCCCATCGTGATAATAAGCGCTATCACTCAGTCCTGGTATCCGTGGCAAGGTAATGCCGTCAGCAACACATTCAACAGCGATCGCGTTGAGATCGGCAATATCAGTTTGCGTCCAGTTCGCGGCAATATCTGTCAAATGGCGCTCATGTATTCCCGCTAATCGCTCCATAACAGTCATCTGACTATTGCCAAAACCTCGCTGAGTCAGAATCTCCGCCACAATTGCTGGTGTATGTTTGCCTTCACTCAAAATCAAGAGTTTAGCTCCAGCATAGATATAAGCTTGTAGCAGTGCCGGTGGACGACCGCACAAACTCAAAGTTTCCACTTCCGATAACGACCATCCCAAGCGCGAACAGGCAAGGCTAAAGGTAGATGGTGCGGGAATAATGGTGATTTCGGCGAGCGGAATTTGTCGGGTCAGCGTTACTCCAATGCCATACCACATCGGATCGCCACTGGCTAAAACACAAACTAACTGACCTTGATTACGCAATTGAGCAATTGAGTCACCAATCGGGGATTTCCAAACTAATCTTGGGCGATCGTCTGTAGGTATCATTGCCAGATGGCGATCGCCACCGACAAGAACTTCCGCACAATCTATCAAAGAACGAGCCACTGAACTAAGTCCTGGTAATCCGTCTTCACCAATTCCGACAATCGCTAGCCATTTTTGCATTAGTTGTCTCGCGCACTCGTAGTCTAATTAAGAAAAATATGATATCCGTTTTCAACTTCCTTGCCGTGGTAAATTACGTAAGTTTAGAGTCGGGAAAGTCCGGTGAGATTCCGGTACTGTGCCGCAACTGTAGTCCGATGTGATGGTGATTCCCTTGGGGGAGCAAAAAATCAGATCGCGCGAGTCAGAATGCCGGCTCTAACGGTGTCCTTAGATAGTGTATTCCCTGCGTTGCACAGGGAGGAGTGATGATGCTGACTTGTCCTGGTTTATTTTATGCCACACCCGCACGAGATGGGACATTGTCTCGCATCCGCATACCGGGAGGAATTGTTACAGAGGCGCAGTGTGTAGCGATTGCCGATCTCACAGAGGGATTTAGTGATGGCACACTTCAGATTACAAATCGAGCCAATCTCCAAATCCGCGCCGTTCAAGCAATAGAAAATGATGTTCTCACTCGTTTACAGGTGCTGGGGTTAGCTTCTGTAACATCGAGCATCGATCACCTTCGCAACATCATGACTAGCCCGACTGCTGGCATTGACTTGATGGCATTGATTGATACTTGCCCTTTGGTGCGCCAATGGGATGAGTATTTGGCGAATCATCCAGAACTTGCGGCACTATCGGCTAAATTCAGTGTTTGTTTTGATGGCGGTGAAAGAGTTTCGGTGCGCGATCGCCCAAATGATATCAGTTTAGTAGCAGTCAAGATTAATACAAATGTTTACTTACGCCTGCATTTGAGTGTGAGTGAGAGAGGAGAACCTCCGTGTGATGTCGGTGTAATCATCAAACCAGAAGATAGTTTAGCCGTGTTGGCGGCGATGGCGGCGGTGTACTGCCAATATACATTGCAGCATAGTCAAACTGGCAGTCGGAAACCGCGTTTGCGAGAACTTTTGCATGATTGGGGTGTGGAAACCTATCTCCAAGCTGTAGCGCAGCGCTCACCTCTAACACGAGATTCCCCCCTACACCCGCGCGAAGCCTCTAACTCCTATGGACATTTAGGTGTTCATGAACAACAACCTGGACTTTCTTATCTCGGTGTTGTGGTTCCTCTCGGTCGGTTAGATACACAGCAATTGCGCGGACTGTCAGCATTAGCCACAAAATATGGGAACGGCACACTCAGGTTAACTCCCTGGCAAAATGTACTGATTCCCAATGTGCCAAATTCACAGATTGCCGAGGTGCAACAAGCCTTAGCTGCTCAACGGCTACATGTCGTCACCCATCCTTATAGTGCGCTTGTCGCTTGTGCCGGTACAAGGGGTTGCAAATCTTCGGCTACTGATACCCAAGGTCATGCTCAAATACTGGCAGCCCATTTAGAACAATGTATTACACTAGATCGTCCAATCAATATTCACTTGAGCGGATGTGAGAAATCATGCGCTCAACATCACAAGAGCGATATTACATTGTTGGGTGTGATTCATGACGGTAAGGAAGCTTATGAGATTTATGTTGGCGATGGTTTAATCGGACGAGAATGTGCTGTTGAATCTTTAAATGAGCGAATTGAATTTATTATTCAAATTTATCAAACTCGCCGCAATCATTTAGATGAAACTTTTAAAGAATTTATCAATCGCCACACGCGCGATGAATTGAAACAATTATTCACAAATCAAAATTTAAAATTGCATGCTTGATTATATTCGCGATGGCAACGAAATTTACAACCACTCTTTTTCGATCATTCGTGCCGAGGCAAATTTGACCATGTTGCCGGTTGATTTAGAAGCCGTAGCAGTGCGACTGATTCATGCTTGTGGAATGACGGATATTGTCAGCGATTTGGCATACTCTGCCAACGCCGGAGTGATTGGACGCTCAGCACTTGCTCAGGGGGCGTCAATTCTCTGCGATTCGCGGATGGTAGCAGAAGGGATTACGCGATCGCGCTTACCTGTGAATAATTCCGTGATTTGTACGCTCAACGATCCGCAAGTACCAGCGATTGCTGAGAAAATCCACAACACGCGCTCAGCAGCAGCACTAGAATTATGGCTCAAGCATATGGAAGGTGCGGTGGTAGCGATTGGGAATGCTCCGACAGCTTTATTTCGCTTGTTGGAACTACTAGATGAAGGCGTACCAAAACCAGCATTAATTTTAGGATTCCCCGTCGGCTTTGTCGGCGCTGCGGAGTCAAAAGCTGCCCTGGCAGCTAACAGCCGAGGTGTACCATTTTTGACAATACATGGTCGGCGTGGTGGCAGTGCAATGGCAGTCGCCGCAGTCAACGCATTGGCAATGGAGAAAGAGTAATGTTAAACACCAGTGGTCGTCTCTACGGAATTGGGGTGGGTCCAGGCGATCCGGAACTATTGACCCTCAAAGCACTGCGAATATTGCAGTCAGTGCCTGTGGTTGCCTACCATTCAGCACCGGATAAACAGAGTATTTCCCGAAAGATTGTTTCTCAATATTTACCTGGCAATCAAACAGAGGTAGTATTTCACTTCCCCCGTGCTTTAGAGCCGGTTGCCGCTAAACCAATTTATGACCGAGAGATTCAACCAATCGCTGAGCATCTGGCGGCGGGAAGAGATGTTGCCGTGTTGTGCGAAGGCGATCCGTTTTTCTACGGTTCTTTCATGTATTTATTTACACGTTTATCTGGAGAATATGCGACGGAGGTTGTGCCAGGAGTATCTTCGCTTTCAGCGTGTCCGGTGGCTCTTGGAGTACCATTTACTTATTACACAGATATTATGACCGTTTTACCGGCATCTTTACCAACGGAGATTTTAATATCACAACTGCTGTCAACTGATGCGGCAGCGATTATCAAACTTGGGCGGCATTTTACAAAAGTGCGGGATATTCTCAATCAGTTGGGAATGGGACAGAGAGCGCTTTACATTGAACGCGCCACTATGCAAGATCAGCAAATTATCCCCCTCGCTGAAGTCGATCCAGCGGCAGTTCCTTATTTTTCAATGATTATTGTACCTACTAAGGTGGAATTATGAACGCGGCTGCTGTGATTGTGCTCGGTCAAACGAGTGTACCGCTTGCCCGTCAAATTATGACGGCAATACCCGCGACTCTCTACGGACTGAGCGATCGCACATCAGACGTTGATATTAATTTCACGAATTTTGGTGACACCTTGCGATCGCTGTTTGTTCAAGGAACGCCAATCATTGGTATTTGCGCCGCCGGAATTTTGATTAGAACCCTAGCGCCGCTGTTATCTGATAAACGGGTGGAACCACCAGTTTTAGCAGTAGCAGAAGATGGTAGCGCTGTTGTTCCTCTCTTAGGTGGACTCAATGGCGCGAATGATTTAGCAAGATTGATCGCTACAGCGTTGCATGTTAGTCCGGCAATCACAACCACCGGCGACCTGCGATTTCGCACCCCTCTGCTTTCTCCACCAACCGGATATCGTTTAGCCAATTCTGATGAGGAAGCGAAAACGTTTTTGGCTGATTTACTCGCAGGCGCAACAGTAAAGGTTGATGGTATCGCCCCGTGGTTGAGCAATAGTCGATTACCCATTGCTGAGAATGCGGCATTAACGATTCAAATTACTGAGCGAGTTGTGGCAATTACACCCAATCGCTTAGTTTATCATCCGGCAACCATTGCGATCGCTGTTCAAAATACCTTCGCCGAACCGCAACAACTTGTAACACAAGTCCAGCAACAACTAGCGGCGGCAAATCTGGCGGTAGGCGCAGTTGCGGGTGTGTTCTCAACAGTTGCGGAAGCAGCAAATCCAGAAATTCACGCCCTTGCCCAAAGTTTGAATGTACCAGCGCGATTCTTCCGCACTCAATCTCCCACTTCAGCATTAGCAATGGCCGCTGTAGGTTCATCAGGTCATTTGGTTGATTTACATTCAGATATAGTAGCGATCGCAATTGCTGCCCAACCAATCGATCCTTATACTATTGGACAACCTCAAGGACGACTCAGCATCATCGGTACAGGGCCAGGAGGTACGCAGTGGATGTCACCAGAAGTAAAAGAAATTATTCGGAGAGCAACGGATTTGGTCGGTTATAGTACTTATCTCAAATTAATTGGTACTCTCGCTGATGGTAAACAATGCCACGAATCTGACAACCGGGAAGAACTTTCGCGGGCAAGAATGGCGCTAGATTTGGCAACAGAAGGACGAGATGTAGTAGTTGTTTCTTCTGGGGACCCCGGTATTTACGCAATGGCATCGGCTGTGTTTGAGGTGATTGAGCGCGATGCTAACCCAGAATGGAACAGTCTTGCCATTCATGTAGCTCCAGGAATTTCAGCTATGCAAGCCGCAGCCGCCGCGATCGGCGCACCATTAGGTCATGACTTCTGCGCGATTTCGCTTTCGGATATTCTTAAACCTTGGTCAGCGATTGAACAACGCCTGACAGCAGCGGCTCAAGCTGATTTTGTCATCGCCTTTTACAATCCTGTGTCTCTCCAGCGCACTTGGCAACTCGCCGCCGCCTGTGAGATTTTATTAAAGTGGCGCGATGGCTCAACGCCTGTTGTTCTGGGAAAAAATCTCGGTCGTCCCGGCCAGACCGTCAAAACGCTCTCCCTAGCTAAGTTAAAGCCAGAAGATGCAGATATGCGAACTGTGATTATTATCGGTTCTAGTAAAACCCGGACAATCCAGCGTAATAGTGGGTCTTGGGTTTACACACCGCGAACATACCAAGATTGAGTCGGGGGAGATGTTTTCCCCCGTGCAACTCAATTACTGTGCGCGTTCGCCTTGTTGCTTATGGGCTTGTCTGTTCTGATGCCATGCTTGCATTTTTTGCAGTTGGTCAGGAGTTAAGATAGATTGCATTTGTTTTTTGCTATCTTCTCTGATTTGCTTCAATTGAGCTTTTTGATCTGCAGTCAGATTCAAAGCTGCAAAAGCCTCCCGTGGTTTTTTACCGCTAGCCATTGCGGCTTTCAACTGGTTTTGTTGGTCTTGGGTGAAGACTGCTTGCATTTTGGCGCGGGTTTGAGTGCGAATTGCCTGCATTTGAGATTTTTGGTCAGCCGTCAATCCCAAGCGGTTCATGCCATCGTGGTTTTTGTGAGCATGTTCTTGCTGTGGCGCTGGTGCGGTATTTTGGGCTTTGACTGCAAAGGGGGTGACAATTAAACTAAGGGCGATCGCGGCGGCGGAGAGTGATAAAATTTTGACTTTCATTGATTTCTCTTTAAGGCGTTTCGTTTCGATGTCATCATCATAGAGGTAGACATTTCTGATCCACATGCGGCGAAAGTCACGACTATACCCATGACTCCAGTCACGGTCTATCTATGACAAATGTCTAGTGTTGGAATTTGAGAGTGATGAATTACCAGTTGTAGAGTATGAATAATAAATAAGGAGTTATGGGTGATGAGTTATAAGTTACAAGTTACAAGTTCTAATTTTTTACTTCGCGCTTTAAACTGAAGGGAAGCGACTCATGAGTCAGTCAATCCAATTTCAAAATCATCCTTTTCGCTTCCTGCTCTATCTAGAGTGGGTTTTATTGGCAATTGCGTTAATTACGGAATTTCTCCCGCATCCAGTTCCCCGCTATCCTTTACTCACAATTGCCAGTCTGATTGCTTTTGGGTTGATGGGGTTAAAAATCCCTACAGGTAAGTTAACAACTAAAATTATTTATACAGCTTGCGAAATTTCCTTGATATTATTAACTGCTAGTGCTGGTGGTCGGGCGATTCGGCTATTTGCATTTCTCTATCTAATTTTAGTGACTCGCAGTTGTTTGATTTTTAAATTACCTGGTCGTTTAGCAATTACAGGTTTGTCATTTGCCTTATTTTTTAACACACTGATGCGCCGGTTTGAGCATGTGGCGACAACACCAACTATTGAGGAAAAGCTGAGATTTTTTGTGTTAGGTTATCCGTTCTTTTTTGGATTGTCTTTAGTGTTTGTGTTGCTATTAATGAATGCCGTACTAGCAGAGCGGCAAATTCGCGATAAATTAGAACACGCTAATCAGCAACTCCGACAATATGCGCTTTTAATTGAGGATCAAGCCACACTTCAAGAACGGAATCGGATTGCGCGTGATATCCATGATTCTCTGGGACATTCTTTGACGGCTTTGAATCTCCAGTTAGAAACTGGTTTGAAGCTTTGGCAATCTAACCCTACAAAAGCGATGTCATTTCTGGTAATGGCAAAAGAACTAGGTTCAAAAGCACTGCAAGATGTTCGTCAATCGGTTTCGACAATGCGGGCTAATCCTTTGCAAGGTAAGTCTTTAGAAAAGGCAATCACCCTGCTAATTGATGATTTTTGCCGCGTGACAGGAATATCACCCACTTGTGAGATTGATATTTCCACAACAATCCCGTTAGAAGTGAGTACAGCAATTTATCGCCTAACTCAAGAATCATTTACAAATATATCTAAATATGCATATGCTACACAAGTGAGCTTTCAACTAACTATGACCCACAAAGGTTTAATGTTGATGATTCAGGATAACGGTCAAGGTTTTAATTTAGAACAAAATACCACTGGTTTTGGCTTGCAAAGTATGCGCGATCGCACGTTAGCCATCCAAGGTCAATTTAAGATAGAAAGTACTCCCGGATCAGGTTGCAAAATCACAGCATTTTTTCCCATCCTCACAATTAACAAATAATTATGATTCATGTATTAGTTGTCGATGACCAAAGTTTAATTCGTCAGGGATTAAAAGCACTCCTGGAGTTAGAACCAGATATCGAAGTCTTAGCCGAAGCGGAAGATGGTCAAAAGGCGGTTGCTTATGTAGAACAGTCCCACCAAACATCGCTGCAGCCAGATGTGATATTAATGGATATTCGGATGCCGATTATGGATGGGGTCGCCGCTACACGCGAAATCCACAATAAATTTCCTGAAATCAAAATTTTGGTGTTGACGACTTTTGACGACGATGAGTATGTGACAGCAGCGATACAGTCTGGGGCGATGGGTTATTTACTCAAAGATACACCGTCGGAGGAGTTAGCGGTGGCAATTCGCGCTGTGCATAAAGGTTATACCCAACTTGGACCAGGAATTGTGAAAAAACTCATGACACAATTTCCCGCAACACCCGCACCCGCAACTCCACCACCAATTTTAGATGAACTGACTCCGCGAGAGAAAGATGTTTTACGACTTATAGCCCAAGGCGCGAGTAATAAAGAAATTGCCCAGAAACTTTATATTTCTGAAGGGACAGTGAAAAATCATGTGACAAATATTTTGACACGGTTGAACTTGCGCGATCGCACTCAAGCCGCACTCCTAGCAAATTCCTTTTTATCCCAATTAACCAACCCATAGAATCGGGAATTTTAATTGAGTTGTCTAATCTTTTTAGAGTATTATATTTGCCATCGTGTCACGATTCAAGCGAAATTTTCCAAATTAACTCCCATTAATTGATGAGATTAAGGCATTAACCAGATTTTCTGGCTGAGAGAAGAAAGGACTATGGCTAGAAGTCAGGGAAATGACCTGCGTTGGATTTTCTGGTGTAAAAGCATCGGCATTAGCAATCATTTCTGCTTGGGCGGTCGGACGAAGTGCCCAATCTTCGGTGCATTTGATATACGTGCGCGGAATGCTGCCCCACTTTTGCGGTGAAACCTGTACCAGAGTAGCAAAGGGCTGTGCTGGAGTGTCAGGAGTCAGGAAGTTAGCGATCGCCTGAAAATCCGTCGCGTTAATGTCTCCACAAAATGCCTCCTTTACTAGAGTAAGATAGGCAGGATCTAGCGAATTCCAATCTATGCGTAATGCACCTACCTGCGCGGGATCTGCCTTTAAGAGCGGAACCACTTTTTGATCAGCCTGACTCTCACGGGCGAGAATTTCTGTAATGGAAGAATTATTAGGAGGCATAAATGCGGTTAGATAGATTAGCCGAGCGATTTCTGGGCTACCCAGCTTTTCACCTACGGCATTTAGAACAATTCCTCCTAAACTATGCCCCACTAACACCACTTTTTTCCCTTGATCGGTAACTTGATGAACTGTATTCACCACTTGCTCTACATAGTCATCGAGGGTAACAGCAGCGACTGGTGATCTTTCCGTATTGAACTCCCCTGGCTCCTTCAACGGACGCTGGAAATAGGAAACTGGAAACTTAGCAGATAAGCCATGACCTGGCAGGTCATGGGCAATGGTCAGATAATCCTGTGTGGCAAGGATATTTACCACCTTTTTATAGCACCAGGCACCGTGCCATGCGCCATGAACAAAAATAAATGCGGTTTCGTGAGACATGGGTATTTTTCTCTGTTTTAAACTTTTTAAGAGGAATGCGTGGTACGCGATCGCCTTACCCAGTTTATGATGGACAAAATTCTCAAAGCTACTTGTTCACATATAGGCTTACTTGGCGTCAGCTTATGCACTTCTTTAAGTCAAATAAAAGTATTTAAAAATTCCAGCCTCGTTAGAAAAATTAATGGGGAGGAGTTAAAAACTATGGTTCTACCGCTTGTCTTATGGTAAAAACAGTAAATTAGTCATATCTTACGACTAAAGTTTACTCTTAGTAGAGCACATAAACCTTTGCTACGTAAAGATTTATGGTAATTATCGTAAATATGTTAT
>Ga0209512_1004905_pt1 | contig 11404 bp, 8 predicted proteins | sample frozenSSSSmetaG_FD_184142 | JGI IMG/M metagenome (GOLD analysis project Ga0209512, IMG submission 184142) | Glacier valley bacterial and archeal communities from Borup Fiord, Nunavut, Canada, to study Microbial Dark Matter (Phase II) -... | ecosystem: Environmental > Aquatic > Freshwater > Ice >... | reverse complement strand
CCCAGCCGATGTCGCTGAAAGCGGGGTGCCTGTTGATGGCTTCTGCTACCCGCGGCGCGACGTCGGCCACGGCGTCGCAGACGGCCTCGGCCATCAGCGCCTGCTCCTTGGGTGCAATGCCGAAGGCGGTGGCGATGAATTTCTGCAGGTTGCGCCCGGGGGTCCAGATCTTTTTGTTCATGAATGCCATTGCGGGCAAGTGGCCCTCAAGGCCGGCGTAAACCCCGGTGGTCAGCAGGCCGTGGGCGGGCGCGGCCTGCACGTCGGCGCGCGAGGTGTAGCGCAAGGCCAGCGTGCGGGCGGTGCAACCGGCGTCGCGCAGCGCATAGCTCAGCAGCAGGCGGCTGGCCAGGTGGCGAAAGGCCTCGCCCCGTCGACTGCCGGGCACCTGGTCGCGCACGGCCTGGGCGATTTGTTCCCAGCTGATGTCGTCGCCGCCGGAGGGGGACAGACTGAGCAGCGCGCCAAAATCTTCCACGCCCCAATGGCGCTGGCCCTGCGCGTCCAGGTCAAAGCGCTGCACGGTCAAGGTCTGGCCGTCGCCTGACAAGTCGGTGTGGGCGGTCAACATGACGCGGCGGGCCACCTGCAGGCACAGGTGCTCGTTCAGCGCGGCAAAGGGCTGCTGCGGCGTGGGCGGCTGGACCAGGGCGGTGGCCTGGTCCGCCGCCATCAGCGCTGCGCCAGGCGCGGCCAGCTGCAACCGGCCCATGGCGCCAGCGCCCGCCAGGGTCAGTCCGTCCCATCGATAGGGCTCGGTGCGCACCGGCAGCCCGAGCGACACGAAGTCGCCCGATGCGGTGCCGGCATGGTAGGTCAGCACGCTGTGAAGGTCGGCGGTTTGCTCCAGCACGGCCACGTCGCGGCCCAGCACGTAAACAGAAAAATTCATGATGTGGGCTGAAGTGGAGGGCGCGCAGCCGCGCTTTTGTAGAAACAGGGGGGATGCATGGGGTATTTTGTAAAAAATAGCGTGATCTGGCAGTCCATGACTGTAAGGGCTGTGCGTGCAATCCTGGTGTGCAGACCCCCGCAGGCCGGGCGTCGCCACCGGGCGCCTGGCGTTACCGTCTTACACTCCCGGGTTGCCTGCACCACTAGAATCCCCCATGATAAAAATGGCCTTGGCCCGTGCCAAACCCTTTGCCGCTGACCTGCTTCGCCGCCTGCGGCACCCGACCAAGCGCGGTGTTGCCCTGTCTCTGGCCGCACTGCCGGTGCTGTTGGTACTGTATGTGCTGATCCTGATTCCATTCACGCCCAGCATCGGCGACCTGCGCAAAGCCAAGATCGAAAAGCCCGCCACGGTGCTGTCGGCCGACGGCAAGGAACTGGCGGTGTTCAAGCGCGCCAACCGTGACTGGGTCAAGCTCGCCGACATTTCCCCGAATGTGATCGATGCGCTGATCTCCACCGAGGACCACCGCTTCTTCACCCACCATGGCATTGACTTCAAGCGCACCGCTTCGGCGGCGCTACACACCTTTTCGGGCGACCGGCAGGGCGGCTCGACCATCACGCAGCAGCTGGCCCGCAACCTGTTTCCCGACGAGGTCGGCCGGGCGCCCACGCTGACGCGCAAGATCAAGGAAGCCATCACGGCCCTGAAGATCGAGGCGGTCTATACCAAGAAGGAGATTCTGGAGACCTACCTCAACACCGTGCCTTTTCTCTACAACGCCTTTGGCATTGAGATGGCGGCGCGCACCTATTTCGACAAATCGGCCAACAAGCTCGACGTGCTGGAAAGCGCCACGCTGATCGGCATGCTCAAAGGCACCAGCTACTACAACCCGGTCCAAAACCCGGAGCGCGCCAAGCAGCGCCGCAACCTGGTGTTGGCGCAGATGGCCAAACATGGCAAGCTGGACCCAGCCCGCCTTGCAGCGCTGGCCAAGCGGCCGTTGCGGCTGGATTTTGAGCGCCAGGTTGCGCCGCTGGGCGTCGCCCCCCATGTGGCCCAGCATCTCCGAAAATGGCTGATTGAGTGGGCCGACAGCAAGGGCTACGACATTCATGCCGACGGCCTGCGGGTGCGCACCACGCTGGACGCCCAGATCCAGAGGCTGGCCAACCAGGCCGTTGCGCGGCAGATGGCGCAGCTGCAAAAGCTAGCCGACGTCGGGCGCAAGGCCGGGCAGGAGCGCGCCGTGCTGCAGGCCGGCTTTTTGGCGCTGGACCCGCGCAATGGCGCGGTGCGCGCCTGGGTCGGTAGCCGCGACTTTGCACAGGAGCAGTTTGACCATGTCAGCCAGGCGCGCCGCCAGCCGGGCTCCACCTTCAAGCCCTTTGTGTATGGCGCCGCCTTCATGCAGGGCTTGAGCCCGTTCGATACCTTGATTGACCAGCCGGTCGCGATCTCGTCCGGCGGCGGCGACGTGTGGACGCCCAGCGATGACGCGCCGCCCAGCTGGCAGCCCACCAGCCTGCGCGACGGGCTGGTGTATTCCAAAAACACCATCACGGCCCAGCTGATGCAGCAAGTGGGGCCAGCCAAGGTGGGGCAGCTGGCGCAGGCTATGGGGGTGCGCCAAAGCAAGCTTGATTTGGTACCCTCGCTCGCGCTGGGCACCAGCCCGGTCACGCTGCTGGAAATGGTGGCCGCCTACGGCACCATTGCCAATGGCGGCCACTACCGGGCGCCGGTGCTGGTGACCCGCGTGGAAGACCGCAACGGCCAGTTGCTGGAAGCTTATGAGCCCGTCACGGAGCCCGGACTGGCCATGCCGCGCGCCCACGCGCTGACGCTGGTGGACGTGATGCGCGGCGTGATTGACCAGGGCACGGGCGTGGCGATTCGCCAGCGCTACGGCATTCAGGCCGACCTGGCCGGCAAGACCGGCACCACGCAGGACAACACCGACGGCTGGTTCATCATGATGAATCCGCAACTGGTGGCTGGCGCCCGCGTCGGCTTTAACGACAACAGCCGCACCATGGGGGGCTGGGGCCAGGGCGCCCGCAGCGCGCTGCCCATGGTCGGGGATGTGTTCCAGCAAGCCTTTCGCAACCGCTGGCTGGACCCGAACGCCGAATTCGACATCCCGCGCCCGCGGCCGCAACCACCGCCTGAACAGCAGCAGCAGCGGCGCGCCGACCCGATTGGTGAAATCGTCAACGGTTTTTTTGACCGGCTCTTTAAGCAACTTCGATAAGGCTGGCACTGGCTAGCGCGAACAACACCATGATGAAAAAAGCATTCTCCAGCACCGGCCTTGTCTATTCCACCGACGCCGGCCGTATGTGCCCCGACTGCCGGCGGCCTGCCGCAGACTGCGATTGCAAGCAGACCCGGGCGCTGCCCAAAACCGATGGCGTGGTCCGTGTTTCCAGAAGCACCAAGGGGCGTGGCGGCAAAACGGTCACGCTGGTCAACGGGCTGGCGCTCGATGCGCTGGCGCTGGCGCAATTGGCCAAGCAGCTCAAGGCGGCCTGCGGCTCGGGCGGAACGGCCAAGGACGGCGTGATTGAAGTGCAGGGCGACCACTGCGAGGTGGTGATGCAGGCGCTGCAAAAGCAGGGTTACGTCGTCAAGCGAGCCGGCGGCTAGCATGCAGCCCGAAGACCTGCAGCGGCTGGTGACGGTGGAAATGCCTTATGGCAAGTACAAGGGGCGGCTGATTGCCGACCTGCCCGGCAACTACCTGAACTGGTTTGCGCGGGAAGGCTTTCCCAAGGGCGACATCGGGCGGCTGCTGGCGCTGATGCAGGAAATTGACCACAACGGCCTGTCGCCCCTGCTGGAGCCGCTGCGCAAGCGCCAGGTCTGAGACGGTTTTGCTATTTAAATAGTAGCTGGTAGCGCCCGTGCCTATTGCGCAAAAGCCCTATTTTTCTTAAGAAATGGCTTCAGTGCAACCTTGCTGTGACGTGACGTGCCGGCTACAGCACCTTGCTCAAAAACTTGCGCGTGCGCTCTTCCTGGGGCCGATCAAAAATCTCGGCGGGCGAGCCTTCTTCAACGATCAGCCCCTCGTCAATGAACAGCACCCGGTCGGCCACCTGGCGCGCAAAACCCATCTCGTGCGTCACCACCACCATGGTCATGCCGTCTTCGGCCAGGTTTTGCATCACGGCCAGCACCTCGCCGACCATTTCCGGGTCCAGCGCCGAGGTGGGTTCGTCAAACAGCATGATGCGCGGCTGCATCGCCAGCGCCCGTGCAATCGCCACGCGCTGCTGCTGCCCGCCCGACAACTGGTTGGGGTAGGCGTCGATCTTCTCGAGCAGCCCAACCTTGTCGAGCAGTTCAGTGGCGCGCACGCGGGCTTGCGCAGCCGTGAGCCCGCGTACCTTGGTGGGGGCCAGCGTGATGTTTTCGAGCACGGTTTTGTGCGGGAAAAGATTGAAGCGCTGAAACACCATGCCAATTTCCGAGCGCAGCGCATCGACATCGGTTTTGGCATCGTGCACCGACACGCCATGCACCAGCACCTGGCCGCCCGTAGCGTCTTCCAGACCATTGAGGCACCTGAGAAAAGTGCTCTTGCCCGAGCCCGAGGGCCCGATCACGCAGACCACTTCGGAGGCCTTGATGCTGCAGTCAATGCCGCGTAGCACCGGGTTGCGGCCAAACTGCTTGGTCAGTTTTTCAACGCGAATCACCTCGTCCATAACGCTCCTCCAGTTTCTTGATTCCGTAGGCCAGGCCCAGCGTCAGCACCCAGTACATGAGCGAGATCGTGAGGTAGGGTTCCCAGTAGCGCGAATAGGCGCCGGCCACCGTTCGTGCCGCATAAGCCAGCTCGGCCAGGCCAATCGCCGACACCAGCGACGAGTCTTTCAGCAGCGCGATGGCATTGTTGCCCAGCGGCGGCAGCATGCGGCGAAACGCCTGCGGCAGCACGACGTGGTACATGGTGCGCGGAAACGACATGCCCAGTGAGCGTGAAGCCTCCACTTGTCCCTTGTCAATCGACTGGATGCCGGCCCGGAATATTTCCGAGATATAGGCACCCGCATTCAGCGTCAGCGCGACCACGCCCGACAGAAAGGCACCGTAGTTTTGCTTGATATGGCGCGCCGCATCGCCTGAAATCAACAAGCCGTCGGTTTGGTTGATGAACAGCGGCAACACCGCAAAGTGAATCAGCAAAATCTGCACAAACAGCGGCGTGCCGCGGAAAAAGCTGACAAAAACCGCAGCAGGCCAACGCAGCAGGTATTTGCACAGCTGCCTGGCCGGTGCGCGCCGTGATTCAGCCAGCCCCGCCAAGCCAATCGCCAGACCCAGTGCCGTGCCTTGCACAATGCAGATCACCGTGATCATGATGGTCATCCACAGGCCTTGCCAGAATAACCCCGCGTATTGGGAAACGATGTCGGCGCGGAACCAGCCGAACCAGAGAACTTGCTCCATAACGAATAAGCTCAGTAGTTATTGGGCAGCCATCGCGCGCGCGTCAGCCAAAATGGGTTGCGGGAGGTTCATGCGTGGGTCCAGAAGAGAGGGGAGGGTCAAAGAAATGCCTGTTGCCCCTGCAAGGGTGCACAAACCAAAGTCCGCAATGGTAACGCCAGTCAGTCCAGCGCCTGCGCGCGGGGGGCTGAATTTTGAAGCATCGCCCTGCGCAGCGCCGCTGCCACCGGTTGTTTCTGCCCGACAATCTCCGCATGAGCAGCTTGGGCCATACCCGAATCAAAATCTACAGAACCGTGGCCCGGCAGCTGCATGGCACGGTGCCGTGCTGGGTGTGTGGCGAGCATGTCACGCCCGAGGCCGCCACGCTGGAGCACATTCAGCCCCTGTGCGAGGGCGGCAACAGCCACGCTGAAAATCTCGCCATCAGCCACGAGGTGTGCAACGGCCAGCGGCACGCCGTAGGCCGCGTTCCGGCGTCAGCGACGGCACCGGGGCAGGTGCTCAGGCGTGGCCGCCCGGACACCCCCGCGCCGCTAGTCGTCGACTGAATCCGCCAGGAAACCGCCGCTCTGGTGCGCCCAGAGCCGGGCATACAGGCCGCCACTGGCCAGCAGCGTGCGGTGGTCGCCTTCTTCCACAATGCGGCCCTCGTCCAGCACAATCAGCCGGTCCATGGCGGCAATGGTCGACAGACGGTGGGCAATCGCGATCACGGTCTTGCCCTGCATCAGCTTGTTCAGGCTGCTTTGAATCGCCAGCTCGACTTCCGAGTCCAGTGCGCTGGTGGCTTCATCCAGCAGCAAGATAGGCGCGTTTTTCAGCATGACGCGCGCAATCGCAATGCGCTGGCGCTGCCCGCCCGACAGCTTGATGCCGCGCTCGCCCACCTGCGCGTCGTAGCCGGAGCGGCCCTGCAGGTCGGTCAGCGCGGAAATAAAGCCGTCGGCTTCCGCCCCCTGGGCAGCGGCTTTCAGCTCGGCTTCGGTCGCGTCCGGGCGGCTGTAGGTGATGTTGTCGCGCACCGATCGGTGCAGCAGCGAGGTGTCTTGCGTCACCATGCCAATGTGGCTGCGCAGGCTGTCTTGCGTGACGCCGGCAATGTCCTGCCCGTCAATCAGCACGCGGCCGCTGTCCAGGTCGTGAAAGCGCAGCAGCAAATTCACCAGCGTGGATTTGCCGGCGCCGGAGCGGCCAATCAGCCCGATTTTCTCGCCTGGCTTGACGGTCAGCGTCAGCCCGTCAATCACCTGCCGGCTTTCGCCGTAGCCAAAACCGATCTGTTCAAAGCGTATTTCGCCGCGCGGCACGTCCAGCCCACGGGCATCGGGCGCATCGACCACCGTGCGCGGGCGCGACAGCGTGTTGATGCCGTCCTGCACGGTGCCCACGCTTTCAAACAGGCTGGTCATCTCCCACATCACCCAGTGCGACATGCCCTGCAGCCGCAGCGCCATGGCGGTGGCAGCGGCCACGGCACCAGCCCCGACCTCGCCCAGGCTCCAGAGCCACAGCGAGGTGCCCGCCATGCCCAGAATCAGGCCCATGCTCAGCGTGTGGTTGACGATTTCAAACTGGCTGACCAGGCGCATCTGGCCGTAGCCGGTCTTGACGAACTCCTGCATGGCGGAGCGCACAAACGTCGCCTCGCGCCGCGAATGCGAGAACAACTTGACCGTGGTGATGTTGGTGTACGCGTCGGTGATGCGGCCCGTCATGAGCGAGCGCGCATCGGCCTGCTGCTTGCCCATGTGGCCCAGCCGCGGCACAAAGTAAAACAGCGCGGCCACGTACAGCGCCAGCCAGACCAGAAAAGGAAGCACCAGCCGGCGGTCGAATGCGCCCGCCAGCAGCGTCATGGTGGTGACATAGACAATCATCGCCACCAGCACATCGGCCAGCACAAACAGCGTGTCGCGCACCGCCAGCGCGGTCTGCATCACCTTGGTGGTCAGGCGGCCGGCAAATTCGTCCTGGTAAAACGCCATGCTCTGGCCCAGCATCAGCCGGTGAAAGTTCCAGCGCAGCCGCATCGGCAGGTTCACCGCCACGGTCTGGTGCTTGAGCGTGGTTTGAAGCGCCACCACCCCAATGCTGGCCACCACGATCCACGCCAGAATTGTCAGCGTGCTGCCTTTTTCAAGCCACAGGCGCTCGGGTTGGGTCGATGCCAGCCAGTCCACGATGCGGCCCAGCATGGCAAACATCAGCGCCTCAAAGGCCGCTAGCGTGGCCGACAACACCGCCATTGCCAGAATGAAGCCACGCGCGCCCCGGCTGCAGGCCCACAAAAACGCCATGAAGCCGGTGGGCGGCAGCGTCGGTTCGCCTTCAGGGTAGGCGTGCAGAAGTTTTTCGAATTTTTTGAACAAGGGCAAGGGAGCGCTTTCAGCGGTACGGGAACGGAACTTTGTGGGGAGGTAAGGAGGGCTTTGCCCGGCTTAGCGCATCAGTTCAAGCAGCCGGTCCAGCCCGCCTTCATTGACGGCGACCATGGCCTGCTCGCGCACCTTGGGCTTGGCATGGTAGGCCACCGACAGGCCGGCCACGCCCATCATCGGCAAGTCGTTGGCGCCGTCGCCCACGGCAATTGCCTGCCGGGGGTGAATGCCCAGCTGCTCGCAGGTCTGCAGCAGCATTTTGCGTTTTTCCTCGCCATCGCAAATATCGCCCCAAGCCTGGTCAATCATGCGGCCGGTCAGCAGGCCGTCTTCAATCTCCAGGATGTTCGAGCGCGTGTAGTCCATTCCCAGCTCGTCGCGCACCCGGTCGGTAAAAAACGTGAAGCCGCCGCTGACCAGCAGCGTTTTGAGGCCCGCGGCCTTGCAGGTGCTCACCAGCTCGGCGGCGCCCGGGTTGAGCTTGAGGCGCTGGCGGTAGACCTCGTCCATGCTGGCCAGACTCACGCCCTTGAGCAGTGCCACGCGCTGGCGCAGGCTTTCCTTGAAGTCGGTGATTTCCCCGCGCATCGCCGATTCGGTGATGGCCGCGACTTCGGCCTTGCGGCCCACCGCATCGGCAATCTCGTCCACGCACTCGATGTTGATCAGGGTCGAGTCCATGTCAAAGGCGATCAGCTTGAAGTCGCTGAGTTTCAGGGCGGGGAGGGTCACGTTGATGACGAGGCCGGGGGCGGTTTTAGTTGAATTCATAAATCAGTTAACTATTATTTTGATAGCTGCTTGCGCAATTGGAGTATGCGTTATACGGCTATTTCATGCTTGAAATTAGCTGCGCGAGGCGTTCGCCGTTGATTTTGGTCTCGTAGCGAATTTGCACGCCTTTTTCCTTCAGTTCAGGCAAGTCCTGCAAGGCCTTGAAAAACTGTTTGGCGCTATCGATCTTCCATTTTTCCTTGAGAGGAATATCGTTGCGGCTGTCGTAGCCCTTGGTCTCCACCACCAGGTACAGCGCCTGCGCCGTGCCGTCCTGCGTGATTGCGTAGCCAAAATCCGGGTTGTATTTGCCCGCCGGGGTGGGAATGTCAATCTTGGGCAGCTTGGCAAACACCGTCACCCGCGTCTGGTTCGACTCGTCCACGGTCAGGCGCTCGATCTGGCTGTCCACCGGCATAAAAGCCTCGTCGTAGAGCGAGCGGGACTGGATTTCGGCGTTGCCGATGGCATGCGTTTCAATACCGCACAGCGACACCGGCAGCGTTTCAAGCAAGTTGCCCTTCTTGTCGGTCAAGGATGTTTTCACCCGCACTTCACGCAGCTCGTAAGTCACCTTGTTGACCAGCAATTCGTAAATGCAACCCAGCATCACATCACGCAGGGCGCTCAAGGCGCGGTTTTCGTTGTGGCGGATCTGATCAAACTTCTCGGCCGACATGCGGCTCAGGACGTGGGCGACGGTGTGGTAACTCAGCTTGGTCAGGTTCGCCAGTTCGCGCACGAATTCCGACAGCGTATAGACCGACTGGGGCAGGATGAGGTACGGCGTTTCCGCGCTTTTGGCCTGGTGCAGGCTCTGCACCGACTCGGTTCGCGTCACGCTGATCGTTAGCGGCCGCACCTGAAAGTCAGCGGCAATCTGCTTCATGATCCTGTCGGCCAACAGCTCCGCATCCAGCTCGTAGCGCAGCACCGCATCGCGGTTCAGGTTTTCCCACAATTCCTTGAACTTCTGGTAGTTCGCCGCGTTCACGCGAAGCGTGGGTTTTACCTTGTCTTCCTTGCGCTTGACCTTGCCATAGGCTTCGTAATAGGCGTCCAGATACGCCTGCATGTTGACCGCGTTCTGGTCTTCAATGCCCTTGATGGTTTTGAGGCTGGCCAAAATCTCATCGCGCCGGGCCAGATAGGCGGTGCGGGCCAAGAGCAAGGTCGCCTGGCCCGACAGGTCGTCCAGCGAAATCACGCCCAGCGCCGCCAGCGCGTCCAGCACGCGGTTGGCCACGCGGGTGCTCGGCGCCACGCCAAATTCGGCCAGCACCGCGTCGTCAAACACCCGCGCCACGCGCTGCACGCTGTGCGCGGCAATCTCGTTTTGAATCGCCTCGACAAAATCACCTTCGCTGGCCGGCACCACCACCACCAGCTCGTTCACCTCGTCAAACGCCGGGTCGTCGGACTGCACGCGTTCCAGCTGCTGGTTCACCGCCAGGCGCAGGCCGCGCCCGATTTGCTGCAGCTTGGTGATTTTGGAATTGCTCGGGGCCAGCTTGCACAGCGTGAAAATGTTCGGGTTGTCCCAGCCTTCCTGCAGCGCCCACATTGAAAAGATAAACCGCAGGTCGGTCTCGAACGACAGCAGCTTTTCCTTTTCCTGCAGGATCAGCTTGATGGCTTCTTCTTCGCCCTTTTCGCTGTGCGAGCGGGCAAAGTAACCTTTGTGCACCCGCGCAATGTCCGCCGCGCTGCGCGCCAGGTAGGCGCGGTAGCCCGGGTCCAGATCAGGCTTTTCCAGCATCTGCGCCAGTTGCGCCCGGTAATGGCGCTCAAAGGCCACGCGGATCACCGCTGGCTTCGTACCTTCGGGCATGTATTTGGCCACCGAGTCGATAAAAAACAGGCTAAGCGCCTTGATGCCGCGTCTGTAGAGCGCTTCCTCGCGCTCAAAATGGTTTGAAATACTGCGCTCAATGATCAGCGCCTGCATTTGCTCGGCCAACATGCCGTAGGGCGTGGCCTCGCCCAGCGGCAGCGAAAAATCATTGGTAAACCGCACTTCCCTGGCCGTCACCGCCTCCACCACATGGCCGTCCAGAAAACCCATGCCGGTTTTGTCGCCCAGGTTGTCCTTGGCCTTCAGTTCCACGCTGGCATGCTTGCCCGCCATGGTCTGGTAACTGACCTGCGCCGCGCGCTCCTTGGCGGTGCCGCTCGCCGACATGAAGCAGAGCACCTGCGCCATGTCCGCGCCCGTTCCCACCGTGTCTACGGTGATGCCCTTGACCAGGCGCTGGCGAAAGGCGTCCAGACTGTCCAGCGTGTAGATCAGGTTGTTGTATTTCAGGCTGTCGGTATCAAGCTTGTCCTTGCCTTTGAACGTCGCGCCAAACCGGATGGTCAGCAGCGGATTGAACTTGGCCAGGTATTCCTGCGTCTGCTTGCCCTCGAAGCGGTGCGGCTCGTCAATGATGAGCACCGGGCGAATCACCGCCAGCGCTTCCATGAAACTCTTGGCATGGCCAAACAGGTTGGCTTCCACGCCGCGCTTGTTGATCACCTTGCTGTCGCCGGCAAACGACTGGTAGGTGGCCACCAGCACAGAAATCCCGGCATTGGCCGCGTGAATGAACCCCTGTACCGTGCGCGCCGAGTAGTTGTACACGCTGATTTTCTGGCCGTCGTACTGCTTGCCAAAAAAATCCGCCGTGGTCTGCAGGCTTTTGAGCGTGCCCTGCCGGATGGCGTTCGACGGTACCAGTACGATGAACTTGGACAGTTTTTTGTCCTTGTGCAGCTTATGAATCGTCTCGATGAACGTAAACGTCTTGCCCGTGCCCGTTTCCATCAGCACGTCCAGTCCCAGCGCAGGTGTGGCCGTGCCGGCCACCTGCACATCGCCAGCGTGGATGTGGTTGCGCTCCCGAATGGC
>Ga0209512_1004904_pt1 | contig 11406 bp, 9 predicted proteins | sample frozenSSSSmetaG_FD_184142 | JGI IMG/M metagenome (GOLD analysis project Ga0209512, IMG submission 184142) | Glacier valley bacterial and archeal communities from Borup Fiord, Nunavut, Canada, to study Microbial Dark Matter (Phase II) -... | ecosystem: Environmental > Aquatic > Freshwater > Ice >... | reverse complement strand
GATCAGAAGTGAGATTTGATTCGATCATCTGGGATTGGAATGGTACTTTGCTAAACGATGTCGATATTGTAGTCGAAACCATTAATCAGTTGTTGAATGACAGAAATCTGACACTGCTCACAGTTGACAGGTATCTTGATGTATTTACATTTCCGGTCCGTGACTATTATGAGCAGATAGGATTTGATTTGATAAATGAGCCTTTCGAAATTCCAGCTATTCAGTTTATTACGATATATAATAAAGCGGTTGAAACCTGTGGCCTGCACGATGACGTTATCCCGGTGTTAAACCGCCTGAAAGAACAGGGTTTTCGGCAATTTATTCTGTCGGCGATGGAACAGGAGCAACTCGAAAAGACGGTGAATGATAATGGGATTGACCATTTTTTTGAAGATTTGTGTGGTTTGAACAACCATTACGCAGTTTCAAAAGTGGCGAACGGCAAGTCGCTCATCCATAAACGAGGTCTGAATCCTGAACGAACATTGATGGTCGGAGATACCATTCACGACTTTGAAGTAGCCCAGGCAATCGGTTGTAAATGTGTGCTTGTCGCAAAAGGACACCAGTCAAAAGTGCGGCTGCTGACTACCGGGGCGCACGTTCTGGATCGTTTGGCAGAGATTGAATTCCATTAAAAACAAAACGGATTGTTACGCGTTTAGTAACTTGCTGCTTAATGCCTGAAGCGTCGCCTTTTTGTCGTTTGTATTCACCAGCAACGAAATATTATTGCGGCTTCCTCCATAGGAAATCATCCTGATCGGAATATGATCAAGAGCGGTAAAAACCTTGGCTGCAAACCCCTTTTCCTCTGCAATCATGTTTCCAACAATGCATACGATAGTCTGGTTCCGGTCAATTTCAACTTTCCCGTATTCCTTCAGTTCCGCAACAATTTCATCGAGGTGTTTCGGATCATCAATTGTCAATGATAAAGCCACCTCGGAGGTCGTAATCATATCTATTGAGGTTTTGAAGAATTCAAAAATCTCGAAAATATTCTTGATAAATCCATAGGCGTTCAACATTCGTCCCGACCTGATTTTTATGGCCGTTATGCCATCTTTTGCTGCAACGGCTTTAATTCCTTTTGTTTTGCTGTGCGAGGTAATCAGCGTTCCCGGATCGGGCGGATTCATTGTGTTTTTAAGTCTTACGGGAATGCCATTCATCATAGCCGGCAATACCGTTTGCGGGTGAAGGATCTTTGCGCCAAAATAGGCCAGCTCGGAGGCTTCATTGAACGAGAGGGTGTCGACTTTCTTCGTGTTTTCGACATACCGCGGATCGTTATCATGAAACCCATCAATATCGGTCCAGATCTGTACTTCTTCACTATTAATTGCAGCTCCGATCAAAGTTGCTGTATAATCGGAACCACCCCGTTGAAGATTATCAATTTCTCCCGCTTCGTTCATGCAGATAAATCCCTGCGTGATGTAATAATCGGCTTTCGGCGCACTTTTCAATATTGCATTGAGTTTATCCTTAATGTAATAGCTGTCGGGCATTTTATCGCCGTCAATCTTCATGAATTCGAGGGCGGGGAGTAACAGTGCATTATAACCGGCTTCCTGCATCAGCAATGTGAACAAGGCAGTCGAGATCAGCTCGCCCTGTGCCAGCAATGCGCGTCCCCCATGTTCAGGAAATAAGCCTGATGTAAACGATTTGATCACATCAAACCGTTCTGAAAGCACCTTTTTTCCCTGCTCTTTCATCTCATTGGTCGCATAGAGATCGAAGACAACATTGTAGTATTTTTTTTCAAGGGAATTGATAATACCTAACGCCGATTCCTTGTTCTTTTTAGACAGATAGTCAGAAATTTCAACCAGCTTATTGGTTGTACCGGCCATTGCCGATAATACGACCAGCTTTTGTTCGCCATCGGCAATCAGGTTCATCACGGTTCTCATCGTTTCTACAGATCCGACAGATGTTCCTCCAAATTTAAATACTTTCATTTTAACGATCGTTTTAGTTATTTAAAACTATTGTCTTTTAAATCTTTAACCACATACGTGGAAAAAATTGTTCTGCAAAAATAGGAATATTTTGTTCCTGAACATTGAATATCGGAACAATCCAATTGTTTTATTGCTTACGATCCGTAAGTGCTTGTATTAACAAAATCCGACGTTCTAAAGTTGTGAACGGCTTATTGGTGGGTCAACGCACCTGTCGCCTCCGTAAATATGTCTTAACTCACGGAGGTTGATATTTGAAGAGACGGACGACCGTCCGTCTCTACGATTCAATCCTAATTTATGATTTTGATTCTCTCTTTGCCCGGTTAATATATTCCGACGGTGTTTGGCCCAATTGTTTCTTAAAACACATCGAATAATAGGAATGTGAATTGAATCCGACCTTAAAACAGATCTCATCGATGTTGGTCATTCCGTTCCCGATCAGTTTGATTGATTTATTGATCCTTACGAATTTCATAAATTCCGTTGCTGACTGATTGGTAAGGGCTTAAAGCTTCCGGTGAAGTGTACTTCTGCTTAGTCCAAGCTCCGAAGCAAGCAAATCGACCGAAAAGAGAGCATCTGTCAGGTGATTTTCGAGGATTTCCGTTGCCTTTTCGAGTAATTCATGATCGGGTTTTAATGTTTGCATTGCTTCGCGCCATTCTCCCTGCGAACTTAAAAGATAGCAAAATTCGTTTCCATTCATAACAGAGATTTAATTCGCTACCTGTCCCTTAGAGCTGGCCTGATGTAATCCTTCAGTCAATCCGAACGATTAAAGGTTTTTCAACCTGTTTTAATTTAACTTTGGAAAAAATGTATTTAAACTAAATATTCATGAACTATCTGAAATGCGCACTGACATTTGTGCTTTTGACCTGTATTGCAGGAATCAGCTTTGCACAGCAATCCGTTTCATTACAAACCATTACCGATAAACAGCATCCGCGTATCCTGTTATTGAAGGGAGAGGAGGGTTTGATTGCGCAATCGATTGCTGACAACCCGGTCTGGAAGAAAATGCATGAAACTATTTTAAAAGAATGTGACAGCATCCTTTTATTACCACCAATAGAACGAATCCAGATAGGAAGGCGCCTGCTTGATAAATCACGCGAAGGCTTACGTCGGGTGTTTTACCTTTCGTATGCATGGCGGTTAACCAATCAGGAAAAATACTTTCAGCGATGCGAAAAAGAATTACTGGCAATCTCCCGATTCAGCGATTGGAACCCGTCACATTTTCTGGATGTTGCCGAGATGACGATGGCGGTTTCGATTGGTTATGACTGGCTCTACCCGAAATTATCAGATGAATCAAAAAAAGTAATCCGCGAAGCAATTGTCAGTAAGGGGCTTAATCCTTCGCTTGATTCGAAATATAACAGTTGGGTAAAAGCTGTTAATAACTGGAACCAGGTTTGCAATGCAGGAATGACCTATGGCGCATTTGCTGTTGCCGAAGACTATCCTGAACTTTCGAAAAATATAATTGATCGTGCAATCGAATCCATCACCCTACCTATGGGAGAATACAAACCTGATGGTGCTTATCCCGAAGGTTTCGGTTATTGGGGTTATGGAACTTCGTTTAATGTGATGTTTTTGAGCGCCATAGAAAAGGTATTTTCTTCCGATTTCGGATTAAACAAAGCGCCCGGTTTTCTGCAAACCGCCGTATTTTTTCAGAATATGTCCGGAGTTACTGGGTTAAACTTCAATTGGGGTGACAGTGGATCCGGAAAAAGCCTGAGCCCGGCTATGTTCTGGCTCGCGCAACGCAATAACGATCCATCGCTGTTATGGGTTCAAAAATCTTATTTACTGAATGACGACTTCTCTAAATTTACCGGTGACAGGCTACTTCCAGCTGTGATGATCTGGGGAAAAGATCTTCCGCTTGATAATGTGACTGAACCCAAGGCGAAATTCTGGAAAGGTCAGGGTGCCAATCCTGTTTGTATGATGCGTACGACATGGAATGATCGGAATGGTATTTACCTTGGCTTTAAAGTTGGCTCTGCATCTGTAAATCACGGTCACATGGATATTGGCTCCTTTGTTATGGAAGCTGACGGGTCACGCTGGGCCTCTGATTTTGGGATGCAGGATTACGAATCGCTGGAATCGAAAGGTATTCAGGTTTTTGGTCGTACGCAGGATGCGCAGCGATGGAGTATTTTCAGGTTAATAAATAAGTCGCATAACACGTTGACCATTAACGACCAGCTTCAGCAGGTGAAAGGATATGCTAAAATAGATCAGTTTTCTGACAAACCCGATTTTATGTATGCCATTTCCGATTTATCATCTGTTTATGAAAATCAGCTTACTGAAGCGAAGCGTGGCGTGGCAATTGTGGATCAGAAATTTGTTGTGATCAGGGACGAAGTAGTTGCCGCAAACAAACCAACTACAATTCGATGGACAATGATGACTTCGGCAACGCCTGTGTTAGGGAAAAACAGCATCACTTTAAGCAAAGAAGGTCACACCTTGGTTCTTCAGGTTAATGCTCCCGCAAATGTTATCATGAAGACATGGTCGACAGAACCGACTACCAGCTACGATGCTCCAAATCCCGGAAAAACACTCGTCGGTTTTGAGATTGAATTGACGCCTAATCAGAAACAAACAATTCAGGTATTGCTGATTCCGGGTTCAACAGGCAAGCAAAATATGAAATTCGGGAAGTCGCTGGCAAAGTGGTAGTATCTTTCAAAATAATAAATTGTTTACACCGTAATGAACAGGAGTTGACAATAGTATTATTCCTGAGATGAAAGTATTGGCACATTGGTAAATACACGCATTTATTTTTCGTTAAAGAATGGCTTGTATCATTAATCTGGAATAAAAAATCATTATAAATTCAATTTTCTATTTAATTTTAGCATGGCATCGCCAGGAGGGTTGATGCCCAAAAAATCGATTATCAATTAATTAAAAAACGAACCCATTATGGAAAACCAGATTTCCAATCTTACAAACCGCTTGCAACATGTAGGAATTCCCGTTACCGATGTTGTTGTTTCTGAGGCCTTTTATAGAAGCCTGGGCTTTAGCAGAGCGATGCAATCACCATTTCAGGACGATGGCAAAACCGGTACCTGCGTAATGATGAAAAATGGGGTGGTCATTATCGAATTATATCAATTACCTGAACACAAATTAAACGAAATTCGCGACCGGAAAGATGGGCATATCGATCATATTACATTCGATGTGGCAAATATCGATGCTGCTTTTTCCATGTTAAAGGATGCCTCGTTTCATGTCATTGAGGATAAGCCGGTATTTCTACCTTTCTGGGAAAATGGCTGTAAATATTTCAATATCCTTGGCCCCGACGGGGAACGGTTGGAGTTCAATCAACTGTTATGATTTGATTATAAGGACTTGAAATTGAATAATTAGCGCTTAATTATCCTTTAAAAGAGATTCACCGAAAGCCAAACAAGAATCATTAATATACAGAAAAGATGAAAAACAAAGCGATTGTAATTACAGCCGTCCTTTTAGTTGTTACATTAGGTAATTATTTTAGAATTGTTTCAGATGGAAGTGTTCGGGCTGTTGATTTTGTAAACATTTGGGCGATTGGAGCTTTATCCGGCATACTTATATTCCAGATTGCCAAAGCCATAAAGGAGAGAAAAAATCAGATCAAATGACCATTTCATGAGGTTGAAAAGTATACTTTTAATATTGTCTTTATTTCTTCTAACGGCATCCTGGGGGCAGACGATTACCCGGATTGATGGAACAACGATTACCGTTGGTTTGCTGCAAAATAAAATCGAATCTCTGATGAAGGATGCAAATGTATCAGGTGTTTGCATTTCAGTATTCAACAAAAACAAATCGGTTTTTACGCAGGCATTCGGACTGGCAAATGTTCCGGAAAAAGTTCCGCTTAAAACTTTTACAATACTTTACGGAGCATCTTTTAGTAAAGTATTGTTTGCCTATATCGTAATGCAATTAATTGAGGAAAAGCAATTTGATCTGGATAAACCACTGGTTGAATATCTTACTAAGCCATTGGTTGATTATCAGATAAAAGGATGGAAAAAGGGATACCAGGATTTGCGCAATGATTGGCGGTATAAACGTATTACCGGACGAATGTGTCTCAATCATACCACAGGTTTTCCGAACTGGAGATGGTTTGAAGCAGACAAAAAACTGAAAATCAAATACGAACCTGGAAGCCGTTATAGTTATTCGGGCGAAGGAATCTACCTGCTGCAATTTGTAATCGAACAAATTACGGGTAAGGACTATGAAACAATTTCGCAGGAAAGGGTTTTTAAACCTTTGGGAATGTTGAATACAAGTCATATCTGGCAAAAGCGCTTCGATGATAATTTATGTTTAGGGCATAATGCAAATGGAAAACCGTATGATTTGATGAAATGGAATGAAGCGAGTGCCGGTGGTTCAATGAGTACAACCTTAGACGATTACACGAAGTTCTATACTGCTCTGATACAACACAAGAGTTTGACCAAAGCGAGCTTCGACGAAATGATTAAGCCTCAGGTTCGCATCAGATCGAAGCAGCAATTCGGACCTAATGCATTAATTGACTGCAATGACAATGATAAAATCCAGTTAAGTTATGGATTAGGAGTCGGAGTTCTGAAATCCCCATATGGTCCGGCATTTTTTAAGGAGGGGCATGACGATGGCTGGGGCCATTACTCCATTTGTTTTCCCGACAAAGAGATCGCAATTGTTATTATGACCAATAACGACAATGGTGAAATTATTTTTAAAGAACTATTAGCGACTGCTATTGGTGATACATTTACACCCTGGTACTGGGAGAATTATATTCCGTACCGATAGGGCTTTTCACGTGTTTTCATTCAGAAGTTTTGTAGATTCTCTGAGGTCTGAATCTATTTTTTTGTACCGCTGGTTGTTCTGATATTTGATAAACCAGGGAATCAGAAGCAGCATTAGAATCAGAAACAGAATGAAAAACTGCATTGCATTCGTCACAGATAGATTCTGAAATCCACCTATATCCCGGATATATCCACTTATTATCCAGATCGCTGACAGATATAAGAGAATAAGATAAGATAAAAAATCATTTGCTTTCATCTGGTTCAATTTTCTGCGGAAGCAGATGAGCGACTCCTTAATTGATAGATTGTCTGTATTTCTCTTAAAGACGATTAATCTGTTAATCTCGATAATTGTCTGAATAAGTAAAAATATGCCAACCACTACCAACGGCAGGATTGAACTTAGGGACAGATGTAGTCCAAGATAAACAAGCGCATAGTACAACAGTCCAATATCAATAGCTGTTAATGCCGAATATGATATGATTTTCAGTTTAATGTCGGATATGACTTTTGCAATCGTTTGGCAATGATTCATCTTTATCATTTCTTCGGTAGTTGCACTTTCACCCATCTTTACCTGCCTTTTAATGTGTGCATTTCGCCACATCGTTTTTAAATCAATGTTTTCCATTTTCCAGTATTTTAATAATTTGATTCTTAATTCTGCTGATCTTAACGCCTGCATTACCTTCCGAGATGCCTATTATTTTACCAATTTCCGCGTAACTATGTTCTTCGAGGTGTAAAAGGATGATCGCCTTCTCAATATCGGATAAATGATTGATTGACTGATAGAGTTTATCACGCTGACCGAAATCAGTATTGGACTCACTTTCGGGGATATTGTATTCAACTCTTGAAAGTTCAGAATGGTGTGGTTGCAGGCTTTCCTTGCGGATGATATCAATGGCAGAATTTAAAGCAACCCTGTAAAGCCAGGTTGAGAAAGCTGACTCATTTCTGAATTTTGGGTACGCTTTCCAAAGCCGGATCAGAATTTCCTGGTAATAATCCTCTTTGTAAGGATTCCGATAGAAATAGATATTGCAGATTTTCTGTAATATTCCCTCGTGCTGATTGATCAGTGCTATAAATTCATCTTTCACTTTCAAGTAGATTGGATCACCGTCGAGTTAGTCGTTTGAATGGATGCGATTATTACAGCGGTATTATTTTTTTTCCAGCAAATGATTCAAAAACTTAACCGCCGAATCAACATCCAGCCGTTTCGCGATGATGTGCTTCGCTGGATCGAGGATATAGATGATGGGGGTGCTAAAAACATCGTACAATGAATGGAAATTGGATGTAACGGATGGGTCCCACACATTGGTCCAGTCGTAAATCTTGTATTCGCCGATTGCCTTCAGCCACTCTTCCTTTTTATTCTGCGTGCAAACAGCGTAAATGTCTACTCCCTTGTCTTTCAAAGGAAGATATAAATCTTTGTAAAGTTGCGGCACCGTTTTCTTGCAATGGCTGCAATTGGGCTCCCAGAATAACAGGATTGTATATTTCGAATTCATCTGGCGCAGACTGTAAAACATCCCTTCCGAATCGGGAAGTTTCAATTCGGGGGCAAGGTTTCCGATCAGGTTGGGCTTCGTCACCCTTACTTTCTCTTTGACTTTGGCCAATGCTGTTGAATCGAGCCAGTCACCCATCCCGTTGAGAAAATACTTTTCGGCAATCGCTACAAACATTTTGTCCATCCCCATCACTTCAGAGGTGATTGCATCGTTAAGCCTGTTTAAAGAAATATAGCGGTACATCTCTTCGTTGGCTTTTGCCTTTTCAATCAGAGCAAATGTTGGTCGGAGAAATGAATCTGGAATCTGCAACAGCGTATTTTTAAAATAAACATCTAACCGGCTGTCAATTAGTGGAGATCTGATCAATCCTGGTTGTGCAAAATTGAAATTGTCCCAGTAATGGGCGACCATGAAATTGTAATTCATCACCCATTTCAGCGAATCTGGATTTTTACAATCCGATGGAACCGCAAAAGGTGCTGGCCGCGGATAGATCATCGAGCGGAGGAAATCGGCAAAAAAAGTTCCGGGGTATTCATCCGATTTTTTCTCCCAATAACCTTCCATTAATTTGTTTAGCGCCTCAATATCTGCTGTGATGATTTTTACGGAATCGGGATTGTTTTTATGCGATTCGTACTCCTTTTGCAGTTTCTGTTGTTTGTTCCTTTGCACCGAAAGAAATTCCTGGTATTGCTGAAATTCTTCGGTCTCTTTCGCACCTTCGAATACGCGTTTTGCCTGTGGCTCAAAAGAGGTATGCATCGAAAACTGCTGATCGGCGCCCATTAAAAAATCGAAGTATTTGTCTTTATTTAAGTAGATTACATAAATTCCTTTTGCTCTTTCTTCCTTATATTTAAATAATCCTGTTCCCGTCTTGTCAAGCCGTGTAGAATCGATCTTGAGAATCTTACTGCCATAATAATGAGCCAGAAAGATATTCGTGTCCTTGAGTCCTTCGAGGGTGACCTTCATCTGAAAGGGTTGTGCAAAGATTTCCGAAGAAAACGATGACAATATAAATAGCAGAATAACAACAAGTTTAGCAGAGATCTTCATAAAACATTATTTTCCCCAAATTTAAAAACTACCTGGCATTTAGCAATAGATTTCTTTATGGAATTGATAGGGAACGCCGAATTCAATATTCGGAACTCCGGATCTGGTGCTCAGTTCACTAATATTTACGCAATTGATTTTCTGAAAATAATCTGGAAACGCAGATGATCCCGTTTGTTAATGAGCTGTTCTGTTCACTTCATCTGCCGCTCTGTCATGTTTATCTGCCGCTCTGTCATGATAAGCTGCTGCTCTGTCAGGTTTAGCTGCCGATCTGTCAGGTTTGTGCGCTGTTCTATCAAATTAGCACTTCGTTCTGCGAGGTTTGCACGCTGTTCTATCAAATTAGCATTTCGTTCTGCGAGGTTTGTACGCTGTTCTGTCAAGTTTGCACGCTGTTCTATCAAATTAGCACATCGTTCTGTGAGGTTTGCACGCTGTTCTGTCAAGTTTGCACGCTGTTCTGCTTAGTTGCCGGAGCGTTCTGCCTTCTTTACCTGCCTTTCGGGGGAGTTGAGAGCGTGTCCATTTCTTGGATGTTGGCAATTTTGTCGTTTCAGAAGAAACTGTTCAAGCAACTAAGTCTGCCAGGAACAAAAATCAAGCGTGATTTCCGGCCTGGAATACACAAAAAGGCCGGATCATCTCCGGCCTCTTCAACGTTGTATTTAAAGAAATTTGAAAAATACTGATACTTAAAGCGGATAAGGATCAGGGAATTAAATTTACACTTCCATAATTGCTCTCGATCCGGACAGAAGATTTAGGGTTTTCGGAGTTTCCGACGGTTCCCGTTACTTCATAACTTGTGTTTTCGCGCATTCTGTTTAGTTTGCCGTCGGGATGCTTAATATCACTATAACGTACTTTACCGTTTAATTTGTAGGATGCGTCGGCTGCTATTCCCAGTTTTATTCCGGCATATTTGTTCTCGATGGTAATGCTTTCGAAGCCCGCCGGAATCTCCCTGACAGTTACACCTCCGTAACCATTGATCAGGCTGAGTTTTAAATTCAGTTTGTTGACACTTATGCCGGTATACATTGAATTCATTATAAATGCATTGATGTTCCCAATATCGAAATTGTCATATTTCGAGTCAGCATCAATTTGATTGCAATCTTTAATATTCACTCCTGAATAGCGGGTTTCAGCTTTCAGGTTATTTCCTTTTTCGAGTTTGAGTTTTGAATAGTGAAGCACCAATCCGAGGTCTTTTATCGCCTCTAAATTTACTTTACTATAAGCGATATCCATTTTAAGGTCAGGTGAAAGTAATTTTTGACCGTTTAGTTCACCATATTTTATTTCGAAAATTCCTTTTGCAGTCAGATCTTTCATGTTAACGTTACCATATTTCTGAACAACTGCCAACTCACGATCAGCCGGAATTGAAATATGGTAATCGATGCTGAACTCGTTGTTGCCGTTCATTGTATTTTCAATTTCAGTGACCGCCACCACTGTGCTTCCATTCAGATTCACTGTCACGTTAATGTTATCCAGAAGACGTCTGGCTTTGTCTGATGTGCCTTCCACCCAGATATTGGCTGAAACAATCACTGAATCGGTGCGGTTGTTCTCAATGTAAATGTTCCCGTATTTGTTGTTAATGTCGAGCTTTTTAACCGTATTGACGGGATAGTTTTTATACACCCTTTTCGATATTCTTTCAGCACTGACGTTGAATGATATCAATAATACCATTACAATCAGGATTTTAAATTTCAGTGTTTTCATGTTTTTTATTTTTTAAATTTTTTACGTTTTCTAAATCTGTTTTTATAGTGTTCACGATATCGAGCTTGGTTTGATAATATTCAATCATCGCATTGATGATTCTTTCGTCGTTGGGATTGGCCTTGTACTCTGCCTGCAAATTCACGAATAAACTGTCCATTTCGGACAACTCATGTTTAATCTGAACCAGTTCCTTTTGCGATCCGATTCCCTCACCAGCCATCTTTT
>Ga0209512_1004901_pt1 | contig 11407 bp, 12 predicted proteins | sample frozenSSSSmetaG_FD_184142 | JGI IMG/M metagenome (GOLD analysis project Ga0209512, IMG submission 184142) | Glacier valley bacterial and archeal communities from Borup Fiord, Nunavut, Canada, to study Microbial Dark Matter (Phase II) -... | ecosystem: Environmental > Aquatic > Freshwater > Ice >... | reverse complement strand
AGTATCATAAAATCAGGTCTTAAATTTATATTTTTTGTATTATCAATATATGATTTTTGAAAATGTGTTCCAGCAGTTGAAGCTAAATGACCGCCTGCAGAAAAACCCATTATCCCAATTCTATTTACATTGATATTATATTCTTTAGCTTTTTCGCGAACCATTTGTATTGCTTTTTGCGCATCTTGCAATGGACCTATTTCTGGAATTTTCATTATCTTCTCGTCTGGTAATCTATATTTTAATACAAAAGCGGCAACACCTATTTCATTTAATTTTTTGGCAACATCAGTTCCTTCGTGACTTGCTGCTAAAACCCAATACCCACCACCAGGGCAAATTATTACTGCACTTCCATTTGCTTTTTCTTTCGTAGGTAAATAAACAGACAATGATGGCTCTGTAACATTATTTATTATTAAAATATTATTTTTAGTTTCGGATGTTTCTTTTATACTTTTATCAACTTTAGAATTAGGTATTTCTCCTTGATATAAGGGTACAACGGTTTGTGAAAAAGAAAAAAAAGACATAAATAAAAATAAATAGAAAAATAAAACTTTACCAAACATATGATTATTAAGTTAAATTGTAATTTTTATCGAATATAATATTAATAATCAAATACGTATCTATATCATGGAAAATGTTATAAAAGCTTCCCTTTGTGAAGAAAATTATAATATAAAATTACAAAATGAAAGCCACACATTTTATTCCGACGAACCAGAAGGTAAAGGTGGTAAAAATATGGGTTTAAGTCCTTTTGAAATATTATCATCTTCACTTGCCGCATGCACTTCAATTACATTGAAGATGTATGCTGATAGAAAAAATTGGTTGATAGATGAGCTCTTTGTTGAAATAAGTTTCGAAACTTTTACTGAAAACGAAATATTCATAGCTAATTTTAGAAGAAATATTACTATTAAAGGAAGCAAAATTGGAGAAAAAGAAAAAACAAGGTTATTACAAATTGCAGAAGTTTGCCCGGTTTCTAAAATTTTAAAATCTTCAGAAAATAAAATCCTAAGTTCAATAAATTAAAAATATTTTTAGATTTGAAAATTGATAACCAGTTATAAATTTATTTTTTAATGAATCAAGTCAAATTAATAATTTTATTATTTTTATTTTCTTATCAAATCCTTTTTGCTCAATTCACTGATAATTTTTCTGATAGTAATTTTACTCAAAATCCTGCATGGAACGGTGATGTAAATTTATTTTCAGTTAATTCCAATAAACAATTGCAAAGTATGGGTCCACCTTTAACGGCAGATATTTATCTCTCAACTCCAAATAATTTATTAGAAAATACAGAATGGAATTTCTTTACTCAGTTAAATTTTAAACCATCCTCAACTAACAATACAAAAATTTATCTTGCAAGTGATCAACAAAATCTTTTAGGTCCGCTAAATGGTTACTACCTTCAAATTGGTGATAAGGGAACAAGGCATTCAATAGAGCTTTACAGACAAACAGGATTAAATAGTACAAAAATACTTAGTGGGGTAACAGGCCATGTTGCTTTTTATCCAGCTATTAGAATAAAAGTAACTTTAGATTTTGAAGGAACGTGGATTATTTCGTCTGACATTAATGGCGGTAAAAATTACGCAGAAGAAGCTTCGGTTACAGATTTCATTCATATAGATCCTAAATATTTTGGTGTAGTTTGTTCTTTCTCATCTGGCAATAGCCAAGGTTTTATTTTTGATAATTTTGAAGTTAAACAAGCTAATTTTTTACCCATTGTACCTATATCTTATAAAGATATTATCTTTTCAGAAATTCTTTCGCACGAACATCCTAGTGTTGATTTGCCAGAATCAAAATATTTTGAATTATATAATAGAAGCAGTATTGATATTAATCTTCAAAATTTTATATTTTCAAATCATTCAAAATATACAGTATTCCCCAAATATTTATTTAAATCCCATTCTTATTTAATAGTATGTAAAGATGCTGACACCTCTTTATTTAAAACTTATGGACAGGTGGTGGGATTAAATAATTTTCCAAAATATTTAATATCTGAGGATCAATTAACGCTAAGGGATAAAAAAGGAAAATTAATTGATGAAGTAGATTATAATAAAGAATGGTATAAAAATATTGAAAAATCAAAAGGTGGATGGAGTTTGGAGATTATTGATGAAAATAATATTTGCGCTGAAGAAAGTAATTGGGCTGCTTCGGAAAATCCTTTTGGTGGAACTCCAGGAAAAGCAAATTCAATAAAAGCTTCCAATCCAGATCTTACTCCTCCACAAATAAATTTAATAACGATTGAGAATACAAAAAAAATAATTTGCCATTTTAATAAGAAAATAGATTCTACTGCATTAAATATTAATAATTTTAAAATTGATAAAAGCATTCTAATATCTTCAATAAAAGTATTAGAACCAGATTTTAAATCGGTAGAAATAAATTTTTCACCTGATTTGTTTTCACACAATGTTTATCAATTGACTTCAAATAATATAAAAGATTATTGTGGAAATATTTCAGCAACTACTAACACAAACTTTGCAATACCTGAGCAAGGTGATTCGAATGATGTAATAATAAATGAGATTTTATTTCATCCCAAAAAAGGTAGTGTTCATTTTGTAGAAATTTATAATCGTTCTAGTAAATATATTAATTTAAAAAACTGGAAATTAGGAAGTATAAATAGTCATGGAATTGTAGATACAGTAATAATTAATGAAAGTGCCTTAGTTTTTTTTCCTAAAAGTTATTTATTAATTACAATTGATGAAAACGATATTAAAACTAATTATCCACGATCGCATACTGATCGTTTTCTAATCTTAAAAAAAATACCGCCATATAGTCATGATGATGGTACAGTACTTATTTATAATAATTTAAAAAAGCTTATCGATAAATTTGATTATAGCGAAACTTTTCAATCAAAATTTTTAATTAGTAAAGAAGGTGTATCATTGGAAAGAATAAACTCTGAAAGTTTAGGAAATATTTCAGAAAATTGGCATTCAGCTGCCTCTGTAGAAGGATTTGCGACACCTGGTTATAAAAACTCTCAAATGCTAATTAGTAACATTGAAAAATCACCCCTTAGCATTGAGCCTAAGATTTTTACACCTGATGGTGATGGACTAATAGATTTCACAACAATAAATTATTTTGCCAATGCTGCAGGTAATGTAGCAAATATTTTAATTTTTGACTCTCAAGGCAGAGAAATAAAAAAAATTGCACAAAATCAATCTTTAGCAACTGAAGGAATGTTCCAATGGGATGGCACCAATGCTAATGGAGAGAAAGTTAGAATTGGTACATATATTGTTTACTGCCAAATTTTTAATTTAAATGGTAACGTAAATGAATTTAAAGAAACAGTGATAGTGGGAGGAAAATTTTAATTTTTACAACCTAAATCAAATTTTTCCAACTATTCCAAATTGAATTATTCCTTTCGCAGCTCCAAATTCAGAATATATTCCAAGGTTTGGAATGGGATAGTATCTTGCTCCAACAGTTATTTCAAATCCTAAGGGATAAGAATAGGGAATGCTAAACTTTCGATTAAAATATTTATAATCAGAACTGAATTTAAAACTTCCTAACCTTAATCCAAGCCCCATGCCTGCATAAACATCAAATTTTGATGATCTTATAAAATGGTAATTAATATGAGCAAGAAAACTTGTATTTGGTCGCCTTATAGATGCTGTAAAGTTTTGTTGTTGATTATTTAGAGTATCTGAAAAAGTAAAACTTGCCTTATTTGTTATTGTAGCAAAATTAATTCCTACCCCTATTGAATTTGTAATTGCATATTCTCCTTTAAAAAAAATGGGACCGAATAAATTAGTTTTTACATTTATTTTATTTGGGTAGGCATCCAAAGCAAAGTTTAAAAGTGTTTGTGCAAAATTTCCAAATCCATATCCGGCAGAAAAAATTAAATTACCTTGTTCAAAAGAAGAACCTGAACTCTCAATTGTTCGCGAGTTATAATTGTAGTTATTTCTTTTTTGTCCAAAGGAGCTGAAAGAAATAAAAAAAATAATCAATAAAAATATTTTTTTTATGATAGGTGTCATTTTTTTAAAAAGTTTGAATATTTATTTATAAATAAAAGTTTTGGATTCTCCATTAGCTTTTATGTATCCCCTGTACATACCTTCTGTATTAAAAGGCATAGAAAAATTTCCTTTACTATCTAAAATAATTACGCCACCATCACCTCCAAGGTCACTAACTTTTTTAATTACTACTTCACCGGCTTTTTTAACCGAATAATTTTTATATTCTACCAAAGCAGAAATATCATGGCCAACTACCGTTCTAATAAAAAATTCTCCCCACCCTGTTCCCGAAACTGCACAAGATTTATTATTTGCATATGTACCTGCTCCAATAATAGGAGCATCACCAACCCTGTTGAATTTTTTATTAGTCATACCGCCTGTTGAAGTACCGGCAGCCAAGTTTCCATATTTATCTAGAGCCACTGCACCAACTGTTCCAAATTTATAATCTTTCCAAACGTCAATTTTGCCGGATCCTTTTTTATTTTTTTCTTCTATTTCTTTCGCTTTTTTTAATTGTTTATATCTTTCATCTGTATAAAAATAAGATGGGTCAACTAGTTCTAATCCCTGTTCTTTTGCAAAACTTTCTGCACCCTTACCTATTAACATTACATGCTCTGATTTTTGCATAATTGTTTTAGCACATGAAATTGGATTCTTGATAGTTGTTACACCTGCTACAGATCCTGCTTTTAATGTTTTTCCATCCATGATAGCTGCATCCATTTCATTTTTTCCTTCGGAGGTAAATACAGATCCCTTACCTGCATTAAAAAGAGGTGAATCTTCCATTATTTTTATTGATGCTTCAACCGCATTGAGGCTTGTACCACCATTTTGCAAAATTTTCATCCCTGCTTCTAATGCCTGGTTTAAAACAAAGTGATATTCTTTTTCTTGCTCAGGAGTTAAATTAGCTTTTGAAATTGTACCTGCACCTCCATGAATTACCAAAATAGGTTTAACATTTTGTGCAATTGTATTAAAAGCAAAAAATACAAAAAAATATGAGAGAAGTCTTTTGATCATAATTTGAAAGTTTATTCATTAATTTTACAAATCTGATAAATAAAGTAATAATTAAAAATATTGAAGTGATTTACATAATACAAAAAAAATAAATTGAAAATTTTAATTATAGATAATTTTGATTCATTCACTTACAACTTAGTGGATTATGTAAAACAATGTGGGGCAGAATGTGAAGTAATACGAAATAATATTGATGGAAATGAAATTAATATAAAAAAATACAAAGGTTTAATTTTATCTCCAGGGCCAGGCATTCCAAAAGAGGCAGGTAATTTATTGAATTTTGTTGACATATTTCATACTCAATTGCCAATTCTTGGAATTTGCCTGGGTCATCAAGCTTTAGGAAATTATTTCGGAGCCAATTTGGTTAAATCTCAAAAACCAATGCACGGAAAAATTTCAGAAATAAATTGTTATTCCGATTTAATTTTTAAAAATATTCCATCAAAAATCGAAGTTGTCAGATACCATTCTTTAATTTTAACAGATTTACCTGATTGTTTAGACCGTACTGCTGAAACATCAAATGAAGAAATAATGGGGATTACACATAAAAGTTTATCTATTAAAGGATTACAATTTCATCCCGAAGCAGCATTAACTAAATATGGAATTAAAATGATTCAGAATTGGATTGAGTTTGTATCTGAGCAAAATAATTTTTAATATTTATGATCGTTTTAAATAAGAATTTTTTAATATTTATAAAGAAAAAAATATTTATATGAAAATTGTTTTAGGATTGAATTAATCTAATCCACTATTTTGCGGGTTATTAACCAACATTATTTTATGGACCTAGTTATAAAAGTTAAAGAAGAAAAAGGTTTTAAATACATTGACGAAGGCAAAGGAGAGGTATTATTACTATTACATGGTTTATTTGGTGCATTAAGTAATTGGGAAAGCGTTATTAATACATTTGCAACTAATTATAGAGTTGTAATTCCTTTAATGCCTATTTATGAAATGCCTATTAAAGAAGCAGGTGTTGATGGATTAGTTGACTTTATTGAGGCATTTGTAAATATGAAATCCTTAACAGATTTAACTTTACTTGGCAATTCCCTTGGCGGGCATGTAGGTTTGGTATATACTTTAAAACATCCAAACAATATTAAAAGATTAGTTTTAACAGGAAGCAGCGGTTTATTTGAAAATTCGATGGGGGGCTCCTATCCTAAAAGAGGTAGTTATGATTATATAAAAGAAAGAGTTGAATATACTTTTTATGATCCAAAAACAGCTACTAAAGAACTTTTAGACGAAGTATTTGAAATAACAAGCAGTATTCCTAAATGCATGCGTATTGTTGCAATTGCAAAATCAGCCCAAAGGCATAACGTAGCAGAAGATATAAAATCCATTCAAGTACCAACATTATTAATATGGGGATTGAATGACACCATTACCCCACCAAGTGTAGGTCATGAGTTTAATAGGCTAATACCAAACTCACAATTGTTTTTTATCGATAAATGTTGCCATGCTCCTATGATGGAACAACCAGAAAGATTTAATAAAATATTATTAAAATTTTTAAAAGAAACGGAATTGGCTCAAGCGGAAAATTAAATTTTAATATCAATTACTGATAAATAATAAATAAACATGATTGCAGAAGAATTGATAAATCAAATTATTCCCATCTTACATCCAACAGATGAAATTGAAAAAGCATTGTATTGGATGGACGAACTTCATGTTTTAGAATTACCAGTAATTGATCACGAAGAATATCAAGGATTAATATTAAAAGATAATATTACCGCTGCCATAAATATTCAAGAGAAATCTATTAGTGAGCTTCCACTTATAGCATCACAAGTTTTTGCTCTTCCACATCATCATTTTTATGATGTATTAAAGCTTGCAGAAGAAAATAATATACAAACGGTTGCAATTATAAATGAAGATAAAAAATATTTAGGTGTAATAACTATTTATGATACACTGGCAACTTTTGCGCAAAAAACCACAATACAAGATGCAGGTGGCACTTTAGTGTTGGTAATGCCAGAAAGAGATTATTCTTTGTCAAAAATAAGCAACTTAATAGAAGCTGAAGAAGTAAAAATTTTAAGCAGTTATGTTTCAATAGATACTTATGAAGCAGAGAATATAAAATTAACGCTTAAATTAAATAAGCCCGATTTATCAAGAGTTATTGCCACATTAGAGAGATTTGATTATAGAATTGTTGCGAAATATCACCAATCTGAAAATAGTGATACTGATAAAGAAAGGTTTGATTTATTAATGCGTTACCTTAGTTTTTAATTAACATACCTCTTTTATAAAAGTAATATTTATGAAAATTGCTATTCATGGCAGAAATTTTAAAGAGGAGGTTAGGCCCTATATTCAATTAATGTTTAATGAACTTAGTGCAAAAGGAATTGAATTACAGATTTTTGATAGTTTTTATACATTTTTAATTAAAAATGAAATTACCGTACCTGAAGTTAAAATTTATCATCATCGAAAAGATATTTTCGATGCAGATTTTATTTTAAGCATTGGTGGTGATGGAACTTTGTTAGAAACCATAACTCAAGTTGGTGCAAAGGAAATTCCAATAGTTGGCATAAATACGGGAAGATTAGGTTTTTTAGCTACCACTTCACCTCATGAAATTCAGTTAAATATTCAAAAATTATTCAATCAATCATTTAATTATGATGATAGAATTTTAATTCGTGTGGAATCAGATAGCGATGTATTTGAAGGTGTAAATTTTGGTTTGAATGAATTTACGCTTACAAAGAGGGATACCTCGTCTATGATTGTTGTACACACGTATATTGATGGAGAATATTTGAATTCTTATTGGGCTGATGGTTTAATTGTTTCCACTCCAACTGGATCAACAGGTTATGCATTAAGTTGTGGAGGCCCTGTAGTATTGCCCCAATCAAGTAATTTTATTATAGCTCCAATTAGTCCGCATAATTTAAATGTAAGGCCATTAATTATTTCTGATAATAGTGTTATATCATTTGAAATTCAAGGTAGAAGTAAAAATTATTTAGTTTCGTTGGATTCTCGATCAAGAGTAGTAGAGGCTTCGATTCAATTAGCAGTAAGAAAAGAATCTTTTAAGGCCAGACTTGTAAAATTTGATGGGGATAACTTTTTAAATACCCTGAGAAGCAAACTTAATTGGGGAACTGATATAAGAAATTAAGAATTATTTTATTTTATTTTTTTATCTTTCAAAACTTATAAACTAAAACAAGATACTTATAAGTTTTGTTTTTTTAAAGCAATCTTTATCTTTGTACTTTTAGCATTCTTTATATTTAATAAACTGTGCAACTAATTTGAATGTTTATGATGATCTGTACCATACAGAGGTTTTTTATAGTAGCCATACTTTCTTTTTCTTTTTTAATGAGTATTACTACGGTACAAGCTCAAAGGTACAAACGGGAATCATTTGGTAAAGCAAAAAGATATACTAGCATTGGTATTATGATGAATGCTAGTAATTATTTTGGTGATATTGTACCCCGTTCATCTTTTTCAAGTGCCGACCTTCAACTTACACGCCCATCATTTGGTGCAATAGTATCCAGAAAAATTTCATCAAGAATAAGTGTAAGAGGTTCTTTTGCGTATGCTCGTATAAAAGGCGATGACTTTGTTTCAGCATCTCCAAATGATGCTAATGCAAGGTTTAGATATGTTCGAAACTTAAGTTTTAGAAATGATATTTATGAATTGGCAGGAACTATTAGTTACGATTTTATTTCCAACACAAATATTTTTTATAAAAGGCCAAAATGGGTTCCCTATGTATTTATAGGTATTGGAGGATTTTATCACAACCCTAAAGGAAAGTTAACTTCTAATGAATCAAATGGATTATCCAATAATTGGGTTGCGCTGCAACCTTTAGGCACTGAAGGCCAGGGAATAGATGGAAAGAAAAGATATTCTTTATTACAAGTGACTATACCTTATGGTTTAGGTGTTAGGTATAAACTTTCCAACCATATTGACATTTCTTTTGAAATTGGTTTAAGGCAAACCTTTACCGATTACCTTGATGATGTAAGTGGAAATTATCCTGATAAAAAAGTACTTGATCAAATGAGTCCCTTAGCCAGGGCGTTTTCTGCACGCAGTCTTGCAACTGAATCAGCTGGTGGAAAAGATAGAAATATCGATGCATTGGCATCTTATCTTTACGGATCCGATAATTATAAACAAGTTTATTATAATGGTGTTGATGGTCAAACATATACAGTATATGGCCATGGAATAGATACTCATACTGGTCAATATGAAAATAAAGGTCAACAAAGAGGTAATCCTAAAGATAAAGATCAATATTTATTAACAGGGTTTCATGTAAGTTACATTATATTTAAAGGCGTTCGTTGTCCAAAATTTTGATCAGATAACAAATTAAATTTCTATCCGTTGTTATCAATATCTATTGATTTTAAATTAAAACCTTGAAAAAGATCTTAAAAGCATCTAATAGCAAAATTTATTATTTAACATTCTTATTTGCTATTTTATTTTTCTCTAATTTATCTGCTCAAAAATATGAAATAGGCTTGGGCTTTGGTTCATCAAATTATAAAGGGGACATTGCACCTGGGTTTTATCCCGAATTTTCTCGTCCTGCCGGAAGTATATTTTTTAGAAATAATGTTAGTACGGCTGTAAGTTTTAAATTCAGTTTAATGAAAGGAGCCTTATTTGCTGATGATAGTAAGGCAGATGATAACTATTCCAAAATTAGGAATATGCAGTTTACTACTCGAATAACTGAACTTACTGCTCAATTTGAATACAATTTCATAAATTTCCGTGACCCTCAATTGAGAAAATTAGGTACTCCATATTTATTAATGGGTATTGGGGCTTTTAAAATGAATTCTTTAGATGCAAATACTAATGATAAAACTTCAAATATTCAATTGTGTATTCCATTTGGCTTAGGTTATAGGAGAATACTTACCGATCAATGGAATATTGGTTTAGAATTCGCAGCCAGAAAGACTTTTACTGACTATATTGATAACCTTGGTGGTGATCTTTCAAGTAATAAATTCCAAAATGGGAATCCTTTTGACAAGGATATGTACTTTTTTTCACAGCTCACTTTAAGTTATACTTTTTACAGTATAAAATGCCCCTTCTAAATATATTTTTATAAAAGTATCTGTTTAGGCTCAATTTTGGTAGCTAAAATTTTATTAGTTATTATTAAATCTAAATCTTTTATATAATGAAAAATACACGGATAAGTAAATTAGTTAAAACAATTCTAATCTCTGGTTTTTTTAAAGAAGTATTAGAAAGGGCAAAAAAATATGCCTCAGATAAAAAAAATGATAACGTTTCTGGTTTATTAACTAATGTAAATGAAAAAAAATTACAGGTATCTACAAACAAATCAAATTTTTCTTTCATTGAAAAAATTAGAACTTTTTCTCGTTTAATTAAATCCTACAAATCCGGAGAATATAAGAATTTTCCATTGAAATCCATTGTTTTAATTATTGCAGGTCTAATTTATTTTTTATCACCAATTGATTTTATTCCTGATATATTACCGATTTTAGGCTTTAGTGATGATGCTGCTATTGTTTTTTGGATTTTTAATTCCTTGGAATCAGAAATTAAAAAATTTCTGGAATGGGAGCAATCTAAACTACAAAGTATTAGCGTATATTAAATCGAAGTAAAAAATTTAATCATTATAAATCATAAATTGATTTTTACTTTTAAAATATAAATGTTTAATTTAACTTTGTAATAATAAATTATAGAATTATGATAACTACAAGTGTATTATTTGGTTTTTTAGGAGGGATTGGTACTAATGAAATAATTTTAATCGTACTGGTTATATTAATTTTCTTTGGAGCAAAAAAAATTCCTGAATTAGCAAGAGGTTTTGGAAAAGGTATTCGTGAATTTAAAGATGCCACAAAAGATGTAAGAGAAGAAATTGAAAAAGAAGTAGATGGCGTAAAAGACACTACAAGACATTAATTTATAAATTAGAATAAAAAAGTTGAAAATTATTTTTATCAACCAAACGGTTTTTAAAAGTAATTTTCAACTTTTTTATTTTTATACATTACCAGATTCTGTCATTTTCCATTATTTTTACATTTCACTTTTTTTATAAAATATTGAAAACCTATCATTCTTTTCAGGAAGTTAAAGCAGATATTTCTCATGGAAATATTTCATGTAAAGAAATTGTAAGCAATTATCTTATCACTATCAAAGAAAAAAGTCATTTAAATGCTTTTTTGGAAGTTTAT
>Ga0209512_1004900_pt1 | contig 11409 bp, 10 predicted proteins | sample frozenSSSSmetaG_FD_184142 | JGI IMG/M metagenome (GOLD analysis project Ga0209512, IMG submission 184142) | Glacier valley bacterial and archeal communities from Borup Fiord, Nunavut, Canada, to study Microbial Dark Matter (Phase II) -... | ecosystem: Environmental > Aquatic > Freshwater > Ice >... | reverse complement strand
TGTTGAGCCGGAAACCACGAGCCGCAGCCCGATCAAAGCGAAGCGCCGCGTTGGACTCAAAGAAGTGATAGTGTGAGCCGACCTGAATCGGACGGTCACCGGTGTTGGCGACTTCGATGGTCTTGGTCTCCAAGCCGATATTGGCGAGAAGCGGAGCGGCGTCGGAAGCTACAATGATTTCGCCGGGGATCATGGTCAGCGAATGGGATGATGAACGGTGACGAGCTTGGTGCCGTCGGGGAACGTGGCCTCTACCTGCACGTCGTGGATCATTTCGGGCACGCCTTCCATGACATCGACCCTCTTCAGGATAGTCGTGCCGTAGCTCATGAGATCAGCAACCGTGCGGCCATCGCGAGCGCCCTCGATTATCTCGTAGGTGATGATCGCAATCGCCTCGGGGTAGTTGAGCTTGAGTCCCCTCGCCTGCCGACGGCGGGAAAGGTCGGCGGCGGTGACGATGATGAGTTTTTCGCGTTCGCGCGGGGTCAGGTGCATGCGGTGAAAGCGGAAGGGTTAACCACTAATGGGCACTGATGAACACTAATGTTTGGAAAAGATAAACTCAGACCTGAAGGTGGGTTTTAACGACGTCGTCGGTCAACGAAGCAATATCGCCCGAAATAGTAACCGCACCGCGATCCATCGCGTAGAAACGGTCGGAGATTTCCCGGCAAAAATCCACGTATTGCTCGACGAGCAGGATCGCGAGTGAACCGTCGGACTTGAGCGCCTTGAGCGCGTCACCGATCTGGTCGATAATCGACGGCTGAATGCCCTCGGTGGGTTCGTCGAGAATCAGAAGCTTCGGCTTGGTAAGCAGCGCGCGACCAATGGCGAGCTGCTGCTGTTGTCCGCCGGAAAGCACGCCGCCTTTGCGCGAGAGCATTTCCTTAAGAACCGGGAAAAGCGTGAAGACTTTGTCCAATCCTTCGCGAGCCTCGGCACCTTTGCGACCGTGGACGACGAGGCCGACATGAAGATTTTCCTCGATGGTAAGATGCGGGAAAATATCGCGGCCCTGCGGCACGTAACCGATGCCGGCGCGGGCGCGGGCGTCGGGCGGGAGCTTGTCGATACGCTGGCCGTCGAGCGTGATCGAACCGGCGCGGATGGAGCGCAGGCCGGTGATCGAGCGGAGCGTGGTCGTCTTGCCGACGCCATTGCGGCCCATGAGAGCGACGAGTTCGCCGGATTTCACTTCAAGGTTTACCCCGCGCAGGATGCGGGAACCACCGATGTCGGCCTCGACAGAGGCGAGTTGGAGAAGAGCGCTCATTTGTTGGACTTTCCGCGACCGAGATAAACCTCGCGAACCTTGGGGTTGGACTGGACGGCGTCGAATTTGCCTTCGCAGAGGACACTTCCCTGATGAAGCACGGTAACCTGGCCATCGCGGGCGATCTGCTTTACGAAAGTCATGTCGTGCTCGATGACGATGATGCTGTGCTTGCCAGCAAGAGAGATGAGGAGCTCGCCGGTGCGGTGGGTCTCCTCGTCGGTCATGCCGGCGGCGGGCTCGTCCACGAGGAGAATCTTCGGATCTTGCGCGAGCAACATTCCGATCTCGAGCCACTGTTTCTCACCGTGGGCGAGCTGGCCGGCCTTCCAATCACGCTTGCCGTCGAGGCGGATGAGTTTGAGCAGCTCGTCGATGCGGTCGCAATCCGTGGAGGAATGGCGTTTGAAGATTGAGGCGAACACGCCGCGTGATCCCTTGAGAGAAAGCACGAGATTATTGAAAACCGTATGTTCGGTAAAAACGCTGGGCGTCTGGAATTTCCGGCCGACCCCGAGACGGTTGATCTCGTATTCGTTCATCGTGGTGAGGTCGGTATCGAACCCGAACTCGATCTTGCCTTTGTCCGGCTTGGCGCGCCCGGTGATGAGATCGAAGAAGGTGGATTTACCCGCACCGTTGGGACCGATGACGGTGCGCAATTCCCCTTCGAAAAGGTAGAAAGTGAGGTCGGTGATCGCTTTGAAACCGTCGTAGGTTTTCGAGACGTCCTCGACGGTGAGCATGTATTTGGCAGACATGGCAGAACTTAGTGAGGAGTGGTTTGGGTGACGGGAGGAGTGGAAGGCGCAGGTGGCGCGGGGTCAGGGTCTGGCGCAGGGCGGCTGAAGCGCTGGTAGAGAGCCTTCAGACGGACGGGGATGCTCACGATGCCGCCGGGCAGCAGAAGCACGACGACCACAAAAAGACCGCCCAAGATGACGAGCCAGTAATCGGGCGCCGCACGGGAAGCCCAGCTCTTGAGCGAGTTGATGCTGATCGCGCCGATGATCGGACCAACAAGCGTGCCTCGTCCGCCAACCGCGCACCAGACGACCGCTTCGAGCGATTTATCAGGAGTCATTTCCGACGGGTTAATGATGCCCACCTGCGGGACGTAAAGCGCGCCGCCGATGCTGGCGATGAGCGCCGCGATCACGAAGATGAAAAGCTTGAAGTGCGCGGTCGCATAGCCGCTGAAGAGAACGCGATTTTCGCCATCGCGAATGGCGCGTTGCACGAGACCGAACTTGGTGTGGCTGAGTAATCGCAGAGAGGCGTAAACCACGAGAAGGACGACCGCCGTGACGATGAACAGGCCGCGCTGGGTGGAGGCCGAGCGTAAATCATGGCCGAGGATGAACTTGAAATCGGTGAATCCATTGTTTCCGCCCATCAGCATGTCGTTGCGAAAAAACATGAGCGACGCGCCATAGGTCAGCGCCTGAGTAAGAATGGAGAAATAGACGCCCTTGATACGGGAGCGGAAGGCGAGGAACCCGAAGACGAGTGCCAGCAGACCGGGGAGCAACAGGATAAGCGAAAAGGCAAAAGGGAAGCTATCGAAAGGCTTCCAGAACTTGGGGAGTTCCGTCCAACCGAGAAACACGAGGAAGTCCGGAATGGGCTTATGATATTGGCCCAAGTCTCCGATCATGCGCATGAGATACATGCCCATCATGTAGCCACCGAGGCTGAAGAAAAGCGCCTGCCCCAGACTGAGCAGACCAGTGTAACCCCAAAGCAAATCCACCGAGATCGCGAGCAAGGCGTAGCAGAGATACTTACCCCAAAGATTGATCGTAAAATCGCTGACCATGCCGTGGGCATTGAGCAGCGGAAAGATAACGATGAAGAACAAACCGATGACGCCTGCGGCGATCAGTTCGGCTTTATGTCGCATGGAAAGGGTGGGCATTAGACGAAAGAAATTGAAAGTGGGTTTATCGGGGCCGTGGGCTCTCCTGCATCAGTCGTCAAGATTGCGACTGCGCGTGACGAAGAGGCCGGACGGTTTCCATTGCAGGAACAGGATGATCGCCACCAGCACGAGAATCTTGCCGAGCACCGGATTCAGCAGGATTTGCTGAAGCGACTGGTCCACAAGACCGATGCCGAGTGCACTGTAGATGGTGCCAGCAAGATTGCCGACGCCTCCGACCACGACGGTCATGAAGCAATCGACGATGTAGTTTTGCCCGAGCGAAGGACCGACGTTGCCGATCTGGCTGATGAACGCGCCGGCGAGTCCGGCAAGTCCGCTTCCGAGGCCAAAGGTCAGCATGTTCACCCGTTCGGTCCGCACGCCCATGCAGGAAGCCATGTTGCGATTCTGCATCACCGAGCGGATGAGCAGACCGAGGGGAGTCTTGGTAAGGATGAGCCACACGCCAAAAACAATGAGGCCCGCGAAAAAGATTACGAAGATGCGATTCCATCCGAAGGTGATGTCATCGATCGTCCAGTTGCCGCTCAAATAACTAGGGCTGCTCACCTGGACATTGTTAGAACCGAACATGAGCTTTAGGCCCTGTTGCAACAGAAGGGACACGCCCCAAGTGGCGAGAAGGCTCTCCAGCGGACGGCGGTAAAGAAACCGGATGATCGTCCGCTCCAAGGCGATTCCGACCAACGCAGCGGCGAGAAAACTGAGCGGAAGCGCCACCAGAAAGTAAGTTTGATAAAACCACCCGGTCGCATGAATGCCGGGGATGGGCAGACTGAATCCGAAAAACGGGATAGTAATACCTGTGCCGAAAATATTTTCGACCAGATAGGTCGTATAAGCACCGACGGCGATCATCTCGCCATGCGCCATATTGATCACTCCCATGAGGCCGAAGGTGATCGCGAGCCCGATGGCGACGATCAGCAGAATGCTGCCGAGACTGAGCCCGCGGAAAAGCGTTCCGAAGAAATTGATCTTCGTTTTGTGAAGATCGATCGCCGCTAGCGCATGCTGTCCGGCTTCGGCAAGCTCCGGCTTGCCGGCTTTTTCGGCATCGCGCATCGCCGAACGAATCAGGTCGTAACTGGAAAGGGAGTGGAGGTCCTTAAGCTCGTTGAAGGCGATAAGCTTTTCGGGATCGGAGGCCTTGAGGCGAGTGACCGCGAGGGCTTCGTGGAGAGATTTGCGGGCACCGGAATCGGTTTCGAGCGTGAGACGTTTTTCCAAGGCGGGAATTTTTTCAACGTCTTGCGAGAACCCCACGGCCTGGATCGCTTGAATGCGCTTCGTCAAATCGGGCGTGGAAAGATCGAGCAAATCGATCACATTTTTCATCGCATGCCGCAGCCCGGCATCGTGCTCGACGGCGGTGAGATCCCCGGCGACAAGACGCACAGGCTTTCCAGCGGCATCAAGCAAGGGTAGCCCGTTATCAACCCGAAGGGCGGCCTGGGCGTCGTTGGCGTCCTTATCCCCCGTAAGCATGACCGGAATCGGCGCAGCGTCGGCAGAAGCCTCATAGACAAACAATCCGTCCTCTTTCCAAGCCGCCAAGAGGGGCTTGATCGCTTCATCACTTTCGCCCACCAGCGAGCTGATCAGCTCAAGCTTGCGGGCTTCGTCCTTGGCCAAAATGGCCTCGGTGATGGTAGCCCGGGGCGGTTCGGCCGCGAACGCGCCCACCAAGGTAGCCAGCCATAATACGTTAATTAAAAAAAATCGGGTAAGTGAGCGCACAAAAATGACTAAGATGTAAAATTGCGGGCGAAAAAAAGGCGGGTCCCATAAGAGGACCCGCCCTCCCGTATGAACGGGATACCTAGCAAAGCCTGTGCCTAAACGCGCAGGCCGTGTGATTACTTGGTCTTGAACTTGCCGAGCAGCCAGGGCTCGCCGTAGACGTCCTTGAATTCTTCAAGGATCTTGAACTGGCCATCAGCCTTGGACTCGCCGATGAACACGTTCTTGGTGAGATGCATGTTGGGCTGGGTGGTAACCTTGCCGCCGGGGCCATCGAACGAGATGCCGGCCTTCAGAGCAGCGCGAACCTTGTCCACATCGAAGCTGCCGGCCTTCTCGACGGCGGCCTTCCAGAGGTAAACGCCATCATAGCTCAGCACCATCGGGGAATCGGTGACGCGGCCTTCTTTGACGATGCCGGGGACCGTGGTGGTCTTGATCCACTTTTTGAAGTTCTTGACGAATTCTTTGTTCTCGGGGCTCTTGATCGACTGGAAGTAGGTCCAGCAACCGAGCTGACCGACGAGCTGCTTAGCGGGAAGACCGCGGAACTCGTCCTCGGCGATGGAGAAGGAAACAACTGGAACGGTTTCGGCGGTGAGACCGGAAGCAGCATATTCCTTGAAGAACGGCACGTTGGTGTCGCCGTTGAGGGTGCTCACGACGGCCGTCTTGCCACCGGCGGAGAACTGTTTGATTTCAGCAACGATCTGCTGGTAATCGGTGTGGCCGAATGGCGTGTATTTGCCGGCCGAGATGATCTTGCCGGAGTCGTCTTTTTTGAAGCCGCCGCCGATGTTTTCCAGAGGAACGCCCTTGCTGAGGAGATATTCAAGCAACACGAGGTTGGTGGTCTGGGGATAAACGTAATCGGTGCCGATCAGGTAGAACTTGGTGAAGCCCTGCTTGAGGAGGTAGTCGATCGCAGGGGTGGCCTGCTGATTGACGGCCTCGGCGGTGTAGAACACGTTCTGGGACTCTTCCTGACCCTCGTATTGCACGGGATAGAAGAGGAGGCCGTTGTTCTTCTCGTAGACAGGGAGACAGGACTTGCGGGACACGGAGGTCCAGCAGCCGAAGGTCACGGCGACCTTGTCTTGCTCAAGGAGCTGCTTGGCTTTCTCGGCGAAGAGGGGCCAGTTCGAGGCACCGTCAACGACGACCGGTTCGATCTTTTTGCCGAGAACGCCGCCCTTGGCGTTGATCTCGTCGAAGGTGAAAAGAAGCACGTCACGCAGCGAAGTTTCGCTGATGGCCATCGTGCCGCTGAGGGAGTGAAGAACGCCAACCTTAACAGTATCTTCTGCGTGGACGGAACCCACGAGCGTGCCGAGCGCAATGGCACCGGCAGTCATCAACTGATTTACTTTGAACATGTGGTTTGGGACTTGGTTAGTTTAAAACCCTCTAATCGCTAAAATGGCGACAGACGGGGGACCTCTAGATTAGCAGTCGCTTTGCCAACTTGAGGGAAAGTTTCGGTCTTGGGCTTGAAACTCCCGCTAAACGCCGCACGCCGTCTTAAAACCGGCATTTTCCTTTTTTGCCTCGAAACGGACGGAGAAATATCTTCGTGCTCGCGCTATGGTGGCCTTGCGGACGTCTGAGAACAGATTTCCTCCATCATGCATGCGAAGATCGCAGAAAATGGGCACAAAAAAGGCGGGCGGTGGAGATCGTTAGAAAACCACTGCCCGCCCAATTAAACTACCAACCTCTACACCTAGTTTAACTTATACAGAAACTATTTCGCACAAAGTATAATGAGATAGGTTAGTAGTGGATAAGCCCAAAGTGCTTAGAACGCGAAGATAGCCTGAACGCCATAGAAGAAGCCTTGGGTCGAGAGGAGACCATAGGCGCCATTCGTGGCCTCGGCGGAGTCAGCATAGGAAACCTCGCCGCGAACGCTCAGAGCAGAGGTGACTTTGTAGGTCGGAGCCAGCGTGTAGTAGGTGCCGGTGTCTCCATGGGCATTCTCCTTGACGCTGAAACGAGCGATGCCGGAGAACTTGTCGGTGAAGGCATACTGCACTTCGGCGAGGTAGCCTTTGCCAACGCTCTCTTCAGTGTCAAACTCGGCCGCAAGGGTCGTCTTGGCATTCAAGGAGTAGCTGGCCCAGAAGTCGAGAATAGCGACGTCAGGCGTGGGAGCTGCGACCAAGTTCTTATTGAAGTCATCATAAGCAGCGCCAGCCCAAAGGGTGAGCTTATCAATACCCGTGTAGGTGATGTAGGCCTCAGAACCGACACGCTTGAAATTACCATCGCCTTGGAGGAAACCGCCGCCGCTGAAAACGGAGTCAATAACCGCAACACCTGCACCCCAAGTCTTGGTGGAGTAATCAACCTTGGCGCCCGTGTGGTAGGCAGGAACGGCAAAGATCGTCGTGCCATAGGTCAGCTGAGTCATGTTGTTCGGATCGAACGCCTCATAACCGAGGTAGCTCAGGAATTTGCCGGCCGTAACCGTGAATTCTTCCTTGGTGTAGGTAGCATAGATATCCTGAATGCCAGAATTGCTGCCGCCACGGGTAGGAATGTAGAGGAGGCTCACTTTGCCACCGAAGTCGCCATATTTGCCGAGAGCGGCAATCTTAAGCGAGTCGAGTTCATTGCTCCCCGAATTGAACAGCGTGGAGACGTTCTTGGCCGGGGCCGAGTTGTCGCTGTAGGTGGCGGCAGCGGCGGCATAGCCGTTGAGCGATATGTAATCGTTGACTTTGATGTCAGCGGAGGCGGTTGCGGCCAACGCCACGAGGGACGCGGTCCAACCAGTCAGTTTGGTCATGTGTTTGATCATGGCTTGTGTGTTTTGTTTTGTAGGTCGGCTCCACACTCCCCGAAGGTTATCCTCAGAAAGGGCTAGCCGACGCACCATAAGCAACTCGCCTGCCAACTGGGGTCAAGCTTTGGATTCGCCGCCCCAAGCCAGCTTGTAGCCTCCCCTAGTTCGGATTTTATCCTTAACTGACAACGTCATAGCTCGTAAACTCATGACATATTTTCGTCAAAAGATGTCCCCTCATTCTCTTTTAAAGGGCCCATAAATTTTGCCGCCAAGCTCAATTTCGACCAATTAATCGCTAAAGAACGGGATTTGTTAGCGTGGCACGGCCATCATTGGCTGGGCAATTTTACAGAGCACGACAGGGAATTCGTCGTGCAACTATAGCCGCCGTCCTCCCATCCGTCGGCCCATAGGGCTCAGGGGAATTGAAGGGATTACGTCTTGGACTCGTGAAGTCCCTTGGGAAGCCCGTCAAAGCTGCCCTGTTCGGACGCACGAACAAAACCTTCGGTCACACTTTTCAACTCTTCCCACCGCTGGCGGATCTGGCGGGCCTCATCCTTGGTGATTTTGCTGTCAGCTGCGGCCGTGGCGATTGCCGCGAGCATGTCGGCAAACTCCTGCACAATCTCGTTGGCCACCGGAATGATCGAGGATGCGCGGGGGGCGGACTTGGGATTGGCGATGTAAAAACCTCCCGCACGTTCGCAGACCCACTGGGCGATCCGGCGGTCATGGGTGCTTTTCAACAGCTGCTCGATGCGGTCGAGAGGGTTATTCGCGCCACTTCCCTCATCTCCCGAGGGCGGCTCCGCCCATTTGTAGATAAGGGACAAAGACAGCCCCATGTCGGCGGCGATCTGTTTCGCGCTGGTCTGCTTCAATACCTCCTTCAAAACCTCATGCGAGTGCATGCCAAACGACAGTGCCGCCGCATAAGCCAAACGCAATCCTGCATGCTTTTTCCGCGCACAATCATGCGTTACCGTGGTTTTGGCGTGCCATTCTCCTCATTTTTGTGCCAATCCTTCGGTTTATACATGAACATTCACGAGTATCAGGCCAAAGCCCTCTTTGAGAAATTCGGCGTGCCCGTCCCCAAAGGCGTGGCGGCAAAATCCCCGGCAGAATTCGAGTCCGCCCTCGCCCAATTGCCCGATGCGCCCGTGGTCGTGAAGTCCCAGATCCACGCCGGCGGTCGCGGCAAGGGCACGTTCACCGACGGTTACAAGGGCGGCGTCAAGTTCGCCAAGACCAAGGCCGATGCCCTCGACTACGCGAACAAGATGTTCAACAACACTCTCGTCACCATTCAGACCGGCCCCGCCGGCCGCAAGGTGCAGACGATCTACTTCACCCACGCGAGCGACATCAAAAAGGAATACTACCTCGCCATCCTCCTCGACCGCGTCACCTCCCGCCCCGTGATCGTCGCCTCCACCGAGGGCGGCGTAGAAATCGAAAAAGTCGCCCACGACACTCCTGAGAAAATCTTCAAGATCGTCATCGATCCCGCCTATGGCATCGCCGATTTCCAGATGCGCGAACTCATCGCCAAACTCGGACTCGCCGGCTCCGAAGCCAAGAACGCCGCCAAGCTCATCCGCAACCTCTACACCTGCTACTGGGAGACCGACGCCGCCATGATCGAGGTCAACCCCCTCATCACCACGCCCACCGGCGACGTCCTCGCGCTCGACGCAAAGGTCTCCTTCGATTCCAACGCCCTCTACCGCCACCCCGAGATCGTCGCCCTCCGCGACCTCAACGAGGAAGACCCGAAGGAAATCGAAGCCTCCAAGTTCTCCCTCAGCTACATCGCGCTCGACGGCAACATCGCCTGCCTCGTGAACGGCGCCGGCCTCGCCATGAGCACGATGGACATCATCAAGCACTACGGTGGCACCCCGGCCAACTTCCTCGACGTCGGCGGCGGCGCCTCCAAGGACCAGGTCATCGCCGCGTTCAAGATCATCCTCGGTGATCCGAACGTGAAGGGCATCCTCGTTAATATTTTCGGCGGTATCATGGACTGCAACGTCATCGCCACCGGCATCGTCGAAGCGGTGAAGGAAGTCGGCCTCAAGCTCCCGCTCGTCGTGCGCCTCGAAGGCAACAACGTCGCCGCCGGCAAAGCCACTCTCGCCAACTCGGGCCTCGCGCTCGTTTCCGGTGACACCATGGCCGACGCCGCCCAGAAAATCGTCAAACTCGTCGCCTAACCCTTCGCCCCGACTCCCATGTCCATTCTCATCTCTTCTGAAACGAAAATTCTGATCCAAGGCATCACCGGCGACTTCGGTGGCCGCCACGCCAAGCTCTCCCTCGATTACGGCACGCAGATCGTCGCCGGCGTCACGCCCGGCAAGGGCGGACTCTTTTTCGAGCACGGCACGCACAAGGTTCCTATCTTCAACTCCGTCGCCGAAGCCGTCGCCGCCACCGGCGCGACCGTCGCCGTCGTCTATGTGCCGCCGCCCTTCGCCGGTGACGCCATCCTCGAAGGCGTTGACGCCGGCCTCGACCTCGTCGTCGCCATCACCGAGGGCATTCCGATCAAGGACATGATTCGCGTGAAGCGCGCCATCGCCGGCAAAAAGACCCGCCTCATCGGACCCAACTGCCCCGGCGTCGTCACGCCCGGCACGGGCAAGGATTCCTTCGGCGGCTGCCGCATCGGCATCGCCCCCGGCTACATTCACAAGAAGGGCCACGTCGGCGTCGTCTCGCGCTCCGGCACCCTCACCTACGAGGCGGTGTTCCAACTCACCTCGAAGGGCATCGGCCAGTCCACCGCAGTCGGCATCGGCGGCGATCCCGTCAACGGCACCAGCCACCTCGACGTGATCAAACTCTTCAACGAAGACCCCGACACGCACGGCATCATCCTCATCGGTGAAATCGGCGGCAACGCCGAGGTCGAGGCCGCCCGCTGGATCAAGGCCAACTGCAAGAAACCCGTCGCCGGCTTCATCGCCGGAGCCACCGCGCCCGCCGGTCGCCGCATGGGCCACGCCGGTGCCATCGTGGGCGGCGTCGAAGACACCGCCGAGGCCAAGATCGCCGTCTTCAAAGAGTGCGGCATCGAGGTCGCCATCACGCCCTCCGACATGGCCGACGCCCTCCTCCGCTCCGCCAAGGCCAAAGGCGTCACGCTGAGCTGAGCCTCCCCGCTTCGCCTCAAACAAAAAGGCCGCGCATCAAGCGCGGCCTTTTTATTTTAAACGATAACGACTCCGGAGGGCCCAAGGCTCCGCCGGAGTTCCCCTCGGCTTACTGCTTCGCCTGACTTTCGATCAGCGCCTTGTTGGTGTCTGCCAGCACACGGTTGGCGTCACGCACGCGCTTCAACTGGGTCGTCAGCGCCGCCGCCTCGGTCGCGCTCTTTTCGCGGTCCGTCTTCAGCGCATACTGAACAGATTCCAAATTCTTTTTCAGCTCTTCGTTCACACCAGCCAGGCGGGTCGCCTCCGCCGCACTCTGCTTGCCTGAAGCCACCGCCTTGTTGAGCTGGTCGATCTTGGAGGTCAGTTGCTCGATCATCTGCTGTCTCGCGTCCATCATCTTGTTCGTATTCGCCAGCTGGTCGGCAAGCTGGGCCGCCTTTGCCTGCTGCGCTTGTTGCGCCGTAGCGGCATCAGCGACCGAACT
>Ga0209512_1004899_pt1 | contig 11411 bp, 19 predicted proteins | sample frozenSSSSmetaG_FD_184142 | JGI IMG/M metagenome (GOLD analysis project Ga0209512, IMG submission 184142) | Glacier valley bacterial and archeal communities from Borup Fiord, Nunavut, Canada, to study Microbial Dark Matter (Phase II) -... | ecosystem: Environmental > Aquatic > Freshwater > Ice >... | reverse complement strand
ACAGCGAGACGAACCTTGAGTGGCATCGAAGCGATGAGTATGATTCGCAAAGGACAAGTGAAGGGAGTCAGCAAAGGGGACCGTGTATCTCAAGCGAAGTTTATCGAAGAACTGTTCGGAATTAGCGCTTAACGGAATGCGAACGAGATACTTCGTTTGTCACTAAAAAGTATTTGCGACACAACCAGACCTTCTCACTGGCAACGTTCGTGTCACCGCTTTACTCAATGACCAGGAAACCGCCAATATATGAAACTGTTACCCTTGAATAGCTTCTCTGTTCAGCCCTCATATTGCCATGATCGAGGTTTTTAATGCAGGCAATAGAATTTCAGACCACCCTCCACAATGGGATTGTCACCATTCCCTCCGACTATGCCGCCCAGTGGGAAGGCAAAACCATTCGCGTCATTGTCTTAGATGATGCTCCTCCGATCCCAGCCACAGAAGCCAATCCACTCAAAGGCAGCGTCACCTATGAAGGCGATCTGCTTGGGCCGATCGACGAACCGATCGCGCCAAACTCCTTACTGTCTCGTCTCAAACAAATCAAGATAACCGCCCCTCCCGACTTCTCAGAAAACCTAGACGCTTACCTCAACGGTGAGAAAAATGTCTGACACTCTGTTTGTGGATACGGGGTATGTCATTGCCCTGATCAACCAAACCGATCAGCACCATCGACAAGCGCTTCAACTCGCCGACCAATACGAAGGAACACCGATCGTCACCACCGATGCCATCCTGCTAGAAATTGGCAACGCCCTCTCACGCATCGCTCGCAACGAAGCCAGTGCCATTATGGGGTTGAGCCGAGATATGGACAAAAAAGTGCAAGATGGGTTGAAAAGCTATACTGGACTGAGTTTCAGAGAACCCACTGTGATCGAAAAATAAAGTTGTAGACTCAATCCCACTGAAACCCTGATTGTGTCGTGAATCTGGAAAGAAGGTCTAAAAATAAAGTCTTATACTGCTGGGGCAACTGGAGGCGAAAACAAGCCTGAAACCCTTGTGCTGCCGTCCTAGTAAATAACTTTATTTGCTAGTAGACAACTTTATTTTCATTGAACACCCACGAAAGAAAGCTTCAAGCTTGAGGACTTCTGTACAAACCGCAGAAGTCCAACCCGAAACCCGGATTCTGCCGTGGGGAGTGTGCCAGTTGCGCGACGAGAGACTGTGGGTTTGAGGCTGTCTCAATTCTGTCTCATTTTAGTTTCTAGTCCAAAAAGAGTCCAGAGCCGTTTTTTAGGTACCCTTGTGCCAGTTGATCCAAGCACTTTGAAGGATGATCGCTCTAGGCCTTAATCGTCCGATGTACTATCGCTACATCAGTCCTGACTTAAATAATATTGCGAAAACAAACACGGGGTGATCATGTGTACAACGAGCTTGTTAGCTTGTGCTTCTAAGAACTGGCTGTCCTGTTACAATCACTGATTCAATAATGTTGGCGGCTTGATGTACGCCACCAGAGTTCTGAATTGCCGATTGTAAACGCAAGGCTTGGAGTCTATACGAATCCTGAGTCAGCACCTTGTGAATCAAAGATCGCAGGCTAGCACCCGTCAAATTGGAAATAGATAGCATCTCTCCTACCCCTGACCAAACGATGCGGGCAGCAATTCCAGGCTGATCATTCGCAATTGGAATGGCAACCATAGGTACTCCATAAGTGAGCGACTCTAGAACCGTGTTTAAGCCTGCATGGGTGATGGTAAGGGAGGCTCTTTTCAGTACCTCTAATTGCGGTGCATAGCGAACCACCAGAGGGTCTCCAGGTAAAGTTGACATTGCCTCTAGGGACATTCCGCCCCCCAGCGAGATCACCAACTGAACATCCAATCCAACACAAGCGGCGGCGACCGCCTCGAACACTGGCAAAAGCTGATTTTGAATGGTTCCCATTGAAGCGTAAACCAGCGGTTGCCCAGTTAATTGACTCCAAGGAAAGGAGATTTTCTCCCGTCCAATTGAACTGTGGTAAGGTCCAGTAAAATGAAAGTGCGGGGGCAAACTCGTGCGAGGAAACTCAAATTCAGCAGGCTGCTCGCTAAGTTGAGCGAGTTTGGAATAGTTGTCGTTCGGATGAGAATGGGAAGGTAATTTCCATTGTTGTCGATACTCCGCTATTAACTTTCTGATAGACCTGGTCAAAACGGTCGATAACGCATAACCGACTTGGTTTCTTAATTTTGCTCCCCAAGTGGAACTATACTTCCAGGCAGTAAACAGTGGGGGAACGCCGATCTCTCGATTTAAAGGCAGGGCGTTGCATAGACTAATGAATGGAATATTTAGAAGGTCAGCGACCGTTCCTCCCACTGGAGAGCATTGATCGACCAGTAGAGCTTCAATCCCTTCCGATTGAATGACTGTTGGGGCCTCTTGAAGAATGACTCGCATATCCTGCTCAACAGCTTTGAGAGTATCCTTCAAAGCGCTGATTCCGCTGAGTGTGCCTCTATGAGCGAAGATCTCTGCCTCCGAGCCAAGGGGACGCTCAACCGCACCGATTCCCCTGAACTCAAAGCATGCAGCTAATACTTTTTCCCGTGTATCCAAAATGTTGATAAAGGTTACACGATGTCCCCGTTGCTGAAGTTCATGACTCAAAGCAAAGAGGGTTGTAAGGTGGCTTCCAGTTGGGCAGATAACCCCAAAATGAGTCATACAGATTCAAGCTAATTTCCAGGGCGCATCCACAGAACCTCACTTTACCATTGGAGAAAGAATGGTAGAGACTGGAGATTTCTGGACTAACGATCTGGAATGAAAACAAACTCAACCCCTATACCATCACTCGTCTAATTGCCCGACGAATGGCAATGCAACGCCAGGGCACTGATCGTCAATGTGTCGAGCCTGATGGGAAAAATCGCCGCCTCGACGATGGCAACCCATTCTGCGACCAAGTTTGTGATTCTGGGGTTCACTCAAGCCCTGCGAGGCGAACTAGCAGCCCACAATTCCGAGTCATCGCGCTACTGCCCTCTCTGACAGACACGGATATGGTGCAGAACTTCGAGTGGTTTCGATGGGTGATGCCAACTACGCCTCAAAAAGTAGATCAGACCCTGATAGCGGGACTGGAAAAGGAAGCACCTGAAATTTTAGTGGGATGGCAAAGTCATCTTGCGGTGTGGGGTAATCGCCTGATGCCGTGGCTAGTCGAGAACGTTTCACGATTAGCGGCTCCTCTTGCCGAAAACCGTCAGGCACCCGATGCCAGACTCAGAGAGGCTAGAGCAGATCCTCGTTAAAACCTTACTAATCAGGAGTTTCATTCTTGGGGTTGAGATGTAGTCGAGTAGGACATCAGTTCAGATGTCTCCGGCTAAGAGAGAATAGGCTTGGTGACGTGATTTTAGGAGCAACCATGATGACGATTTCGATGTATCAAGTCCTAGTGCCGTCGCTAACTCGATCGCTGAACAATCTCGCAGCAATCTTGGAGAAAGGCGCAGCCCATGCTGAAGCCCAAAAAGTTGATCCAACTGTGCTACTTCATAGCAGGCTTTATCCCGATATGTTTCCGCTGGAGCGACAAGTCCAGATTGCCTCAGACATTGCTCGACGGGGGGCGGCAAGGCTGGCGGGATTGGAAGCCCCGAAGTTAGAAGACAATGAAACGACGTTTGCGGAACTCATCGATCGGGTACACAAAACCGTCGCTTACCTGGAGACTCTGACACCTGAGCAAATCGACGGCTCTGAGGCAAAGTCGATTTCCTTACCGATGGGTCAGGACACGATGACCTTTGAAGGCCTGCCCTACCTCCTGCACTTTATCCTACCAAACGTCTATTTTCATGTCGCTACGGCGTATGACATTCTGCGACACTGTGGCGTGGCATTGGGTAAAGGCGACTATTTAGGCAAAATTTAAACGGGCGATCTCTGCCTGCCATGATCCGGTAGTGGTCTAGATCACTACCGGATCATGACCGTCTAGTTTTGAGACTCTGGCGTAACTGATGAGCACAATTTTGTTGCATAAACCTGTTGCCATTCAATCATGTATTGCAACAGGTTTATGCAACGCTAGAACAATTATTCTCTCGTAGCTAGTCAACCCTTGCACAAACGAACGTTTGATCACCGATTAAACCTTCACATGACTGGCACCATCAAAGTTTGAGATTGCCTGCTGTTTGTTCTAGCCAAACTTAAAGAGTTTGGCATATCAGTACTAGTTGATTGAAGAAGGACGTTTTCAAAGGTAATTTTGTGTAAAAGCAAACTCACCAGCTCCCCATTCACAAACGTCTCTTCCTGGCTATTCGTCTTTTTCACAAACACTTCTGCCACCGTGCGCCCATAGCGATCTTTCTCAATAGGCATCACAATCACCTCGTGTCCAATTCCACCCACGAGCGATCGTAACTTCCCCGTCGCCTCTGCCCCAAACGGCTGACTAGGCTTTGATCCGTGAGGCACTTCCGGCGCATCGTTGCCACAAGGTCTCAGTTTTCCTTTCCCCTAGAACCGATCTCACGATCATTGCCGCGCGTCACGGTTCATCGCGAAATTGTAGATGGCTAGGGCGATCGCCAAAACTAGGAGAAGGTGAATCAACCCACCCGCAATATGCAGCGCAAATCCTGCTATCCACAAGACAAAGAGCAGAACAACAATTCCCCAAAGGACACTGAACATAGCGTTGACCTTTAAAGCGATGGAATGGGCAGATCGTAAGTGAGAGTTCCAATTCAGTAACCCTCTCAAAGGCGGAGATTCTTACGACGCGTCAATAAAGGTAGTCGATGGGTATTGTCAACTTAACTGCTCAATGGCTTGCTTACTGAGAAAACAACCAATTTTCAGAGACTAGAAGGACTATTGTTTCATGACTCCAAGTACGCTCATTCTCAATAAATGAGGCAAAATCGAGTTAAGTTGACAATACCAGGTCAACACGATATTGAACTGATGACTCACTCAAGAGACGGTCAGTTAGTCTGGGTTTTTACCTTCAGCCGTGTTCTCAAGCACATTGCCAGTTTTGGCATCCACGCCGACTTCATAAGTCTTCGTGCCGCTCTTGATGTCGAATGAATAGCGCAAGCCACTGCCGCCACCTTCGTTCTCTAGTTCTTCGTCGGTGATGGTGCCTGGATGAGCTTTGAGAGCGATTTTGCGGGCATTTAGTAGACTCACCTTTGCTTGTTGTGAGTTGGCTGGCGATGCCTGAGCGAGTCGAGCAATGCCTCCGATCGTGAGCATACTCATCGCGACGACTGCACCAATAAGTTGAATTGAGCGTTTCATGGGAGATGTCCTTCCAAAGTAGGTTTGTAGATATACACTAAGCAAGAAGTGTGCAGAAGTCGGAAAGACAATGGCAATGACTAGCTCTGTAAGCGAGGAGCGATTATATATGGGAAAGCTTGCCAAGTGATCCGGCAAGGCGTTGCTTGAGGCTCAAAAGCTACCGGAACGTCAATTTGCATTGCATCGTATTGCACTGCATGATAGAGGTATCAAATCTCTTTCCTGGTTGGGCATAACCATGAGCAAGGAAAACATTACCTTTCGTCTAGATAGCGAGAAGCGAGAAGCCTTGGATCAGCTCGCGGCGGGAGTTGATCGCGATCGCAGCTATTTGATCAACGAAGCTATCACGCTTTACCTAGAAATGCACCAATGGCAAATTGAAGAAATTCATCACGGCATCGCTGAGGCAGATGCCGGAGACTTTGCACCAGAGGAAGAGGTCAGTGCTGCATTTGCAAGGCTGACCCATGGCAAAGCCCGTTAAATGGCTGCGTAAAGCGCTGAAGAATCTGGAGCAGACCTATGCCTATGTTGCTGAAACTAATGGTGATGCCGCGATCGCGATAGTCCTCAAAATTCAAGCCGCGACGGATCACTTATCCGAGTTTCCCCTGATGGGCAGAACCGGACGGGTCGATGGTACGCGGGAACTGATGATTGCCAATACTCCCTATATCGGGTAGACACGGAAAACGGAAAATATAGCACGTTAAGAATTTTGTATGGGCTTAAACCTGCTTCCAGCAGCGATGTTGCTATTTCTGCGCCAGACATAATCTCCAGTCAGGTTAATATGCTCCCAATCCAATGGCGATAGGTATTGAAACTCCTCTCGAAAACGTAGGTTTGTGATAAGCCGCATCCAGCCTGCCCCAGGGCACGCAGAATCAAGGTTCTTCTATTCTCACAAATAGGTCTCGAAATTAATTCTCGATTTTCCCCCAGCGCCATGAGTTTCGATAAGGAACGCACCGATGTTCATTGGTTATGCTCGGGTCTCAACTCCAGACCAGCATCTCGACCTGAAGGTCGAGGCACTGAAGCTAGCGGGTTGTCATCAGATCTTGGATGACAAGATTGGTGGTATAGCCGTCGCCACATAGGTTAGGACAGAGACATCTTCGGCAGCACGCGAAGCACACTGCCAAAAATGTCCTAAGCAAAGTGGCGACGGCTATAGCTGAGGGGAGCGACCTGGACTTACCAAGGCACTAGAGATGCTGCGCGAAGGTGATAGCTTGGTTGTGTGGAAATTGGACCGACTTGGACGCAGTGTTAAGCATTTGGTCGATCTGGTCGGTGAGTTGCATCAGCAAGGTATTCAGTTTAAGAGTCTGACTGACTCGATTGATACGGCTACTCCGTCGGGTCGCTTCTTCTTTCATGTCATGGCAAGTTTAGCTGAGATGGAGCGAGAGCTAAATGCGGAGCGAACCCGTGCGGGGTTGGAAATCGCCCGTCAACTTGGGCGCAAGGGTGGGCGCAAACGTCAGATGACCGATAGTAAAATCGAGTCGGCAAAGCAACTGTTGACGAATGGGGTGCCTCCTCGTGACGTGGCTAAAAATCTTGGCGTGTCTGTACCGACGCTCTACCGCTGGGTTCCAGCTTCTTCAATTCCTTAACGTGCTATATTTTCCGTTTTCTGTGTCTACCCCTTCTACTGATATCTCAATTAAGCTTGCACACCTGCTGAACTGGCAGAAGCGATTGTCTGAAAAGTCAAGCCTGTTCGACGAGATTGGGTTGCCAAGGGGTGGCACTTTTAACCATCGCGTTGAGGATGATCAAGAGCTTGTGCATACAGGCGGTCAATGCGACCTTCTTCGGCTTACCTTTCTGGCAAAGTCGCTCGTAGAACGCCTTGATCACTGGATTGCTCCGACTTGCCACCAGGGTTGCCATATACAACACCGCTCGGACTTGAGCACGTCCGCCCCAAATCACCTGCTTGCCTCGATGTTTACCACTGTCATGATTAAGCGGAGCGACTCCCACCAAGCTACTGATCTGCTTGTGACTTAAACTGCCTAACTCTGGCAGGTTCACTAGAAGCGTACTCGATGTGACTTCCCCCCCACCCGGTGCGCTTCTGAGCAGATTGACCCGTTCGAGCCACAGTGGACTTTGCCGAATTGCTTGCTGAAGCTGGGCTTCTAGCTCTTCTAAGCGTTTCTCTAACCACTCCAGGTGGGCTTCGATGTCTTGTCGCACAGAACCGCGAACCGTCCCTAGGCGATTCTTCTCTGCTGTCAGCATTTCCACAATTTGGCGACGACGGGCGACTAACTCTGCCCTAAGTACAGGACAAAAAATGGAAAACGGGAGGACGAACTCTGCTAAAACGCTAGTGCAGCAAAGGTTTCAGCCGTTTTAGCTAAAAGCTATGATGGGAGGGCTTTTCAGGCTTTTTGTCCTGTACTTAGAACTCAGCCATATGCTGAGAGTCTTCATCGGCGATCGTACTCACGCTCGGTTGAATTGCTTCAGCAAAATGAGCCAGCACTGCCGCATCAAGGGCATCGGTTTTGGCTCGTTTCCCCGTCGCTTTCGCAAAGTCTCGCACTTGACGCGGATTGAGGGGTCTCAGTAGCAATGGAACCGTTCTTTGCCTTAAGAGTATTTCAGCGGCAAACTGATAATTTCTACTGATGTCTTTTGACGGCATACTACATAGGTCTGGACTAAGGCTGGACTTTTTTGCTCATGTTACACCCGTAATCTTTGCAGAAGAGAGGGGCTGAAAGCCTTGATTTTGTGAGGAACTTCTGCCAGTTCAGCAGGTATGCAAGCTTAGTTGAGATATCAGTAGAAGTGATGGTTTAGCGAAGCTGTGGGATCAGGGTGAGCGAGCACAAGCGAAGAGAATACCTTGCTGGGAGAGCGTTACAGCTTTAAGGCAAAGAACGGTTCCATTACTGATACTGTTGGCGAATTCACCAGAGGAAAATAGACAACTGCTGAAACCCAATCAGAGAAGTGGTTGTAACATTAGGGACTTTCAATACTGAATCAACGAGAGAATCAAGGTTTCAGAGCGTTTTCTTTTTCTTTTTCTTTTTCTAATTCGCCACCAGTATCCATTACTACTGAGAACCCTTAATCCTGGTTTGAAAATGTCTTGATTGCAGGTTTGACGGTTTATGATTGCAGGTCACTACAGTTAAGCCATAATTTTACGGAGGTGGTAATGCATAGTGCCTTGAAGTGTCTACGATGTTCCAGCGAGATGGAACTTGGAAATCTATCCAATCAAGATACGCCACACCTCTATATGTGGTCCATTCACGACCCCGATCTCCCTTCACCCCTTGGATTTATGTTGCTTCGGGGTGAGACTGGCAAACGAAAAAGGGCTGCCTTCGAGAGAGTTAAAAGAAGCTTGACTAAAGTACAAGCTTACCGCTGCGTCAAGTGCGGATATGTTGAGTTGAACGCCTCTCGAAATGCAGGCGACGACACCTAACCTCTTGCTCAAACGGAGCGCTAATGTTTCGCTGCTCCCTTGACAGAAGTCCCATCCCTCGAACTCTCTTGGGCAGGTTTTCTGAAACTCAATCCAGGCATAGCTTTTCAGCCCCTCTTGCACTTTTTTGCCCGTATGTCGGCGTGCAATTCGTTTCTGCCCCGCATTCTGTCGTCGCCCTTCTGCTCGACCGGCAGCTAGCCGACAAAAATCGTTATGTTTTGAGTCAAACGCTGAAAGCTTTACTTAGCAGAGCTTAAGTACCCATATGATAAACTTTCGCACGGATCTCGGCTCAATCCTAATACAAAGCCCCCAAGTCATGCCATGTGGCGAGCGGTCTTTGTTTGAGTCTTTTCGAGCCAGCCCAAAGTTCAGTAGATTTAACGACTCAATATTTGAACTTTATTCGGTGAGGGCAGTCTATCTAAAGGACAGACCTTAATACACAAGGAACTAATACACGATGCCATCCGTAACTCGCCTATCAGGTGCCTTCGCCGCCTTGACCGTTCTCGCTGGTGCTGCTGTCCTACCACAAGTTGCAGCCGCCCAAATGATGCCAGCGACCATGCACAAGACGATGTCAGCAATGCCCAATGGTAAAGAAAAGCACCCTGAACTTCAAGCTGCTTTACGCGCACTGGAACAAGCGCGCAAAGCCCTCCAAAAGGGCGCACATGACTACAGTGGTGAGCGGGTAGAAGCCCTTAAAGATACCGACAAAGCAATTGCTGAAGTGCGTCAAGCCATTACTAAAGACAGAAAGTAAGACTGCGCTTGAGCTACTCTCACTTACCATGACTTAAACGCCAGAACCCGGCAGTCATGTGACTGCCGGGTTCTGGCGTGATCAGGCGTTCTTGGTCGAGTAGAGAGGACTCCTGGAATGTTTAGGGTTGCTTTGTATTCCCCGTTGCTCTCACCTTTCGGAACACGAGAGGGGTTGAGTTAAACTCAAGCCCAGAGTGAACCGCAAAACTCACTCCAGCTGATGGTTGACGCTATTAACCTAAGACTCATGAGTCTTGCATAAGACTGATGAGTATAAATGCTTAGCTATTAAATAGAACACGCCGCACAGGCGATCGAGCGATCAGCTAGGCGGCGTAATGATTTCAGCCCGTGGCAGCGTGTTCACAAGCTCGATGGGTTTCTAGAAGATAAAACCTAATCGCGCTTTCTGTTCAATTTTTGGGAGAGTCGCCCGATTTAGTGATTCTGCTTTTATAGCTACCGCCACATAGGTTAGGACAGGGACATTTTTGGCAGCACGCGAAGCACACTACCAAAAATGTCCTAAGCAAAGTGGCGATGGCTATAAGTGACGCGATCTCGCGTTCTCCTCTCCGCGATAGTCTTTTACAACCCCCGTTTACCAAGACTATTGCAACGCTGCGTACCAGGGCAAAAAGTGCGTACTCTGCTAGTCAGTCGCTTTTAAGTAGCTCGATCGAGATTCACCCGATCATTGATTTTTTGCCGCAGGTTTACACTTCACCCGGACAACTTTTGTTCAGTCTACTTTGAGTTTGCCGTGTCCCTCCTTTGTCGTGTCGCCCGATCCAGGGGTTGGTTAAACCCAATCCTACTTAGGCTCTCCAGAACGTAATAATTAGTCCACCTAAAATAATTAAAGCGCCACCCACTAGGATCGAAATGCTAGGTTCTTGACCAAAACCAAAATAATTAATCAATTGAGCGACTAGAAAAAATAGGGTGACATAAGTCCCTAGCAGCTTGCCAAAATCCCAAGCTGGCAAGTTCACCACAACCCCATAGCCCAGTAGCGTAACACTGCCCAAGAGAATAAATTCAACTTGCTTTACCAAAGTTGGACTATGCAATCCCTTTCGGACTAAAGCATCACCTCCAGCTTCTAAACCAGCAGCGATGAACAAAATCAAAAACGCAAATCCTTGGCTCACTCAGGCTTCTCCTGTCATCACGCTCTCAATTTCCCAAACTTAACAACTAATTTGTCTCGATGTCATTTAATTTGGGCTCTTCCAAGCTTTTGGTGATCGAGGTCTTTGCACTGCCCTGAAAGGTAGAATTTGCGTTGTGTGGCTTGGCGATCTCTGCCATCTTCACCAAAAGCTTGGAAGAGCCTTAATTTGGCACTGTACAACCTGGTAATAAAGTTTAGTCGTCTCCGTTGTCTAGACGAACAAACGAGCTTTCCTCTAGCATCTTAATGAAGCCCAGGGTCATTAAGGTCATGACGGTTCCTGAGACAGCAAGTTGCCACCAGCCCCAGCCTGAGGCAATTCCTAGCGCCGCCGTTACCCACGTCGAAGCGGCAGAGGTGAGTCCTGTAACTTTGGGGTTAGAACTATTGGAACGCGACAGATGCAAGATTTCTCCGGCTCCTAAAAAGCCGACCCCAGTAGCGACTCCTTGAATCGCACGGCTAGCTGCGTCGCCCGAATGGACACTGCTGTGCAAGGGAATCAAGACAAACAGAGCAGCTCCGATGCTAATCAGCATATGAGTTCTCAACCCTGCTGGCTTGTGTCGTCGTTGGCGATTCCACCAGATCGCACCGCCCATTGTGAGGGCCAAACCTAGCCGCAACAGTATCCCAACCCAGTTATTCGAGTCGAGCGAATAAGACTCCATGTGTTTTCAATGATGTTTAAGTAGATGCCTCTAGAGTCTAAAC
>Ga0209512_1004888_pt1 | contig 11432 bp, 7 predicted proteins | sample frozenSSSSmetaG_FD_184142 | JGI IMG/M metagenome (GOLD analysis project Ga0209512, IMG submission 184142) | Glacier valley bacterial and archeal communities from Borup Fiord, Nunavut, Canada, to study Microbial Dark Matter (Phase II) -... | ecosystem: Environmental > Aquatic > Freshwater > Ice >... | reverse complement strand
TGTCTATAACGCCAATTTTAGCCCGGATGGCAAGACCATCGTCACCGCATCATACGACAATACCGCCAAGGTCTGGGACACCAGTGGCAAGGAACTAGCCACCCTCAAAGGGCATACAAGTCCTGTCATTAACGCCAATTTTAGCCCGGATGGCAAGACCATCGTCACCGCATCATACGACAATACCGCCAAGGTCTGGGACACCAGTGGCAAGGAACTAGCCACCCTCAAAGGGCATACAAGTCGTGTCAATAACGCCAATTTTAGCCCGGATGGCAAGACCATCGTCACCGCATCTGACGACAATACCGCCAAGGTCTGGAAATGGAAAGGGTCAGGAGAACTGTTAAATACAGGTTGTGAGTGGTTGAATGATTATTTGGTAATTAACCCTGAAGAACTACAAAAATTAGAAGTATGTCAAACACCATCAAAATTAAAAGTAGCAGCACCGTTTTTAGTGAAAATGGGGGAAGAGAAAGCGAAAGCTAGTAATATTGAAGAGGCGATCGCTACTTTTAAGACGGCTTTTACCTGGAATCCAGAATTAAAGTTTGACCCTCAGAAAAAAGCGCAAGAGTTTGAAAATAAAGGTAAAGCGGAACTTTTAGTTAAGGAAGGTGAAAGGTTAGCAGGAGAGAATGATATTCAAAATGCTGTTGCTAAATTTCAGTCAGCATTAAAACTAGACCCTAGCTTAGACATCAATCCACTGAAAAAAGCCCAAAAGTTAGCATCCATTGGTTTAATTAGTAAGGCAAGTGGTCTTGTTGAAGAAAAGAAGATAAAAGAAGCGATCGCTGCTTATGAACAGGCACAACAACTCGATCCGCAAGTAGAAATTGATGCTAACGCTTGGGATACTCTTTGTAAGCAAGGTAGCTTAAATGAATCCGCCCAAGAGGTAATGTTTGCCTGTGAAAAAGCCGTTACACTTGCCCCGAGTGATGGCACTATTCGTGATAGTCGGGGGTTAGCAAGGGCGCTGACGGGGGATTACAAAGGGGCTATAGCCGACTTTGAGGCATACATTGCCCAGATTGATAATAAAGAAATTAAAGGGCAACGGCAAGGCTGGGTGAAAGCCCTGCGGGCGAGTAAGAATCCTTTTACTCAGGAAGTGTTGAATAAATTGCGGACTAGGGAGTCAAAGTTCACCGTTAGGAAATACTTTTCTCCATTCTGAGGACTTACGCACACAAAGATTAAATCTACATAACCGAGTCAAAAATTTGTTACGTGGTCAAGTTTAACTCCGGGAAAGTAGGCGATACGATGAGGTCAGTTCCTCTAATTGATAGGTTTGCCTCGCTTGCTTCTTTTATCGCTGTAATCCGTCTTTTTTCCGATTTGGCAAGCACATTCCAACTTTTCTTTCGAGTTGCTTCGTCTATCTGGGACGTGATTGCAACGATTTCACTCCATGTTGTGCATTGAACTACCAACGCAGCAATCTTCTCGAACGACATCGTTAGAATTGAATCGTTCAATGGTAAATCTTCATTTCCCTCGATACGAGTATCGATATCTTGTGGTATCGCTAATTGATTTTGTGATCCTTCCAGCGCAACTACTTCTACCAGTTCGACTGCTATTTCCACAGCTTCCACTGTTGTTTCTTCAGTTTCGCTTTGCTTTGGATGCGTTTGAACTTCCATATCATCGACTGGTGTTGGTGCGCTATATTCTAACTTTTCACCCAATATTGTTTGCAAATGTGGTGGCAATTCTCCCACTAATAAGAACGCGCCACACGACCAGGCTTCTCGAAACGCAGCTGCTTCTCTGACAAATGATTGTGCGCTTATCCCTTCGCTATCCATTGCGTGTTGGATTGCGATTCCCGTATATTGGTCATCTTCCTTGATTGGGGGTAATACGCAACTTCTCGACCCATCTTTCTCAGATCGCCATATACTGGGTTTATCGGGTAATGAAGCCCGTGGGGTTTTGCAAGCTTCAATTAAATTTTCTACCAGTTGCTGCGTTACATGTCCCACGCTATTCCTGATACCTTCCACCACAGAAGCAAACTTTTTGGTCGATGTAATCTTAAATAGCGTGCGTGGTTCGATTCGCGCCAATTTGTTTATTTCCACATCTGCAAAGGCTGTAGCTATCTTTATATAACTTCGCACTAATCCCCTTCCCCACCCAAAAGACTGCACCGTCTTGTTAAATTCAGCCTTGGGTAAATATTGCTTGTCCGTCAATAATGCTTTCGCTAACTCAATTATTCCGAGTGTTGATGAATCGAGTGTATCAATTTTATCGATTGATACTGGTGTATAGGTTGTGGTAGTCATGGTAGAATGGCAGCTCAAAAACTTTATTTTGTTTTGTAGTTGGTTACATGTGTGTAGCCGACTACATTTTATTAATTAAACAATAGGTGTACTTTTTGGTTGTTTTTTTGTTATATAACTTAATTTTTTGAAAATTTGGGCGTTGGTTGTGTAATTTTAGAATAGAAGAATATATATCGTTGGTGCTTGTGCATGGAGATGAAGGGAGCGGTACGCTGGAATCTAAAAGCGATAATGGATAGATGTAGAATCGGGACAGTGCAGCTATCTACTTTTATGAAAGTAGCTCCCCGTACTGTTACCAAGTGGCGACAAGCTGAGTTTTTGCCCGAAATCAATGAAAAACGCTACATCCAGATATATAGTGCGATCAACCAATTGTGTGACATTAATGGCACTCCTCATCGGAAAATAAGGCTACCGGATTTAGTTGAATTTTGTGCGGACGAAGTCCGAGACTTTGATGTAGTTGATTACCAGTATCCTTCAGGTGATGCGCGTAAGAAGCCTAGTTCAACTGAAGAAAATAAAAACGATGGTGATAAAAAGGCGATCGCAGCGTAATCGTGGTTAAATAAGTTGCGTTTGTATATTATTTACTGTAATAAGGGATTAAATTTTACCTAATACAGCAAGAAGCCTCCCACATAGTGGTAATCGGGGTCATCGCACCAAAAAAGGTTTTTTGTAACGTCCCGCCAACAACGCCCATATTTTGCGTTTTAGGTCAAGCACTTCTAAAATTGGAAGCCGTATATGTAGTTAAAATGAAGGACAGATTGTGATATTTAGTTAATCTTCATCTGGTGTTTCTACTGATTTGACGGAATCACCAGACTTATCAGTGTCTTTTTTAGCCTCCTTCGGATTATTCTTGTTAGATGGATTTTCCTGGCTAATCAAGCCCCTATCTGTGACTCCAGGAGAACGAGAGGACTCATTCGATTCTTGTTCTTCTGTGTTAGGTTTATTTGGTTCTCGAACTGCTTCATTCATGATAAAAGTAAAATATTACATCTATTTCTAAGTAATACAACCTGAATGATACATGATTGGTGATAATTTTCACATCCTCCTTTCTTTGTACTTTTCTTCTGTAAAGGATTATCTCCCCTATTCTCCTACTGCACCAAGGGATTTTAAGATTGTTTTCTGAGCGCTTGTTAAACCAGTGGTATTGCGAATATTCATCCCTTCATATGGTCTACTGCATCTTAAGGTTTTAATGCATTCACCTGTTTGCATATTCCAGAGTTTAATGGTTTGGTCTTCGCTGCCGCTAGCTAATGTACAATTATTGGGGCTAATTGCAACCGTCCATACAGCCTTATGATGTCCTGACAATGTTCTCAGATGTTTACCTGTATTGGTATCCCACAGTTTTACGGTTTGGTCGTCGCTACAACTAGCTAAAATTTGACCATCTGCACTAAATGCGATCGCCCGAATTCTGTGGGTATGTGCTTGTAATGTATCTATACATTCTCCTGTGTTCGCATCCCAGAATTTAATGGTTTTGTCGCAACTCGCACTAGCTACATTTCCATCAGGGCTGAAAACTACGCAATCTACTTTATCTTCATGTCCTGTAAGTGTCTGCAAGCAGGTTTGATTATTTACATCCCATATTTTGATGGTTTTGTCATCGCTGGCGCTGGCGAGTCTGGTACTGTCAGGATTAAAGCTGACAAATTTGACTCGATTTTGATGTCCGACTAAAGTATGTAAACATTCACCAGTTCGCCAATCCCAAAGTTTTACCGTGCGATCGCGACTACCACTGGCTAAAATATCGACCTTGGAGCTAAAAGCAACAGAATATACCCAAGATTCGTGTCCCTGTAGTGTTTGGAACTCACCTTGATGATTCCACACTTTGATGGTGTTGTCGTCGCTACCGCTAGCTAGCAGACAATCGTGAATACGTTGAGGAGCAAAGGCAACTGAAGATACTATGTTATCATGTCCTTCTAATATTAAGCTGCATTTTCCCGTCATATCCCATAATCTGACTTTCTGGTCTTGAGAGCTACTGGCTAATGTTTGACCATCTGGACTGAAGCTAAGAGATAATATCCAATTACTGTATCCTTTTAATGTTTTTATGCAGCGTCGAGAGGAAATATCCCATAATTTGATTGTTTGGTCTTCGCTGATACTCATTAAGGTTTGATTATTGGGATGCAAATCAACTAACCAAACACGCTGCTGATGTTCATGTAAGGTTTGCAAGCATTCTCCTGTCCCAATATCCCAGATTTTAACTGTGTTATCTTCGCTGCCAGTAACTATGATTTTATCATCGGTACTAAAAGCTATCGACCAGACAAAGCTGTTGTAATCTGGTAAGATTTTAATACATTCGCCTGTGGATATATCCCAGAATTTTACTGCATTCCCATCGCTGCCAGTAACTAAAGTTTGTCCGTCGTGACTTAACGCGATCGCTAGTTCCCAATTAATCTGAATATTTAATATTTCTAAACATTTGCCAGTTTGAATATTCCACAATCTCACGGTATTATCGGTGCTTGCCGTAACTAATTGCCCGTTGGGATGGAAGGTGACAAAGGTGACATTATTGGTATGTCCTGGCAAAACTAGGTATAATTGCCCAGTTGAGATATTCCATAATCTGATAGTTTTATCGTTGCTACCACTGGCTAAAGTTTTACCGTCGGGGCTAAAACAAACGGATTGCACTCCTGATGTATGACCTGTGAGTATTGAAGAGCATGTTCCGTCTACATTCCATAACCGAATACTGTGGTCGTGACTACCGCTAGCGAGGATTTTACCATCATGGCTAAATGCTAGCGATCGCACCCAAGCTGTATGACCGTCAAGTTGAAGTAATTGTCTCCCATCAACTGACCATAGATATATTTGATTATCAATCGCTGTTGCGAATAACTTACCTGTGGGGCTAAATTTGGCTGCTAAAATACTACCTAAAGTTTGGGTAAATACTGATTTACTTAAATCGGAATTAGCAAAATTTGTTTGCTGTAAGTTGATTCCTTGGAGATTAGCTTGCCAAATATTTAGGTGAGAAAAGTCATAGTTATTTAATTCTATATCGAGTTGTTGCAGAAGATTAATTATATTACCCGCAGCATATCCGGGTTTTGAAGGTATTGAGGATTTAAGTTGCGATAGAAGCTGATTTAAATGATTTTGAATAGTTGGCTTTGTCACCCAAGTTAATAATTTAGCGATAATGGGTTTGAGAATAAATTGGATTTGAGCATTAATAAGGTAATCTTGACTTTGAGCTTTAATTAAAGCATATTTATCAAATAAATTAATTTCTCCTCCAGATATTTCTTGAGCTACTTGTTCGATTATTTCTTCAGTTACATACTCCATCAACACTGATTGTTGAGTAAATTTGCCAGCTTGATTTTCAATTAAGCTACGTGATTGCAAAGACTCTAAAGCTGTCAATAAATCTCGCGTGACAACATCAATAATATCGCTTTGTAATTCTTTTAAAGATATCCATTCCCGATTAATTGCCAACCAATACATTACTTGCTTCTCTAAAATGGAGAGACGTTCAAACTGCTGGGTAATTAAATCGAAAATATCGCTGCATATAATTGAACCTGCTTGTAAGAAATCAGTGACATTACCAGCAAATAATTCCTCAATTGTTGTAGCGACAATTTTTAGCGCTAGAGGATTACCTGCATAAGCTTCTACCAAGCTACTTATTTCCGTCGCTGGTGGCAATAACCCTTTTTGTGCTATAATCAGCCCGCCGTCTCGATAATTTAAGCCTTTTAAAGTCAGCGATCGCACTGGTAAATTATCCCCTTCCCTCGTGCTGAATCCTTTAGGTCTTTCTCTACTAGTTACTAAAACACAACTTTGGTGATGAGTATCTCCTACAGATCGAAAAAGCTGCCCGTATCTTTGATATCCTTCAGTGTAATTTCCCACTTGCTTGTTACTGTCTAAAATCGATTCCAAATTATCTAGGACTACTAAACAGCGACTCGCACGCAGACATTCAATTAATTGAGATATTTTTTTATCTAATGAATCTTCTAAAATTATTTGATTTTCTTCAGATAAGAAACCAATTAAATCGCTCAATAATTCTTCTAAAGGTGGTGCATTTCGCAAACTTCGCCAAATTAAAAAATCGAATTCATTTTCAACAAGTTCTGCTAACTTTACAGATAAAGCTGTTTTACCAATTCCCCCCATTCCTACTACACTAATTAATCGGCAATTATCTATAACAGTCCATTTTTTTAATGTGTTAATTTCTTCGCTGCGTCCGTAAAATATCGAAACATCAATTGCTTCTCCCCAATCCTGACGCTTTTTTTTAGTTTTTAGTTGAGTATTATTACTAGTTTGCTCATCAAAATTTTTCTTTAGTTCCACCCAACTTGGTGGTTCTTCAGCGGGATTAATAAAAATTGCAGGTAACCAACTCGCACCAGGGAAATCATCTTCTAAACCTTGTAATCTGCGTCGTGCTTGCTGTACTGAAGTATATAAAGTTTTTTGTTCAAATGCAAACCCTTGTAAAAAATAATTAAAAAATTCTTCCGCAACCCGATTTGCTACAGGTTCGCGCATCACAATTGTCGTCGGTAGATTTAATTTTTCCAAACCATGAGCCAAACCCAAACCATCGCAAGAATTAAAAATCGCTAGTTTCAAACCCTTCTCAATCGCCGCTTTTAATGCTTCTTCTAATTGTGCAATTGTTAAACTATTATTGATAGGATTATCATTAATATAAATTATCCCCCTAGACTGCTCAGTTTGACTATGCCCAGCAAAAAAGAGTATATCCCAACCTTGAGCATCCCAAAGTTTATCATTAAATTCTTGTCGCGATGGCTTGACAACTAACTCTACTTCTGCATCTGGCAAACTTTGCAAAAACCTCTTTTCTTGTTCTAAATCAATACCTTGAGAATTGCCTAAAATTGCCAAAATTCTCACTTGAGTTCTAGTAATTTGCGGCAATTGTAAACGGGACTGTTGATATTCAGTTGAAGAAAAAGATATTTCTGAACGCTGATAATCTTGAAAAAAGCTGCAACAATGCCAAGGTAATTTTTGGACAATAATATCTTGAGTCTCAATAATTACCCGGATTTCATCGGTAGGGTTAAGTGCAGCGCGTAGCTGTCGGCTAATACTCACAACTCCTGGTGATTCTAGCCAAGTATTAATACCTTGCTGTAAGTGTTGAGATAACTCATTAAAGTCTACCACAGAGACATTCGTGATTTGATTGTCATCAATTTCTATTTTACTATCATCTTCTGGTAATAGTTGCCCAGAACGAGCATTTTCAGCTAAATTTCTCATTGATATAAATGCTTGGCGATGGCACAAATTTTGATAAATCAATCGCCAATTTCGATACAAATCGACTAAATACGGTGCTGGCGGTAAGCTACCGACCATCTTCTGCGGACGAGGATTATTTAGCGCCCATAACCCAACAGTCACGACAGGAAATCCCTCGTGTAAGTTACCATATCCTGGATTGATAACAACAGAATAAATCATCAATCTTCCTTAATTTTTGGTTTTCTGGAATTTTTGCCTGGTGTCGGAAAGTCTGGATGTAGTGTCAGTAAAATGCTTTATACATCGAGCAACTGTAGTATTCCCAATACGGTTCGGTTAACAATCTTCGACGTTTACATGCAACGTGGGGGCGCAAGCATTGCGCCCCTACAAACCTGATACTCTTCGCAGCTAACCGAAACCGTGTTGATCCTAATTCTAATACGTTTCGGTTAATCATCTTGTAGGGGCGCAATGCTTGCGCCCTTGTCCCGTTGATAAGCGTATCCGATTGTTAACTGAACCGTATTGATAGTATTCCCTAATCTAAGCTACAAGAGAAGTCTGTTTCAATTTTTGAATACAATCCTTATACTTATTTGTACTGAAATACTGCTGAGAGTGCGTATGTTGAATTTACCTACAACTATATATTAACGTGACATATTGATTCAGTACAACTCAGGGATAATCTACAAGTGGGGACGGGATGATTAAAGAAGACCGTAGTGCCGAAGTTGGAGGAAATGCTGATAGTAGTGCAATTATAACTGGCGATTACCGTGAAAATACAAAACTAGTGCGCTCGAAGAATTATCAGGTATTTGCGGCTCTTGACGGAGCAGATTGCGTGTAAGCGTTCTATGATAGCGGAGGGGAAAGAATGCTGCTAAAACTAAAGTAGAATTTAATCCAAAACAGTTTTTCCGTTTCTGTGATAGCTATTTTTTTATGCGAATCGCCCAATGCAGCCTACTCAACAGCAAGTTATTGAAGCACTCCAGACCCTCTCTTCTACCGATCTGGTTGAGGTTTTGGACTTTGTAGAGTATCTCAAAATCAAGCGTCAGAAACTATCATCTGCAAATGTGGAGATGACCACCTCTTTTCTGGAGACGGCGAGCGCCTATATTGGGAAAGGAGAGGGACCCGGAGATCTTTCCACCAATTCTGAGTATATGGAAGGCTATGGCAGCTGATGCGTTACTCAGTCATTGTCGATACTGGTCCTCTTGTCTCACTCATTAATCGTCGCGATCGCTATCACGAGTGGGTAAGGACAGAACTTGCCACAATCCAACCGCCACTACTCTCGTGTGAAGCAGTTCTCTCAGAAGCATGGTTCTTACTACAGCGCGTGAGTAATGGGCGAGAAACTTTAGTTGGATTACTCAATAGTCAGCAAATTTTAGTTCCTTTTCAATTTAATCAGGAAGTTGAGTCAATTACTGAGCTACTAACAAAATATACTTCCGTTCCCGTATCGTTGGCTGATGCTTGTCTAGTAAGAATGGCAGAGCAACATCCTCAAAGCCATATTTTAACCTTAGACAGTGACTTCCAAATTTATCGGAAGTTTAAAAATCAACCTATTCCAGTTATTATGCCGAATATTTGAATAATCATTGCATAGCAACGCGCCAATGCATTTAGATGAAAAAAGGGATTGCAAGTCAAACCCAGCCAACTGGAAGACTATCACAATTAATTAGCTCCTCTCAACGTCTGTTTCAATTTTTGAATACAATCCTTATAGTTATTTGTACTGAAATACTGCTGAGAGCGCGTATGTTGAATTTACCTACAACTATATATTAACGTGACGTATTGATTCAGTACAACTCAGGGATAATCTACAAGTGGGGGGCGGGATGATCAAAGAATACCGTAATGCCGAAGTTGGAGGAAATGCTGATAGTAGTGCAATTATAACTGGCGATCGCAATACCGCAACGATTACCATCACCAACTACTATTATCGTGAAAATACAACACTACTACCTGCTAAATCTACGGATGCTACTAACGAAAATCTTCAGTGTCCTTATCGTGGTTTGTTTCACTTTGGTCCCGATGATGCAGAGTTTTTCTTTGGACGCGAGGTATTTGTAGAAGAACTATTTGCGGCAACTCAAATCCGTAATTTTATACCCGTGTTGGGTGCGTCGGGAAGTGGAAAATCTTCGGTAGTATTGGCGGGATTGGTGCCAAAGTTGCAAAAAGAAGGTAATTGGAAGTTCACTCACTTTCGTCCTGGTTCCGACCCGTTCCATGCTCTAGCTTTGGCGTTAGTTCCTCTTTATACTCAAAATTTAAATGCTACTGAACTGATAGCTCAAGCTCGTCAATTAGCAAGTTACTTTCGTGAAGGTACTGTGACTCTGGCTGATGTATTTGCCCAGATTCACAAAAACCACGGCAATCATCGGGTGTTGTTGATTGCAGACCAGTTTGAAGAACTTTATACCTTGTGTGGGGATCAAAATGTTCGCCGTAGTTTCCTCGATACATTATTAGCTTGCTTTCAATCTTCCCCTGGCAATAGTACTGTGCTGGTTGCAACCATGCGGGCAGATTTTTTGGGGAATGTCCTCTCCTATCGTCCACTTGCCGATGTGTTGCAAAATGCTGACATTAAGCTGGGACCGATGAACCATGAAGAACTTTTACAAGTGATTAAAAAGCCTGCTGATAAATTGGGGGTGATATTTGAAGCGGGACTGGTAAAACGCATTTTGGATGAGATAAAGGATGAACCGGGGAATTTACCTCTGCTAGAATTTGCGTTAACCCAATTGTGGAAACGGCGACAGGGTAAACAGTTAACTCATGCAGCTTATGAGGAAATTGGTGAGGTCAAAGGTGCCCTGTCTCGCCATGCTGATGAGAATTATGGTAAGTTGAGTGCGACTGAAAAAAAGCAAGTAAGGCGGATTTTTATCCAATTGGTGCGTCCTGGGGAAGGGACAGAGGATACGCGACGACTAGCAACGAAGGCTGAATTGGGTGAAGCAAGTTGGGGATTGGTAAAGCAGTTGGCAGATGAACGATTAGTAGTCACCAGTCAAAATGCTGCTAACCAAGAAACTGTGGAAGTTGTCCATGAAGCGTTGATCCGTAATTGGGGTGAATTTCGGCAATGGATGAATGCAGACCGTAGGTTTCGGGCTTGGCAGGAGCGATTAAGGGGACAAATGTATCAATGCGAACAAATGCAACGGGATGAAGGGGCATTGTTGCGGGGTGCAGCTTTAGCGCAAGCGGAAGAGAACCTGAAACAACGTCGAGAAGATATCAGCAAAATAGAACAAGAATTTATTCAAGCTAGTGTGGAAGTCCGCGAAAGAGAGAAAAAGCAGGAACAACGCAGAAGACGACTGACGGTTTCCGGCTTGGTTGGTGGTTTGGGAGTAGCTTTGGCTTTGGCTGGACTAGCAGGTATAGGTTGGTGGAGTGCTGAAATTAGTCAAATTAATGCTTTTGCCCAAAGTTCTGATGGTTTTTTGAACTCAGATGGATGGAAAGCAGTCCAATCAAGCGTAAAAGCTGCTGTAAAAATGCAAGGTAATTTCTTGGTAAATGCGGATACCCGGACTCAGGTAGAACTGGCATTATTAAATACAGTTCACAACGTTGCCGCACCCAACACATTGGGGGGACACGCAAAGAAGGTTTTGGGCGTCAGCTTCAGTCCCGATGGCAAGATGCTCGCTTCGGCAAGTGATGACAATACGGTGAAACTGTGGGATCCCAGCACTGGTAAAGAAATCAAAACCCTCTCTGGGCATACAGACTGGGTTA
>Ga0209512_1004887_pt1 | contig 11436 bp, 11 predicted proteins | sample frozenSSSSmetaG_FD_184142 | JGI IMG/M metagenome (GOLD analysis project Ga0209512, IMG submission 184142) | Glacier valley bacterial and archeal communities from Borup Fiord, Nunavut, Canada, to study Microbial Dark Matter (Phase II) -... | ecosystem: Environmental > Aquatic > Freshwater > Ice >... | reverse complement strand
GATGCTGGCGTTGCGCAGCGGCCGGCTCATCGGGCTGGGCGGCGTGCTGCACGACGTCAAACGCGAGTCTTATGGCGAGATCTACCTGGCGCTCGCCATCGCCTTCACCTTCTTCCGCTCAGCCGGCGCACCCGTGCTCTATGTGCTGCCGCTGCTGGTGATCACGCTGTCGGACACCGCATCAGCACTGATCGGCACCAGCTATGGCCGGCGCCGCTTCACCGTCGAGGACGGCTCGAAGAGCCTCGAAGGAGTGGCCACCTTTTTCGTTATCACCTGGCTCATTAGCCTCGTTGCGCTGCTGCTGCTCACCGATGCGGCGCGCGTCAACGTCGTGGTGCTGTCGTTCCTCATCGCCGCTTTCTGCGCATTGGTCGAAGCCGATTCCTGGCGCGGGCTCGACAACCTGTTCGTTCCCATCGGCGCCCATCTGCTGCTGGCGCAGTATCTGGACAGCCCGGCGGGCGAACTGGTGACGGTCGCCATCGCCTTCGTCGTGTTCCTCTTCGCCATGCTGGCGATCGGCGGCCGCCTGCAGCTGCCGGCGCGGGCGGCGCGCGGCTACAACATCCTGCTGTTCCTGATGATTTCGCTGATGGCGCTGCACAATGCGGTGCTGACCGGGCTGGTGATCGCGACGCATCTGTTCGCCCGCAAGCTCAATCCCTGCGACAGCAAGCGCCCGGCTCTCGACCTGCTGGCAGTATCGGCGGTCGTCGCGCTGTTCTGGCTGCTGGCAGGCGAACTCGCCGGCCGCTCGGTGATCGGACTGTTCAACCTCACCTCGGCGGCCGCTGCGGTGGGTTTTGCTGCAATTGCCCTGCGCGGCGGTTTGTGGCGCCTGCTGCTGGTGCCGTTCGGTGCCGTCGTCGGCTGGCTGTTCGTCTGGATCGCGGCGCTCAATACCCCCTTTCATCTGCCGTGGTTCGCCTCGGACTGGCCCTGGCTCATCGCGGCCCTGCTAGTCCCCGCCGCGATCGGGTCATGGCGACCGCAATGGTTCTTCGAGCATCGCTCGATCAAGCTCTTCGCTGTCTGTCTCGTCGTGCCGCTCGCCTTCTACGTCCATGGAGTCCTCTGATGACCGAGCCCCAGCGCCTCAGCACTGCTGGCGCCAGTGCGGTGATCCACCGCGACGCGCCGCCCCTGGATAGCCGGCGCACCGCGGCGATCGGCGAGATCGCCTTCGACGATACGCAGTCCGGCGCGCGACTTCTTGCCGACATCTGCGCGACATTGAGCGCCGAAGGCTTCGGCGCGCTGATCGGCCCGATGGATGGCGACACCTGGCACAAATACCGGCTGGTCAGCGAGAGCGACGGCTCGCGCCCTTTCCTGCTCGAACCGCAGAGCGGACCTCACGATTTCGCGGCTTTCACGACCGCTGGCTTCGCGCCGATCTCGACCTACGTCTCCTCCCGGGCCCAGCTGGCCGATACTATCGACGCCGAGCCCTTCAGCCTGCCCGGCGTCACCATCACGGCGTGGGACGGCGAGGACGCCGAGCGCCTGATCGGCCAGCTGTTCAGGATGTCGGGCTCGGCCTTTGCCGGCAATCGCTTCTTCAAGCCGATCACGCTCGAGGCCTTCCTCGATCTCTACCGGCCGGTGCTGCCGCTGCTTGATCCGCGCCACATCCTGTTTGCTCACGGGCCGGAGCGGCAACTGGTCGGCTTTCTCTTCGGCATGCCCGACCACCTGGCGGCGGGAGGCAAGCCCGCCGCCATCCTCAAGACCTATGCCAGCGGCCTCCGCGGCGTCGGGCGCCTGCTCGCCGACAGCTACCATCGGCGCGCCATCGAGCTCGGCTTCACCGAGGTCGTCCACGCCCTCATGCACGTCGATAATGTCTCGCGCGAACGCAGCGCGCTGCACCAGGCGCAGGTCTTCCGGCGTTACGCGCTGATGGGGCGCCGGCTCGACCGATGAACCTCATCGCTTCCTTTCTGGAGACGGCGGCTCGGCTCGGCCGGCGCTCTGCCATCGTCTCGGGCCGCGGCGAGACGATCAGTTTCGACGCGTTGGCGGAACGCTCGGGCCGCCTCGCCGCCGGCTGGCAGCACGCCGGGATCAAACCGGGCGATCGCGTGCTGCTGGCGATGCCGGTGGGCATTGAGCTCTACGCCGCGATCGCTGCGCTGTGGCGGCTCGGCGCCGTCATCGTCTTCCCCGAACCGGCCCTCGGCCTCGCCGGAATTCGTCGGGCCGCGGAGATTGCTACCCCCGATGCGCTGCTCGTCACCGGCATCTATCGCGTTCTGCCGCTGCTCGTGCCGCGGTTGTTCGGGCTGCGCCAGCTATCGCTGGACGAGAGCCTGGCCGGCGACACGGTGGAGGAGTTGGCTGAGGACCACCCGGCGCTTCTGTCCTTCACCTCGGGCTCGACCGGTCGACCCAAGGCCATCGTCCGCAGCCACGGCTTCCTTGCCGCCCAGAACGCGGCCCTGCGCGACCTCATGGCCCCACGGCGCGATGACGAAACCGATCTCGTCGCCTTCCCGGTCTTCGTCATCGCGAACCTGTCACTGGGCACGACATCGGTGCTGCCGAACTGGCGGCTCGGCCGGCCGGATCGGGCCGTCGCCTCGGACATCACGCGCCATCTCGCGACCCAGCGCGTCACCCGGTTGCTGGTGCCGCCGTCGATCTGCGAGGTGCTGGTCGATGGACCTGCGCTGCCGCCGCTGGACACCATCTTCACCGGTGGCGGCCCGGTGTTCCCCGACCTGCTCGAACGCCTTGCCGGAAAGGCGCCATCCAGCGCCATCGTTGCGGTCTATGGGTCGACCGAAGCCGAGCCGATCGCCCACCAGACGATGGCCGGGATCAGTGCCGTCCAATGGGCGCGAATGCGGGCCGGCGGTGGCATGCTGGCCGGTCGCCCGATCGACGGCCTCCGCCTGCGGATCATCGGGGACGAGATCGTCGTCACCGGCGCCCACGTCAACAAGAGCTATCTCGGCGGTTTCGGCGATGCCGAGAACAAGGCTCTTCTCGATGGCGAAATCTGGCACCGCACCGGCGATGCCGGCACCCTGGACGACGCCGGGAACCTCTGGCTGCGCGGCCGCCTCTCGGCCCGGGCTGGCGACCTATTCCCCTTTGATGTCGAGGTGGCGGCCCGCACCTGGCCCGGCGTCCGCCGCGCCGCAATGCTTCCCGGCAGGACGCCGGCTTGCGTCATCCTCGAAGGCATAGAGCCGTCGCCCGGCGCGTGGCAGTTGAAAGCGAATGTTCTGGGCAACATCAAGGTCTTGCAGGGGAAGGTGCCGCTGGATCGCCGTCATCGCTCAAAGATCGACTATATCGGGTTGCAGCGCGCGTTCGGCTCTGCTCGAGACTGAGCAGAAAGGTTCGGACCCTCGAAGTCTTCGAGTCCGACCACGAACCTGACGGAGGCTGGATGCCTTCCAAGACGACACCATGAACTCCAAGTTGGAGTGGTTTGTGGACAGGACGGATGAGGTAGACAACGACAGCTTGGACGCCGGATCTCCGGACGTTCCAGGGTGCAGCGCCTTCATTCCTTGGGTTTGCGCTTCGGGGCGGCCCTAACCTCATTGAGAGGTGTAGTTTCAGCGTTTCCCAGCAGCGAAATGAACTCCTTCAGCACGCTCTGCACGGTGTTCTCTGCGGCCTGGCCGTCCACGGCCCACTGCGCGAAGTGCCCGTCGATATACATGCGGGCCAACCCGTAGACGATCGCCCTGCCGGCGATGTGGATTTGCGCGATGTTCGACGAACGCAACTTCCCCTGTTCCATGGCGTCCGCGATCGCCTGCTCCATCAGCATGCGCACGACCTTGTTGTCTTCGCGCAGTGACTGTGAGCTGCCCCAATCGATGAGGCTACGGGTCGAGATGATCTGGAAGTGGGTAGGGTTGTGGATCGCCCAATGCAGGTAAGCAGAGCCAACGGCCGCAAATCGCCCGATCGGATCGTTTGCGGGGACGGCCTCGACCGCGTTCACGACTGCGGCTCGAAACAGGCCCATTGCCTGCTCGGCAACAGCCGTCATCAAAGCCGTCTTGTTTTCAAAGTGACGGAACGGCGCGCCGGGAGATACGCCAGCCCGCTTGGCAGCCTCGCGCACGCTGACGTTTTCCGGCCCAACCTCCTCCACTAGCTGAATAGCTGCCTCGATCAGCGCCTCGCGCAGGTTTCCGTGGCGGTAGCTGGTGCGCGTGGGCGCCTTGGCTTTTGGCATGGACTCTTCTCTCCTCGCAGAACGCTACGACGCGCTCGAGACGGGTAAAACACGATTCGTATGTAATCGCCGTTTACAAACAGTTCAAGAATATGTAATCAGCGATTACAGGATCGGAATGGGCAAGCGAGGTCGCCGCCCCCGGATCCCAGATGAAGGATGAAGATCATGACCGCCAATCTCGCCGACGCCCGCCGCATGCACCACTCGTTTGAACCCCTGCGGGGTAAGGAAACACAACACACACAGACGCTGCCTGCCGCGAAATTGGGCAAGGCCGTGTCAGATGGCACGCTCTACAAGCTCGCCTCTATCGCCGGCATGGGTAGCGCATTCATTCTCCTCATCAATGCTGCCAAGCGCGCTTCGCTCATTCCCGCCACTGATCTGACGCAACTGCTGGCGCCGTTCGCCGAAGTGCTGGCGCTGGGTCTTGTCATCGGTTTGTTCATGGCCGTCGGACGTCGCGCCGGTCTGTTCGGCGCGGTCGCGTTCGTCATGAATTTTGTCGCCCTGGCCAGCCTCGAGGGCGTTGAGGTTGTGATCAATCTAGTCTTCGCGAAGCTCCCGCTGGAGACGATCATGGAGCTTCGGGCCGGCCCGCTCGGGCTCATGCTGACGGTGACCTCGCTGCTCTTCCTAGTTGGCTCACTCGCCTTCGTGACCTCGATGTTCAATGGCAAGGGCGTGCCGCGCATTCCGCTGGTGCTCTACGCCATCGGTGTCGTGCCGATCGCGCTCCGGGCCTTCGTGCCAGAGCTGGTGCTAGATCTGGGCCTGGTCACGCTCGCCGCCGCAATCGCCTGGCTGTCGGCCTGGCTGTGGCGTGCGCGGGGCCTCAGCGAGGTCAAGGTTGCGAGCATGATCCCGGCAACCCTTCGGTGACCCTCGGTCTTCAGGCCGCCGCGGAAAGCCGTGGCGGCCCAACTCGCAGGAGATGCGCATGATAGCACTTCCCGCCCACCATCCCGATGCCTTTGGGTTGCGCAGTGCGAGGTGGACTATTCCGGTGCTTCTGAAGCTCGGTAGTGGAGTGATGCGATACGGCGTCCTGCGTCAGCACCTGGGAAGCATCTCCAACAAGTCGCTTAGCGCCGCACTTCGCCAACTGGAACGAGATGGCCTGGTGGACCGCAAAGTCTTCGCTCAGATCCCTCCGCGCGTCGACTACTGGCTCACGCCGCTGGGCGATGACTTTGTGCGGGTCGTTGCTCCATTCGTGAGCTTCTTGGAGCAACAGCGCCCCGCAATTTCCAGCGCTCGGCTCGAGTATGATGCGCGCCGGCCATGCTGGGGGCCAACCTCCAAGGACAGGAAGAGGGACGTAGCCACGCGGCCTTCGCCTTGATGGGGCCAGAAGTATCGGCCCTCGGCCGCAAAACAACTAAGCCGCGGGGCACCGCAAGCGTCCCTCGGAGGTCTGGCCGCGTGGTCGTTTGGACTGCAGGCCCAGTCACGCGATCAGCGTAGCCTGGGACAGAAGCGCTTGCCAGTTGCCGTCGATGTGCTCGTAAACATCGGTGTGCCAGCAGCGCATCAAAGGCAAGCGACGGCCCTCGGCCTCCAGAGCTATGGTGGAACGGTAGCGTAGGGCGCCCGCGACGCCTAGAACGTGTCCGGTGATGGCCTCAGGAGTCCATGCCATGTAGCGAATGGCGCCAGTCTCCAGTTCCGACAGATATTCGTCGCGCGACCGCGTAATACCTCGCGGTGTGATCAATTGAAACTCGACGTGGTGCATCAAGCGAGCGCGATTCAGGTCGCGCCCAACCAGTGCGGCAAGGCGTTCCCGCTCAAAGTCGATGAGGCCGACGAGGGATGTCATCGACGCAGGATGCGCCTGGAGGACGCATTCGGCAAGCAGCGATGCCCCACTGAGGCTAGTCTTCCACGAACACCTTTTCGGTGAAATGGACCTTGACGTCGGCGCTTTCGGTCACCTTGATGACCTTCTCAATCATTTCCTCAAAGTGAGGCAAAGTGTGATGAAAGCGATGTGCTGCGTCGTTGACGAAGACGTAACGCACGTATCGACACCGCATCACGCTCGCCCGTTCTTCTGGCGCCGGTAGTCAACCCTGTCGGTGTGAAAAACCCCGACCTCGCGAGAGGCCGGGGTTGAATGGTCGGAGTAGAGTGATTCGAACACTCGACCCCCTGCTCCCGAAGCAGGTGCGCTACCAGGCTGCGCTATACTCCGCCAGGTGCCATGATGCCCGCTCAAGCGCCGGAAATTCGGGATTGTTTCCGGCAGCGCCCATCAGGTTGGCGGCGTTATAGCGGGGAGCCCCGGGCAGTTCAAGCGCCGATATGCGGCCCTGTCGCCTTGGTTGCCTCGCGTGGTGAACCGTTGTAACAACCGCCCCGTTGGGGCGTCGCCAAGTGGTAAGGCAGCGGTTTTTGGTACCGCCATTCCTAGGTTCGAATCCTAGCGCCCCAGCCAACATCTCGTAAGCTCTTGAGAGCATGAGGGTTCTCAAATCGAACTCTGTTCGACTTCTGCTTTGCGGCCGGAAGCGGTCAATGCGAGGCTCTCCTGCGCGAGGACGCGACTGGTTTCCTTGCTTTGACTATTTCCATTGTTGAAGAAGCCGTGCCGCCCAGGTTGGGTCGCGCACCAGCCGGAATCCGAGGTTATCGGGCGGGGTTCCGGTAGAGCAACCACCGGCAACCGCATCTCGCACAAACTCGCTCAGGAGGGTCCGGTGCCTGCCTTCGAGGTAGCGAGTTCCGCAGCTGTCAATATGGCTGAGAGCATTGCCTGCGGCATCGAGGGTCGTCCTGCTGCCACAACTCGCGGTCCATTCCCAGATTACAGCCGATAGATCGGCCACGCCGAACTCGTTCACTCCGAAGGTCCCGAGTGGCGCCGGCGTCGCCAGCGCTGTGGCGCCGAGCGCGGCCTCGCGCTCGTAAAGCAACAGCCAGCGCTGCGCCGGATCGGTCGCGTCTGTTTCGATGCCCAAGGCAGGGTCAGCGGCTTTTCCTCCGGCGGCGAAGGTCCATTCCTCGACCGTCGGCAGTCGCCAGTGCGCGCCAGTGCGATGGCTTAGCCAGGCAGCGTAGTCCGTCGCGTCCGTAAAGCTGACGCCGGTGACGGGGACATCCCCCACGCCGCGACGCCTCGGCTCGGCCTTCGAGCACGCGCCATCGGCCACGCATTCGGCGTAGTCGGCGGCGCTCACTTGATGCGTCATGATCTCGATCGACACTGGGGCCTCGACCTGGACCATCGGCCCGTCGATGCTGGCACTGTCGCGGAGGAATTCGCCGGTCGCACGGTATGCGAACGGCCGCGAGGCGATCACGACCGTCTCTGGCGCGCTGATCGGCGCAAGGGTGGGAACGGCGAGAATGCCGGTCTGCAGGCCGACGATGCCCAGCAACGCCAGGAGCAGCACAGCGGGCACCGCGAGGCTGATCGCCGGATGAGCCCTGAGCGTCAAGCTGGTCACACGAACCTCCTTTTTGTGAGTGCGGTGGCACGTTGCATGTCACGTTGCACGATGCATGCCCCGGGCCACCGCAGTCAGATGCCCTAGATGATCGGGGTCGGAGCCTGCACCTGCGTCATCAGGTCGTCGTCCCACTCGCCTTCGACCAGGAAGTGGGCGGTGGCGCCCAGTTCCACGGCTTCGATGAGGTTGTGATTGACATAGGCGTACACGCCCGGCTGCAGGAAGGTGTAGAGGGCCGCGCCGCCCGAGCCGCCGGCAACGAACCAGGTTTCGAGATCGAGGTCCGGCGCGTTGGCGAACTTGCCACCCGGCCAGACATAGTCGCCATGGCCGCCGATCAGGTGCGGGCGGGTGTCGCGGTTGGCCTGCGAATGGATGATCAGCACGGTTTCGCCGACCTTGGCGGTCATGGCGTTCTCACCGGTGAGCGCCCCGGCCGCGCCGTTGAACACCTCATGCGTCGGGGTCAGCGTCTTCATTACCTGCAACATGTCGTCATAGCCGTCGCCGGCCGACTCGTAGGTCTTGAACTCGCCGTTCTCGTCGCGCGGGATGTAGAAATCCTGTTCGCCGACATAGTAGATGCGGTCATAGGTCAGCGCCTTGCCCTGGCCATCCTTGAGACCGTCGCGCGGCAGCACCATGATGGCGCCGTTCATGCCCGACACGACATGCCAGGGGATCATCGGGCCGCCCGGGGCGCAATGGTACACAAAGACTCCTGTGCGGGTGGCCTTGAAGCGCAGCTTCACCTGCTCGCCGGGATTGACCAAAGTCAGCGCCCCGCCGCCCAGGGCCCCGGTCGACGCATGGAAATCGATATTGTGCTGCAACATGTTGGTGTCGGGGTTGATCAGCGTCAGCTCGACATAGTCGTTCTGGTGCACCACCATCAGCGGGCCGGGCACGGTACCATTGAACGTCATGGCGTTGACGGTGGTGCCGTAGTCGTCGATGACCAGCTGTTTTTCCTCGATCGTCAGGGTGAATTCGATGACAGCCGGGCCGCTGGTCGCGACCTGCTCATGGGCATGGACGAAAGGTGGATCGACCAATTCGACCTTGCGGCGCGGCAGATCGGCGAGGGCGGGAGCGGGTCCGGTGGTGACGCCTGCTTCCTCAGCCGCGGTTGGTGCCGACGCCAGTACCGTTCCCAGCACACCTGCGAATGCGGCGCCGGCGAGCAGCGTCCTGCGCGATACGTTGAAATCGTCCATTTACGTCTCCTGAAATCCCGCTCCGGTGCAGATTGCCCGGGCGGCTCCTGTCTAGGATGCGCTCCGCGTCTGCTCTTTGATCCAGCACAAGCAGATCTCGACATTCCGTCACGGCGAATGGATTTTAGCGAAGACAAACTTGATCCAGCACAAAGAGCAGCCGATTGCCGGGACGCTATAGTTCGCTAGAACAGAGAGCCTCTAGCAGGCAAAAATGGAGACTGTAATTGAGCCCCGTACGGATTATTGTCGCAGCAGCGCTGCTTTTTCTTGCCGTTTCCCCCGCTCTGGCGGCCAACTTCGAGGTAAAGATGCTCAACAAGGGCACCGACGGCACGGCGATGGTGTTCGAGCCCGCCCTGGTGCAGGTTGCCGCTGGCGACACGGTCACCTTCGTTCCCACCGACAAAGGGCACAATGCCGAGTCCATCGAGGGCATGGCGCCTGACGGCAGCGAGCCGTTCAAGGGCAGCATGGGCAAGGAGATCGTCGTGACCTTCACCGTGCCGGGCGCATATGGCGTCAAGTGCGCACCGCACCTGGGCATGGGCATGGTCGCCCTGGTGGTGGTCGGCGACGCGCCGGCCAATCTCGAGGCGGCCAAGACGGTCAAGCTGCCGAAGAAGGCGCAGGAGCGGCTGGAAGTCGTTTATACCGCGCTGGCCGCGCAGTAACGCGTCCGGCTCGCCGGGCCAGATGGTCCGGCGGCCCGGTGTTCAATGCCATCATCGGCGGCTCCTGGTCGTCGATGCTGGTCGTCCGATGCCCCAGCATGTCGGCATTCCCGGGCTCGAGGACCATCACTTCGCCCGCTGGCTGCCATTTCCGCGAAACGGTCGAGGACCTTTGCAGCCTGGAGGTGGCGACCCTGTTCGTGGATCGCGCCGAACGCGCCGGCCACAGTTCCGCATCGGCCACAAGTTCCGCATCGGCATTGCCATGGCACCGGGGCGGCGACGGCGTCGAGTTGGCTATCCTGGGCGCGCCCCGGGCGCCGTGCCGGGGCCTGACTGGACCACCGGCCCATTGCTGCGACGCGCTGTCGCCGTTAGGTTGCGCAGCAACCAGGAAACGACCGTGGCCGCCAGCATCGACACCAGCCTCGTCAAGTCGCTCGCCCTGTTCGAAAAGATGTCGGACGCCGAGCTTGCCGATATCCTCAGCACGGCCAGCAGCCGGCGCTATGCCGCCGGTACGGCGGTGTTCGAGCAAGGCCAGGCGGCGGAGCAGTTTTTCGTGCTCCTCCACGGCCGGCTGCGGGTGACGCAGGTGAATGCCGAGGGTCAGCAGACGATCGTGCGGATGGTCAATCCCGGTGATCTGTTCGGCATCGCCAAGGCGCTGCGCCGCCCCGACTATCCGGGCACGGCGAGCGCCGTGATGGAAAGCCTCGCGCTGGCCTGGCCGATGGCCAGTTGGGACGTCATTCTCGAGCGGCATCCGGCCGTCGCCATCAACGCCATGCAGACAATGGGCCAGCGCCTGCAGGAAGCGCATGCCAAGGTGCGCGAACTCTCCACCGAGGAGGTGGAGCGGCGGGTCGCCCATACGGTGCTGCGGCTCGCCAGCCAGTCGGGCAAGAAGGAAGCAGGCGGCATCCGCATCGATTTTCCGGTGACCAAGCAGGATATCGCCGAGATGACCGGCACGACCCTCCACACGGTGTCGCGCATCCTCACCGCCTGGGAGGCGGCGGACCTCGTGCAAGGCGGGCGCCAGAAGCTCCTGGTGAAAGACCCGCACCGGCTGCTGCTGATCGGCGATGGGGCGGTCCCGGGGCTGCTCTAGTGGCGGCTGTCTATGCCGGCGGCAAAAGCGGCAAGGCCGGCATCAGTGCCGACTGAGATCGTCTCCGGACGGAATGGAACCCTGACCGTTCGCGGCCGTTCGCACCATGCCGCGTTGCGCCGCTGCTCTTGCCTGTGCGCTGAGGAGGCGCTCTGTGCTCGCCACCATCAATACCAGTCTGGTCAGGCCATTTGCCCTCTTCGCCCGCATGGTGGACCATGATCTCGCGGATACCCTGCTGACCGCGACGAGCCGGCGCTACTCGAAAGGTACTTCGGTGTTCGAGCAGGGCCAGTTTGCAGATCACTTCTATGTGCTGCTGCATGGTCGATTGCGTTCCAGCCAGACCAGTTCCTCTGGTGAACAGACAATTGTTCGCATGGTCAATCCCGGCGATCTGTTCGGAATCACCAAGGCGCTGCGTCGCACCGACTATCCGGGCACCGCGAGCGCCGTGATGGAGAGCGTCGCCCTCCGCTGGCCGATGGCGAGTTGGGACATGCTCCTGGAGCGCCATCCGATCCTCGCAGTCAACGCCGTCAAGATCATTGGGCAACGCCTGCAAGAGGCGCTGGCCAAGGTGCGCGAACTCTCCACCGAGGCGGTGGAGCGGCGGGTCGCCCATACAGTGCTGCGGCTCGCCAGCCAGTCGGGCAAGAAGGAGGCAGGCGGCATCCGCATCGATTTTCCGGTGACCAAGCAGGATATCGCCGAGATGACCGGCACGACCCTCCACACGGTGTCGCGCATCCTCACCGCCTGGGAG
>Ga0209512_1004883_pt1 | contig 11441 bp, 7 predicted proteins | sample frozenSSSSmetaG_FD_184142 | JGI IMG/M metagenome (GOLD analysis project Ga0209512, IMG submission 184142) | Glacier valley bacterial and archeal communities from Borup Fiord, Nunavut, Canada, to study Microbial Dark Matter (Phase II) -... | ecosystem: Environmental > Aquatic > Freshwater > Ice >... | reverse complement strand
GGTTTATGATACCATTTTGAGTATCCCAGGCATGAATGAAACAGTGAAGATTGATTTAAAGATCTCACGTAAAAACGTATTGCTGCTGAACAGTGTTATTGAGCGGGGGCTGACTGTAAAGGACGAGGATAAATCATCCAACCTGCTCAACAGTGTTCCCGAAGAAAGTTTGAAAGAATTGAGGGCTTTAGCTATTGACTGCTTACAGAAAGCCGGACTCATTGAGTTAAGCGAAAAGCTGAATATGCTGGGCAACGGTAAATAATGAAAAGTATCATACCGTCCTTTTCCAAATTGTATTAGAAAGAGCCCCGCGGGACTCTTTCTAATACATCAATCCTTCATCGGCAAAGGAGAAATAAAACTCTTTTGTAAGTGCGAATGTCATATTTTCCAACCCCTTCGATACGCCTATTGGCTATTCAGTGAGCGGTTGGAAAATTGACCGAGCATGAAATGCGGCGTTAGTGTGGAGTGTGGAGGGAAAAGCAAACTGAGAAAAGCAAAATAAAGATTGTCGGACGAGGCTAAGTATGCCAACAAATAAAAACAAAAGAAACTGAAGTCAAAATGAAATAGAAACAATTATAAGTAATTACTTGTTACATATTCCATGTTGCTATTACGAATTTTTAAATCGATACAACCATTATTTATGACATGAAAATGTTCAATACATGGTTTCTAATAAGTTCATTCTAAAATTTTATTCTATGAGACAAGCAAATTACGAGGATAAGAGTTTAATAATTGACATATTAACCCAATCATTTGAATCCAATCAAAGTGTCAATTATATAGTGCCGCAAGATGAAAATCGAATTAGTAGAATTCGAGCCCTGATGGATTATTCCTTCGAAGTCTGTCGTTTATTTGGTGATGTTTTTATTTCAAAAAACAATAAAGCCTGTGCGCTTATCTTGTACCCTGATAAAAAGAAGACAACATTAAAATCAATGTTATTGGATGTCAAATTAATTATTCAATGTGTTGGCCTTAAAAATATTAAGAAGACAATTGCCAGAGAAGCCCTGATTCAGAAAATACAACCAAAGGAGACAATGACCTATTTGTGGTTCATTGGCGTTAATCTGGAAGAACAAAATAAAGGTATGGGTAGCTTGCTGCTCCAGAAAATTATTCAACAAAGTATTCAAAATAATAGACCCATTTACCTGGAGACTTCAACCATTAAAAATCTTCCGTGGTACACTAAGTTTGGGTTTAAGGTATATTCAGAACAAGACTTGAGTTATCGACTTTACTTTCTAAAACGTGAAATATAAAAATGAAATACAATGCCGATATTTGGAACACAAATGCACATTGTCACTTTTATTTTCGTGTGCATAGAAATAGTCATTTTCTTTTACCTGATAATTTTTAGATTAGCAAGACCCGATGATAAAACAGTATTTTTAAACATTGTCCTCATTTTTTTATTGCTATTATACAATGTTACCGGAGGTCTGCTGCCTGATCCTAAATTACCAGGATCCTTTTTTTTGCAAGAAATTATTGCCTATGCTACAGGTTTTATTGTACCATGTTACTTTCCATATTATGCATATAAAGCCTTTGGTCTACAAAGGCTAAAATTTCATGCTTACAAAGGTGTTTTTCTGTATTTAATTTCTCCCTATCTCCTTTTCGTGATGGTGTTCGCACTGGCTGACAATCTAAAAATCGCACAATACATTCTGATACTTCCAGTTATATATGCCACATGGTTTGTCTTTTTATTATTTAAGGCAATTAGAGATAAGTACAATAACGATTTTAGCAGTGCAGAATCCAAACAAGAATTAATTGTGCTCCTTTTAAGTTTAGCTCCCTGGATAAGCCTACCAATTATTTCATTCTTAAATATTAGTCAGTCCATAGAAGCATCTGTCACAAATATCGGTTTTTTGTTGCTGCTTAGTTTACAGGTTAAACAGAATATCAATCAAATTCGGATTGATCACGAAAAATTGATTGAATCTGAATTAAGATTACGGACGTGGAATACCAATCTGCAAGACGAAGTAAATAAAAGGACAATAGAATTAGAAAAAGCACACCAAATAAGAAGTACAAACTTCATTTACCTTGTGCACGAGACTAAAACACCTCTTACTTTGATTCAAAATTATCTGGAAGAATATATCAATAAGAATGGTTCCGACGAAAACCTTGAAATAGTTAAAGGCGGAGTGGATAAGTTGACTGCGGATATGATTAATTTGTTTGACATAGAAAGGTACTCGAAAGGATTTGATGTATATCGGCATAATAAGATTTCAAATTTTAGTGAGATATTAAAAAGCTGCCTGCCTTTGTTTGAATACTATTGCAATAAACTAAACATAACATTTGATGTCTCATTAGAGAAAAATATTTATATAAAAGCTGATCCAAATGCTATTAATCGCATTACAAACAATATTATAGAAAATGCGATAAAATTTTCAGAAGAAGGCGGAAAAATAAAAATCTTTCTTAGCCAGAAGGATGAGAAAATCATATTTTCTGTTCAGGATGATGGCATTGGAATATCACCATCATTGCAGAAAAAAATATTTGAACCATATTTCCAAATTGGACATAAAAACACTAGTCTTCAAGGCATGGGACTCGGCTTGCCAATTGTGAAAAAAGTTGTCGATAGCTTAGAGGGAGAAATTGCTATTGAAAGTGATCCCAAAAATAGAACTGGAACAAAAGTGATAATTATTCTAACTAAACATGACTTAAAGCCAGAGGATGCTCCTGTTCAAAATTCAAATTCATCAAGCATTTCCAGTTACCAATTTGCTGATTATTCAATAGAAGATAGCATTTATTTACCCGAAAGAAAATCAATTCTGCTCATTGAAGATAATATAGCTATGCTTAACTTTCTTAGCAACAAATTTAGAGTTTCCTACAATGTTTTTTGTGCGCATAATGGCGCCGAAGCTCTAAAAAAGATTAATGAATTGGCTATTATCCCAGATATTATTCTTTCAGATATTATGATGAATAAAATGGATGGATTTTCATTTATTAAAACCATTTCTGAACAACCTAATTACAATCATATTCCAATTATTTTCTTAACCGCAAAATCAACTCCAATTGATCGACTTAAAGGATTAAAGCTTGGGGCAATTGATTTTTTTTCAAAACCCTTTTCATTTGAAGAACTAAATCTAAAAATCGAAACAATCCTATTAAATATTTCGAAACAACAAACTGCAATACTGAATTCCTCAATATTAAACTTAAAGACATTGAAAAATTTAAATAATGAAGGATCAGTACAAACATATAATTCCAAATTCGGCCAAAATATCAGATTACTTAATCTGACTAACCGAGAAATTGAAATTGCAAAATTGATTGTTATTGGAAAAACTTACAAAGAAATTGCAGATGCATTATTTATCTCTGAGAAAACTGTGACCAAACACATTCAGAATATGTTTGAAAAAGCTGATGTTTCAAATAAAGTGAAATTTATCAATAAACTAATACTTTAGCTTTTATGAACTCTTTAAATACTACGTTTTACGTATAAAAGTACTATAAACTGCCTATAGTTTTTCGTTCTATTCAACCCAAAATTTGCACGTGACAATATTTGTCATATTCAAAGGATGACTTATGAGCGAAAGATACGCATTGGAATGGATGGATACTTTGATTACTGTAACACTTAATCCAGCGAAAAGTAAGTTAAGTTCTATTCAAGAAGAAGATATTTCAGATTTTCAAATTAAAATTAAATCTGAGAGAGATAAAATAATGAATACGATAAAAAGTTTGGTTTTTAGCATGGAAAGCGAAGCTAAAATTGCATTTGGCATAAAACAATTTCATACCGCCCTCATTGCTTTACTCGATCAGGCCATGAGAAACAAAATTTGCAATTCTAAATATCCGGAACTGAAACAAATTTTAAATGAACTTATTCACAGTATTGGTGAATTGCTCGCATTTATTGAAGGTCGATTTAAAGATTTTTTAAATATAAATGGCAATGTTCCAACTGCTTATCTTAGTATTATTAAGAAGGAGCTTATCAAAAGAATCGCAGCAATTCAAGATACTCTAAACAATGATTTTCATTTACAGCCTGCCTTTGAAATAATGATTCAATCTCTGGTGAACTTTCTTAATTATTCTCCTGACGAACATTCGTTCACTTTTCAGGAAATAAGGTACATTAAAGAACTATGTAAAGAGTTTGATCATATCGAAATTACTGAAAACACAAAGGTATTTTCCCAAATTGACGAACTGCTAATCTCATGGAATTTTAACGATGTGCGTTATATTGCATATCTTACTGAAAGGTTATCTCAATTAGTTAGCAATCAGGAAAAAACCGGGGATAGAATCGAAAGTCTACTATACTACTTTAAGTTATTTAAACAGTTACATAGGAAACAATCGGTCGTATTCAGTTCGAAATACGCAAATCTGAATGATGAAATTTGCAACTGGTTCTTTCAGGAGATCTTATACCTTGAAAAGAAGATGCACCTCTCGGTAATTCCATCGCATGAACATACTGAATTGACCAAGTCAAAAGCAAATCCAGAGAAGCCGAAGCAAAAAGTAATGTGTGTGCTTTCCACCGATCAAACAGGGCTGATATTAAGAGCCACGGACGAACTACGCATACTGGTCGCCAAATCAATGAATGAAGTTTTCAAAACCATCGTACCACATTTATCTACACCCTACAAAGAAGAATTATCTTATGACGGCATGCGCAGCAAATCATATGTTGCTGAGGAAAGAGACAAGCAAATAGCCATCGAAACATTAGAGCGGATTATCAGGAAGATTAAAGAATATTAACCCATAAAATAAATTGACATGAAAAAAATATTATTCATTTTACTTTCAGCAGGTATTATCCTGTCAGAGTGCGGCACAAAGGAGCTAAAAAAGGAAGAAGCATTACAGATTATCAATAAGGAACTGAACTACCCCAAGACTATCGTCTATGACATTTTTTGCAGCGACCCCGCCCATGCAAAAAAACTTTTGGATGCAGGACTGGAAACCAGCAAAATGGTAACAATCCAAAAAACGGAAAAGTTAAAGGACATTGGAAAACCTTTGGTGCAATTCACCGATAAAGCTAAGCCTTATCTTCTGCCAACTCCGAACAAAGACAAAGCGCTTGATATCCAGAAGGTAAAAATTGCGGATGAAGAAGTGAAAGAAATTAGTCTTACTCAGGATGGTGAAAACAAGAATATCGTTTGGGTGGAATACACATCTGTTTACATAAATATCACTCCTTTTTCTGCCCTTATTAAAAGGAATTTACATGAACAGGTTAAGCACAAGGTCCAGTTTTCTTTGACTGATAATCGGTGGATTTTGCAGAAATCCATTCGCTGATATTTTAATTCCCTCATTAAATATTTACAGTAAGCCTCCGTAACGGGAGGCTTTTTTATTGTCTCAAAAAAAAATCACCTTTCAAATACCCTGATTTACTGTGGTTCCAGAAGTTCCAAAAAGGGTACAACATAAAGTTGGACTTGTAGGCACTTTCATTCCATCGTTCTTTTGTCCTGTAATTGAAAACAACCCGGCCAGCAGTGAAGAATTTCAAGGCTTCGGATTGAAGAGTTAGTGTAGAACGAAAAAATTGAAAGCGTATGTTTACCAACATTTCATGGACAGACTACTTTGCGGCAGTTGTCCTGCTACTGACCATTTATTATCTTTTTGTAGGGGTGCGATATTATTCCGCTGACCTCAAAGATCTGTTTTCCGGAAAACAAAATCCCGACTTCAGAACAGCCTTATCCAATGATACAGACGGTGAAAATATTCTGCCAACCGAAGAAAATTACACCAACGAAAGACCTGCTTTTGCAATAACCACAGATGATGACTTTGCAGAAGTGGAGCACCTGATTGATCGCTTAAAAAGTGTCATTGCGGATGCTTCCTACAAAAAACTTATTCCGCAGGAATTCAAGCAATACCTGCACCTCGTGTTCCAGGAATATCCCAATATCAAAAATTCCCCCTTCCGTTCTTCGATCAATGAACTGGTCACTTCAGAATGTGAAAAATACGGTGCTGTCACGTTGAGCGATGATGAGGTGGAGCAATTGTGGAAAGATGCTTCGTGATAGCCTTTAGCGGAGGGTGTTTCCCCGTCCGTCCCGTGCAGTATGGCAGGATTAGCGGGCATTGAGACGGCGAAGCCTCTCCGCTTTTTTATTCCCTTTTAATTGATTTCAAACTTTTAAAAACATGTGTTATGGAAATGAGCAGATTGAATTTTAGAAAGCTAAACCGCAAACAATTAATCGCATTGGGTGCAACCCTGGTATTAACGGCCTTTCATTTTGCGGCAACGGCCCAGGATGGTATAGCGGGGATCAATGAAGCTAACCAAAAAGTACGCAGCTACTTTGATGCAGGCACTCAACTGATGTATGCAGTAGGTGCACTGGTTGGATTGATCGGAGCGGTTAAGGTCTATCAGAAATGGAATGCAGGAGACCAGGATACCGGCAAGGTAGCCGCTGCCTGGTTTGGCAGTTGTGTTTTTTTAGTGGTTGTTGCCACTGTTATCAAATCCTTCTTTGGCGTTTAAAACCAAGAGCAATGCAAGAGATACTGAAAGAAAAGTTGTGGACGTATATCGGCCGCAACAATGCGGACCTGATGCTTAATTTACAGCAGGATTTTTCCGTAACAAGCTACCTCGAAGAAATGGTAAATGGTATTCAGTCCCTGGCATCCCAACTGCTGGTGGAAAACAAACCCGGATACATCATTGAGGAACTGTGCATGGAAGAGCTGACCAATGATCTCCGTCCCTCCAAGTTCAATTATATCCGTAGCGTACTGGAAGATGAGTTTGAGCAGGATTTTCTGCGCATAAAAGAATCCGGGCTGCTCACTTACGAGATCGTGAACATGATCAGCGAAAGTGAAACGGTAATTGAAACATTAGGATTTACAGAAGTCAATGAACAAGACAGAATACTTCGCTGTGCGATTGCCGGTATGATCCGGCAATACCTGGAAAGTAACCAGCATCCTGATTTTTCGGATGCCGGTTTTAAAGAGATTAAAAGCATTGGTGTGGATTGAAAACGTGAGGTATGGCTTATAATACTTTTCAAAAATTAACTGATAATATAGCTGCTATCCGGCTTGCACTGCAATGGGATAAGAAATCCCGGCTTTATGCAGCCGATATTGTAACGCTTCGAAAGTATTCCGGCTTCGGCGGAATAAAGGCGGTATTATATCCTGCGACAACCCGGGAGGAATGGGTAAAGTTGGGTGCAACAGACAATGACCTGCGGTTGTTTCCGGGTATCCAGGAATTGCATGAACTGTTGCAAAATCACCTTGACGCAAAGCAATACAGAGAAGCGGTTCAGTCGGTAAAGAATAGTGTTCTGACCGCTTTTTACACACCGGAAATTGTACCGAAAACCTTTTACCGCGTTTTAAAGGAACAGGGCATAGAACCGAAACGGATTTATGAACCGAGCAGTGGTTCAGGAATTTTTCTGCAAGAAGCAGTTACTGCGTTTCCGGAGATTAAGCGTATAACTGCCATAGAAAAAGACATTTTATCGGGGCATGTACTCCAAGCATTAAGTAGTACATGGAACCTTCCTGCAACTGTCCATATTACAGGGTTAGAAAATGCCCCTGTTACAGATAACGGGGAATATGACCTTATTGTAAGCAATATTCCTTTCGGAAATTTTCCAGTCTATGATGACGCTTTTCCGGATAAGGAACTTTCCGGGAAGATCCATAATTACTTTTTTGCCAAGGGCCTGGACAAGATCGCAGACGGTGGTTTGATGGCCTATATTACGACCGATGCTTTTCTAAACAGTCCTTCCAACCGTGCCGCAAGGGAATACATGTTTAAACGTGCGGATTTTATCAGTTTGTCAGTCATGCCTGATAACCTGATGAAAGAAACGGGCAACACGGAAGCTCCCAACCATTTGCTGATCGTACAGAAGAATGGAAACAAGACGGGACTTACCAATGAAGAAAATGAGTTGTTGAATACCGTACAACAGGAAAACGAATTCGGACAGTTCAATCTCAATAGGTTCATCCACCGACATCCGGAACTGGTCATCGGAGATGAAATCAAATCCGGGAGAAACCAATATGGCCATGCAAACCAAAGCGTGTGGCAGCATGGTGACATAAACGGTATTGAGGAAAAACTGGCGGTAACAATTCGGGAAGGGATCAGGGAACGTTTTGGTAAAAACCTGTTTTACCACGCACAATTGATGACTGCTACACATGAGCCGGAACCACAAAAGCAAAGCCTTTCTTATTTGCCTATGCCTCAAAGCAAGGCGACGTCCGTTGCTGTGCAGTTGAGTTTGTTTGATACTGCCCCGGCAGAAAACATCAGCCGGGCAATGGATTATCTTAACGATCTGGATAAATCAGTCATACAGAAGCAGACGGTTCGTCTGATCAGCACGGTAAAGACCAGTGATAACCCTGCACATGAAAGCATTGTTCTGTTAACGGCCAAACAGGGAAAAGTCGACCGGTATTTATACAAGCTGTATTCCAATGTAAAGGAAGTGCAGTTTTCCCACAGCTGGATGAACGCATACTTGTTGACCCATGAACTGGCGGCACTTGCCGGACAGTTGCAGCAATACAGCCATGCATATATCTATGAAGGAGATAAAAGCCTGGAGCAGACTTTTGGATTGGACAGTGGACGCCAGTCCATCCAAGCAAATCCGGAACTAAAACCTTTTTATAAAGAAGGTACATTGGTGGTGCATCAGAACCAGGTTGGTATTCTCAGTAATGTGGATGCAGAGTTTAGGCAGGCCGGATTTCAGCCTTTGCACCGGCAAGGAGACCTTGCATTTTACCAAAGTTATACCGGCCTGCGCGACAGTTACCTGGAACTGTCCGCAAAGGAGTTGTCCGGCATAGTCCTGGCTGAAAAGGAACGTACATCCCTGAACCAGCGTTACGATAGTTTTGTCGCACAATATGGTTTTCTGAACAGCCCGGTCAACAATAAACGCATCATCAGTGATACGGCCTTTGGCTTTACTGTTCTCTCTTCACTGGAACGGAAAGAAGGCTCTCAGTTTGTCAAAGCCGACATTCTCGTGCAATCTGTTGCCGGGCAGCAAGAACGGTTTATTACTGATAACCCGCTGGATGCCCTTGCCCGCAGTTTGAATGAGAAAGGCCGGGTAGATATGGACTATATGGGAACGGCAACCGGACTGAATGAAAAGGAACTGATCAGCAGGTTGGGTAATCACATCTACCTGAACCCGGTGATAGATGCATGGGAAACTGCCGACAAGTATTTAAGCGGCAACGTGGTAGATAAATTACAACAAGCCGAAGAATTATTAAGGGATAATCCCGAAAACACTCAATATCAAAGAAGCTTTGAAGCCATTGGAAAAGTACAGCCCGAAAAGATACCTTTTGATTTGCTGGACTTTAACCTTGGTGAACGTTGGATTCCCCTTCATTATTATGAGCAGTTCGCAAAGCAGTTATTTGAACAGGAAACCGGCATCAATTATTTTACATCGCTAGATACGTTCAAGGTCAATACCTACGGGCATAATGCCAAAATTGACAGGGAGTATGCCGTTACACCCAAAAGCGGAAGGACAACCTATGGTTATACCATGCTGGAACATGCGCTGGAAAATACCACACCATTTTTCACCTATGAGGTAACAGGACCGGACGACAAGCCCATCCGTGTGCCAGACAATGAAGCGATACAGCTTGGCCACCAGAAGATTGAGAACATACGCAACGGGTTCACGGACTGGTTGCGGGAGCTGCCGGGCATCGATAAAAAACTTCTGGAAAGCCTTTATAACCAAATTTTTAATTGCTACGTGCTGCGGGAATACGATGGCAGTCACCAAAGTTTTCCGGGGCTGGACAAAAAGGCCCTTGGCATTGAGGATCTATATAGCTCGCAGAAAAATGCGGCATGGCGTATCGTGCAAAACCGTGGTGCACTGATCGATCATGAAGTGGGGCTGGGAAAGACACTCACCATGATCATTGCCGCTACTGAAATAAAGAGGCTGGGCATCGTGCATAAGCCTATGATCCTGGCGCTGAAGGCCAATGTGAACCAGATTACCGAAACATACCACAAAGCCTATCCTCTTGCCCGTATCCTGGCTCCGGGAGAAAATGATTTTACCACCCCCAAACGCCTGCGCCTGTTTCATCAAATAAAGAACAATAACTGGGACTGCATCATCCTGACCCATGATCAGTTTGGTAAAATACCTCAGTCACCGGAGATACAGAAAGAGATATTTCAGGCAGAACTGGATAATGTGGAGCGTGACCTGGGAACCCTGAAAGATTTGGGTGGAGATATTTCCAAACGAATGCTGAAAGGTCTGGAAATCCGCAAGAACAACCTGGAAGGCCAATTAAAAGGTGTGTTGAAAAATATTGAAGAAAAGAAAGATGTAGGCATTAACTTTCAGGAAATGGGCATCGACCACCTTTTTGTGGATGAAGCCCATAAATTCAAGAACCTGACCTTTACTACCCGGCATAACCGGGTGGCCGGGCTGGGCAATATGGAAGGGAGTCAGAAAGCGCTCAACATGCTGTTTGCCGTTCGCACCTTGCAGGAAAGATTCGACGCGGATCTGTGTGTTACTTTTTTATCCGGCACACCAATCTCTAACAGCCTGACGGAAATGTACCTGCTGTTCAAATACCTGCGGCCAAAGGAAATGGAGCGGCAACATATCGAAAACTTTGACGGGTGGGCTGCGGTGTTCGCCCGCAAAACCACTGATTTTGAGTTCTCGGTTACCAATGAAATTATTGCCAAAGAACGTTTCCGTCATTTTATCAAGGTACCCGAACTGGCCCTGTTCTACAATGAGATCACAGACTATAAGACGTCCAGACACATCCGTCTGGACAAACCGGAAATCAATGAAACGCTGGTCAACATCAAACCCACACCGGAACAATGTGAGTTTATCAAGAACCTGATGCAATTCGCGAAAACAGGTGACGGAACGCTCATTGGCCGTGGAAAATTAAGTGAAGACGAAGACAAAGGGCGGATGCTGATTGCGACCAACTACGCAAAAAAAATGTCGGCGGATATGCGCCTGGTTGATCAGGGCAAATACAGCGACCACCCAGACAACAAGGTTAACGTCTGCGCCCGCAAAGTAGCGGAACTGTTCCACCACAGCCACGGTCATAAAGGAACACAGATCGTCTTTTCGGATATTGGTACGCCTAAACCCGATGACTTTAATCTTTATGATGCCCTGAAAGAAAAGCTGATCCAGGATTTTAACATCCCGGCCAGGGCAATCACTTTTATCCATGACTGGACGGACAGGCAGAAACCTGAACTGTTCCGGAAAATGAATACCGGTGAAATCCGCATT
>Ga0209512_1004881_pt1 | contig 11446 bp, 11 predicted proteins | sample frozenSSSSmetaG_FD_184142 | JGI IMG/M metagenome (GOLD analysis project Ga0209512, IMG submission 184142) | Glacier valley bacterial and archeal communities from Borup Fiord, Nunavut, Canada, to study Microbial Dark Matter (Phase II) -... | ecosystem: Environmental > Aquatic > Freshwater > Ice >... | reverse complement strand
GTGTTGCTATGTGCCATAACCAGCTTCCCACACCGTCTCTGCAGACGCGGTTCTAATTCGTTCAATTTGATTGTTCCAAATCAGTCGCTTTTAACATAGTTTTAAACTTGTGTAGATACCTATGCGTAACGGGAGAGGGAGCCGGATACGGCTAAATAATACCGCCGCAACCCACGCCAGTATTGCATTTACTTATCCTAATTTTTAACTAAATCATTATGAAAAAAATCCACTTCGCGGCTTTATTTTTTATTGCCACATCAACGTTCCTCTTTGGTTGTGCCAATCAAACTTCGCCTGATCAGGCAACAGAAGCAAATCACTGTTTCGAAAGTAAAGATCGTGATTACAGTGAAGTGCTCACTTGTTATCGCAAGTCACATGACAAGCAGCCACTGATTTACTCAAAGAAAAATACCACGAAGGTCGATGGTATCGAAAAACGAACTTACGAGTTAACTTCCCAAACGTGGATGCCAGATGTGGTCACGCCAAAAGAATGGAAACATACTGTTGATATTTATGTCCCGGACAATGCACTAAAGACACGCGCTCTGGTGATTGTGAATAACGGAACCAATATAGGTGATGGCAAAGATATGCCGAAAGCACCGTCCGATTATTCAGATGAAACACTGCGCTCTGTCGCTTCAAAAACCAAAACGATCACTATTTCTGTCAGTGATGTTCCGAATCAATATCTCCAATATAAAAATGGCGGCGCACCGAAAAGAGAAGATGCCAGCGTCGCCTATACCTGGAAATTATTTTTGGATGCACCTGACCAACACGTTTTTTCTTCCCTGCATATTCCTATGATGGAAGCGGTTGTGAAGACGATGGATCTGGCAGAAAAAGAAGTGAATATAAACCGCTTCATCGTGGCGGGAAGCTCAAAGCGCGGGTGGGCAACGTGGTTGACAGCGCTCACCGATTCCAGAGTCGATGCCATTGTTCCTTTTGTGATTGATATTTTAAATACTAAAAAAGTGCTGTTACATGAATACGCTTCGTACGGAAAAGGCTGGCCGATGGCGTTTAAACCTTATTTTGACGAAGGAATTACAAAAAAATTAGATACACCTGCTTTCGATGATCTGATGGAATTAGAAGATCCGTTACGCTATCTCGATGATGCTCAGGCAGAGAGACTGGCTATTCCAAAATATATCGTGAACGCCAGCGGTGATGATTTTTTTGTTCCTGACAATACGCAATTTTATTTTGACGAATTACCAGGTGCAAAAATATTGCGCGTGGCTCCCAATTCATCCCATTATGGAATTAGTAAATTCGCTGAGACGTCACTGGTTCCGTTTGTGAACCGCTTTCAACAGTCGATTCCGCTTCCTGCTTTGACGATGCATCTGTCAAGCTCCGGGAAGACCACCAATTTACGCGTGACGTTTTCAGAAACCCCGGTTGAGATTAAACAATGGACAGCGACTAATCCAACCGGGCGTGATTTTCGTTTTAACTGCGGGATAAAGTATGTGGAACACAAACTCAAACCAGATAGTAATGGCGAGGTGTTAACCACGGTTAAGCAACCGGCGAAAGGTTGGACTGCGTCGTTTGTTGAAGCACGCTTTAACGATGGATTGGTGATTACAAGTCAGGTGCATATCACGCCAGATGATATCTATCCAACGCATCCGGATCCGAGCTCGGTACCTGCTTGTAAAATAATTCGCGGTCAATAGTGTGGCGTCAGGAGTGAAATAGCCTATGAAACACGTTTTAAATGATGTCCATTCCCAGCTGAATGCTACCGAAGTAGCGCAAATTGCATTTCCGCAAACGCTGGCTGAACTGCAAGCGGTTATCGGTAAAGCGCGGCAAGCGGGCTTACTGATTTCTGTTGCCGGTGGTCGACACGCGATGGGCGGCCAACAATTTGCGGCCAATTCGTTGCATATCGACATGAGCAAATCAGATCGCGTACTGGATGTTGATCCGGTGCGTGGTTTATTGCATATCGAAGCCGGAGCCAACTGGCCAAAAATTATCGAAGCCAGTCATGCAATGCAGATCAGCCCGGGCAACAGTTGGGGCATCCGGCAAAAACAAACTGGGGTAGATGATGTGAGTCTCGGTGGTTCAATCTCGGCTAACGCGCATGGGCGTGGTTTGCAAATGCAGCCGATGGGTGAGGATATTGAAAACCTGTCGCTGGTAAATTCGCAAGGTGAATTGTTGTTTTGCAGCCGCGAACAAAATGCTGAATTGTTTTCGCTGGTGGTGGGTGGTTATGGATTATTTGGCGTCATTTATTCCGCCACGCTAAGGCTTGCACCAAGGCAGCGTGTCAAGCGGGTGGTTGACATCATCGATCTGGACGACGCGATGAATGCCGTGTTCCGACGTGTCGGTGAAGGTTGTTGCTTCGGCGATTTTCAGTTTGTGATTGATACGCAGGATGAGAATTTTTTACGTCGCGGCGTATTCGCCTGCTACAAACCTTCCTTTGATACTGAAGTCGAATCCGACGCTGTTACAGCCAACACGGCAAATGCGGATCTGACTCCCGATACCTGGCTAAAACTGCTCAAGCTGGCGCACGACGATAAGAAGCTCGCGTTTCGTCTCTATTCCCAGCACTATCTGAGCACCGATGGTAATAATTATTGGTCCGACACGATGCAGCTCAGTACGTATATTCCAAGCTACGCTGATTTTCTTGAAAACTCACAAGCGGCTGAGACGAAACCTGCCACGAAAGAAACGTTGGTTATTGGCGAGCACTACGTTCCGCGTGACCAGTTGCTGACCTTTATGGAGCAGGCGCGCGAACTATTCCGGACATTCGGCACGGAAGTTATTTACGGCACCATCCGCGCGATCATGCGTGATCAGACATCGTTCCTACCCTGGGCAAAAGAGGATTTTGCCTGCGTTATTTTTAACCTGAGAACACCACATACTAAGGTGGGATTAGAGAGAACGGAAAACACATTTCGTGCGTTGATCGATGCCAGCAGTAAGTTGGGCGGCAGTTATTTTCTGACCTACCACCGTTACGCGTCAGCTGCTCAGGTTGAGGCGTGTTATCCGCGTTTTTGTGAATGGCTGGCCTTGAAAAAACAGTTCGATCCGGATGAACTGTTTACCAGTAGCTGGTACGTTCATTACCGCGATGCTTTCGCTAATCGCAGCACAACATGAAGACGGCGCAAGCAAGTAATACCGCCAAGGTGATCGCAGCCAGCACGCTTTTGCTGGCCAGCGACCAACGCAGCGCGTCGTTGATCGCGCCTGGCGCTGCCGCCTTGTGTCAACAATTTCTATCCACCAATCGTACTGATCGCTGGTTGGCAAAAAGCGCAGCACATCCGCTGACGCGTGCTTTGTGGCGCGGGGTCGAGCGAATTATTCAGCCTGGCATCATGATGCATTTCTGGAATCGCAAGCGCTGGATTGAACGCCATTGCCGTGCCGCCATCGCAAATGGATTTGAACGTATCGTCGTTATTGGCGCCGGGTTCGATACGTTGGGTTATCGGTTAGCCGATGAATTTCCTCAGCTCGATATCATCGAGATCGACCATCCGGCTACTCAGGGCGTGAAGCGACTTGCACTCGCCGGGGATAAAGTTGCTCCGCCTCCTAATCTGCGCTTTGTCGCGCGTGACTTAAGCATCGAACAACTACCGCTGGATATGCTGAATGACGGTAAGCCCACCATCTTCATTATGGAAGGCGTGCTGATGTATTTATCGTCAGATGATATCGGCCGGTTATTTGCTACGCTGCGCGAATTGTCAGCTGAACGGATGCAAATTCTCTTTAGCTTCATGACCAAATGGCCGGACGGTGGTTCGGGCTTCCGTCCGCGCAGCCGGATAATTGAATACTGGCTGGCATGGCGCAGCGAACCGTTTACCTGGGCGATTGAACCTGAGGCGATGGAGAGTTTTCTCGGAATGCATCAGTTGAAATTGATGGAATTGACATTAACGCGGGAATTTACAACGCCATCGGAAGCCCGGGGCGCGAAGCTGGAGGGTGAAAATATGGTGTGGTGTGAGCCAGACCGACGGGTTTTGTCGATTTAATGGACTCAGGTAATAAAATTGGCAATGATATAGATTGACGAGGCTCGTGTTGGAATTTATAATGCTGTTCCTCGGAGTGTAGCGCAGCCCGGTAGCGCACCTGGTTTGGGACCAGGGGGTCCAAGGTTCGAATCCTTGTACTCCGACCAAAATAAAATAAGATCGTCTTCTTGACGGTCTTTTTTTTCGTCTGTGATTTATGTAGCCGGTTGTGTTTTGGGCGCGACTTGACATGCATTATTCCTTACCTTAAAGTAAGGATGTCTTTATTTAGAAAGGGTCTGCTATGACAACCGCAACAGTAACATCCAAAGGACAAGTAACTATTCCGGCACTGGTACGTGTGGCGCTAGGGCTTGAACAGGGCAGCAGAATTGAGTTTGTAGAAATGGAAGCAGGGAAGTTTTCCATTGTTCCTGTTACCAGTTCAATTAGTGAATTAAAAGGAATGTTAAGGAAGCCAGCTAAGCCCGTCTCAATTGAAGATATGAATTTAGCGATAGCGAAACAAGGAGCAAAAGCGCGATGATAGGCTTAGACACCAATGTGTTGGTGAGATTTATTGCGCAAGATGACGCAAAACAATCCCTTGTTGCTACGAAGCTTATCGAAAAGTTAGATAACGAAACACCTGGGTTCATTTCATTAGTGGTCCTGATTGAATTGGTCTGGGTTATGCAAAGCTGCTACGAAGCAACCAAGCCGGAAATTATTGCGATTGTTGAGAGACTGTTGAGGACAAAAGAATTGATCATTGAAAATGCTGAAACAGCGATGAAGGCACTCAATTTATTTGCTCAATCAAAAGCCGATTTTGCTGATTGTTTGATCGAACGATCAGCAAATAATGCGGGTTGTCTATACACAGTGACGTTTGATAACCAATCCGCTAAAACGGCCGGTATGAAATCTCTAAACGCATGAAACATAAGAAAGAAAAAACCATGAATCAGGAATTGCGTAAAAAAATAGGCCAATTATTTATGGTGGGTTTTGATGCTCTGGAACCAAACGAGCACATTACGCGACTTATTCAACAGCACAAAGTGGGCGGAATTATTTTGTTCCGACGGAATGTGGAATCGCCTGAGCAAGTGGCTGCATTGTGCCAGCGTCTGCAAGAAATCAATGCGCAGGTAAGTGATGTGCCGTTGTTAATTGCCTTGGATCAGGAAGGCGGAATGGTGATGCGGATTGAAGAAGGTGTCACGCCGATTCCTTCGGCGATGGCGTTTCAGGCTGCTGGTTCAGTTCATGATTGCGAACAACTGCAACGTATCAGCGGTGAAGAAATGCGTCAGATTGGCATCAACATGATGTTAGCGCCTGTGTTGGATGTTAATAATAATCCGGCGAATCCGGTGATTGGCGTGCGCGCTTTTGGTGAAGATGCTGACACGGTTATTCAGTACGGTATGGCGGCATTGCGTGGGTTGAAATCGGCCGGTGTTATTACTACCGCTAAACATTTTCCTGGTCATGGCGATACGTCGACCGATTCGCATTTTGCTCTGCCACTGGTGCCGCATGACAAAGCGCGTTTGGATGCAGTTGAATTGCCGCCGTTTAAAGCAGCGATTGCGCAAGGAGTGGATGCGATTATGACGGCGCATGTGGTGTTTCCGGCGATTGAGAAACAACCCGGAATGCCGGCGACATTATCCAAAGCAGTATTGACTGATTTATTGCGCGGCGAACTCGGATTCAAGGGTGTCATTATTTCAGATTGTCTGGAAATGGCGGCAATTGCAAATGGCATTGGTGTTAAGGGTGTTACCGAAGGCGCGATTAAAACGTTGCAAGCGGGTGCTGATATTGCGCTTATTTCACATCTGGAAGAACGTCAGCAAGCAGCGATGGATGCGGTGTTTGCGGCGGTTGAGTCTGGCGTTATTTCTGTTGAGCAGATTAATGAATCTGTGCAACGCATACAAAAGCTAAAGCAACTGAAAGCCGTCAATGAATGGCAAAACGAATGGCGAAACGAATCGCAAAATACAGCAATGAATGGAGCATGGTTAAGACAACCCGAGTCGTTAGCATTGGCCAAAAAAGTACAAAAAGCAGCGTTGCGTGTGCAGGGAAATTTTCGCCCGTTAAATCGTCAATTGCCGGTATCGCTGATTACAGTAGAAGTACGTTTGCGTAGTGAAATTGATGAAGCAATCGTTATACGAAATAAAGAAGCACGCAGTTCTATGTTGTCAGCAATGTTAGAAGCCGGTATTGATGTGCGTGAATTTGTATTGTCACCAGAAGCATTAGAACAAGAAGTGTCAAAGGCACTGGCATTTTCTCAAAGCGCAGATCAAATCGTGTTGCAAACATATAACGCTGTGTTACAGAAAGGTCAGCAACGTTTATTGGCATTATTACCGCAAAATAAATTGTGGTTGGTGGCGGGACGTTTGCCTTATGACCTTGATTCAGCACCTGACGCACAAGGGCGATTGGCCAGCTTCAGTTGCCGGCCAGCTGCTCTGGCACCGGTAGTGGAAAAATTACTTGGTAAATAAAGGCGTCAAATTAGAAAAGGATCATTGCTTTGATGACGTTTTTTTTAAACCGTCACTCCCGCACGTTTAAGCAGAAATGACGTAAAGGAACGGTAGTTGAACCCGGGAGTTACACCCTCCGGGAAGGTGGTGTTAATGTTAATGCCGTATTAACTCAAATCATGTCATGTCAACCTCTTCCGCCCAGAGCGTAGGAGTCTGCCGGCTATATTGAAATAGTCGAAATGTCAGGCGAACTTTTTGTGAGCTGTGGATATTTGATTATTCTTCGTAATGCTTTTTTTTCGCCGTAAGACTTTTTAACGCCCACTCAACACTATCAATTTCCCCCAGAACACCAGCGAGTAAAGTTCCAATTGTCAGGGGATGGAGAAGTGGCACTTTCAGGCTTTCTGCCAAACTCACAACAGCATCCTCTTTCGTTATGCCATCTTTTTCTTCGAGTGGGGAACTAAGCCATCTGGTATCAGCAGTAAGTTGATCAGCTAATTTTTTCAAATTGAGCAGACGTTTTTCCAGCTCTTCAATAGTTGTACTCATGATTCACTCCATTAAGTGAAATTGCGCTGTACTCCCTGTCAAATTAGCACTTTGATTGAGATACGTTAATTTATTCGACGCTGTGTTAATTGCAGTAGTGAGGCAATGATGCAACAAAACGAATTAAAAAACACTATATTTAATAGCAATTTTAGCCGCTCTCTTTGATATTAATTTAGTATCAAATTTCATTAATTATTTATTAATAAGAGGGCTTGTATGAATCCAGTTTCACCGTCCCACCGTTTAAGTTATTTGTTACTTCTTTGCGGTGCTTTATCCCCTGAGTCTGCTCTTAGTGTAACTAATGCGATAGACACGCATTTCAATAAACCTGTTTTACTTTTAGCAGAAACCTATCATCCGCTGATTAATCCGGCTAATTATCTGGTGAGTGAAAAGTTAGATGGCGTCAGAGCAATTTGGGATGGCAAAACGTTGCGCTTCAGAAGTGGTCAGCTAATCAACGCACCAGTCTGGTTTATCGAAAAATTGCCAACACATGCGCTGGACGGTGAATTATGGATGGGACGTGGCAGCTTTGATCGGGTTTCCGGTGCGACCCGACGTATGGAACCAGTAGAAGCAGAATGGCGCGACATAACCTATCAAGTGTATGAACTACCCGAAGGCGCCGGTACATTTAGTGATCGCGTGGCTATGTTGAACACATTAGTGGCTGATATCGGCGCACCCTGGGTGCAAGTGTTGACGCAATTTAATGTAGCTGATGATCAGGCACTGCAATTAAAACTGCAACAAATTGCATTTGCTGGCGGTGAAGGCTTGATGTTGCATCGTGCTGATGCCGCATGGCAAACGGGGCGTTCTGAAGTCTTGCTGAAATTAAAAAAACAAATGGATGCAGAAGCCAGGGTCATTGGGCATTTGCCAGGCAAAGGAAAATATCAAGGCATGGCAGGCGCGTTACTTGTAGAAATGCCCGATGGAAAACGCTTTCAGTTGGGAACAGGGCTGAGCGATGAAGAACGCATTACTCCGCCGGAAATTGGCAGCACAGTGACATATCGTTATCGTGATTTAACGCCACAGGGGTTACCCAGATTTGCGAATTTTTTGAGGGTGCGCGACGTTGATTGAATAAAAGAAGTTCAACAGTGTAGTTTTGGTCTTAATTTCTCCGGAGCATATATGGATTCGATGACACCCTGCAAAATCAATTTGAGCAATCGTCAACATGCCAGCCTGACTAAAGCAGATTTTAGAAAGTTACAACAAAGTGGGTCGGGGATTATTAAAAAGGATGGACTCATCTACAACGTCAAGGTGATCAATTCCAACTCTGTGGAACGCGATCAACTAAATAAGGGCGACTCCCCGTTTTTTACAGCGCTATATGATTTTTTTAAGCGTGGAAGTTTTACCACCCGGGCAGAAACGTTCGAAGCCCAATTAAATACGCTCAAAAAAGAAGTTGAATTAGAGGACAACATTCAAGCGTTAACCTTAAAGATAGACGGGCTGCTTGCCGCACCGCCTGGCGTGGCATCACTCTTCTCCGGTGAGTTTATTCGTATAGACGCAAAACCCGAGACCAAAACAAAGTTAAAAGAAACTTTTAAACGTACGTGTGAACAGATTTATAAAGAACATAAAAAAGCAACTGAAGCACTGCAAGCTCAGGTACACAAAAAACTGGGGCTCTTAAAAGCCCAGTTATTAACAGGAGCAATCACGCAAATAGAGTTTGATGCAATTAATAAATCGGTGAGTGAATTAGAAAATAAATTAGTGTTTATTAAGAAAACCAGCGAGAGTCATTTGACCATCTTTCGTTGCTATATGGTCAGAATTGTAGAGGCCAAAAACAGTGACTTAATCGGGGCTTATATCCAAAGATTAGTGACGACAAATTACGAACTAACGGGGTTTCTCTCATCTTTAGACCTGACTGATCAAAATGAACTGGTCCCCAAAAAAGACGCCGCCCTTGCTGCTTATGCGTCTTTTTTCCAAATGCAACTAAGAGTATTAGAGGAAGTATTGTCGGAAACAGGTGCGGCAGAAATTCACATTCTGCTATCTACTCCCATTCTGGAAGGCGAAGAGGAGCAAAACCAACTACTCAGAGCAAAAATACATAAAGAAAACATCAACAATTTTATTGACTTAATAAGTGACCACCAATCAACAGTCGAACAGTTCCAGGAAGAAAAAGGGAAACTCTCCGACAATTTTGAGCGAATGGTAAAACAAGTTAAGTTAGGGATACAGGTTATTGATTTCCTCAAAACTATTCCTGCTCCTGAATCAAGAAAACTTGCGCCATACCAGGGACATCTCGATGTGCTCACGCAATGGCAGGCAATGTGCATTCATCCGCTACTCATGAATTCTGAGTGTTTCGACACTGCGCTGGCAGAAGTAAACAATTCCATAGCATGTATCAATATGAGTTTCGGGCTTTCCGATTGCATTGCTATGTGCAAGGAAAGTAAGGGGTATCAGACACCGTCGGGACGTTTTGGCGAACTCACCAAATTGGCATCCATCTGTAATGATCCAAAGACAGTTTTACCTGGCAATATTATTGAATCAGTAAACGCGCATATGGAATTAATCGCCTTGGGGGAAGATATTTCCCTTTTCCTAAAAGGTCTCAAAGAGATGAGCTATTACGGCCAGGATACGCAAGCCCGTATCAACTCGCTCATCGTCCTGAAAGATATATGTTGCCAGGGACAAACAGCGATACAGACGAGAACCGGGAATAATAAAGTATTGCTCTCTGTTTTTCTTAACGACTTCAACAATGTTAACTGGATAAAAGAGAAAGTTCTTTCTCATGTGGCCGAAATAAAAAAATGCAGCCCGAGCGACGGGTGGTTTTATGGAGACCATGATCTTATAAAACTAACCCATGAAGATCTGGTTCCTGTCCTGCTCGATGCGAAAGTAAAAAAGATACAGGAGGAAGTCATCGAAGTGAGGAAAATGGCGCTGGACGCAACAGAAAAATTACTGGCACGAGATCAGGCTTTGAAGCGCGCAATGCTGAGGGTTTCTGAGCTTAGTGGCGCGACGATGAAATTCAGAGAAAAGGCTAAACAATTGCACAGGAGTTTTTCAGTCACAGGGACGATCGTAGATTGGGTTAATTCGCTTTGGAAAGAAGAGCCAACTATGAAATCTCACCTATTCGCAGACGAGTAGCAATGCATTTGATCGATCGAATAACGCTTACCCATAATGATAAGTGGCAGGTTTATAAAGGTACCCTATGCACACAGATTACCGAAACGAATGGTTATTTAAACTTGGGCAGCATTTGAGCATACCCGAACTGGAATTTGACGACGCCGGTTTATGCCAGATGAGTCTGAATGACGAACTGGCGGTGACTATATATAAAGCGGCTGAAACAGAGGAATTAGTAGTATTCGGCCAGTTACCCGTCGATTATTTATCGGCTGAATTAATGCAACAAATGCTGATGGAGAACCGCAATCACAGTAAGCAGTGTGCTCCTGTGCTTTCGCTGTCAGAAAATCTGGACGCCATTGAAGTACATTTCAAACTGCCACAGCTTGAGCTTGAAGCTGCTGAAAATGTCATGGGACTACTCATTGGGCATTTGGAATATTGGCGTAACAGCCTGACCAGCGCAGCAAATTAATTTTGAATTTTGTGTAAACAGTGGCTGGGTTAATGGTGAGACATGTGGTCGTCGGGCTGGATTGTAATGATTTAACACGGCTTTCCAAATTTTGATGGGTATAAATTACACGCTGCACATCTTTGCGTACTGGATTTGAGACGGAGAATACCAAAGCGGTTTTGGATGGGAGCTTGATGGTTTATTGCTGCTTTGTTGAAACAGGGAGTTTAGCAAGGTGTGTTCTTCTCACGAACTTCAAAACGACGTAGATGTAACCTGAGTTCGGGATAAGAATTTGCCTTCAACTATCGTCCAGGCGACCCCGTCATTCCCGCGTAGGCGCATAGCTGTCCAGAATAATTTTTAAGTCTATATCCCGCTACCACGGCTGGGTGCGTTACTTGTTGAAATGCCGGATGGAAAACGCTTTCAGTTAGGAACGGGATTTAGCGATGAACAGCGCATAACTCCACCGGAGATTGGAAGCACAGTGACATACCGCTATCGTGATTTAACGCCGCAGGGTTTGCCCAGGTTTGCGAATTTTTAAGGGTGCGGGAGATTGAATGAGATAACTACAACGTTTATAGGAAACGCAGATTTATTCCTTAGTAAGTTCATTTAATTAAGCAGATACGCTATATTTCCGCATCTTTTTATTAAGCGAAAAAAAATGAAATTACGGACATCGACCCAAATCAGTTTTGCCGAAGCCG
>Ga0209512_1004880_pt1 | contig 11447 bp, 5 predicted proteins | sample frozenSSSSmetaG_FD_184142 | JGI IMG/M metagenome (GOLD analysis project Ga0209512, IMG submission 184142) | Glacier valley bacterial and archeal communities from Borup Fiord, Nunavut, Canada, to study Microbial Dark Matter (Phase II) -... | ecosystem: Environmental > Aquatic > Freshwater > Ice >... | reverse complement strand
CAGTTAGCCCATTATATATTCAATCATATCCCCGGTTTTACAGAGCTGAACTATCAACATGCCCAAAGTCTCTTTATCAAATGGAGTTACAGCATATTGCTATTTTCCACAATAATACCGATTCCATACCAAATACTTACGATTACAGCCGGAGCTTTCGAAATTGATATCTTTACCTTTATACTTGCGACGATCGTTTTCCAGGGCATACGGTTTTTTTCGCTCGCATGGCTGATTATCAAATACGGCGAAGAGGTAACTGCCGTTTTTAAGAAGAACATTAAAATAATTGCAGTGATTACAATCATCCTACTCCTTGTTATCTATATTATTTCGGTGATTGGTTCATAGATAGATATTAAGCATCAAGGTGAGCTGATTCAAAAACTATTCTTCGCCTCCAAGTAAGGTTTGCTGAAAAACGAATATATTTTTGATTTTCAGCAATATATTCACAGTCTTACAATGAAAGATGCAAGCTTTTAGAAAGTGCATATTATTATTCCTTGCACTTTATTTTCTTCTTTCAATATCTATATCTTAAAAATATTCAACCCACTTCGGTTGGTATCGCGTAGTGTCCATTTTCCCCCAGTTCCGCAAGCTCCACTAGGGGTTATTCAAATTTAACCACTTCGTGGTATAAAAATAGTTTTTCAGCAGTCCCTAAGTACAAATATCCGCTGGAATACCTTTGCGCAGGAAAATAAGTTACGTCGGTGATCCCGTAATTTCTTCTACTTTTGCCCAATATTTGAGACATGAGCAAATCTAAAGGGATATTTCAGCGTACCGAGCTATTATTCGGAAAAGAAAAAATGGAAGAGATTGCCCGTAAGAAGGTGATTATCTTTGGTGTTGGGGGTGTTGGCAGCTGGTGTGCCGAAAGTCTGATCCGGTCCGGTATCCATTTTCTCACGATCGTCGATTCCGATCGGATTTGTATTACCAATATCAACCGGCAACTTCACGCTACGATGCAGACAGTCGGGGAAGTTAAAACCGAGGCATTGAAAAAGCGATTACTCGAGATCAATCCCGATGCAGAAATTACAGATATACAGAAGATTTATAACGCAGCGAATCACGATCAGTTTGATCTCGATTCGTACGACTATATCATTGATGCGATTGATAGTCTGGGAAGTAAAGTTCACCTGATCAGGGAGGCGACGAGAACCAAAGCGGTCCTTTTTTCATCAATGGGTGCTTCCTTAAAGCTTGACCCGACACAAATCAGGGTAGCCGAATTCTGGAAGGTGCAGGGTTGTCCGCTGGGATCGAAAATCAGAAAATACATCCGCAAAGGTGAACTGCCAGCCAAACCATTTATGTGTATTTACAGTGAAGAGTTACTCGAAAACCGTGGATCAGGATCGTCGTGCGGAACCGATAAATGCCTTTGTCCAAAGATGAAAAGCGGCGTTGGTGATCCCGAATTGGATGATCATGAATGGTGCAGCCAGAAAGCAGTCATCAATGGAACTGTAGCACATATAACTGCTATTTATGGTTTTACACTTGCCGGATTGGTGATACAGGATATCTATAAGGGTTGACAACACTTGAAAATCTTTGGAAACAAAGGATTCATTGGGTATTTCTAATTACAGTAGGTTTGCGTTCAAGCTCATCGCCATGCCTGTTAATATGTTTTTTCATTAATGCGGTTAATAAGGCCTGGCCGAAAGGTTTCGAAATCCGTCTGATTATTAGCTTCTTTCATACGTAACAATGTTTTATCGAAATGGTTATTCACGCCAGGCTTGTGCTGAAATTAATCCCGATTTTTTGTTAGAAGTAAAAACCGTAGATGAAACCACAAAGTTTTACGTATGATTGCAACTTAAGTTTCAAAACTCACATTGTTCAATTGGAACAGTAAATCTGAAATCGCTCCCTTTTCCTTCTTCGCTCTTAATGTCCAGTTTTCCACCGTTTTTTTCGATAAAATCCTTGCAAATCAACAATCCAAGGCCTGTGCTGTATTCATTGTCAGTCCCTTTTCTGTTTGTATTTACATCAAGATGGAAAAGATTCGCAATCAGTTTCTTATTCATTCCAATACCCGTATCTCTCACTGAAATCTCCACCGAATTTTCGGATTTTGATTTTGCCGAAACCGTGATGATTCCACCCCTGGGTGTAAACTTCACCGCGTTAGTGACTAAATTCCGCAGAATTCCACCAAGCATATTTGTATCGGCAAAAACCGTTAAGTCTTCAGAAACAGCATAACTAATCAAAATATCCTTTTTATCAGCGGCGTCTTTCACCAAAACCAAACTTTCAAAAATCTTTGGCATTAATAAAAACGATGTTGGTACAAAAGCCGTTAAACCTCTTTGCATGCGAGACCATTCCAAAAGATTACCTAACAGGCTGAAAAGGTTTGTGGCTGATTTTTTAAGTAGAATGGCCATCTGTTGAATCTCTTCCATCTTCATTCCGGGCAATCCTTCAACCATTATCTCTGTTAATCCTAAAAATCCGTTGAATGGACTACGCAGGTCGTGGGCAATGATCGAGAAGAATTTATCCTTTTCAGCGTTCGACTTTTGCAGATTCTCTTCATTATTCCTTAAGGCTTCCTCTGTTTGCTTACGTTCGGTGATGTCGGTATGGGTGCCAAACATCATCAACGGCTTGCCTTCTTCCGTGCGTGTAACAACACGTCCCCGGTCGTGAATCCAAATCCATTGACCATTTTTGTGCTTCATCCGGCAATCAAAATCGAAGTAAGGCAATTCTCCAGCAAAATGTTTTTGCAGAAGTATATTCGAATGCTTCAGATCTTCGGGATGGGCATGAAATTGCCAGGTTTTTATACTTATAGGTGCTAATTCGTCAAGCGTATAACCAATAATTTGCGCCCATACTTCATTAAATACCGCTTCACCGGTCTGGACGTTCCACTCCCATGTGCCTACATGCGTGCCTTCGACAATACTTTCGAGCCGCCAGTTCATGTCGCGCAGAGATTCCAGCGCCAGATTGCGATCGGTAACATCGTGAACGATCGAATAAAGCCGGGTGCTTCCGGCAAACTCAAGAGGACCGGAGTAAACCTCTACATCGCGAACTTCACCAGATGCCAGGCGGTGACGAAAATTGAAATATTTGCGGCGTTCGTTCAGTGCAAGTGCCATTTCGGCGCCGAGTTGTTCTGGTTGAAGTGTATTGATTTTATTGATATGCATTTTCTCCAGTTCGCTGATCGAATAGCCATAAAATTTTTCAGCAGCATGGTTGGCGTTAAGGATCAGACCACTTGATGGATCAACAATTAACTTGATCGCGGTATTTTTGTAGAACATGTCGCGATATTGCTTTTCGCTATTGCGTAAAGCTTCTTCGGCTCGTTTGCGCTCGGTAATGTCGCGAATAATCAATTGAACGGCGGGTTCATTGGGAAACTTTATTGGCAATGCTTTAACTTCAACGTCTACTACGGAACCATTGGGACGTATAAATTTTTCCTCTTCAAGCTGTAAAACAGTCCCTTCGTTCGCTGCCTTTCCCATTCTTTCAATGACAAAAGCTCTGCTATCGGGATGAACAAATTGAATAACAGATTTTCCAATCAATTCTTCTTCGGTTGTTACTTGCATCAAACGAAGACATTCCCTGTTTACAAGTGCAATTTTACCGCCGGCGTAAATCAAAATTGCATCCGGGGAGTATTTAACTAGCTCGCGGTATTTTGATTCACTTGCTTTTAATGCCACCTCAGCTTGTTTGCGTTCAGTGATATCCGCCACAACAATAAGGCATTGTGCATTAATATCGTTTGTTTTTCCGGTAAGCTGCACATGCATTTTTATATTGTTGTAGGTCAATAAGGTAACTTCGCAGGTTTCTTTGTCCTTACTAATAAATACTTTTTCGAGAAAGCGGTTGTAAATAGGTCTGGTATCTTCGGAAACAAAAAAGCCAAACCTGCTGCCGGTGAGGGGCGTATGATCCTTTCCGAGCATTTGTGAGGCACAGAGATTTAAATTGAGGATATCGCCCTCGGTTGAAAGCGTAAAATAACCAGATGGAGCGAAGTCGTATAATTGAATAGCATCATTTGCTGCCGTTCTTGCCAATGCAAGTTCGTCGCTCTGCATTTCAAGCTCAATCTTATGCACCTTCAACTCGTGAATAAGTTTCATCATTTCAGCTTCGGTCTGAAGGAAATTGGATTCTGACAGTTTCTCTTGAATTCGGTCTTCTGCCTTTTGACGAAGTGTTGCAGAATCTGTTGAGTAGCTGTACTTTTCCTTCATGTTTGTAATGCCTGTTAGTTTTTTACTTGCTTAATTTTGGTTGTTTTAAATGCGTCTTCTTTACCGTAGTAAATGTTTAGCAGAAATGCCTTGCAATGTAATCATTACATCCGGCTTCAATAGCATTTCCCGCTTAAAAGGTTTAAAAAACAACAGATTGTAAAATTAAAATACGACAATAATTTGTTCTCATTACTTAATCGGTATTCGGTTAGTGAAAATATTTGCTGATTAAATTTTCAAGCGCAGATTTTCCGAAGGGCTTTGCAATGTAATCGTTACATCCGGCCTCCAACGCCTTTTCGCGGTCACCGGTAAGTGCATAAGCCGATTGGGCAATTATAATCACATCACTGTTGAATTTTCGTATTTGTCTTGTGGCTTCATAGCCATCCAATTGGGGCATTTTAATATCCATCAAAATTAAATCGATGTCAGGATTATTGCGGCAAGCTTCCACTGCTTCAAATCCATTACGAGCGGTTATAATTTCATTGCTGAAAATTTTGACGTATCTTGCAAGAAGCGTTCCACATGTTTCGTCATCATCGGCAACTATTATTTTTAGTTTTCTCTTTTGATTTTCAATGCCTTCAAATGGTTCAGCCCTTAAAGCTGTATTTTTTTCTTCTGCTTCGGGACAACAGGGAATCGTAAAGTAAAAAGTGGAGCCTTTTCCGAATTCGCTTTCGACCCAAATTTTACCGCCAAGCATTTCAACAAAAGCTTTCGAAATGGATAATCCCAGACCGGCGCCTTCATAATTTCGGCTCAGCGATTCGCTGCCCTGCCTGAACCTTTCAAAAATAAAATCCTTTTGTTCGTATAAGATACCCAATCCTGTATCTTTCACAAAAAATTCAAAGTATTTGCCTTTCTTTTCGTAGCCAAATTCAATAGCCCCCGAAGTTGTAAATTTTAAGGCATTCTTAATAAGATTTGTGAGAATGGTATAAATTTTTTCGCGGTCTGTTCTGATGATGGCTTCTTCTGCTGGCAGCGCATTGTTATAGCCGATTTGAATCCCTTTTTGCATCGCCTCTGGCTTGAAAAAGGTATAAATGTATTTGATCTGTTCGTTGATATCTGTCTCTTCAACAATAACTTCCATTAATCCAGATTCTACTTTTGAGATACAAACAATGTCGTTGATGATATTGAGCATACGGGCTCCGCTTTTCTCAATCACTTTAATGTACTCTTCCTGTTCTTCGCCCGTTAGATTTGGTTCCTTGAGGAGTCCTGCAAATCCCAGAATTCCATTCATCGGTGTACGGATTTCGTGACTCATATTGGCAAGAAAGGCAGATTTCAACCGGTCGCTTTCTTCGGCATGTTCTTTGGCTTTAATCAATTCTTCTTCAGCTATTTTACGTTCTGTAATATCTGTAATTGTGCCTATATAACCAATTGTTTTTCGTTCTGCATTTATTTCCGGAACTGCCTGCCCCATTACCCAGGCAACCGATCCGTCAGGATGTACAAAACGATAATCTGACAAGGATATTTTATTTGACTTCTGTGCTTCCTTCCACCCTTCGAATAAAGTTTCTCTGTCATCGGGATGTACTGCATTCAACCAGTTGACGCCCAAAGCATCTCCAAATGATAATCCGGATATTTGACACCAGGCTGGATTAACAAAAGTTGTAAGACCTTTTTCGTCCGTCTGAAATATTCCGATGGGAGAAATCTGTGTGAGTTTTTTATACCGTTTATAACTTTCAGATAAAGCGTTTTCCGCCTTTTTACGCCCTGTGAGATCGCGCCCAATGCCAAGTACCCCAATAACCGCTCCTTCGGAATCGCACATCGATGTTTTAATGGTTTCCAGAAAAACAAGACGGCCATCGTCGGCAAAGGTGATCCATTCTTCGTTGCTGGTAGGCTTTCCGGCTGCCATTGCTTTTCGGTCGCGCGCGCGGAAAAAGTCGGCAAGTGTCTTATCAACAAAGTCATAATCTGTTTTCCCTACGATATCAGCTTCTTTTGCACCAAAAAACCGTTCGAACATTATATTACATGAGAGGTATACCCCTTCGGTATCTTTCACCCATATTAGATCAGGGATGGTTTGAATAAGCGTGCGCAGACGAGTCTCGCTATTATGTAGTGCCATTTTTGCCCGTTTCTGCTCTTCAATCACGTTGAGTAATTCCTGGCGAGACTCAACTGCTTCTTTTAACAACTGAAGTGTCTGCTTCTCTGCACTTATGCGCGTGGTAATGTCAATTACAAGTCCTGTAATCGTCAGCGGTTTTCCATTTGGATCTCTTCTTACGACCGATCCAATATCATAGAACCATTTGTAGGCTCCAGAACTCGTAAAAATGCGATATTCAACCTCATATTTATCGGATACACCACTAAGGTGACTTCGCATTGCATTCATTGCTTTTTCGCAATCGTCGGGGTGAAGCAAAGCGGTAAAATCGGTGTAATGTTTAAACTTTTCTGGCGGATAATCCAGCATCTCAGCTTTGCGCTTCCCGAAAGTAACATTTCCGGTTGTGATATCCATTTCCCACCAGGCCATATTTACCGCCCGCATCGCAAATTCAAGCTTCGAATTATTTTCAAGCATTGTATTTTCCGATTGCCTGATTCCTGTGACATCGGAGACTGTTACAAGGCAATGTTCACCGTTTTTGGAAATGATACCTACAAGGTCAACATACATTTGCAAATTGTTGTCTTTTAACAACATGATTTCGCACGATTCTTTTTTCCTGCTAATGAAAACTTTATCGAGAAAAACATTGAAAACAGACCGGGTTTCGTCTGTAACAAAAAAACCGAACCTGCTGTTTTTTAATTCTGCGCATTCTTTCCCAAGCATTTGTGCGCCGCTAAGGTTTAGTTCTATAATTTCGCCTTTGGTCGAAAGTGCAAAATAACCCGATTGGCTAAGATTGTACAATTCAACATATTCATCGGCAACAATTTTTCTTGCCTCCTCTGCTGCGTGCTCCTCAGCCCACATAATTTCTTCCTGCTGTAATTCTAATTCAATCTGATGAACTTCTATCTCGTGCATGAGTTTGAGAGCATCGGCTTCCGAAAGTTGTGAACCAGTTTTGGGCAGTTTCTTTTTTAGTATCTCTTCTGCTTTTAAGCGAAGGTTGGCCAAATTGGCTGAAGTGCGTTTTGTTGTCATATCGTAATGACTTTTATCTTCTTCTTTTAATGATACTGTAAATGCTTTTTCATTATCGCAGTTAATGATGCCTGCCCAAAAGGTTTTGCGATGTAATCATTACATCCGGCATCAATTGCTTTTTCACGATCGCCGGCAAGGGCATAAGCCGTTTGTGCTATGATTATTACGTTGTTGTTAAACTGCCGTATTTGCCTGGTGGCTTCTAATCCGTCCATTTCAGGCATTTTAATATCCATCAGTACAAAATCGAGATCCGGATTTTTTCGGCAAATCTCAACTGTTTCGGTTCCGGTGGTAGCTTTTAGCACCTTCTTTACTAATGCTTTTATTGCCATCGATAGAAGCAAACCAGATATTTCGTCATCTTCGGCAATTAATATCTTGAATCCCTTAACTTCGGGATTATCCGCTGTGAGACTTTCCGGAGCAGCAGCAACCTTCAGTACTTCCGGTTCCCTCGTATAGGGTAATGTAAAATAAAAAGTGGAGCCTTTCCCTTCTTGGCTTTCAACCCAAATTTCCCCACCAAGCATTTCAACATATGCCTTCGATATCGACAATCCCAATCCTGCACCCTGAAATGCTCTTTTATCACCAATATCGGCCTGAACAAACCGTTCAAATACTGCCTCTATCCGGTCGTTTGGAATTCCAACGCCAGTATCTTTTACATAGAATTCCAGCACTGCAGGTGTAGAGACAAGGCTTGCCTTGTCGTTATCGTATACCTTGTCTTTACCTGCCTGTCTCTTGCGAATCCTGTAACCTAATTCGATAGATCCCTTGTCGCTGAATTTGATGGCATTTTTAACAAGGTTTGTAAGGATGGCATAGATTTTTTCTTTGTCTGTTTTTATAGTGGCTTCATTATCAGAAAGCGGGTTATTAAAGGAGATACGAATTCCTTTGTGCTCAACTTCCGGCTTAAAGAATTTGTAGATGTATTCTATCTGCTCGTTAATATTTGTTTGAGAAATAAAAGTTTTCATCTGACCGGATTCAACCTTCGAAATTGTAATAATATCGTTGATAATGTTGAGCATACGAGCGCCACTTTTCTCGATAATACCGATGTATTCCTGCTGTTCCTCGCCTGATAACTTAGGCTCTTTGAGTAGTGCAGCAAACCCCAGAATGCCGTTCATTGGTGTCCTGATCTCGTGACTCATATTGGCCAGGAATGCCGATTTTAACCTTTCGTTCTCCTCTGCTTTCTCTTTGGCTGTCTTTAAATCTTCGATCATTTGTTTTGCTGCAGTAATATCTGTTTTGATTGCAACAAAATGAGTGATCACATTTTCATCATTCAGAATAGGTGAAACAATTGCATTTTCCCAAAAATACGTCCCGTCCTTTTTAAGGTTATAAAATTCTCCCTCCCATGTTTTACCTGATTTAATCGTTTCCCAAAATTCCGCATAAAATGCGGTGGTATGAAAACCAGACTTTAAAACGCGTGGATTTCCCCCAATGTATTCATCTGGTGTATATCCTGATAATTGCGTAAAGTACGGATTCGCATATTCAATAACTCCATTTTTGTCAGTGATAACCACTGATACTTTTGAATTTTCAACAGCTATCGACACTTTTTTTAGCTCCTCCTCTGCCTGCTTCCTTGCGGTGATATCGATAAAGATTTTCATCAAGGCTTCCTGTCCTTTAAAAATCATTCCGGTGTGAATAATTTCGAAGCTTTTTCTACCCATCATATTAGAACTTTCAATGGATTTGGTCTTTCCAATTATAATACCTAAATGAAGCGGGCAACCAGTACATTGCATTTTATCATCGCTGTAATATTCCCAGCATTTTTTATCCGGAACAATATCACATGATAGCTTTTTTAAATTGTCACTCAGGTAAAGAATGTTACCCATTTTATCAACGATATCCATTCCAAACGGAATTGTCTGTATGAGAGACATATTGAATTGGTTGCTTTCAAATAACTCCTCTTCGCTTTTCTTCCGGGCCTCATTCTCTTTTTTTAAATCTTCCAGGAGGTTCAGCGTCGCTGAATAAGCCATTTTAATTTCAAATGTCTGTTCAGCAATCAGTGCGGCAAGCTGTTCTTTTTCAGCGTGTTTCTGGGTGTTGGCGGTTTTAATCTTCACCATTGCATATATCTGAGCCTTGAGTTCGCTTTCATCGATTGGCTTCGCCAGAAAAGCGTCGCCTCCGACTTCGAGTGCGAGAATACGGCTCTCTTTGTCGTCTTTGAGTGCGGTGACAAAAACCACCGGGATATCTCTTAGCTTTTTGTCGGCCTTCAGTTTTTTGCAAACCTGATAGCCATCCATGACCGGCATTACAATGTCGAGTAGAATTACATCCGGATCTTCTGTTGCGGCCAATTCGAGTCCTTTGGCACCACTTTCAGTCGTTAAAGTCAAGGCATCGGGTATAATGTCTTTTATCAGCGCCTTAATACTGATCAGGTTATCGCGGTTATCGTCGATCGCCAGGATTTTAATTGTTCTACTTTCCATAGAGCACCTCATTTATCGTTGTGAAAAATAATTTTTCGTCGATGGGTTTAGCAATATACGCATTAAATCCATATGCAAGAATAGCTTCGCGGTCGGTAGTCATAGCGCTGGCAGTGAGAGCGATCACGGGGATATTTTGCAATGTCGCATCCCTGCGAATCGCCTTAAATGTTTCGATGCCATCTAATTCAGGGAGTGCAATATCCATTAAAATAAGATTTGGCCTTTGCTTCTTCGCCATCACCAATCCTTCCAGTCCATTTACTGCTTCAATAACAATGAAATTTCCGGATAGTATAGCCTTGGCCGTAACCATATTATCGGGATTGTCTTCAACAACGAGCACCACCGGTTTTTCCCCGGTGATTCGTAGTTTAGTCACAGATTCCACTGTTTCCACTGTTTCGGGAAATAACATCGCTTCAACACTTTTTCGCAGTTCATTGGGGTTCACATCACCTTTTTGTATAAACTGATGAATGTTATTTCGTTTCAGAAAATTAAGTTCTTCTTTTGAAATATGTTTCGCGGTAAGTATCAGCACAGGAATATAGGCTGTCGGTTCAGCTTCACGCAGGGTTCTGAGCACCTCAAACCCATCGATACCGGGCATCATTATATCGAGTATCATTGCATCAGGAATGGCATGTGAAGTTGTTTCAAGCGCCTCGGCTCCATCGCGGGCAACGAGTATCTGATAACCACTTTCGGCCAAAATATCCTTTATTTGAATCACTGCCGGTTCGCTGTCCTCAACCAGCAAAATTGTTTTAACCATTGAACCGGAAACAGATTTAGACCGCATCGGGTTGATTGCCTGTCTGTAATCAGTTTTATCTTCCGCATCGACGATCCTATTCCCGGTCTCAAAGAGCAATGGCAACGTGAGCGTAAATTCAGAACCTTCGTCCTTGGTACTTTTAACTGAAATTGTTCCCCCGAGCAGATTTGCATATTTTTTAGCGATGGCAAGACCTAATCCGGTCCCGCCAAACTTTCGGGAGGTGCTGCTATCGGCCTGCCTGAACTCGTCGAAAATGTGTGGCTGATGACTTTCTGAAATACCAATCCCCGTGTCGGTTACCGAAATCCGGATTTTAGTACCGACTTGCTGCGAACGAACCTCAACCTTTCCTGTTTCGGTAAATTTCACCGCATTGGCAATCAGATTTTGCAATATATGCCTACATTTCGCGGAATCGCTGGTCATATATAAATCGGGCGTGGATGATGTTTGCACCAGTTCAATATTCTTCTGTTTTGCCTGAGGCGATATCATATTTACAATTTCGGCAATAAGCTGATTGACCTCGAACTTTGTGATTTCAATTTCTTCGCGGCCTGCTTCGATGCGCGAAATATCGAGAATGTCGTTGATCAGCGTCAACAAGTGCCTCCCGTTGCGCTCAATCACTTCAAGATAGCTAAGTTCCTCATCCGGAATCATTTTATCAAGCCGGCGACTTAGAACCCCCGAAAGGGCAATCACCGAATTAAGAGGTGTGCGCAGTTCGTGACTCATAT
>Ga0209512_1004877_pt1 | contig 11448 bp, 7 predicted proteins | sample frozenSSSSmetaG_FD_184142 | JGI IMG/M metagenome (GOLD analysis project Ga0209512, IMG submission 184142) | Glacier valley bacterial and archeal communities from Borup Fiord, Nunavut, Canada, to study Microbial Dark Matter (Phase II) -... | ecosystem: Environmental > Aquatic > Freshwater > Ice >... | reverse complement strand
CCCTCCCCCTCCCGCACCTCTTCCCCCACCCCTCCACGACCCACGACCCCTTCGCCTCGCCCCTCCTCTTCTTCCGCGGCCCCGCCGTCCACCTCCCCACCGGCCTCGCCTGGGACGGCACGCGCGCCCCCTCGCCCTCTCCCGTCGCCGACGACGCCGGCACCCCGCGCGCCCGCAGCTACCTCAAGTTCCCGCCCGCGGCCAGCGGCCTGCGCATCCCGCGGGCGCGGTTCGGCGTCTCGGCGCGCGCAGACGGAGACGTGTGTAAGCAGCAGGCGGCGCTGATGGCGGCTGCGATGCGTCGCAGCATCGCGCGCGGCTACGAGGATGCGCGGGTGCTGGGGGATGGGGATGGCGCGGAGAGGGTTGCGGTTGTGGAGGTGGAGGAGGATGAGGGCGGGGAGGAGGGGGCGTGGGCGGCGGAGTGGTTGGGGGAGGTGGGGGGGTGGCGGTAGGGGGAGTGGGGAGCGGCCTACGTACACCGCGCCGCTCATCTCGCGAAAAACGGCCTCATAACACACACACGTACATACCACCAAACAGACCTCCCCCCCCACCTTCTCTTTTCTAAGCAGAGAATGCAGCATCCAGCATGGCATCGGGGACGCACATCCCCCACCCCACCCCACCCCACCCCAATCCCGCACGGCCGGCGGCGGCGGCGCAGCTCTCCACCACACCACACCACACGACCAGGAAGCCGGCCGGCGCGCCGCGGGGGAGGGGAGGGGAGGCAACACATCCATCCCCAAAACAGCGCGCCGTGGTCGCTGCACCCGGCGCTCTCACCACGCGAGGCAGGGTCGGAGATGCGGTGCAGTGCTGTGCTGTGCTTTGCCCGCTGTGCAGCGCGCGGATTTGCTGGGGGGAGAGGGGTATGGGTGGGGAGTGTACATACATACATACATACATACATACATACATCTCAGCGGGCGGCAAATGTGAAAAAGTGGATGGATGGATGGATTTAGTTTCCTCCATCGCTGCGCTCGCTAGAATACGATACGCTCTAGAACACGATACGCTCGCTCGTGGATTGTCGCTCGCAAGGGTCATGATACATCGTCAATCAGTCTCTCCTCCTCTCTCCTCTCTCGTTTCTGCCACAAATCCCCCTCATATCTACCCACCCATCACATCACATCCTATACCCCCTCTCCACATCCCTATCCCCCTCCCCACCCCCTCCATAAGCATCATACCCTCCGCCCACAGGCCCCCTAACACCCGCACCCACACCCGGCGTCCCACTCCTCTGTCCCTGTCCCTGCGCCTGCGCATCCCCGAAATACCCCTCCACAGGCGCCGTCATATTCCTCATCGGCGGTCTAAACCCCCCGGGCATCCCCTGTCCCTGTCCCTGCATCATCGGCTGCGCACTCGCACTCCTCGGCGTCGGCTCCTGGCCCTGGCCCTGCCCACTCGCATATCCTCGCTGCTGCTGATACGGCTGATACGGCTGATACGCCTGATACGCCTGACCCGCCGCGGGACTCGCCGTCCCCGCCCTGCCCATCGACGCATCGATCGACCCCTGACTCGGCGTCCCGCGTCCGTCCATCCTCCTCGGCGGCGGCCGGTACGGGTTGCCATTGCCGCTGCCATTGCCGCTGCCGCCAGCAGTGCCCGCGCTGCCATTCGACGCCACCGACGCCGCGTACGACGCCGCGCGCCCCGCATACCCGTACCCCTCCTGACCAACCTGCGCGCCCCTGCCCTGCGCGGCGTCGAGGTTCGGCACCGTGGGCTCCTGCGCGGCGTCGAAGTTCGGCAGCGTGGGCTCCTCCACCGGGCTGACGCCGTAGCTGTCCGCCGTCATCTGGCGGCTCGGGCCGCTGCGGATCACGGGATGGGGGCCGTAGGCGTCCTGCGCTGACGACGGGTAGGGTGGGTTGCGCGGCGGGAGGCTGGCGTACGGGGCTGGCGACATGGTGCGTTCCATGGGCGTCATGTTCATTGTGCGGTCGAGGGGTGTGTTGTTCATTGTGCGGTCGAGCGGCGTGTTGCCCATTGTGCGGTCGAGCGGGGTCATGTTCCTCAACGGAGGCTGCGCACCGTTGGAGAAGGAGTCCTGCGTCATCTGCCGCGACGGGCCGGGTGGGCCGTTGGAGAAGGAGTTCTGCGTCGGCTGCCGCGACGGCCCTGGCGCGCCATTGGCGAAGGAGTCCTGCCGCGACGGCCCTGGCGGCCCATTGCGCATCTGCTGCGGGTTGCGCGGCCACTGGCTGCCGTTCGTGCTGCCCGTCATGGTCCTCTGGGGGCCGGGGAACGGGAAGGCGGGCTGGTTCGTGTCGAGGTGCGGCAGGGAGGGGGCGGGCGAGGCGGCGCGCGCGTAGCCCATGTCTGCGGCGGCGGCCATGAGGGGGGCGTTGGAGGCGTAGCTGGCGGAGGAGATGGCCGAGGAGGAGGTGCCGAGACGGCTGGGGCCCATCGGCCGCTTCTGGTCCAGGTTGCTGAGCTCGAGGTCGGGGAGTCTGGGCTGTTGGTTCGATGGGGTGCCGGGGCGGGAGGTGTAGGGTGGGAGGGTGGCGGTTGTGTCGTTGCGGTTGAGCATGGGCATTGCAGGGAGTTTGTCGGTGGATTTGGTGTCGAAGAGCGTCGGCAGCGTTGCTTGGCGACCTAATGTGGGCTTCTCTCCGTTCTTGAAAGCCTTCTGGTCCGCCTTCACCCTCTTCCGCTCCTCCTCTTGGATGGCCTTGTTGACCTTCACACTAACGATCTCGCGCAGCCGGCCGTTAATCTTCCTCTCGCAATATCCAGAGAGCCCGCCATCCCCATTCGGAATATAGTGCCAGAGGAAGAGCAGGTAGAAGGCCATGGCCAGCAACAGACTGAGGGCCGCAAAGACCCAGATGATGAGGGTGAACAGCATACCCGACAAGACAACGGCCTGCTCCCTATCCTGCTTTGCCAAGATGCCAAAGTTCTCGAAGAACTTGAGGATCGACGTGGCCGCATCGGGCTCGGCGGGGTCGAGCTTCGCGACGTACAGCTCCCTGAGGGTGAGGGCGTTGATGACCTGTCTCGGGCCGGAGCAGAAGATGACGCGGATCCACGACTGGAAGGAGAAGTAGGTGAAGAGCGCGACGTACTCGGCGCCCTTCTTACTCGTCGTCAGCTCGGAGAAGACGAGGAAGCGCTTCCAGCCGCGCGCGCGGCCGAAGATGCGGATGGCCTGCAGGCGGACGGCGAGGGAGTCGAGATAGCTCTCGGCCACGGCGCCACGGCGCATGATGCGCCATGCTCGGATGTGCTCGTAGACGACGTTGACCCACGACGCGATGATGCATCCCGTGAAGATCCATTTCGAGACAGAGAGAGACACGGGCGGCTTGATGCCGGTGAACTTGTTTAAGGCGAGGAGATTGTAGGCGGTGAATGTATCGACGCCGTAGACGGCGACAGAGATCAAGAGGGAGAACCACAGATAGGCATATGCTAAGTATTCGAAGAACGACGACGACTTGAAATCCTGAAGACTCTGTGTGGGCGTTAGCAATCGTGTGTCACGAGATGGATGGGATGGCAGACTCACGATGAAATCCCACTTCTCCTCGGGCTTGATATCGCGGGCCTTCTGGCGCCGTGAACAGAGCATTATGAAGTAAATAAAAAGGGAGAACTATGTCTGGACCAGCCAGATCGATGGGTATTGTAAGAAAGATGTGAAATGAAAAATGAAAGATGAATCGCGGCGATGAGTGGTGATGGGTGATGATTCCCTTCCTTCGTCAGGAATGTGGTGATGTGGACTTCAGTCGTCGACAAGCAGATCGTCGATAAGAAGAAGATCGGCAAGTAGATCGTCGACAAGCAGATAGATCGCGGGTTCGTGTGTCGTTCATGAATGGATGCAAGTCTTCTCCGCCTGCGGGAATTGACCTTGCGAGACTCGAGATGGTGGATGTCGAGGGATGGTGAATGAGTGTTGATAGTTGGTGGTTGGTGTTGATGGTTCGTGGTTTCGGTTGATGTGTGCACGGAGTGAATAGTGTCGTGAGGAGTCGAGGTGAATTGGCGCCACGCACGCGTTTAGAGGCAGATGCGCATTTGATGCTTAGGCCAAGGGGTTGGGTATAGCGTATAGCGTATAGCTATAGCGTATAACGTATGGCAGTAGAGTGCAGTAGAGTGGTATGTCTACAGCACAGAAGGGGTTGATCAGACGCAGGTGGTGTCGCAGATGTCGTTGGATTGCAGTCAGGAGCTGAGCTGGGCGGCTGCTGGCTATGTACCTTTGAGAGAGGAGAGGAGATAATTGCCAATGATTGTTTGTTTGTTCAAAGAGCGTGGTGCTGTGTATTGAGGGAGACAAGAATAGAACAGGCACAATGGACATAGATAATGGGATAGATAGACAATGGAATAGACAATGCACATCGACAATAGAATAGCAGGCAGGACAGTAATACAAAGATGGAGCACAAAGATGAAGCACAAAGATGAAGCTCAATGAGAAGCACAGCACAATGAGATGCCCTGATGATAGTCTCGTATAGCCATAGCCAATGCACCACAGCGTCAATTCAGGAGTATCAGGAGTATCAGGAGTATCAGGAGTATCAAGATTACCTAAGCCCAGCCAAGATTAAGATTGTACCTGACAGCCGTGACAGCCATGACAACCCCGAGGTGACAGCCATCCACTCTCTCTCCACCCCTCGCCTTAATCCGCGACGGCGCTATCCTGATTCTGGCCTAGCCGTTCCTGGATGCGCTGGGGTCGGCCCGCTTTGATGCCGGTGGCCGGTGGCCGGTGGCCGTGACGGCTTGAAACGTGAAGGGGTGTCACCTGACCTATCTATGGACATTGTACAGCTCGGGAGACACAGTAGAGTACAAGTAGAGTATATAGTACACAAACACATCTGACATATATATATATTTACATATATTTACACTCACAGCTCACAGCTCACTCACGTACTCACATCCCATCAATCACGTCACCTGCACAACACTCAATCATCCATCCATTCATTCATTCATTCGCAGCACGCTCGATTCCCTGTCTACGCGCCTAACCATCTTCTCCCCTCTTCTCCGCACATCTCTGTCTTCCCCCGATGCGAGGCGACGCGCTCATTGCTATCTTACACTGGATATCCGCCAACCCCAACCCCGACCCTCGACTCCCCCTCCAGAACGCCGGGGCGGGGGGAGATGGAGAATGATATGATGCGCTGGGTGGGATGACCCCTGTACTTATACTGTACTGTACCATGTCCTGCCCGGCTATCCAACACGACCCCTCCGCCATCGATCGATGTTGCTGTGTCCCGCCGGCTGCCTTTCCCTCTCGTGTCATGCTGTAGTGCGCTCGCCATCCATAATCCTCTCCTCCTCAACAAACGCTGTATCTCCTCCTCAGGCATACCATACCCATACCCATCCCCATCACACCCCCCACCTCTCCCCCCACCCCTCCCCCTCCTCCCCTCCTATCTTAATACCCATTCTTCGTATACGTCGGCCCCAGCCCGCGGCCCGAGTACGCCGCGCTGCCCTCCTCGAAGTACGGGTGCGCGCACGCCTGCTTCGCCGAGATCCGCCCCGCCGGGTCGTACACGAGCATCATCTCCAGCAGGTCCAGCCCCGCCACGTCGAGGTTCGTGCACAGCGGCAGCCCGTGGTCGCGCTGCCACTTGGGGAACGACGACTTGAAGTCGGGGAACGACGTCACGCCGGGCCACTCGAGCTCCGTGGGCGTGCCGAGGAGGCTGCGCGGGGGTGTTAGCTGCGCGTGCGCGGGGTTTGTGGTTGGGTGTTTGGGCGGGAGGGGAGAGACTGGGGAAGGGGGGACGGAGGAAGGAAGGAAGGAAGGAAGGCAGACGTACCGGAAGATCTTGAAGATCTCGTCGATCTCAGAGTCGCCGGGGAACAGCGGCTTGCGCGTGCACATCTCCGCGAAGATGCAGCCGACGGACCACATGTCCACGCCGGTCGAGTACTGGCGGCCGCCGAGCAGGATCTCGGGCGAGCGGTACCACAGCGTGACGACCTCGTGGGTGTACGTCCGCAACGGGACGCCAAAGGCTCTCGCGAGGCCGAAGTCCGCAAGCTTGAGGTTCCCGTCGCGGTCGATCAGCAGGTTCTGCGGCTTCAGGTCGCGGTGCAGCACGCGGTGGCTGTGGCAGTAGCGCACGCCCTCGCACAGCTGGCTCATGAACTTCTTGACCATGGCGTCGCCGAGGCCCAGGCGGCCGAGGTCGGGGCCCGAGCCCTCGGGCAGCGCCTTGCCGCGCCCGCCGTCGCTGACCGGCAGCGCCTCCATGTACTTCTTCAGGTCGAGGTCGAGGAACTCGAAGACGAGGTACAGCTTGTGGCCGTCGGCGTGCACGATGTTGAGCAGCCGCACGATGTTCGGGTCGTTCATCTCCTTCAGCAACGAGATCTCGCGGATCGCCGTCGACGGCACGCCCTCGTCCTCGGCCTCGAGCCGGATCTTCTTGAGTGCCACGATGCGTCCGCCGTGCAGCAGGTCGCGCGCCTTGTAGACCACGCCGTATGTGCCTGTGGGGAGGGTGTCAGCATTGCTTGGCGTGGGGCTGGACGCAGTGATGGGAGGGACGAGAGCGGGTATACAGACCCTCTCCGATCTTCTCCAACTTCTGGTAGTTCTCCATGGCGTGTGATTATCTGGTCTGGTCTTAAAGGAGCGTGGTGGTCGGGATGGTCGAAAGTCTCTCCTTGGGGAGCTGCGAGGAACGTATTTAGCGGGGCGTGAAATGAGGGGCAGCACGAGCTGGCATCCGCTGCTTGTGAGGTCCCAGGGCGATATTCGGGACTGGATTGGTCTCTGATATAGGCTAGACTTCGTTATGCTTTGTTATGGGAGAATTAGACGGCCGAAGAATTCGTTTGTCGGCATAAGTTGGTCGTGCTGTTTGTTGTCCTTCTCGGGGGTCCAAAGTAAATAAAGAGTTGTCGCGAAATCAAGCCCGACCAGCAACGCGCTTCGCTTAGTCCAGTCGTGTCTCATCAACTTTTTTGACGCATCACATAAATAACTATCTCACAATGATCACATAAATAACTACGCATGGACAACAAGACACTTGCTCTCTTTCTCGAATTCATTTGTCTAAAATCTGAACATATTTAACAAAGGCCATTCTCTCTATTTTCTTTAAATCACCATGATAGCCCTCAATGAGGCCACGGTGCGTCAGAGAGCGCCTGCCCTCGATCCGCGAGAGCCACCGCCACAAATCTTGAAGGATGTCTTCAAGCGTTTTCAAAAGCTACCGCCGTCTGCCATTGCTACAGAATCTCACATCTTGGATTTTGAAAAAGACATATCATCTCATGGAGTAGAAAAGACCGGCAGCATCTCGTTGGAGGCTTTGAAGTCCATCTATAGACGCTTTCTGGGAAATGAAAATAGGTTCGATGTCGATGTCTTTCAAGACCAGCCCGTATATACCTCTGAAGCTTTACCAGGTAGGAGCACTTTCTGTCACATAAACTCTTTCACCTTGCAATGGCTGTCCTTGGTTCTCTCTTGCGGGCCGCTCTCTTGTATACGTCTGCCATCACATGATCGCTCCTGACACCGTCGCAGGTCTTCTCATATTACCATCTTTCCTGCCTCCATCTGTTCAAAAAGAGCTTCTGTCCCGTCTTCTCCATCGAGACCTGTCGGACCAGAAGCATCAAACAAACGTCCACATGTTCTACGACATGCCCTATCCCCACGGCACGTCATGCCAAGAGGAAGCTTCATCTGAGAATGCCTCCTTCTTTTCCTATTCTCCAAAAAGCAAGATCACATTCACTCCAAAAGACCCAACTGTACACAAGCCGCTCTCCATATCCAAGTTCATGGAAAAGAGTCTTCGATGGGTGACCCTCGGTGGCCAATACGACTGGACAAACAAGGTCTACCCAGACGAGGCCCCGCCCGCATTTCCCGCAGATATCAAAGATCTCCTCGAGGGTATATTCCCAGACATAAAGGCCCAGGCTGCTATCGTCAACCTATACAGTCCAGGCGATACGCTAAGTCTGCATCGCGACGTCAGTGAGGAGAGCGATAGGGGCCTTGTTAGCATCAGTCTGGGTTGCGCCTGCCTCTTCGTTGTCGCCCTTGGCCGTGATTCTACGGATCATGTCCTCGTACGACTGAGGTCGGGCGACGCGGTGTTCATGTCCAAGGAGGCCAGGTTTGCCTGGCACGGAGTGCCGAAGATCCTGCCAGATACTTGTCCCGAATACTTATCGTCTTGGCCGGCAGAGGATGGAAAATACGAGGAATGGCGGGGTTGGATGCGCAACAAAAGAGTCAATCTCAATGTTCGACAGATGTTTGACTGAAATAGAAAGTCTCAAACGTCGAAGAAATCGAAGAAACCTCGAGGGAAGACAAGGACAGCGCCTGCATTGAATCTATGGATTACGAGCGGAAATCCGACTCGCCTGCAGAATTCAAGGTCCTGCAGGTTGTTCCTAACGTATGTACATAGGTACATACGTTGCTCCGTCCGATACCCTCAACAAACACCAGCCGTAAGCTAAATCTTTATCTTATCGGCCATCTACCCCGCCTTATCAACAGCGACGCAGACTACATATATCCCTTCACTCTCACTACTGCATCAAACACATTCAAATATATTGATTCAATATGTCTACATGGCAAGAATTAGCAAAAGCCAAGCGCGAGTCCATTCTCGCAGCAATCCCAGAGAAATGGCGCATATCCTCCATCCCCTCTGCCCAGGAGCAACGTAACGTCACGGGGAAATACATCCAGCAATTCCTCACAGAAAAAGAGATTGAGATAACAGAAACAGATGCCGTTGGTATTCTCGCAGAGACAAGAACTGGGTCTTGGAAAGCAGTTGAAGTCACGGAGGCGTTCTGCCACAGAGCGGCTTTAGCACATCAACTGGTGCGCTGAGCATCCAAGCGATCACTAGAGATATCATTAACCATCTAAACAGGTCAACTGCCTCCACGAAATCTTCTTCGACGCCGCGCTCGCCGTCGCCAAAACCCTCGACGCCTACTATGCCGAATTCCAAAAGCCTATCGGTCCTCTCCACGGCCTTCCCATTTCCCTGAAGGACCAATTCCACGTCCGCGGCGTCGAGACTACCATGGGCTACGTCGGCTGGATAAACACCTTCGAAGGCCACCCCAATGACCCCCGCGCCCGCGTCTACGAGTCCGAAATGGTGCGCGAACTGCGCGCCTGCGGCGCAATCCTGTACGTCAAGACCGCCGTCCCGCACACCCTGATGGTCGGCGAGACGATCAACAACATCATCGGGTACGTCTCGAACCCCACAAACCGCCTGCTGTCCAGCGGCGGCAGCTCTGGGGGCGAAGGCGCCTTGATCGCGCTCCGAGGGAGTCCGGTGGGATTTGGCAGCGATATCGGCGGGAGTATTAGGATTCCGGCTGCGTTTAATGGATTGTTTGGACTGAGACCGAGTGCGGGGAGACTGCCCTACGAGGGGATGACGAATAGTATGGATGGGCAGAATTCGATCTTGTCTGTCGTCGGGCCTTTGGGGACGAGTATCGGTGCGTTGAGATTGGTGGTGAAAAGTGTATTAGCGCAGCAGCCGTGGCTGTATGATCCGCTCGTGCACGAGATTCCATGGAGGAGCGAGCAGGAACAGGAGGTGCTGGATCTTGTTAAGTCTACTGGACAAGGCTCTGGAAAGCAGCTGGTATTTGGGATCCTGAGGGATGATGGGATCGTCCGCCCCGTGCCGCCTGTGAGGCGTGCTCTGGACATCGTCGTCAAAACCATCGAGAAGCTTGGCCATAAAGCCATCGAGTGGAACCCACCCTCCCACAAAAGAGGCATCGATATCGGCGTAAGCCCCTCTCTTTCTTCTCCCATTCCCTCTCGCCACCTCTCCCTCCCACTGACCCATCCAGATGCAAACCTGGATCTTCGACGGCGCCCTCGACATCCACACCTCGCTCTCCCTCTCTGGCGAACCCATCGTCCCCCAGCTCCTCAGCGCCTACGGCACCGCGCCCGTGCCGCAGTATACCGCGTCCGCCATCGCCGCCGTCAACATCGCCAAGCGGCAGTACCAGAAGGAGTACGCGGACTACTGGAACTCAACGGAGGCACTGACTGGCACTGGACGGCCCGTGGACGCCGTGGTAATGCCCGTGGCGCCGTTCCCTGCCGCGCGACCCGGGAAGTATGACCATTATGGTACGTCCCCTACAATCCCCGAGGCGGAAGTGAGGCAGGGTTGGGGCGGAGACGAAGGTAACCCGCAGCCCCCCTCATTCTCCCATCCCCCCTCTCCTCCCCCGCACTTCCCAGTCCCCAACCCCTAAACCCCACCACATTTCATCCCTCACACGCCCCAGGCTACACAACGATCATCAACCTCCTCGACTACACCTCCGCCGTCCTGCCCATCACCAGCGTCTCCGCCCTCGACGTCGCGGACCCCGCCTTCGTCCCCCTCAGCGCCGCCCCCGAGGACCGCCGCGTGTGGGCGAGCTACGACCCCGCCGTGTACGAGGGCGCGTGGGTGGGTCTCCAGGTCGTGGGGCGCAGACTGCAGGAGGAGAAGGTGTTGGCTGTTACGGAGATATTGGCCGAGGGGCTGCTGGCGGCATGAGGCATGAGGCATTCTACAGCACAAAACACACGTATATAAGTAAGGCATGTCCTACGTTGGATGCATGGCGGTGTGAGCGCGCTTTGGTGTAATCGGCAGTCTGTAGATGGGAGAGAGTTCGTTCGGGAGGAGCGTCCGCGAGGTAACTCGAACCATCCTCATATCTGTCATTTCGGAGTATGGCGTCTACGTGTACATCTCCGTTTCATTGCATTCCCTCCTCTCTTCTCTCCTCTAGCCTTCCCCCCCTTCTCCTCTCTGTGACGTTTTCCGGATATTTACAGTATTTACATAAATAGACAACCACCCCCTATAAAATAGAGACCTTCCTTCCTTCCTTCATTCACCCATCCATCCATCGCGCATATCCCAACGCGACAACGCCCATCCCTTTCTCCACCCTCATAACCGGAACACACACACACACACATGCCGTACCCGCACAACCAAGAGCCCCCCCACATCCTCACCGCCGTCCATAAACAGGATGCTCCTGCACCACCCTCTTCGGCCCCCTAACCGGCGGCGTCACCCTCCTCGCCGTCCCCGCGCTCCCCTCCCCACCCCCCTCGCGACCCTGCAGCACACCCCCCACGGGATACGTCGTGTAGCTCGGCGCGCCGTCGCGCGGGTCCGGCGCCACGAACTCGGCGTCGCGGCGGAACAGCTGCAGGATCTCGTTCATGCCGAGCTTGCCGGCGCCGCCCTTGGCGCCGCCCTCGATCGCCTGGCTGGCCAGCTCGCGCTTCTTCTCCTGCAGCGCGAGGATGCGCTCCTCGACGCTGTCCTTGACCGTGATCTTGTACACGACGACGTCCGTCTTCTGCGTGAGCCGGTGCACGCGGTC
>Ga0209512_1004876_pt1 | contig 11449 bp, 9 predicted proteins | sample frozenSSSSmetaG_FD_184142 | JGI IMG/M metagenome (GOLD analysis project Ga0209512, IMG submission 184142) | Glacier valley bacterial and archeal communities from Borup Fiord, Nunavut, Canada, to study Microbial Dark Matter (Phase II) -... | ecosystem: Environmental > Aquatic > Freshwater > Ice >... | reverse complement strand
GATGGAGGGGCGTTCGGCCAGAAAATCCGCGACACGCTGGGCCGCAGCCATCCAATTGCCCGGCGCAACTTTGCCGAGGGGAAGCAGCGCGCCGAGCTGTTCGCCTACGCCGCCGTGATCGTAGCCAACGACGGGCACGCCGAGGCCGAGCGCTTCCAGAGTGGTGAGACCGAAGGCCTCGGGCTTAGTGCTGAGCGAGAGCACGACGGACGAGGCCGCGAGGATGTCGCGCAGGTTGTCGCAGGCGCCGTTGAACGTGATGCGATCCTCCAGCCCGGCCTGGGCGACCGCCTGGCGCAGTTCTTTTTCGTAGGCGGTTTTTTTCGGGTCGGTTCCGCCGGCGATCACGCCCTGCACAGGCAGGTGTTTCAAGGCGCCGATGATGCGGATCAAATCGTGATGGCCTTTGAGGCGCGTCAATCGGCCGGGCAGGGTGATGAGCAGCCGGTAGCGGGCTTCCGGATGGTTCTTCTCCCACGCTTCGCGCCAGGAGGCCGGAGGTTGGTAGCCGGCGGGAAACAGCACCGGGTCCACACCGTCGGGAATGGTGACGATGCGGCGCGGGTCGGCATCGGGGTAACTTTCCAGAATGTAGCGTTCAACGCTGTGGGACACGGCGATGATGCGTTCCCCTTTGGTCATGATCGCGGAGTAGCGGCCCTTGGAATAAAACCCGTGCACCGTGGTGACGAGACGGGGGCGGGTTGCCGCGGGGAGTCCGCGCCAGGCGAGCCATGCGATCCACGCAGGCAGGCGCGAGTGCAGATGGAGGATGTCGGGCCGTTCGGCGGCGAGCAACCGGCGCAACGGACCGACTTGAAGGAGCGAGGCCGGATGCTTGCGATGCACCGGCATGGTGATGTGGCGGACGCCAGAGGCTTCCAGCGCGGGCACCATCGCGCCGCCGTTGGATATGACCAGAGACTCGTCGCCCTGACGGACGAAGTGGGTCGCGAGCTCGGCGACGCAACGCTCGACGCCACCGGCGTTGAACTCGGGCAGGATCTGGAGGATTTTCATGGAGGATCGAAGAAAAAAGGCACGGCAAGGCCAGGGGCGGGGCGTCGGGTGCTCCGCGAAGGAGGGGGAAGGGTGGGCGGCAGGCGGGGGCCTGCGGAAAGCGCGGCGGATGACGGCGCGCCGGATTTTAAACGGGATGTTTTTTTGCAGGGCTCCCGTCTCGGTGAACGAAGCGGAGGCCGTGCAATGCTAGACTCGACGAAGGGGCGCGGTGTTCAACGCGGCGACGTAATAGGCGATTACAAATGAGTAATGCGGCGCCGGGCGAGGCGTGCCCGCGACCTCAGGACGGGGAGGCTGGCAGCGTCACGACAAACTCGGTGGGCGTGCGGACGTCGCCATCCACCAGCGTGATTTCTCCACCGTGGGCGTGGATGATTTCACGGCAAAGACTCAGGCCCAGGCCGTGGCCGCCTTGGTTGCGCGCGGCGTCGATGCGGAAGAACCGGTCGAACAGGCGCGGACGCGCGGCGGGCGGGATGCCCGGGCCGGTATTGGACACGGCGAGCCGGGCGGAACCGCCGCTGATCTCCAGTTCGCAGCGGACGAGGCCGCCGGTGACGTTGAACTTGCAGGCGTTGTCGAGGAGGTTGAGCAGGACGCGGCGGAGCTGGCTGGGGTCGCCGTGGATTTTGATGTCCGCGGCGATGTGAGTCTCCAGGCGGATGTTTTGGGCGGATGAGAACAACTCGGCGTCTTCGCATGCTTCGCCGGTCAGCGCACTCAGGTCGACGGGCTCGCGGGCCGTCACGACTTTGCCGGCGTCGAAGCGGGCGAGCAGCAGCAGGTGCTCGGTGATGCGGTTCAACCGGGCAACTTCCTCCTGCAGGCTGATGAGCCGGGTTTCGATTTCGGGTGCAAGGTTCTGCAGGCCGAGCAGGGCCTCGATCTCTCCGCGCATGATGGTGAGCGGGGTGCGGAGTTCGTGCGAGGCGTCGGCGGCGAAACGGTCGGCCTGGCGGAAATTTTTTTCCAGCCGGTCGAGCATCTGGTTCAGCATGGTGGTGAGCCGGCCGATCTCGTCGTTGACGGTGGCGGGCGGCAGCCGCAGGTCGAGGGCGCCCGCCTCGATCGCGGCGGCGGTCTCGGTCGCCGCCCGCACCGGGGCGAGGGCGCGGCCGGCGACGATCCAGGCTCCGAGGGAGGCGACGATGGTTCCAAGCGGGAGCGCCAGCAGGCAGGCTGCGATCAAGTCCGATATCCGGTCGCTGACGTCATACAGATCGTAGGCGATGAGGATGTCGCGGTTGTTGATATGGTAAGTGCACACGCGCCAGTTGCCATCCGCGCGGCGCAGATTTTTAGGACGGTAAATGCCGGCGGCCCGCCGGGAAAATTCCTCCGGCGAATCCGGGGGCGTTTCGATGAAGCGGTCGTTGGCGGGAAAGATGGAGCACGCCATGAGCGGGCCTTCCAGGGAAACGTGTTGAAACCAAGTGCCGTAGCGCGTCTCGGTCGCGGGGATCTCGATCATGTGACGGGCCTCGACGCTCATCTCCAGGTCGGCCGTCGCGATCTGGTCGCGGTAAAGGTTGATGATCGTTCCGGTGGCGAAAACCAGCAGGGCGCCACCGGTGGCGGCGGCGGACCAGAGGGTGATTTTCCAACGGATGGGGAAGGGGCTCATGGTCCGGCCTGCAACCTGTAGCCGGTGCCGCGCACGGTCTGGATGAGTTTCACCTCGTGGCCGTCGTCGAGTTTCCGGCGGAGGCGCTGGACGGCGACATCGACCACGTTGGTGCCGGGATCGAAGTGATAACCCCAGACGTGTTCGCAAAGCTGCACGCGCGTCACCACGTGGCCGGCATGGCGGAGCAAAAATTCAAGCAGGACGAATTCGCGGCCGGTGAGCTCGATTTTTTGCGAGCCGCGCTGGACGGTGTGGGTGAGCAGGTTGACGGCGAGATCAGCGTGCGTGAGCAGCGTGAGCCCCTCGCCCGAGCGGCGGCGCCAGACGGCTTTCAGGCGCGCGGACAGCTCGGTCATGGAGAAAGGTTTTGCGAGGTAGTCGTCGGCCCCGAGGTTGAGGCCGTTGACGCGTTCCTCGACGTCTCCACGGGCGGTGAGCAGGACAATGGGGACGTTGTTGCGCGCTTCGCGGAGCGTGGTGAGAATGGAGAGGCCGTCCCGCCCCGGGAGCATGATATCGAGCACGATGGCGTCGTAGGAATGCTGGCTCGCAAGGCGAAGGCCCTCGTCGCCGTCATGGCAGGCTTCCGTGTTCCAGCCTTCCGCCTCGAGGCCGGCGCAGACCAAGGCCGCCACCTTTTTTTCGTCTTCGATCACCAATATGCGCATGGTCCGGGGAGATTACCCGTGCGGGCGCGGCTCACGAGAGGAAAGCACGCACGACCCAAGGCTGACGAATTACAGTTTGGTAATCTTTGGCGCGGTTCCGTCGGGGGCGAGGAGGCGGTTTCGCAGTCTTGCCCTTGGGGGCGACAGGCTTCAGTTAGTTAACTTTACACCATGACGCCCGCTCAAGCTGCCGTGCCGCCCTCCGTTCCCGATCCGTTCGCCGACCGAACCGGCTGGGGGCGGGATTTTCTGCTGCTGGCGCTGGCAACAGCGGTGTGGTTCGGGGCGTTCCTCGGGGTGCGTCCGCTCAACAATCCCGACGAAGGCCGCTACACGGAGATTCCTCGCGAGATGGCCGAGACGGGCGACTACGTGACGCCACGGTTGAACGGCGTGAAGTATTTCGAGAAGCCGCCGCTGATGTATTGGCTGTCGGCGCTGACCTTCAAGGTCGCCGGCGTGAGCGAATTCACGGCGCGGTTTTGGAACGCCGCTTTCGCGCTCATGGGAGTGCTGCTGACCTACGCGGCGGGTCGCAGGCTTTACGGACGGACGGCGGGCTGGTGGGCGGCGGCGGTGCTCGCAACCTCGCTGCTTTATTACGCGCTCGGGCAGATCGTGCTGCTCGACATGGCGGTGGCGGTGACGATCAGCGCGGCGCTGTTCGCCTTCATGTTTGCGATGCGCCAGCCGCCGGGGGCGCGGCGGCGGTGGTTGTTCATCGCGTTCTACGCGAGCATGGCCTTCGCAACGCTCACGAAAGGCCTCATCGGTTTTCTGCTGCCGTGCGCGGTGGCGTTCGTGTGGGTGCTGCTGTTCAACAAATGGCGGGCGCTGTGGCCCTTCTATCCGGTGATCGGCGTCCTCGTGCTGCTGGGCATCGCCGCGCCGTGGCACGTGCTGGCGGAGCAGGCCAACCACTCGGCGGTGAAGGAGCACGACTTCGCGTGGTTCTACTTCGTGCATGAGCATTATCTACGGTTCACGACAAAGATCCACGGACGCTACCAGCCGGTTTGGTTTTTCGGGCCGGTGTTGCTGGCGGGGTTGTTCCCGTGGGTGGCGTTCGGCGGACAGGCGGTGCGCGGTGCGCTCGCCGGCGGCTGGCGCGCGCGTCACCAGCATGCGGAGGCTTGGTTTTTGGTCATCTGGATCGCGTTCATCACACTGTTCTTCTCGAAGTCGGACTCGAAGCTCATCCCCTACATCCTGCCGGTTTTTCCGGCGGCGGCGGTGCTGATCGGCGGCTATCTGGCCGGCGCATGGCGCGACGAAAAGACGAGCGTGCGCGGATTGCGCGCGGGCCTGTGGGTGTTCGCCGGGTTGGCCGCGGCCATTGCGGTGGCCGCCGCGGTCGCCCCTGTGCCGGAGAAATACCCCGAGCTTTCCGCGCTGCTGCTGCCGTGGCGCTTTGTGCTGGGCACGGTGCTGGCGGGCGGGGCCGTCGCGGTTGTCGTGTGCTTGCGGCGCGAGCGGCTGCGGGGCGCGTTGGTGGCGATGCTGGTGACGTGCGCGGCGTTTTATCTGCCGACCAACTTCATCGGCAAGGCCTTCGACACGCGTTCGGCCAAGTCCCTTGCGCTCACCCTCAAGCCCATGCTCAAGGCGGGTGACGCGGTCTACTGCGTGGGCACCTATTCGCAGGACATCCCGCCTTATCTGGGGCGGTTGATTAGCGTGGTTAATTATCAAAACGAGATGACCTTTGGCATCGAGGCCGAGCCGGAGATGGCGGCCAAGCGCTTTATCGGCAAGGAGACCTTTATTGCGCAATGGAAGGAACCGGCGCCCGCCTATGCGTTCGTGCCGAAGCCCAGCCTTGCGCGCTGGCAGGCCGAAGGAATGCCTTGCACCGTCCTCGCGGAAAGCGCGCGTTTCGTGCTTGTCGTGAACCGCTCACCAGCCCCCTCATCTTCCCCGTGACCCCGCCTGTTTCGACCAAACCCGTGGAGCCTTTCATTCCGCTCACGCGCCCGACCATCGACGATGAAACCATCGCCGGCGTGGCCGAGGTGTTGCGCTCGGGCTGGATCACCTCCGGCCCGCAGGTGAAGGCGTTTGAGGCGAAGCTCTCCGAGTATTTCGGCGGACGCTCCGTGCGCGTTTTCAATTCCGGCACTTGCACCATGGAGATCGCGCTGCGCATCGCGGGCATCGGCCCGGGCGACGAGGTCATCACTACGCCGTTGTCATGGGTGGCGACGAGCAACGTCATCCTTGAAGTCGGCGCGAAGCCCGTCTTCGTCGATATCGATCCGGTGACGCGCAATATCGACCTCGCGCTTATCGAGGCGGCGATTACCCCTGCGACCCGCGCGATCATGCCGGTGGATCTCGCCGGCCTTCCGGCGGACCGCGACCGGCTTTACGCCATCGCCAAGAAGCACAACCTCCGCGTGATCGAGGACGCCGCGCAATCGTTCGGCACCACGTGGAAGGGCCGCCGCATCGGTGCGTTTGGAGACTTCGTTTCATTCAGTTTTCATCCCAACAAAAATATCACGTCGATCGAGGGCGGTTGTCTTGTCCTCAACGATGAGCGCGAGGCCAAGCTCGCCGAACAATACCGACTCCAGGGCGTGGTGCGCACCGGCCTCGACGGCATGGAAGTCGAGATTTTGGGCGGCAAGTTCAACCTCACCGACGTCGCCGCCCGCGTGGGTCTAGGCCAGCTTGCGCGTCTCGACGAATTCACCGCCAAGCGCCGCGAACTCGCCCGTGCCTACTTCGAGCTGCTCGACACGCCTGCCGTCCGCGCGCTCGGGCTTGGCCTGCCTGTCGCGGATTTTGCGCAGAGCAACTGGCACATGTTCCAGGTCGTGCTGCCTTCCTCGGCCACGTTCGCCCTCAGCCGCGCCGAGGTGATGGCGCAGCTGCAGGCTGCCGGCATCGGCGCCGGCGTTCATTATCCGGCGATCCATCTCTTCGCGCTCTACCGCCGCCAAGGTTGGAAAGAGGGCGATTTCCCGAAGGCCGAGGCGGTTTGCCGAAACATCCTCACGCTTCCGCTTTTTCCTGCTCTCACCCGCGCCGAGATCGCGCGCGTGGTCGCCTCCCTCGTCTCCATTCTTCAGGCCCACTCGAAATCATGAGCACCGTTCCCACCGCCACCCTGCCGCTCTCCGTCGTCATCCCCGTGTATAACGAGGAGGCCAACCTGCCGATCCTCTTCAAGCGGCTCTACCCCGTGCTCGACAGCCTCGGCCGCGCCTACGAGATCATTTTCACCAACGACGGCAGCGCCGACCGTTCGCGCGAGCTCCTCGCCGCGCAGCACGCCGCGCGTCCCGACGTCACCCGCGTCATCGAGTTCAACGCCAACTACGGCCAGCACATGGCCATCATCGCGGCCTTCGAACGCGCGCGCGGCGCCGTGATCGTCACGCTGGACGCCGACCTCCAGAATCCGCCCGAGGAAATTCCCAAGCTCCTCGCCGCCACCGATGCCGGCTTCGACTGCGTGGGCGGCGCCCGCCAGAATCGCCAAGACAGTGCCTTCCGCCGCTACGCCTCGCGCATGGTCAACGTCGCCCGCCGCCAGATGACGAACATCGAGATGACCGACCAGGGCTGCATGCTCCGCGCCTACTCGCACGACGTCGTCTCCGCCATCGTGCGCAGCGGCGCGGTCAACACCTTCATCCCCGCGCTCGCCTACACGCTCTCGCAAAACCCCACCGAGGTTCCCGTGGCGCACGAAGAGCGCCATGCGGGCGTGTCGAACTATTCCGTCTACAAGCTCATCCGGCTCAACTTCGACCTCATCACCGCGTTCACCACCGCGCCGCTCCAGCTGTTCACGATGTTCGCGGGCTTCTGTTCGTTCGGCAGCATCGTGCTGGTGTTCACGCTGCTTTTCCGCCGGTTCGCGCTTAACCTCGACCGCGAGACTTTCGGTGTGTTCACCTTGTTTGCCTTCCTGTTCTTCCTCGTGAGCGTTTGCATGGTCGGCATCGGCCTCATCGGCGAATACATGGGCCGCACCTATCAGGTCGTTCGCGGACGCGCCCGCTACCACGTGAGCCACATTCTCGACACGAAGTCGTAAGCTCACGTCGATGACTAAGACCAAACCCCGCATCCTCTTCTTCGGCTACAGCGAAGTCGGCTACACCTGCCTCGATCTGCTCTTGTCGCGCGGTGACAACGTCGTCGCCCTCATCACGCACGAGGACAATCCCAACGAAAAAATCTGGTTCAAGACCCCCGCTGTCGCCGCCCGCGAACACGGCCTGCCCGTCTTCACGCCCGAGTCCGTCAACAACCCCGAGTGGCGCGAAAAAATCGCCGCGCTCCAGCCCGACCTCATCCTCTCGGTCTATTACCGGCACATGATCGGGACCAAGATCCTCGCCGTTCCGCCCCTCGGCGCCTGGAACATCCACGGCTCCCTTCTCCCCAAATACCGCGGTCGCGCGCCGATCAACTGGGCCATCGTCCACGGCGAATCACGCATCGGCATGACGCTCCATCGCATGGTGAAAAGCGCCGATGCCGGCGACGTCGTCGACCAGGAGGGCGTTGCCATCGGCCCGCGCGACTCCGCCGAGGTCGCCTTCCGCAAGGTCATGCCCTGCGCCCGCATCGTCCTCGAACGCCAGATCGACGCGCTTCTCGCCGGCACCGCGAAGGAGACGCCGCAGGACGAGTCGCAGGCGACTTACTTCGGCGGACGCACGCCCGAGGACGGCCGCATCAACTGGCACCAGACTTCCGCGCAGATTTTCAACCTCATCCGCGCCGTCACCGATCCGTATCCCGGCGCGTTCACCGACATCGGCGACGTGCGCCTCATGGTCTGGTGGGCCGAGCCCGTCTCGGTCGCCACCGTCGGTCGTCGCGGCAAACCCGGCGAAGTCCTCTCGCTCGATCCCCTCGTCATCGCCACGGCCGATGGCTCGCTCGAGCTCACCCGCATTGGCTGGCGCAACGGCATCTCGGCAACCTTGCAAGTTGGGCAAATTCTTTAAACCCTCATCCCCTTAAATCCCATGCCACTCAAAGTCCTCATCCTCGGAGCCAACGGTTTCATCGGCAGCAGCCTCACCAGCGCCATTCTCAAGCAGAAGGACTGGGAGGTCTACGGCATGGACATCGGCAGCCACAAGCTCACCGCCAGCCTCGGCAACCCCCGCTTCACCTTCGTCGAGGGCGACATCACCATCAACCGCGAGTGGATCGAGTATCACGTCAAGAAGTGCGACGCCGTCATCCCCCTCGTCGCCATCGCCAACCCGGTCCAATACGTGAAAGACCCGCTGCGCGTCTTCGAATTGGATTTCGAGGCCAACCTCGACATCGTCCGCAAGTGCGCGAAATACAAGAAGCGCATCATCTTCCCCTCCACCTCCGAGGTCTACGGCATGTGCCCCGACGCCGAGCTCGACGAGGCGACCAGCACGATGGTTTACGGCCCGATCGAGCGCCAGCGCTGGATCTACGCCTCCTCCAAGCAGCTCCTCGACCGCGTCATCTACGCCTACGGCGTGCGCGACAACGTGGACTACACTCTCTTCCGCCCCTTCAACTGGATCGGGCCGCAGCTCGACAACGTCATGGAGCCGAAGGAAGGCAGCTCGCGCCTCTTCACGCAGTTCATCTCCAACGTCATCTTCAAAAAGCCCCTCCAGCTCGTCGACGGCGGCAAGCAGAGCCGCTCCTTCACCTTCATCGACGACGGCGTGGACGCGCTCCTCCGCATCATCGAGAACAAGGACGGCAAGGCCTCACGCCAGATCTTCAACATCGGCAATCCAAACAACGACGTGAGCGTGGCCGACCTCGCCAAGCTCATCATCACCGCCTTCAAGGATTACCCCGACTACGCCGAACACGTGAAGGCCGCCAAGGTCGTGAAAGTTTCTTCCGGCACCTACTTCGGAAAATACTACCAAGACATCCAGAAGCGCGTGCCCTCGATCAACAATATCAAGAAGCAACTCGGCTGGAAACCCAAGGTGAACCTCAAGACCGCGATCAAGCTCACGCTCGACTACCACCTCGCGCACAAGGACTATTCGCTGGAATAAGGTTCGGTCTACCAATCCTTAATGGGGAACTCAGGGAATCAGGAAAAAACCGAGAAAAGTTTCCGTTCCTGATTTCCTGAGTTCCCCATTTTAATTTCTGTTCCCGACTCATGCCTCCCGTTCTCGCGCTCAAGGTTGATGTCGATACCGACCGCGGCACGCGAGTCGGCGTGCCGGCGCTTACGGCGCTCTTCCGCGAGTTCGACGTGCCCGCGTGTTTCTTGTTTTCACTTGGGCCGGACAACACCGGCAAGGCCATCCGCCGCGTCTTCCGCCCCGGCTTTTTTCAAAAAGTTTCCCGCACGAGCGTCGTGCAGATCTACGGTGTGCGCACGCTCCTCAACGGCACGCTCCTTCCCGCGCCGCACATCGGCCGGCGCAACCAGGCGGTCATGCGCCGCGTGCAGAAGGACGGCTTCGAGGTCGGCATCCACTGCCACGACCACTTTCGCTGGCAGGACTACGTGCTCGGCATGACACTTGAGCAGGTCCGCGAAGAGTTTCGCCAAGCCTGCGAAGAGTTCCGCCGCCTTTTCGGCGCCGAGGCGCTCACCGCCGGCGCACCCGGCTGGCAGGCCTGCGAAAAAAGCAAGCAGGTCTACGATGAGGCGGGGTTGCTCTACGCGAGCGATACGCGCGGCGAATCACCGTTTTTCCCGCGCATCAATGGACGCGTTTTCAAAACGGTCGAGATCCCCAGCACGCTGCCGACCTTCGACGAACTCATGGGCCGCCCCGAATACCCCGACAACAAAATCGTGGCGCATTACCTGAGCCTCTTGCGCGAGGACCGCCCCAACGTTTTCACCCTGCACGCCGAGATCGAAGGCATGGGCAGAATAGGGCTCTTCTGCGAGCTCATGACCGCCCTGGCCGAACGCGGCGTGAAATTCGTCCGCATGGACGACCTTGCAAAAGACATCCTGCGCGACCGCGCCGCCATCCCCGTCCGCGACCTCGTGATGGCCGAAATCGACGGCCGCTCTGGTCTGGTGGCAACGCAAGGCGCATAGGATTTTCCGTTGTAGGAGCCTGCTTGCAGGCGATGATTTGAACGTGGGAGCGAGCTTGCTCGCGATTCCGATCCTTGCGAGCAAGCAGGCCTCCCTCACTTTATGAGAATTCCCATCAAACGCCTCGCTTGGTGGCTCGCGCTCGGGGCGGGCACCGCCGATTTCTGCTCGGGCTTTGGATTGATCTTTGTGCCCGCGCAGGTTCTTCCGCTCATGGGATTGTCCGTGCCCGGTGCGGAAGCCTTGATCTGGCTCCGCTGGGTAGGTGCGTTCGTATGGGCGGTGGGTTCGAGCTACCTGCTCGCCCTCCTGCTTGGCGGCGAAGCGCGCCTGCGCACGCTGCTGGAACTGACGATCCCTTTTCGCCTTTCTGCCGGCGTCTTCAGCACCGTGGCCATCGCTAGCGGTTGGTTGTCCTTGGGTTGGGCCAGCGTTCCGGTCACCGACTTCGCCCTCGTGATCGCCCAAATCTGGCTGCTGCGCCGGTGGACGGTGTGACATTCATCAAAACGCCTCCTCGGTTCCGATGTGCAGGTTCTCCGGGCAAAGAAGCCCAAAAATAAACAAACAGCGCCCGCCCCCTTTTTGTAGTGCCGTTCAGCCCTCAACCACCGCCGCCCTCCATCTTTGGCTCTCAGTTTTTCGACAACCCCTTCTTGCCAACCATCAACAATTCCCCCATCAACCCCCTGCCCCGATGAGAGATAGCCGCAAAGCCGCTCGGGAAGTGACGGGGCGAAGCCATCTTTAAATCCCAACAATTCCCGATTATCTGATCAGTAAAATCGTTCCGGTCTAATTTCACTCCAAATCCCGTCAACCCCCCAGTGCAGCTTTAGCTGAAATTGATATTCACCCGAAAAAGCTGCACCCAAAAATCCGCCCCCTAACTATGAATAGGTTACATAATGAAATTTTGCTCCCACTCTCAAATCCCTCACCGCGATATGCTGCACTCAGTGCAGCCTAATAACACTGTTCGGCAAAGGCGGTCTGCCAAAGCAAGTGCAACAGTGGCTGGGTTGAGGATTGAGGGATGGAGCTAAACAAAGATTTAGGGAGGGGCGCAGGGGAGGGAGCGAAGCTCCC
>Ga0209512_1004872_pt1 | contig 11453 bp, 10 predicted proteins | sample frozenSSSSmetaG_FD_184142 | JGI IMG/M metagenome (GOLD analysis project Ga0209512, IMG submission 184142) | Glacier valley bacterial and archeal communities from Borup Fiord, Nunavut, Canada, to study Microbial Dark Matter (Phase II) -... | ecosystem: Environmental > Aquatic > Freshwater > Ice >... | reverse complement strand
CAGCGCACGGTGCGCCTCGGCCACATCGGCCAGGGCAAAGCGCTGGTCAATGCGGATCTGGACCTTGCCGCTGGTGACCATCCCGAACAGGTCATCGGCCATTTCCTGCGTGGATTCGCGCGTGGTGATGTGAGTGAACAGGGTCTGGCGCGTCACATAGAGCGAGCCCTTGGGGCCCAGGATGCCGGGCGAAAACGGCGCCACTGGACCGGAGGCGTTGCCAAAACTGGCCATCAGGCCGAACGGACGCAGGCAGTCGAGCGAGCGGTCAAAAGTGTCCTTGCCGACCGAGTCGTAGACCACCTTCACGCCCTGGCCGCCGGTGATTTCCTTGACGCGGGCGACGAAATCGTCTTTCGCGTAATTGATGATAAAAGCCGCGCCGTGCTCCTTCGCCAAAGCGCATTTTTCATCCGAGCCGGCGGTGCCGATCAGTTGCAGGCCTATCGCCTTGGCCCACTGGCAGGCAATCAGGCCGACGCCGCCGGCGGCCGCGTGAAACAGCACGAAATCGCCCTCTTTCAGCCCGCCCTGAGGCTGGGTGCGGCGCAGCAGGTATTGCGCGGTCAGGCCCTTGAGCATCATGGCCGCGCCGGTTTCGAACGAAATCGCGTCCGGCAGCTTGCAGACGCATTTGGCGGGCATGACGCGCAGTTCGCAGTAGCTGCCTGGCGGCTGGCTGGCATAGGCGGCGCGGTCGCCCGGCTGCAAATGCGTGACGCCCTCGCCAACGGCTTCGACGATGCCCGAGGCTTCCATGCCGAGCTGCAGCGGCATCGGCAACGGGTACAGGCCGCTGCGCTGGTACACGTCAATGAAGTTCAGGCCGATGGCCTTGTGGCGGATGCGGATCTCGCCGGGGCCGGGTTCGCCGACCTGCACCTCCACCAGCTTGAGTTCTTCGGGGCCGCCGTGCTGGTCAATGCGCACGGCTTTGGAGGTCGTCTGGGTCATGGGTCGTTTCCTTGCAGGCTGTCAGTCAATGAAAGTAAAGGGCTGCTGCCATGGTGCCATGAATCACGACGGCCTGCTTCTGCCCGAGCGGGCAACAGACCCGCCCTCGCCCGCCATGAACGGCGGCTTGTTACAGTCACGGCCATGAATCAACGCCTGACGCCTGCCACCGCCCTGCTGCTGGCGCTTCCCCCTTTACTCTGGGCCGGCAATGCCGTGGTCGGCCGCGTCGTCCACGAGCTGATTCCGCCGATGACGCTCAATTTCCTGCGCTGGGCGCTGGCATTTGTGATCCTCTTGCCGCTGGCCTGGCGGGTGCTTCAGCCTAGCAGCGCGATGTGGTCCCAATGGAAGCGCTTTTCACTGCTCGGCCTGCTGGGCGTGGGCTGCTACAACGCGCTGCAATACCTGGCGCTGCAAACCTCGACGCCGCTCAATGTGACGCTGGTGGCATCCAGCATTCCGGTCTGGATGCTGCTGGTGGGCGCGCTGTGCTTCGGCAAGCCGGTGTCGCGCCGGCAGGTTGCCGGAGCCTTGCTGTCCGTTGCCGGTGTGCTGGTCGTGCTATCGCGTGGCCAGTGGGAGTTGCTGGTCCAGGTGCGGCTGGTGGCGGGCGACATGTATGTGTTGCTGGCCACGCTGGCCTGGGCGTTTTACAGCTGGCTGCTGTCGCAGCCCAGCAAAACGCCTGGACTACGCAATAACTGGGCTGAATTTCTGATGGCGCAGATCGTGTTCGGCCTGGGCTGGTCGGGCCTGTCTGCGGGCAGCGAATGGGCGCTGGCCGACCAGCACATCAACTGGGGCTGGCCGCTGGTGACGGCGCTGCTGTATATCGCCATCGGACCGGCGGTGATTGCCTACCGCTGCTGGGGCATGGGCGTGCAGCGCGTCGGCCCGGCGATTGCGGGTTTTTTCTCCAACCTCACGCCGCTGTTTGCCGCCCTGCTGTCAGCGGCCTTCCTGGGCGAGTTGCCGCATCTGTATCACGCGCTGGCGTTTTTGCTGATCGTGGGCGGGATCGTGGTGTCGGCGCGGCGCTGAACCCCGCCGTAGGCACTATTCCAGTTCTAACGCCTGCCTGAAGGCGGCACAAAACTCGTCCCTTGCGATGATCAGCAGCGTCACGGTGTGGCGCGGCTTTGCGGGCGGTCCGGCCTGCACGACCAGCTGGCGTGCAGCCGCGTCGTAGCCGATCTGTTCCGGCACGGTGAATTCGCGCACACCGTGCAGGTCGTAGTCCCAATCGCCACCCTCGGCAACCGGTCCGCGCGTGCCGGGAAAGGCCTGATGGGCCCAACCAAGCACGCGAACAATTTCGGCATGCAAGGCCGGCACCTGCTCGGGCCAGACCGACGCCATGGCTTCAAAAGTGCCCGTGCCGTCGGTGTCCTCGCTGTAGTCGAAGCTCAGGTAATCGAGTTGCATGGCGTCAGCGCTCAAAACGTGCCCGGATAGGCCCCGCCATCGGCCAGCACATTCTGGCCGGTCATGTAGGCGGCATGCACGCTGCACAGGAAGGCGCAGATGGCGCCGAACTCCTCGGGCGTGCCAAAGCGCCGGGCCGGAATGTTGCTGCGGCGCGCATCCGCCAGGGCCTGTATCGACTGGCCGGTCTTCTGCGAATTTGCCTCCAGCATGGTCTTGATGCGGTCGGTGTCAAAAACGCCGGGCAGCAGGTTGTTGAGCGTGACGCCCTGCGCGGCAAGCTTGGTGCGGGCCACGCCAGCGACAAAACCGGTCAACCCGCTGCGCGCACCGTTCGACAGGCCCAGCACATCGATAGGCGCCTTCACCGAGCTGGAGGTGATGTTGACGATGCGTCCGAAGCCGCGCGCCGCCATGCCATCGACCGTGGCCTTGATCAGCTCGATCGGCGTCAGCATGTTGGCATCGACCGCCTTGATCCAGGCGTCGCGGCTCCAGTCGCGAAAGTCGCCCGGCGGCGGGCCACCGGCGTTGGTCACGACAATGTCAAACTCCTTGCGCAACGCAAACACGGCAGAGCGGCCTTCTACCGTGGTGATGTCTGCAGCCACAAATTGCACTGTAGCGCTTGCGGGACGGGCACTGTCAGCTATCAATTTGTTGGCCGCAGCCTCCAGCACCTCGGCACCGCGAGCCACGATCAGCACATGCACGCCTTCGCGCACCAGCGCCTGCGCGCAGCCAAAACCCAGCCCCTTGCTGGCGCCGCACACCAGCGCATATTTACCGGCAATACCTAAATCCATTGCAATTCCTTGTTGTCTCGTTGATGGAAAAAACGCCCATGATACGAAGTCTGGCCGGCTGGCGTTCGCAAAAAAGCCTAACGCGCCGACCGTGTAAAAACAAAAATCCCGGCAATCACCAGCACCGTGCCGGCCGCCACCCAGGCGGTAAAGGGCTCGCCCAGAATCACCACCCCCATCAGGATGGTCGACAGCGGGCCTATCATGCCGGTCTGCGCGGCCAGGCTGGCGCCTATGCGTTCAATCGCCATCATCACCATCAGCACCGGCACGGCGGTGCACAGCGTGGCGTTGAGCACCGACAGCCAGATCACCTCGGGCGCCACGACAGCCGCGCTCAAGGGGCGCAACAGCACGAACTGCAGCAGGCAGCACAGGCAGGCCACGGTGGTCGCCAGCCCGACCAGCCGCAACGAGCCCAGGCGCTTGACCATCTCGCCGCTGTACACCAGGTACAGCGCATAGCTGACGGCGCTGAAAAAAACCAGCAACGCGCCCCAAGCCGCATGGCTTCCCTGCAGCGTGATTTCATGGCCGAACACCAGCGCCACGCCCGCGTAGCTGATGGCCATGCCGAGCATTTGCGGCGTGGTGATGCGGCGCTGATACAGCACCAGGCCCAGCAGCAGCACCAGCGTCGGGTTGAGGTACAGGATCAGCCGCTCCAGCGAGGCACTGATGTAGGCCAGGCCGGCAAAGTCCAGGAAGCTGGCCAGGTAGTAGCCGGTAAAACCGAGCCAGAGCACGCCCAGCCAGTCCTTGCGCGCCAGCGGCGGCTTGCCGCGGCTGGCCCACCAGGCCATGAGCGCAAAAATCGGCAGCGCAAACAGCATGCGGTACATGATCAGGGTGACCGCATCGACGCCATGTCGGTAAGCCAGCTTGACGATGATCGCCTTGCCGCTGAAGGCAATCGCACCAAAACTGGCGAGCAACAGCCCTGTCGCTATGCTTTTGGGAGCTACTTGCGCTTGTCCTGATTGGGCTAGAAGCTTTTTTGGTTCAGAAATATTATTCAAGGCGGTGTTTCCAGACTTGTAGCCACGACAGTGGCGAAATCCGGCATTTTTTCGGATCGGCCAGTGTGGCACAGGCTGCAAGGCCGGCGTCATCTGGCATTTGCGCGGGATGCCCCTTCATCGAAGACGGGGAGCCCGGCAGTCTGTTGTCGCGGTGGTCCGCATCGCCAATGAAAAAAGGCACCCGGAGGTGCCATTTTTCCAAAGCGGATCAAAGCCTGGAGATCAGTCTTCGACGAAGGCTTCTTCGCGCTTGTTCTTCACGGAAGGCAGCAGCACGATGACCAGCATCAGCACTGCGGCGGCCAGGATGCCGGCAGAAATCGGACGGGTCACAAACACGCTCCAGTCGCCGCGCGACAGCAGCAGCGCCCGGCGCAGGTTTTCTTCCATCATGGGACCCAGAATAAGGCCCAGCAGCAAAGGCGCAGGTTCAACGCCCAGTTTGGCAAAGATGTAGCCGATCACGCCGAACACGCCCACGATCCAGATGTCCCAGGTGTTGTTGTTGGTCGAGTACACGCCAATCGCGCAGAACAGCACGATGGCCGGGAACAGGTAGCGGTAGGGCACGGTCAGCAGTTTGATCCACATGCCGATCAGCGGCAGGTTCAGAATCACCAGCATCGCATTGCCGATCCACATCGAGGCAATCAGGCCCCAGAACAGTTCCGGGTTGGCGGTCATGACCTGCGGGCCGGGCTGGATGTTGTGAATCGTCATGGCGCCCACCATCAGGGCCATCACGACGTTGCCCGGAATGCCCAGTGTGAGCAATGGAATGAAGGAGGTCTGTGCGCCGGCATTGTTGGCAGCCTCAGGACCGGCCACACCGCGAATATTGCCTTCGCCGAAAGCAACCTCGCCCGGACGCATTTTCAGTTTCTTTTCAAGCGCATAGGCTGCAAACGAAGACAGCAAAGCGCCGCCGCCGGGCAAGATACCCAATGCACTGCCCAGCATGGTGCCGCGCAACACGGCCGGAGTCATGTCCTTGAAATCCTGCTTGGTGGGAAACAGGCCAGACACTTTGGCGACAAACACTTCACGCTCATGCTCGGGCTGCGCCAGATTGCTGATGATCTCGCCATAGCCAAACACACCCATGGCAATCGCCACGAAGCCGATGCCGTCGGTCAATTCCGGAATGTCAAAGCTGTAGCGTGCAACACCGGAATTCACATCGGTGCCGACCAGGCCCAGCAGCAAACCCAGCACAATCATGCCAACCGCCTTGAGCAGTGAGCCCGAAGCCAGCACCACGGCGCCAATCAGGCCCAGGGTCATCAGCGCAAAATATTCAGCCGGACCAAACTTGAAAGCCAGTTCGGTCAGCGGTGGCGCAAACGCCGCCAGGATCAGCGTGCCGACGCTGCCGGCAAAGAACGAGCCCAGGCCGGCCGCAGCCAGTGCCGGCCCGGCCCGGCCTTTTCTGGCCATCTGGTAACCGTCGATACAGGTGACCACCGAGGACGATTCTCCCGGCAGGTTCACCAAAATGGCGGTGGTGGAACCGCCGTACTGGGAGCCGTAATAAATACCGGCCAGCATGATGAGCGCCGACACCGGCGGCAAGGCGTAGGTGGCAGGCAGCAACATGGCGATGGTGGCAGCAGGGCCAATGCCGGGCAATACGCCGATCAAAGTGCCCAGGACGCAGCCCAACAGGCAGTACAGCAGGTTGATCGGCGTGAAAGCCACGCCAAAACCCAGCGACAAATGTTCAAACAATTCCATTTTTATATCTCCTTAGCCGGTGATGAATTCAGGCCACACCGGGAACTGCAGCTTGAGCGCCAGCACGAAAGCCAGGTAGCTGCCTGCAGCCAGCGCCGTGGCAAGCACCAGGGTCGGCTTGAACTTCCAGGCGGCTTCCGCCATGCTGGCAATGAACGTCAGCGCGTAAATGGCCACGATCAAGCCCATGGCAGGAATACCGAAAGTTGGCAGGCCGGCGAGCAGCACGCCAAACACCACATTGGCCAGAATGACGAAAAACAGCGGCCGCCAGGCCCACTTGCCAATCTTGTCGCCGTCCATGGTCTCGATCACCATGGAGTTAAAGGTGATGAGGGCGCCCAGAATGGTCATCAGGATGCCCAGATAAAGCGGGAAATAACCAGGCCCCATGCGGGCGCCGGTCCCGATGTTGTAGTTGGTTGCACCCCAGGCAAATGCCACGCCGACACCCATGAACATGAGCCCGGAAAAAAAGTCTTTTTGACTCTTGATTTTCACGGTTTTGTCTCCTCTAAAAAGAATGAATCGGTGGATTGTGCATTCAAAGGCTGAGGCCAGGCATGTGGCTTTCACCTATATGGGGCTTACCCTTATTCAGCCTGCGCGCAGCCAAAACCGCCCGGCGCAGGCCGGTTCTTTCTGCCGGAAATGCAATCAGGACAGGGGCGGCGTGGTAGCCAGGATTTCTTCGATCGTGCTCAAGCCTTCGGCCACCTTCAGGGCACCGGCCAGCCGCAGCGGGCGCATGCCCTCGCTGATGGCCTGGCGGCGCAGCGCGTCCATGTTGGGCTCTTTGGAGACTTTTTCCTTGAAGGCTTCGGTGACCGTCAGCAGTTCGTACAGCCCCATGCGCCCCCGGAATCCGGTCATGCGGCAGTCAACGCAGCCCACCGCCTTGTAAGGCCGGTAGCCGCCGTTGATCTGCCAGGGCTTGACCAGCTCGGCCAGCGTTTCACGCTTCGCGTTTTCGTCTGGCTGGCGGCAATGGCTGCACAGGGTGCGCACCAGCCGCTGCGCCAGCACGCCGAGCAAGGTGGCGTTGATCAGGTAGGACGGCACGCCGAGCTCCATCAGGCGCGAGACCGCCGACGGCGCATCGTTGGTGTGCAGCGTGCTGAACACCAGGTGGCCGGTCAGCGCGGCCTGCACCGCCATTTCCGCTGTCGGCAAATCGCGGATCTCGCCGACCATGATGATGTCCGGGTCCTGCCGCATCAGGGCGCGCAGGCCTTCGGGGAAACCGAAGTTCAGCACCGGCTGAACCTGCGTCTGGTTGAAGGCCGGCTCGATCATCTCGATCGGGTCTTCAATCGTGTTGATGTTGACCTCTTCGGTGGCCAGCCGCTTGAGCGTCGAATACAGCGTGGTGGTCTTGCCCGAGCCGGTCGGGCCGGTCACCAGCACAATGCCGTAAGGGCGCTTGACCAGCTGCTCCCAGCGCTCGGCGTCGTGCAGCGAAAAGCCCAGCGCATCGAGGTTCTTGACCGTGGTGTCGGGGTCGAAAATCCGCATCACCATTTTTTCGCCGAATGCCGTCGGCAGCGTGGACAGGCGCATCTCGATTTCGTCGCCGCGCGGATTGCGGGTCTTGATGCGGCCGTCCTGCGGCCGGCGTTTTTCGACCACATCCATGCGGCCGAGCAGCTTGATGCGCGCCGTCATGGCGTTGTGCACAGCCATCGGCAGCTGGTACACCGGGTGCAGCACACCGTCGATCCGGAAGCGGATCACGCCCTGCTCGCGGCGCGGCTCCAGGTGGATGTCGCTGGCGCGCTGGTCAAACGCATATTGCCAGAGCCAGTCCACCACCTGCACCACGCCCTGGTCGTTGGCATCGAGCTGCTTGCTGCTCTTGCCCAGTTCCACCAGTTGCTCGAAGCTGGCCGAGCCGGAGCCACCGCTCGACTTGAGCGCGGCCTTGACCGATTTGGCCAGCGCAAAAAACTCGGCCGTGAACTTGCTGATCTCCAGCGGACTGGCCACAACCAGGCGCACGCTGCGTCTGGACTGGCGCTCGACCTCGGCCACCCAGTCGGTCACGAAAGGCTCGGACGTGGCAATCACCAGCTCGTGCGGCGTGACCTGCACCGGCAGCACCTTGTGGCGCTCGGCGTACACGGCCGACATGCTGTCGGCCACCTTGCCCACATCGACCTTGAGCGGATCGATGCGCAAATACTGCAGACCGGCGCGCCCGGCCAGCCACTGGCTGAGGGTTTCCACATCCAGCGGCTTGCCGTCCAGCACCCGCGTCATGCCGATGCTGGCCAGCCTGACGACCGGATGCTGGGCGCTTTGCACCTGCGCGCAGCGGGCAATCGTGCGCTGCGCATCCAGAGCGCTGATGATGCCGTCTTCGCCCAGCCACTCGACCAGCTTGCGCCAGTCGAGCGGGCCGGCAGGCAGCCGGTGAGCGGCGGACGTCAAGGGATGTTTGGGGGGCAGCACGGCGCTCATGAAGGGCACTTTACGGTATTGGCTATTTCAAAAAAACAGAGCTTCAAAGCACGGTCTTGAAAAGCCGCAGCCACTTCTTGGCCGGCAGGTCCCAGCGCGACTCCACCACGCCGGCGCGCAGCAGGAGTTCGGCCCGTTCCGGCCGCGTCGGCTCGCGCTGGGCCATGACCACCGTGTTGCCTTCGCGCGTCGGCCTGAAGGCCCAGATCGACTCGGGGCCAAAGGCTTCGGCCATTTTGACCAGCGACTGCTCGTAGCTCGAATCGCGGCCAAACAGGTTGACCGTCATCACGCCGTCCTCGGTCAGCAGGTCGCGGCAGTGGGCATAAAAGTCTTCATCGTCCAGCACCGGCGCGGCCGCTTCATGGTCGTACAGGTCCACGTGCAGCAGATCGACCGTGCCTTGGTGTTCGGGTTTCTGGATTTCTGCGCCGGCATCGGCCTCGATCACATGCAGCCTCAGGTCATCGCGCGGCAGCTTGAACCACAGATGGCAAGCCGTGACGACCTGGCGGTTGATCTCGATCGCCGTGGTTTTCATGCGCAGCTTTTTGTAGCAGAACTTGGTCAGCGCGGCCGACCCCAGCCCCAGCTGCATGGCGTGTTTCTTGGCAATCGTCTCCGCATCGGTGAACAGCAGCCCGACCATCATGCGCTGCACATACTCCAGTTCGATGTCATAGGGCGCATCGCGCAGCATCGAGCCCTGCACCCATTCGGTGCCCAAGTGCAGGAAGCGCACGTCGCCATAGTCGGAAAAATTGACCTCGGGCAGGTCCTGGGGGGTGTTCGAATTCTCTTTTTTTGACATGGGCTTGATCCTGATTCTTTTGCGGGTGCCTACTGGCACAGCCCCCTATTTTCGTCCCATGTTTTTTTTAGCTGATGGAATCGGCTGGCTCGCTGACATGCACATGCTTGCGCAGGCGCAAAAGCGCTTGTGATTCCCGCAGGCCGGCGCGGGCCAGCACCTCGTCCTCAGGCAGGCCGGCGTCCAGCCAGCGCACGATGCAGGAGTTGCGCAGCGTCATCGGGCCGGCATGCGCCAGCACGGTGTCGGGGTAACGCGGCCCCAAGGTCGCGCTGACATGGCGGTTGGCCAGGTGAAACAGGGCGCGCGGCGTCAGCCGGCCGGCTTTTTTGCGCGAGACGAACAGCGGCGTATCGGCGGTCTGCGGCAAAGGCAGCGTGTCCCGCACCGTCAGCCAGGCCAGCACGGCGGCGCTGGCTTCTTCAGGCAACAAGATGCGCCTGTCCTGCGCCGCCCGGGGGCCGCTGAGTTCAAGCATGACCGCCGGCCCACCGGCAGCGGGTGCTGTTTCCTGGGAAGGAAACAACTCGGCCACGCCATGGGCGGAGCCCAGCCGGGGATGCTGCACATCGCCGATGTCCAGCCCGGCCAGTTCGGCCACGGTCAGCGCGGACTGCATCATCAGCCGCAAGATCGCCTGGTCGCGCACCTCCAGCCACGGCTGGTCCTGCGGCGGCGGGTCCAGCGGCGGCGCCACGGCCTGCAGCAGCGCATCCCAGTCAATCGCATGAAAGACCAGCGAGTCCATCTGCTCGGTCGGCGACACCGAGGCGCCGGCATCGACCGGGTTGTCGGCAACCCACTCATTCACCACGGCAAACGCATAGATCTTTTTCAGCACCCGGTAGTAGCGGCGCTGGGTCACGGTGCTGACATGCAGCAGGCCGCGCGCCTGGGCGCGCGGATTGAGGGCTTCGAGGTAAGCCCGCACATCGGGCGAGCGCGCTTCGTTCCAGGGCAGCGATTTTTGCGACAGCAGGTACTCGGTCCAGCCGGTCCAGAGCGACTGGTAGGACGCCAGCGAACGCGGCGACAGGCCGCCTTTGCGCTGGGCGGCGCGCTCAAATGCCCAGGCCTTGAAAACAGCATCCGCGGTGGCGGGAAGCGGCAGTTTACTCATTGGTTTGTGATCAGTCCGTGTTTTTCAAAAACCTCGCGCCAGGCGGCGAGTTTGCGTTCAAACGACCAGGAGGCATTCGCCGGGCTGGTAGAAGGCAGTTTGTACACCGGCAGGCCCAGCAACTGGGTATGGCGTGCGTGCTTGAAGCTCTCGCCGCCGTTGTGCGCAATCGCCTGCAACGCGGGGCACAGGCGCAACAGGTCGGCAAAATCATTGACCACCGGCTTGCGGATGTTGCTGTCCAGGCTGCCTTCGCGTTCGCAGGCGGCATAGACGTCCCACAGGCCCAGCCCTTTCGAGAGCAGCCATTCGCTGCGTTTTTGATAGCTATCAGCGCCCGTCCCTATTGCGCCAGAGGGCCAAATAGCTTGCAAAAGCTTCCAGAAATGGTTTTGCGGATGCCCGTAATACTGCTGCGCGGCCAATGAGGCCACGCCGGGAAAGCTGCCCAGGATCAGCAGGCGCGTGTTGCTCGAAACCAGCGGCGGCAAGCCGGTCAGCATGGCACCAGCCCCCTGAGTTTGGGAAAGGCCTGCAGCGCATTGGCCGTGGTGGCAAGCGCCAGCGCCGGGGCCGACATGCCGCGCAGCTGCGCCAGCACGCCGGCGATGCGCGGCAACTCGGCCGGCTCGTTGCGGCCCTGGCCCTGCCCATCGGTGCGCTGCTGCGCCGTGCGGTAAAGCCAGTGCGGCGGAATATCGGGCGAGTCGGTTTCCATCACCAGCGACTCCAGCGGCAACTCGCTGGCCAGGCGCCTGATCTGCAGGGCCGACTCATACGTCACGTTGCCGCCAAAGCCGAGCTTGAAACCCAGCTTGATAAACTCATTGGCCTGTTGCTGGCTGCCGTTGAACGCGTGGCCAATGCCAGTCCAGCCGCCCTCGGGCTTGAGTTCGCGCAGTTGCTTGAGCAGCTTGTCGGCCGAGCGCCGCACATGCAGCATGACCGGCAGGCCGTGCTTGCGCGCCAGCTTGAGCTGCTCGCGGTAAAAGTATTCCTGGCGCTCGCGCATCGGGCTTTGCAGCAGCGCCGGCTCGAAGTAATCGAGGCCAATCTCCCCGACCGCCACCAGGCGCGGGTCTTCTCGTCGCAGGGCCAGTTCTGCGTCCAGCGCCTGC
>Ga0209512_1004870_pt1 | contig 11456 bp, 7 predicted proteins | sample frozenSSSSmetaG_FD_184142 | JGI IMG/M metagenome (GOLD analysis project Ga0209512, IMG submission 184142) | Glacier valley bacterial and archeal communities from Borup Fiord, Nunavut, Canada, to study Microbial Dark Matter (Phase II) -... | ecosystem: Environmental > Aquatic > Freshwater > Ice >... | reverse complement strand
TTCGGCGCGAACGTGCCTTCGGCCATCGCCGAAAACGAATGGATGGCCGCGATCGTGTTGCGCTGGACCTCCAGGCCCTGGATGGTCGCCCGCAGCATGCTGACGTTGACCTCGAGCCACTTCTCAGCGGCGCGCAGGTCCGACAGGCGCTTGTCGAGTTCCTCGACGTCGACCGTCGGCACGAGGAACCCCGGCAGCGCGTTCCCACCGGGCAGGTTGCTCCAGAACTGCTTGAACAGGTCCATCCCCTGCGCGAGCGGCTGCGACGCCGGGGATGCGGCCGGAGCCTGGGAACCGAACAGCGTGAACGGCAGCGCCGAGGGATCCGGCCATGCGGGCTTCGCGGGGTTGCTCATTGCCGCCTCCTGTCGTCGCGACGCTATGATGTGCCGGCAGTGCGACGGGCCTCCCCGTGCGCCTGCGAGACCGGTGCATCGCTCCCGGTGTCCGCGCGAGTATGACAGGCGACATCTGCGCGACGCATTCTCCGGACACGCATCCCGGCTCATCCATGTCTCCGGCCTCCGACTCCCCCCTGCCCCGCCCCGGTCCCCGGCGCTACGGACGCTGGCTGGCGATCGTGGTCGCGTCGCTGCTGCTGCATCTCGCCGCGTTCGACCTGCTGCCGCACTGGACCGTCGCGTCGACCGACGAAACGGTCGGCAACGAACCGCTTCGCGCCAGGCTGCTGCCGCCGATCACGCCGGACGTGCAGACGCCCGCACCGGCGCCCCTTCCCGAGCAGAAGCCGATCCGCAAGGCGGCGCCGCGCAGGTCGACTCCCGAGTTCGTGCCGGAATCTCTCGAGCCGGTGCCCGAGGTTCGCGCCGGCCTGCAGTCGCCCGGCCGTGCGCCGTCGGCACCGGCCGTCGCCACGCCGCCCGCAGCCGTCGAAGCCGCTGCGCCCGCTCCCGTCACCCCGCCGGCCCCGGCACCTGCCCCGCCGCCGGTCGCCGCGGTCGCGCCGCAATCCGCGCGACTGTCGTACAAGGTGATCTACACGGACCAGAAGAACGCGAATCCGATCCAGTACAACGGGGTCGGAACCATCGACTGGACGATCGCCGACGGCCACTACCGCAGCACGCTGCTGGCCACGGTACCGATCCTGTTCATCAAGGTCGACGTCCTGGCCGCGCACAGCGAGGGCAGCGTGACGTCGTCGGGCGTCGCGCCCGATCGCTACACCGAGTCGCCCCGCAAGCGGCCCACCGTGGCGACCAACTTCAATCGCGACGCGCGCCAGTCGATCACCTTTTCGGCGACGCAGGCGAGCGTGCCGCTGGTGCCCGGCGTCCAGGACCGGCTGTCGCTGCTGTTCCAGATCGGCGCGCTGCTGCTGGCCAACGGCCAGCAGGCCATCGCCGGCGGCCACATCGACATGCCGGTCGCGGGCGTCCGTGGCGACGTGGAGAACTGGACCTTCGAGAGTCGGGGCGGAGAGTCGATCGAGACCGCCTCCGGCCCGTTGTCGACGACGCACCTGCGGCGCACGCCGCGGTCCGGCTCGAACGACCGGACCATCGACGTATGGATCGCGCAGTCCGACGGTGGATATCCGGCCCGCGTCCTGTACACCGAGCCGAACGGCAGCACGGTGGAGATGCTGCTGGAGAAGATCGGCGCCGTGCCCGAATGAGCGCGGCGCCGTCGAACGTCAGGCCGCGCGCGCGCGGCTGATCTCCTTCACCGGGGCCTTGAAGATCGACACCAGGTTCTCGCGCAGGGCGGCCGCCTTCTTCATGTTGGCCTCCTTCACGTGGCCATAGCCGCGGATCTCTTCCGGGATCCGCGCCACCGCGATCGCCGCGTCGAGGTTGGACGCGTCGAGCTTGGCCAGCATCATCGCGACCGTCGACTCGTACTCGGTGATCAGCGCGCGCTCGGCCTGCCGTTCCTCGGTGCGGCCGAACACGTCGAGCGCCGTGCCCCGCAGGCCCTTCATCTTCGCCATCACGCCGAAGGCCTTCATCATCCACGGGCCGAACTGCTTCTTGACCAGGTGGCCCTGGTCGTCGCGCTTCGAGAACATCGGGGGCGCGAGATTGAACTTGATGCTGATCGGTCCGTTCTTCTCGTCGGCCTCGAACTGCGCGTGCACCTTCTCCATGAACACGGGGTCGGTGTAGAGCCGCGCGACCTCGTACTCGTCCTTGTACGCGAGCAGCTTGAAGTAATAGCGCGCCACGGCTTCGGTCAGCGGCAACGCCGGCCTGCCCGTCGACGAACCGGCCAGCCGCATCTCCACGTCGCGGGTCTTGTCGACCAGCGCCATGTAGCGACCCGCGTACGCGGCGTTCTGGTAGCCGACCAGGAACTCGGCGCGCCGCGAGATCGTCTCGTCGAGGCTGCCCGACAGCTTCTTCGAGCCGTCGCGCCGGATCTCGACGACCTCGGCCGGGAACGCGACGCGCTCCACCGCCGCCCGATCGTGCGCGGCGCGACGGCCCCACGTGAAGGCCTTCTTGTTCGCGTCGACCGACACCGCGTTGAGCTCGATCGCGCGCACGATCGAATGCTCGGTCAGCGGGATCCAGCCCTTCTGCCACGCATAGCCGAGCATGAACGGGTTGGTGTAGAGCGCGTCGCCCATCAGCGCGACGGTGAGCTTGTTCGCGTCGATCAGGTCGCAGTGGTCCTCGTTGCCCGGGCGGTCGGCGCCGAGCGCGTGCCGGATCTCCTGCGCAAGGTTCGATCCCGGGAATTTCCAGTCGGGGTTGCGGACGAACTCGGCGGTCGGCACGTCGGACGTGTTGACGACCGCCCGGGTCTTGCCCGACTGCATCTTGGAGATGGCTTCGGTGTTGCCGGTGACGATCAGCTCGCAGCCGAGGACCAGGTCCGCTTCGCCGGTGGCGATGCGGGTGGACTGCAGCAACTCCGGCGTCGCCGCGATCTGCACGTGCGATGCGACCTCGCCGCCCTTCTGCGCGAGGCCGGCCATGTCGAGCACCGACACGCCCTTGCTCTCGAGGTGGCCGGCCATGCCGAGCAGCTGCCCGATGGTCACGACCCCGGTCCCGCCGACGCCCATGACGAGGATGCCGTAAGGCCGCGTGACTTCGGGGACGACGGGCTGGGGCAGGTCGAACAGGCGATCGACCTCCGCACCGGCGGCGCTGCCGCCCTTGCCCTTCTTCACGCGGCCGCCTTCGACCGTGACGAAGCTCGGGCAGAAGCCCTTCACGCAACTGAAGTCCTTGTTGCACGACGACTGGTTGATGACGCGCTTGCGACCGAACTCGGTCTCGAGCGGCTCGACGGACAGGCAGTTGGACTGCACCGAGCAGTCGCCGCAGCCCTCGCAGACCAGGTCGTTGATGAACACGCGCTTGGCCGGGTCCGGGAACAGCGGCTTGCCGTCGACGATCTTCTTCCGGCGACGCCGCTTCTCGGACGCGCAGGTCTGGTCGTAGATCAGGATCGTCGTGCCTTCGATCTCGCGCAGCTCGCGCTGGAGCTTGTCGAGCTCGTCGCGGTGGTGGACCGTGACGCCGTGCGCGAGATGGTTGTCGTGCATCGGACCGAGCGCCTTCGACTTCTTGCCCGTGGCGATCGCCATCGAGCCTTCCTCGTTCTGGATCACGCGCTGGCTCGGATCCCAGTGGCCGTCGTACTTCTCCGGCTCGTCGGTGACGACGATGATCTTCTTCGCGCCCTCGGCCGCCATCTGTCGCGAGATCTGCGGCACGGTCAGCGACCCGTCGGTGGCCTGCCCGCCGGTCATCGCGACCGCGTCGTTGAACAGGATCTTGTAGGTGATGTTGACCTTGGCCGCGATCGACGCGCGGATCGCGAGGATGCCGCTGTGGAAGTAGGTGCCGTCGCCGAGGTTCGCGAAGATGTGCTTCTCGTTCGTGAACGGCGCCTGGCCGATCCACGGCGTGCCCTCGCCGCCCATCTGCGTGAAGGTCTCGGTGCGGCGGTCCGGCATCCACACCGTCATGTAGTGGCAGCCGATGCCGGCCACCGCGCGCGAGCCTTCGGGGACGCGCGTCGACGTGTTGTGCGGGCAGCCCGAACAGAAGAAGGGCTTGCGCTCGGTGATGACGCGCGGCAGCGCGAGCGCCTTCTCCTTCGCGTCGATCACCGCGAGCCGTGAATCGATGCGCGAACGCACGTCGCGCGGCAGCTCGAAGTTGGCGAGGCGGCTGGCGATCGCCTTCGCGATCTTGGCGGGCGACAACTCGTATTTCGCCGGCAGCAGCCAGTTGCCCTGCGGGATCGCCCACTCGCCGCCCTGCTTGTCGTCGAACTTGCCGAAGACGCGGGGCCGCGCATGCTCGCTGAAGTTGTACAGCTCCTCCTTGAGCTGGTACTCGATCATCTGGCGCTTCTCTTCGACGACGAGGATCTCCTCGAGGCCGGTCGCGAACTCGCGCACGTGGTACGCATCCAGCGGCCACACCACGCCGACCTTGAACAGGCGGATGCCGACCTGCGCGCATTCGGCTTCGCCGAGACCCAGGTCCATCAACGCCTGGCGCGTGTCGAGATACGCCTTGCCGCTGGCCATGATGCCGAAGCGCGCATGCGGCGAGTCCCACACCGTGTGGTTGAGCTTGTTGGCGCGCACGTACGCGAGCGCGGCGTAGAACTTGTAGTCCATCAGCCGCGCTTCCTGCTCGAGCGGCGAGTCGGGCCAGCGGATGTTCAGGCCGTCGGGCGGCAGGATGAAATCTTCGGGCAGCTTGATCTGCACGCGATCGGGATCGACGATCACCGAGGCCGACGCCTCGACGACGTCGGTGACGACCTTGAAGCCGCACCACAGGCCCGAGTAGCGACTCATCGCGTACGCGTGCAGGCCGAGGTCGAGGTACTCCTGCACCGTCGACGGGAAGAACACCGGGATGCCGCAGGCCTTGAGGATGTGGTCGGACTGATGCGGGAAGGTCGACGACTTCGCCGAGTGGTCGTCGCCGGCCAGCACCAGCACGCCGCCGTGCTTGGACGTGCCCGCCGCGTTGGCGTGCTTGAACACGTCGCCGCTGCGGTCCACGCCCGGGCCCTTGCCGTACCACATGGCGAACACGCCGTCGTACTTGGCCTGCGGCGTCATGTTGACCTGCTGCGAGCCCCACACCGACGTCGCCGCGATGTCCTCGTTGAGTCCCGGCTGGAACGCGATGTGGTGCTGCTCGAGATGCTTCTTGGCCTTCCACAGCGTCTGGTCGACGCTGCCCAGCGGCGAGCCGCGATAGCCGGACACGAAGCCCGCGGTGTTCAGCCCCGCCTTCAGGTCGCGCTCGTGCTGGAGCATCAGCAGGCGCACCAGCGCCTGCGTGCCGTTCATGTACGCCCGGCCTTTTTCCAGCGTGTACTTGTCGTCGAGCGTGACGCGGCCGAGGGCATCGTGCAGCTCGGGGGTCAGGTGATGCGGGGCGACGGGCGCGTTCATCCGGTTCCTCAAAAATCGTGTTTTCGGGAGTGCGGGACGCAGGGTGGCATCCGGCAGAAGCGACCCGTGTCTTGTGAACGCGAGCCGATGGTGGGTGTGCGCGAGGAAATGGCGCGCGCGTCGGTCCGTGAGAGGACCGACCGCCGAAGTTAGCAGAAAGTGCCTGAGGCTTCAATCATCTGCGCCGAGCACCGCTGCCATCCCAGTCGAAAGTCAGCACGGTCCTTCGCGTCACCAGCGGCAACTTCCTCGAGCAGTTCGACTGCTTCCTGCGGCGGCCAGCAAGACCGCGAAGCACCGCGCAACCGCGACTGCAGGCGTCGTCAGGACCCGACCTGCCTGTCCGCCTTGTCCTTGAAGAATCCGTAGATGCCATCGGCGCCCATGCTGCGCGCGTCGGCCAGCTCGCCAGCCCGGGTCTGATAGACGACCTCGTTGGTCGGCGTGACGACCACGACCGACGGGATGCCCTTCTTGATCGGCTCGCCGTAGAGCTTCACGAAGTCGAGGTTCTTGTCGAAGCGGCCGACGTCGACCTTGACGACTTCGTAGCGTCCCGCGACCAGCGATTCCGTCTTGCCGCCGGCATGGAACTCGCGGTCGAGCTCGCGGCAGTCGGGGCACCAGTTCGCGCCGAAGACGACGAGGACGCGCTTGTTCTCCTTGCGCGCCTTCGCGAGCGCGGCCTGCAGGTCGCGTTGCGGGTCGGCCGATTCGTCGTAGGGCATCGCGTGCTGCGCGACCGCCGAAGCCGGCGCCGTCTGCGCGTTTGACTTCCACGACGACACCGTGGCGACCACGGCGCACGCCGCGGCGATGCCGATCATCAGCCAGCGGTTCGGACCTTCGGGTTCCTGCTTCATGACTTGCCTCCGGGGTTCGCGACCGACGCACGCTGCACGTCGGCTTCGCCGTTCGACAGGAGGCGCTCGCCGGCGACTTCCAGCTCGCGCACCTGCCCCATCGCCGGCATCAGCGAACCGACGACCATCCCCAACAGACTCATGATGAGCCCGAGAAGTTGCGGTGGCAGCGCCGCGTCGGGATTGGTGGTCTCCATGCCGATCCACGACACGAGGCCCAGGCCGATCGACAGCATCGCCCCCTGCGTGTTCGCGCGCTTCCAGTACAGGCCGAAGACGAGCGGCACGAAGGCCACCACCAGCGTGACCTTGTAGGCGTTCTCCACCATCGAGTAGATCGGCAGGTTGGAGCCGACCGAATACAGCGTAACGAGGATCGTGAAGCACAGCACCACGATGCGCATCGTGCGCAGCAGGTTGGCGTCCGTGACGTTCTTGAACGCCGGCTTGAGGATGTTCTCGGCGAAGGTCACCGACGGCGCCAGCAGCGTCGCCGACGCGCAGCTCTTGATGGCCGACAGCAGCGCGCCGAAGAACATCACCTGCGCGAAGAACGGCGCGTGCGTGAGGATCAGCTGGGGCAGGATCTGCTGCGAGGCCTTCTTGTCGTCGCTGGCGAGCAGCGGCGCGACCATCTGCGGGTCGATCAGCGTCGCGGCGTAGGCGAGGAACATCGGGATGAACGCGAAGCAGAAATACATCACGCCGCCCAGCACCGACGCGCGGCCGGCGATCTTCTCGTTCTTGGCGGACGCGACCCGCTGGAACACGTCCTGTTGCGGGATCGAACCGAGCATCATCGTGAACAGCGCGGCGACGAAGCCCAGCATGGCCGTGATGTTCCAGCCCGGCCAGAAGTTGTCGAACTTGCCCGCGTCGATCGCGTGCTGCACGACGACGCCGACCCCGCCCGCCTGGCCGCTGACCTCGCTGCCGATGTAGAGCATGCCGACCACGATGATGATCATCTGGATGAAGTCGGTGATCGCCACCGACCACATGCCGCCATAGATCGTGTAGATCATCACCGTCGACGCGCCGATGATCTTGCCCCAGGTCTCGCTGATCTCGCCGCCGGAGACGACGTTGAACACGAGTCCGAGCGCCGAGATCTGCGCGCCGACCCACCCGAGATACGAGATCACGATCGCCAGCGCGGTCAGCACCTCGACGATGCGGCCGTACTTGTTGCGGTAGAAGTCCCCGAGCGTGAGCAGGTTCATGCGGTACAGCTTGCGCGCGAAGAACAGCCCGACGAGGATCAGGCAGAGCGATGCACCGAACGGATCGGTGACGACGCCGCCGATGCCGTCCTTGAGGAAGCTGGCGGGGATGCCGAGCACGGTCTCGGACCCGAACCAGGTCGCGAACACGGTCGCGGTCACGACGTACATCGGCAGCGCGCGGCCCGCATTGGCGTAGTCGCCCGAACCCCGGACGAACCGGCCGGCGTACAGGCCGATGCCGACCGAGATCACCCAGTAGATGATGACGAACCAGAAGAGATTGCTCATGCGCCGCGCTCGCGTGAAACGGGGCCGCGGTGCGGTGTCACCGGGCCCCATGTTGCAAAGCGGGAAATTATAAGAGCCGGTTCCCTCGCAGGGACGCGCCGTCAGACGATCTGTTGCAGATCGATCACCACGGCCAGCCGCCGTGCCACAGCAGCACGGCCACGATCGCGATCAGCGCGGTCAGCAGGAGGCTGACGATGCCGAATCCGACCGCGATGGCGTGGCGCGTGCGGCGCTGCGCGGCGACCAGGTCCGCGACCGCGGCGGCGAGCGGATTCTCGGCCTCGTGCGCCAGCACGCGATGCATCAGCCGCGGCATCTGCGGCACGAAATTGGCGAACTGCGTCGCTTCCTGCATGAAGCGATCCTTGAAGCCGCGCCAGCCGAGTTGGTCGCGCATCCACTTCTCGAGGAACGGCGCGGCGGTCGACCACAAGTCGAGATCGGGATCGAGCTCGCGACCGAGCCCCTCGATGTTGAGCAGCGTCTTCTGCAGCAGCACCAGTTGCGGCTGAATCTCGACGTTGAAGCGCCGCGACGTCTGGAACAGGCGCAGCAGCACCTGACCGAGCGAGATCCGCGACAGCGGCAGATCGAACACCGGCTCGCAGGTCGCCCGGATCGCCGACTCGAGCTCGTCGACGCGCGTTCCCTTCGGGACCCAGCCCGACTCGATGTGCAGCACCGCAACGCGCTTGTAGTCGCGCAGGAAGAACGCGAGGAAGTTCTGCGCCAGGTAGTTCTTGTCGTAGTCGGTCAGCGTGCCGACGATGCCGAAGTCGACCGCGATGTACTTGTTGAAATCGACGCCCGAGTCGCCCACGTAGATGTTGCCCGGGTGCATGTCGGCGTGGAAGAAGCCGTGCTTGAACACCTGCGTGAAGAAGATCTCGACGCCGTCGCGCGACAACTTCTTGAGGTCGATGCCGGCCGCGCGCAGCTGGTCGATCCGTCCGATCGGGATGCCCGACACGCGCTCCATCACGATCACCGACTCGCTGCAGTAGTCCCAGAACATCTCGGGGATGTGCAGCAGCTTGGAGCCGGCGAAGTTGCGCCTTAGCTGGCTGCCGTTGGCCGCTTCGCGCATGAGGTCGAGTTCGTCGTGCAGGTACTTGTCGAACTCGCCCACGACGTCCTTCGGGCGCAGCCGCTTGCCGTCCGCCGACAGCTTCTCGACGAGGCCGGCGAGCGTGCGCAACAGCGCGATGTCGCCGTCGATCGCGCCGCGCACGTTCGGCCGCAGCACCTTGACCGCCACCTCGCGCCGCAACCCGTTGGCGTCGGCCCGCAGCGTCGCGAAGTGCACCTGCGCGATCGACGCCGACGCGATCGGCTCGCGGTCGAAGGTCGCGAACAGCTCGTCGGGATTCTTGCCGAGCGACAGGCGGATCTGGCGGATCGCGAGTTCCGGGTCGAACGGCGGCACGCGGTCCTGCAGGTGCGCGAGCTCGTCGGCGAATTCGGCGGGCAGCAGGTCGCGGCGCGTCGACAGCATCTGGCCGAACTTGACGAAGATCGGGCCGAGCGCCTCGAGCGCCTCGCGCAGACGCTGCGCGCGCGGCGTCGTGAAGTCGCGGCCGAAGCGCGTCCAGCGGATGCCGCGCGACAGCCACGGGCTCGAGATGCCCCCGGCGAGGATGTCGTCGAGACCGAAGCGCCAGAAGACGCGCGCGATGATGAAGAGCCGGAAGAGCTGCATCAGATGCGGATCACGAGAGGAGCCGTGCCGCCGCAACGCATGCGGCGTCGGCCGGCGACGGACCTCAAGCGCGGGGGGCCGCGCCGGGCGTCAGTCGATCGAGCCGCTTCTCGAGGCGGGCGAGATCGTCGCGCAACTGGCGCACGCCGTCGGCCAGCGTCTGCACGGCACGCGGCCGGACGAGCTGCGGGTTCTCTTCGAGCAGATATTCGGAGACGTTGGCCGCGACCCGCTCGTTGGCGCGCCTGACCTCGCCCGACATGCGCCGCGCGGTGGACACCATGCGATGCGACGCGGCGTCGCCGACGACCTTCGACAGGTCTTCTTCGACGTCCCATCGCAGGTTCTTGGCCAGCAGCGAGACCGCCTGCGCGAACTCGGCGTCGCCTTCGAGGCGCATGTCGCGCATCACGGCGTCGCTGCCGCCGGTGAGCATGCGCGTGACGGCCGAATACGGCAGCGTGACGATCGTGTCGGCCGGCGCGGCCGACGTCGCGCGCGCGACCGAGCCGTCGGGGGCCACCGCGAGTCGGATCGTGAACGGCTGGACCACGACGTGCAGCGTCTTGTTGGCGTGCGGGACGAGCTGCGCGCGCGCCCACGGCTCCGCGTCCAGCAGATGGTTGATCGCAGCGGGCAGCGCGTCGAGCGGATTCATGAAGGCCGGCAGGAACGGCAGGGGCGGCACGAAGGAGGAGGACGACATGCCGGGGAGCATAGCAAAGCCGTCGGGCGCAACGCCTACAGACGCACGCCTTCGTGGAGCGCGACCACGCCGGCCGTCAGGTTGAAGACCTGCACGCGCGCGAATCCGGCGTCCTTCAGCATGCCGGCGAGCGTCTGCTGATCGGGATGCATGCGGATCGACTCGGCGAGATAGCGGTAGCTTTCGGCGTCGTTCGCTATGCGCTTGCCGAGCCACGGCAGCACCTTGAGCGAATACGCGTCGTAGATCGGCGCGAGCGGCTTCCAGATGCGCGAGAACTCCAGCACCAGCAGCTTGCCGCCGGGCTTGAGCACCCGGAACATCTCGGCCAGCGCGCGATCCTTGTGCGTCATGTTGCGCAGACCGAACGCGACCGTGACCCGGTCGAAGTAGCCGTCGGGGAACGGCAGGCACTCCGCGTCGGCGAGCGCGGTCGGCAGCGCCAGCCCGGCGTCGAGGAGGCGGTCGCGCCCGACCGACAGCATCGACTCGTTGATGTCGGTCAGCCACACCTCGCCACTCGGGCCGGCGCGCCTGGCCATCGCCTTCGCCAGGTCTCCGGTGCCGCCGGCGATGTCGAGCACGCGCATCCCCGGCCGGATCGCAGCGCGACCCATCGTGAAGAACTTCCAGACGCGGTGCAGGCCGCCCGACATGACGTCGTTCATCACGTCGTAATTGCGCGCCACCGAGTGGAAGACGTCGGCCACGCGCGCCGCTTTCGCCTCCTCGGGCACGGTCTCGAAGCCGAAGTGGGTCTGCCCGTCGACGGGGACGACCGGCGGATCGACGGGTGCGGTCATGCCGGCTTCCGGATGAAACGGGCTTCGACGACGTCGACCGGAGCGTCTGCCTGTGCGGAGCCGGGGCCTTCGCGCCGCTCGCCGGCATCGGCGAGCTTCTGCAGATATCGGGCCCAGAGCGCGTCGCGGTCGCGGCCGAGTTCGCGCAGGTAGTCCCACGTGAAGATGCCGCTCTCGTGGCCGTCGGAGAAGACCGGCTTGATCGCGTAGTGGCCGACCGGCTCGATCGCGCTGATGGTCACGTCGCGCTTGCCCACCTGCAGCACTTCCTGGCCGGGACCGTGACCCTGCACCGCCGCCGACGGCGAGTGGACCCGGAGGAACTCGAAATCGAGGTTGTAGCGCTCCGACTCGCCGAACGCGACCTCGAGGCGGCGCGACTGCTGGTGGACGATGATCTCGGTGGGAGGCTCGCCCTTGCGGAAGGCCGGACCGGCGGATGAGGGCGACGACATGGTCCCGCGAGT
>Ga0209512_1004869_pt1 | contig 11458 bp, 7 predicted proteins | sample frozenSSSSmetaG_FD_184142 | JGI IMG/M metagenome (GOLD analysis project Ga0209512, IMG submission 184142) | Glacier valley bacterial and archeal communities from Borup Fiord, Nunavut, Canada, to study Microbial Dark Matter (Phase II) -... | ecosystem: Environmental > Aquatic > Freshwater > Ice >... | reverse complement strand
AGAATACCGACGCTGTAATTTTCCTTACTAATGCTACACGTTCTTTGACACTGGGAGAACGGGATTTATTACAGGAACTGAGAACAAAACTCAATCGGGGAAAAGATACAAAACCTGCTGATAATATTTTTGTTGTTTGTAATTTCATGGATTTAGTACGGACTGAAAAAGGACGCGAACAGGTAAAACAGCGAATAGAAAACTTCGTCCAAGGTAAAAAACCGATAGTTAAAGGCAAAAACCGCGTTCATTTTATATCCGCGCAAGCAACGCTTGATGCTCTTAAAAGTGGTATCGAAAATGAGTATTTGAAAAGTTTTAGAGAGTTTACTCAATCATTAGAAAACTTTTTGACATGGGAACGTGGTCAATTAAAAATTAAACGTGCAGTCTATGAAATTGATTGTTTAATAGAACAATGTTTGGCTGGTTTAAATCAAGCAGAAAGAATCTTAGAAGGTAAGATTCAAAATTCCGAAGCAGAAAAACAAAAAATATTAGACCAAATTGGAGAAGCAAGCGGACGTGATGTCAAAATTCAATTAATTGCAGCTAATTTAAAAAATGAAGTATTTGACCAAGCTGTCAAATCTTTAATAGAACAGTACGAAGGCTTAGAAGAGCGTATGGTGGAGAAAAGTCAGCACTGGAAATCTGTACATAATCCTGTATTGAGTCAAGCTAAATTAATTCTTGATTATACTAACTGTTTTATCCGCGATTTATCAATTGAAATAGATGAATGGGGCAATAAGCAACTTAAGGAAGTCATATTACAGCAAAGTATCAATATTTTAAACGCAGATATAAAAAAGATGTTTGATGCAATTCAATCTAAGTATAAAAATATAGATTCCGAAGTTAATGCTTCTTTTAGTGAACGAATAAAACTATCAATTGATGGTATCAGTGATGATTTTATTGGCTCTGGTGGTATTCGTGGTGGTTTGGGTATTGGTGCATTTGCAGCAGGATTACTAGCATTTTCAGGTATTGGGTTTATGGCTATAATTATTGCCAGCGTTGCAACCGGAATAGCGAGTTCTTTTGGTTTAGGAATGCTTGACATTGATGGATTGCATAATCAAATTAAGATGAAAGTTTTGAAACGGGGATATGAAAAGCTTGGTGATGATGAGTCTATTGGAAAGATAGAAAAAAACCTAAAGGAAATTATTAATCCTATTTTTGATAGTAAAGTTGAATCAGCAAGCCGAATCATTTCTGAGGATATTTCATTTTACGAAAATCTTCTCGAAAAACAAGAGATGCTACATGAAAGTACATTACAACAATGTGAGGCTACTAAAGCGTGGATATTATCCAAGCGTCAAGAACTTGAAGAAGTTAGAAAAGCGATGAAATTAGTAATTATAGTCAAATAATTGATTCTTTCGCCAATTGTATTATTTTGTTTTTACTTTCAGAAAATAAATTCTAGGAAGAACCAATGTACCCGGAGTTAAAGTTAGCCGAGTAATACATTTTACGACAGAAAACGATAATGTTTGCTAAGCGCTGCCATCGAAGGGAATCGCACCCATTTTTTTTGCGTAATCGCACCCCTATCTCTTTGTTTACCTACTTTGATAAACTCCCGATTCCATGCTATTTGACATTAGATGGTTGGAGCGATCGCTTCGCTAACCTCACGGTACGCTTTACTAATATAGCGGTACACCCACTGAAATTGACCACAGATTATTGCTATTTCACAGTTTACATTGTTTTTAAGAATTACCGGAATGTATAATTCAAAACTCTATTGGTTCACATTAAAGATTATTGCAATATTCTAAAAGTTTAGAATATTCGTTAAATAATTATAAAGAGTAGCGACAGAATAATTGTGATGGCAATTGACCATGACCGTTTGTTCAAAGAATTAATTTCTACATTTTTCATCGAATTTATAGACTTGTTTTTACCGCAAGTTGCGAGTGATATTGATAGAAAATCGATTCATTTTTTACCGCTAGAAGTTTTTAACGATGTGACTTCTGGAGAGAAAAAGGAGATTGATTTATTGGTGAAAGTCAAGTATCGACAGCAAGATACTTACTTTTTAATCCACGTTGAGGCTCAATCATCTACAAAAAAAGATTTTACGAAGCGGATGTTTAAATACTTCGCTCGGTTGTACGAAAAATACGACTTACCAGTTTATCCAGTGGTAATATTTTCATTTGACGAACCGAAACGTGCTGAACCTACAAACCATCAAGTGACGTTTCCAGATTTGAATGTGCTTGATTTCAACTTTGCATCAATTCAACTAAATCGCTTGAGTTGGCGAGATTATTTAACGCAGCAAAATCCTGTGGCAGCAGCGCTAATGGTAAAAATGAATGTCGCTGTAGAAGAACGTCCGCAAGTCAAAGCTGAGTGTTTGCGGTTGCTGACAACGTTAAGATTAGACCCAGCGCGGATGCAGATGATTTCAGGATTTGTTGACACCTATTTGCGACTGGATACAAAGGAAGAGCAAATGTTTCAATCGACAATTGATACAATGGAATTAACTCAACAGGAGGAAGTTATGGAGATTATGACTAGTTGGGAAGAAAGAAAAAGTGAGAAAATAGCGGTAAATTTGCTGCGAGAGGGTATGACTGTAGAAGCAATTGTTCGGGTAACAGAATTAACTTTAGAGCGGGTGCAGCACTTACAGGCACAACTGCAAAGTGAAAATTCAGCAGGCACTGCGATGTCGTAGCCTTCTCACAAAAATTGGGTAACAAAACTTTGTTCATAGTTACAGACAACACATAACGCAATTATTACCAGCGAAGCCGAATATATTTGGCTTCGCACCCCATATCGATGCCGGAACGGACTACAAGGAGAAACATCTTGTTACGCCAAAATTCAAAGCCTTTGCCAAGCCAAAAAGCGATCGCGTTGACATCAAACGTCAACAAATCGTGAAAAACCGCCTTATAAGCGAACAGGCTGATTTGCTAGTAACTCGGTTCCCAAACACTCTAGCAACTTGTAACTATGATTCCGCATTACCAAAACAGGGGCTAAATCTTCTTGACTAGCTAACTTCCACCTCAAGTTGGATTGCTGTAAATGGACAATATCTTAATTAATTCAGCTATCTCTTGTTGAACTCCTCCGGCTATTCCCTCACAAGGTTGAGAGGCGAAATATTTGGCATATTTTGACAAAATCTTTGTAATTATGGCAATGTGATATTGAGCTAAGCTAGCTTGATTATCTCGAAAATAGCTTTCGAGAAATTTTAGCATTTCCCTACGTCTACTTGAAAATAAGAGAATATGATAAAGAAGCTGAGCCATCTCAAATTCTTTGGCTATCTCTCCCATCAATTCAATGTCAAAGTCAATTTCTACAATTGATTCATCTTCTTTAATAATTGTATTTTTTGCCCATCTATCTCCATAAACAATATTGTATTTATGCGAAACTAAAATGTTTTCTAAAACGTTTTTAGTAGCTGTAATTCCGCCTAAAAGTAGATACTTATGATAAGTTATTCCCGGAATAAAGGGTGATAAAATCCCAAAATTATCTGCGTAAATTACTGTCAGAGCATGAAGATTTAGCTGATGGGTGAGTTTCATAAAATTCACCTGCTCTGACAATGTGCGATATTTATAACTGCCGCCGTTAGTTAAAAAACCTGTCCCTATTAAGTCTTGATGGATTTTTGGCAATATTTCTGGATGTTCTTTTTGTGTTCGCCAAGTATAGAAACTTCCTTGCCGATCTGAAAATATAAAAATATAATTTAAATACCCTTGTAAAATGTCCCCTGTCGGGTAAAGAGTTTTCACCTCTTGGGAATCAGGATCGCGAATTACAAGTCGGTTTTTTGTCCTTTCCCCAGAGTAGATAATACCTCCGCCGAGGTAATTGGGCTGTAATGTTGGCACTGCAACCAAGGGGAGAAAAGGTACTGGTGCGGCTTCGGTGCGGTTTTCAATAATCATAGTGTCACAAATTTTAAGAGTGTATTAATGTTAATTACTGCCACATATGTAGAAGATGGGTGGCAATTGTATTGAAAAAAAGGCTTATTGTTAGATGATGGGCTGCACTGACCTAACAGTACGCATGTGGCGCAGACAGTAAATAATTGGCAACCACCTACAGGCGGTTAATGTCGGCTACAAGAGGATCTATGATCGACTTGAACTGCGGTAATGTTCAGACCTTGTATCAATCAACGGCATGGTTTTCGCCTCGAAAATAATGAAGTTGAGCGAGGCGCGTTCCTTCAGGACGAATCCTTACTTCCGTCTCTCTGGGAACTAGTTTCCAGGAGATGAACGATTACACTCTATATATTAATTCTTTAAACTGTAGTAATCGATACGGTTTATTGAATAAAGTGAATAATTTAATATTTTCTTAATTTATACATTTACCCACAGGCTTGGGCGCAAGCATTGCGCCCCTACAAAACCTGATACTCTAGAATAAGCTATCCCTTACTCAAGCAGCAAACACTTCAGATGTAAAATTGCCATGCAAGCCATAAGGAACATGATGCGACAAATGTAACCGCGCTAAAGCACCCCGATTCAAATCCCTAGCATCCAAAATCACTACATCCGAGCGGTGATGCTCAGAGTTATAAACTATAGTCAGCAACCAACCATCATCATCCTCCGTTGCCTCTGGACGAGGGACAAAAATTGGTTCACTCACATAACCGCGAGGCGCAGCACTCCAAAGCTGACGTTCACCCGACTCTAAATCAACCTTCAGAATTGCTTGCAGCGGTGCATTACCCGTTGCTGCATGGGCTGCGCCAATATACAAATATCTGTAAGGACGACCGACGCGTTGCGGATGGATAGTAGGAAACTCACAACAGCGGCTTTCCAGCAATTCCCGAGTAACTGTCTGATTTTGAAGATTGAGATGAAACCGCCACATCTGACCTTCAGCCAAAGACTCAAATTCAACTTGACGGAAATCACTTCCCGGTTCTACTTCCGGGAAAGAAGCGTAACAAATAGAGTCGATACAAATCTCCTCACCTTGCTCAAAAGCATTAGCATGGTGGAAGACAAAACCCGAATGAGTTTCCAGAACTTTGACTTCCCCTTTGTGACGAGGAATCAAAATAATCCGAGTCGGTTGCTTCGGCTGGAACTTAATACACTCAGCCGCGCCGCGCATTCCTAAAACAAAAGGAATCGGATTAAAAGCCACCGGATTTTGGAACAATATACAGTAATTAGGTGTAATTGCAAAATCGTGGATAAAAGCGAAACCCGGAACACTATGGGCGTGCTTACGTATCACCTGACCTTGAGGATTCAACTCAAAAATCGTAATCGTCGTCGATAACCCTGGCTTAATCGAAAAGTTAACCATACAAGGTGCGCCGCCATCTTGGTCGCAACTTGGGTCAAAGCGAGGATGAGCCGCAAAAGCCTCTTTTTCAGCCAAAACGCCATCAAAATGCTCTTTACCCAAAGTCGCCAAAGTGTGCGGGTCAAGACGGTGCGGTTCTGCAGCTTCCCACAGCGCCAAAAGCTTACCACCCCAATAAATTACATTGGTGTTAGCAATATTCTTGAGCTGTAAATCGAAAGCATTAGCCAGCCAGCCGCCAGCTTTCTGCGTCCCAAACACCCCGCGATATAGAATCTTACCTGCCTTTTGTTCCTTAACATAGGCAGCAGTCCGGACAAAACGATTACGGAAATGAGCACGACCATGATCAAAAGCGATCGCACTAATCATCCCATCACCATCAAACGGATGATGAATAAGTTGTCCATTCACATCTAGCGCACCAGGTCCATTTCTAAATAAAGTCCCGTATAATTCTGGCGGAATCTCGCCTTCAATGTCATCAATCCAATAATCTAACTCTTGATGTAGAGATTGATAACCTCCTTGCCAATCACCGCGAGTATAAGATTTCTGAGGAACTGTGGTGGAAGCGTGTTCGTAAAGTTGAAAGCTTTGCATATGTTTTATGTGTATTTTTGTTTCGCGCCTTGACTAAGACGCGAAATGATTAATTAGGTAGAAACCGCTGTAGCGTCAAGTTCTCCGACGGAAACGTCTGATGTCTGACTTCCCTCAGCCGCTGGTAGCCAGTTGAGGAATGGCAATGGTAACAAAGTTGAGAGATTGGTAATGATCACTAGTAACCAAAGGGCATCAAAGTTAGTTTCTGTAATTCCCAACCGATGCATTAGCACTGCGCCAAATTCGTAGGAAAGTAGTCCGGCGAAGTTTGTCACCGACATTAAGAGGGCAAAGAAAGTTGCTTCTACTCCTGGTGGACATAGTCTTGCAGCTAGCACCAACACGGGCATATAAGCGATTTGTCCCATGACTGTGAGGACGAGGCTGTCACCTAAACTGAACCAGCGATCGTCAATGCCTAGAGCACGGTTAGCATGAGTTACTAGCAGCAACATTGTCATGCCTAAAGCTGCTGATAGTACGGTACTCCAACCGAAAATTGTGCGGAAAGGTACGGTTTTCAGGAAGCGTTGGAAGATCCAAATTCCAATTAAGGATGCAAGGCTAGTAACTAAACGCACCCGTCCTAAAAATTCTGGCTGAAAGTGTAGTTCGTTGGTGGTGAAAAAGAAGAAGGCTGAATCAGCTGTTGGGGTGGCTTGCCAGAGAAAGACAAAGGCTGTGGGTAGCCAAATGGCTTTTTGGGAAACGGCTTTGCGGAGTTCCGTGATTTGGTGGCGGACGCTAGGACGGTCTTCGGCATTTGCTACTTGAGGGTCTTGACTAATCGGCGACTCCGCGATCGCCCAAGCTACTGCAGAAACAATTAAAGGAAATGAAGCTGTAAGCCAAAATACAGTACGGGTAGAGAAATGCTCTAACAGTATCCCGCTCAAGTAAGCCGTGATTAAACCTCCGAATGCTGCAGTACCCCAACACAGGGCTTGAAGAGATCCAGCTTCAGCTTGAGATTCTGTCCTTGTGCGTTCGACTACCAGGGAGTCAACAATCACATCACTAACGGCAACAGATAAAGAACCGAGTGTAATTGCTGCAGTCGCCGCCCAGCTATTGTGAACAATTGTTGCGAGACTCACCCAGGAAATCGTACCGAGAATCCCCGATAAAATCAGATAAGGACGGCGGCGATAGCCAAAGATGGGTAAGCCATCGGAGAGGAAGCCAAAGATTGGCTTGATCATCCAAGGTAGAGCAACAATCCCGAATAGTGCTGAAACCTGGGCTGGACCCAGCCCGAGTTCATCTTTGAGGAAAAAGCTGACGGCTAAACGCGCCAACCCTAAAATTCCCTGAACAAAGTAGACGGTAAGAATGGCAATTAATTCGGTAGTTGGTTCGTTACCGAAGAAAATTTTTTCTTTGACTGCATCTTTGACCTTGGACAAGCCAGAGGATATCAGCATTGATTAACAATGATTAAGAATTATCGACTTTTATATCATATCTACAATTGGATGGGGGTAGCCAAAGGAGCGATTGTTTACCAATTTGCCAATGCGATCGCGCCATTTTGTCCCCCAAACCCAAAACTTAAACACAATACCTGCTGAATTATTTTTGGCTGCGCCTGAGTGACAAAGTTTAAATCGAATTCTGGCTGCCTCAGTCCAACGCATGGCGGTAATATTTGATGCTTTAATGCCATGAGTGAGAAGGCAACTCCTAACGCTCCTGATGCACCGAGAGTATGACCTGTAGCGCCTTTTGTAGAACTCACGGCAACACCAGGAAACAATCGTTGTATCAATTGACTCTCTATTTTATCGTTGAGTTGGGTTGCAGTCCCATGAGCGTGAATGTAGTCAATTGTTTGTGGGGTAATTCTACTTTGGTGTAAACATTGTTTAATCGCCGCCGCTGCGCTTAATCCTTGTGGTTCTGGTTGATTTGCATGATAAGCATCTGCAGTTAAACCAAAACCGAGAATTTCACCGTAAATTTTTGCCCCTCTCGCTTGCGCTAACTCGGCTGATTCAAGAATAAATACTGCCCCGCCTTCTCCCAGTACTAATCCTTCGCGGTGTAAGTCAAAGGGATAAGCGCCAGTTTTCGCCAAAGCACCCATTTGATTAAAACCAGCAATGACTAAAGGGGTAATTGGTGCTTCCACTGCGCCAGCTATTACCCGCTGACATTGACCAGCTTGAATCAGCATGGTTGCTTGCGCGAGTGCCCAAATTCCGGTTGCACAAGCAGCCATCGGTGCTAGGACTGGCCCCCTTGTTTGGATTTGTCGGGCGACAGCAATAGCATTCATATGCGGTAAAGTTGTCAGCCAATTTTCTAACCCTTCCCCTGCAAAGCCTTGCATTTGCCGCGCCATCTGTTCCCAGCGTCCTTGATAAGCGCGACTTGAACCAATTACTACGCCACAATCAGGCATTGGAGAAGTTAAGCCGGCATCTTTGAGGGCAGATGCAACAACCAGCCCTGTTAACGTTTCTAACGAGGCTGGTTGTTTACCGATGATTGCTAAAGGCAATGGTGGTGTTGAAAGTTGAGAGAGTTTAATTGCCGAAGAACCTGCAAGCAAAGTGTGCCAAGACTCTTGTAAGCTTGTGCCTAAAGCGGAAATTAAACCAATACCAGTAACAACAACCGTGACCAATTTAGGATTTGACGACGATGAGTGGATTACTTTCCGCCATTTTTCAGATTTTCTGCACCTTTAGTGACTTTTGCCGACTCGATGCGATCGCCTTGCTGAATTTTGTCAACTACGTCCATTCCGGAGGTAGCTTTACCAAATACGGCATAGTTACCATCTAAGAATTCGAGATCTGCGAGGGCAAAATAAAATTGTGAGGAAGCAGAATCAGGTTGCTGCGATCGCGCCATTGCAACGGCACCACGTTTATGCTGCAAGATTGGTTTTGCTGGCGATTCCAATGTTTTACCGTATGTTATCGCATCTGATCCTACCGCTTTAATTTCGAGGGGAACAAAGCGAGCACTACCTGTTTTTGGGTCAATAAAACTGCCTGAACCCAAGGCTTGTTGGGGAACTTTTGGATCTTTGCTTTGAGGATCGCCGCCTTGCACAACAAAGGGTTGAGGTTCGCGGACAACCCGATGGAACATTAATCCGTTATACACACCCCGTTGAACTAAATCGACGAAATTGCCAGCGCTAATTGGGGCGTCTGTACCATCTACTTCGATAGTGATTGGCGATCCTTTGACCGTCATGACTACCGTAGCTTTGCCGTCGAGTCTTGGTAAATCTTTTGTTTGCGGAGCACTCTCAACTTGAGCAGTAGTTACAGAAGCTGTCTCTGTAGCGGTTGTGGAAGCGGATGTTACCTCAGTAGCTGAGGCGGTTGGGGAGGTGGTGTTAGCAGCCGTCTGCTGACCTGTACATCCTCCCACAATCAATGCACCCAAAATTACGAGTGAAACAAAAAAGCGGCGAATTTTTAGCATTATTGCCAGATACTGACTAAACCAGAGTTGTTTATCATCTCATGATATGACGCTTACAATCCTTCTAGGGGAACTCCCAAGAAGCGGGCGAGGTTAGCGCCTTGATTTTCTAGTTCTGCTAAGCCTAGAGGTTGTCCGACTCGTGTCAAGGGAATATCTCGGCGACCTTTAACGCGCAGGTATAAAGCCCGTTTGGGATTAATGCCTTCTTTCAGGGTGACGCGGACACATTGCACGTCTTGGGTGCTGCAATTGATTTCAATTTGGCGGTTTTTCCCAGGATAACCCCAACGGAATATTTTGACTTGCTTGGAAGCGCGATTAAACTGGTTATAACCCGCGCCGACATCTAAGCTGATGACTAGCCACAGATAGGAGGCTAAGAGCAATCCGGCGATGCCGTACAAGCCCATTACCAGACCTTGAGGGATGAAAAATAGCTTTGTTGAGTCGGTGAAGGGAAGTAAGTTGACCTTGAGGTAACTGGAAATGCCAGCCAACAAAAAGCCGCTAGCTCCTAAGGAAACAATGGTTGCCCACCAGTAGTTGCTAAACCGGCGAGAACCGACGACGGTCAGTTGAAGGATGTCATCCTCGGTTTGAGTGGTTGTTGATACCGTCATAGAACTACCTTTGCGCGTGTGAGAACTTAGCCTACATAAAATTTTGCCATTGTCTGAGGTGCGATCGCAATGTTCTTGGCTTAAATTTACACTGAGAATTGTTGTTTCATTTTGTAAATTTTCTGAAATACATTATATTAAATATATAGATGGGTACAGGCGAACAACCAGATTCTCGAACAGTGAACTGGACGCTAAAGCCAACTAATGTGATAAATTAAGAAACATTAAGTAACCAATTACTGGATCATTCAGTAATTGGTCGGCGTACTGACATATATATGAGAAAATGTCAACTAAGTTCCTTAGAAGATTAGTTTCTCATAATCACGGGCGGTGATTGAGGATGTCAGATACAAACGTTTATTGCCAAAAAACGTCGCAATTTTAGATTTAGGAGAGGGTTTTAAGCCGATGACCATCGCAGTTGGACGTGCCCCGAGTAGTCGCGGGTGGTTTGATGTCCTTGACGACTGGCTGAAGCGCGATCGCTTCGTATTTGTAGGTTGGTCAGGTATCTTACTATTTCCTACCGCTTTTATGGCGTTAGGTGGTTGGTTAACCGGCACAACATTTGTCACATCCTGGTATACCCACGGATTGGCATCCTCATACCTCGAAGGCTGTAACTTCTTAACAGTCGCCGTATCCACACCAGCAGACAGCATGGGACATTCCCTAATGTTGCTGTGGGGACCAGAAGCTCAAGGGGACTTGACCCGTTGGTTCCAACTAGGTGGATTGTGGGCATTTGTCGCCTTACATGGAGCCTTCGCATTGATTGGTTTCATGTTACGGCAGTTTGAAATTGCTCGTCTTGTAGGGATTCGTCCATACAATGCGATCGCTTTTTCAGCGCCGATTGCGGTATTTGTCAGCGTCTTCTTGATGTACCCACTGGGACAATCAAGCTGGTTCTTCGCGCCTAGCTTTGGCGTGGCGGCGATTTTCCGCTTCTTGTTGTTCTTACAAGGCTTCCACAACTGGACACTCAACCCTTTCCACATGATGGGAGTAGCGGGTGTACTAGGTGGAGCATTGCTGTGTGCCATTCATGGTGCGACAGTTGAGAACACCTTGTTTGAAGATGGCGACGGTACAAGTTCCAACACCTTCCGTGGATTCAATCCAACACAAGCTGAAGAAACCTACTCGATGGTGACAGCAAACCGTTTCTGGTCACAGATTTTCGGGATTGCCTTCTCCAACAAGCGTTGGTTACACTTCTTCATGTTGTTTGTCCCCGTGACTGGTTTGTGGATGAGTTCTGTGGGTATTGTTGGTTTGGCGCTAAACCTGCGGGCTTACGACTTTGTGTCGCAAGAATTGCGGGCGGCGGAAGACCCAGAATTTGAAACTTTCTACACCAAGAACATTTTGCTGAACGAGGGTATCCGCGCTTGGATGGCTCCTCAAGATCAGCCACACGA
>Ga0209512_1004868_pt1 | contig 11458 bp, 12 predicted proteins | sample frozenSSSSmetaG_FD_184142 | JGI IMG/M metagenome (GOLD analysis project Ga0209512, IMG submission 184142) | Glacier valley bacterial and archeal communities from Borup Fiord, Nunavut, Canada, to study Microbial Dark Matter (Phase II) -... | ecosystem: Environmental > Aquatic > Freshwater > Ice >... | reverse complement strand
GGGCCGGTTGGGCGGGGGGAGGCGGGGGCGGCGGGGAGGCGGACGGAGGCGTCGGTGAGGGTGGGTGTGGTGGGGGCGGAGGAGCTGGGCGCGGAGGCGTGCTCGATGACGGCGACGGAGGCTTTGCGGCTGGATGTTGTGGCGGTGGTTCTGGGTGTGTCAGGGGTGCGTCGGACTAGGAGAGGGGGGGAGGGAAGGGGGGACTCACGTGTCGTTGGGCGTGGATGCGTTCGTCATGCCTGCGGTCGACCTGCTCGCGCTGACCTTGTCGAGGTACTTCCTGCATGCCCTGACCAGACTCAGCTTGCCCAGCCAGGTGGGCTCGTCGGGCTCGTCGTCGTAACTGCATCTGCGCTCGCGCAGCAGGGCGGGGAAGCAGTGGCCCAGGCCGCACTTGACGGCGATGGTCTTGTACATGTTCATGGCGTCCTCGCCCATGCCGAAGAAGAGGAAGACGAACATGCCCATGATGGCGGGGATGTAGCGGTCGAAGGTGATGACGCCCTGCTCCGGCAGGTAGATGATGATGTTCCAGGTGGCCGGGTCGTGCACTTTGGCCCAGCTGTAGGAGGTCCAGGGGATGGTGACGTTGATGCAGAAGAAGAAGATGGTGAGGGGGGCGTAGATGACGACGAGGGAGATGGAGGTGATGAAGAGGCGCAGGAAGCGCGTCGTGTTGAGGGACTGCGAGCTGAGGATGGAGGAGATGCTGGCGCGGTGGCGGCGGAGACGGAATATCACGAGGACTGGGTTTGGCCGTCAGCGGGGTCGGATGGAAGATGGGAAAGGGAGGCTTAGGCTTACAGGCGTAATAAAGAGTGATCACTACCAAGACCAGGGGCCAGATGTAGACGGTGAGGAGGGTGGGCCAGCCGTTATCATATGCATCGATGCAGCCGCTGATGGCGAGGATGAGGTAGCGGTGGATCTGCACTATGTAAATCAAGACCACATCGATGATCGGAAGGGCGAAGCAAATCGCCAATTCGACCAGCAGCTTTCGGCGCCTCTGGGCCTTCGTTGGATTCACGTCGGTCCTGTCGACATCTAGCACGATGGCCAGACTTCGGGTGATGCACAGGGTGGAGGCGCAGATGCCGAGATTCATAGGCCAGATCAATCTGACCTCGATGTCGCAGAGGCCAGTGCCATCGTACCAGTCGGCGAAGTTGGCATTGGGCCAGATGAGCGCGTTGATGCAGTCGAGGACGTTGTAGGCGATGAGGTAGCCGATGAGGGCCCACGCTCCGGTGTTGCGGGCTCGCCAGTGGAAAATGAGAGGGACGATGAGAATGATGATGGCGATGACAGCAAGCAAGGGCATGAAGACGGCGTGAGCACTCGTCGCAACTCGAGGGAAGTTCGAGAAGTCCGTGGTGCTGGTGAGGAAGTTCAAGGTCAAGGTGTTGTTCGCCATGGTGAATAACTTGAAGAAGGATGCTGATGAGGAATTCAAAGGAGACAGCAGCGCTTTTAGAGTGTTCAGGACATTGAGCTGTGCGTCAGGATGGTGATGGATGGTCTAATAGGTCTGGATCAGGGAGCCTCCCGAACGGGATGGCTGATGGGTAGAGCGCGAGATCTATTTGAAATGACTTGAGGAGAGACAAAGACACCGAGGACAGGAATAGCTGTGATTGAGTCTGTGATTGAGTCTGTGATTGAGTACCGACGGTGTGTCAACTTGCCACCCGTCCGTGTTCAGCTAAAGACCATGAGAGAGACGGCTATGGCGATGGCAGATGATAGGAGCAGACCAGCCTTTGTCCTGGAGAACGAATGATCCAGACAGCCCGCACACATGAAGGGTATATAATGAGGACAGGACCATTCCCTCGATCACCCAGGATCGCGGGATGGGATGGTCTCTGAAGGAATGAAGAGAGGTACAACTCACAGAGATCCGGAAAGAACGTGGCAAAGGCGGACGAGTTGGGCTCGTGAGACGAAGTGATGGGTCAAAATAAGGGCTATTGACGCACAGTCCGCAGCCGCTGCATGCATCGCGGGAACGGGAGCCAAGAGCCAGGAAGTGCGAGGATGAGAATGTGAAATAGTGCCACTGTCATATGTATGTCATATCATAGTCTCATAGTCTGTACTCTCATAGTCGCATAGTCTCATAGTCGCATAGCCTCCACCGCGAACTCAGCGTCACATCGGCAAGGAAATGAGAAATGAGGAGGAGAAATGAGAAACAGAAATGAGAAACAGAAATCAGAAATCAGAAATGACAAATGAGAAACGAGAAATGAAAAAGAGAAGTGAGATCAGGGCCCGTGGCGGTGTTTGGGGGCGAAGGTTGAGTGGCCAGCGTCCGGATGCTATTGAGGCTCCTTTTTGGCATAGCGCCGGTTGGGAGAGAGAGCCTGAGGGGCAGGTCCCTACCAAGAACAAGAGGATTGTGGGAGTTGGGAATATAATAAGACAGGCCGAGGCCACATTGAGACCGAAATGACATTTTCCAAGACGCCGCGACGGTGATCGAGATGCAACCTACCGTCTCTGATGCCGTTCGCGGCTCCTGTCCTGCTCTGCTCTGCTCTCTCGTGCGCGGGAGACACGACATGAACGACGGGTCGACGGCTGCGACGGCGGCAAGGGGAGGTAACGTCGAGATACGGGCACATAATATTACCGTGCTGCTTATCTGCCGTGAATGCGAATAAATAGAGTGTCGTTCGAACAAGGCATTGTGAAGCCATTGATGCATGAATTTCTCACTTCTCACTTCTCACTTCTCACTTCTCACAAGCCCATCGTCCATTTTGAGTGTCGTCGGGCCAACCAATCGGATCGTTGCGGATCAATCCGGATTCCGATGTCCGTCCACATTACTCCGACGCTAATGGATGATCCGTTGCTGGACTGCACGTCACCATCACGATCACGATCACGGGGTCCAGATTCCAGAGGAGTATGTACTCATGTACCTATGTACATACCTATATATCTATATCCATACCGTACCAGAGTATGAGTATCCATAGAGTATGATATGAGTGATAAGTATGATATAAGTATGATATGAGTATCCATAGAGTTCATGTGTACAAAATGGAATAGCTGGATTAATACCTAGGCCTTAGACTGGGTGAGGCGTCCCGCGTCGTCTCCGAAAGAATATCATACTGACATATACTCCTATTGAGGCCCTCTTCAGGAAAGAGTTATGTACATCATACATCTTCCAGACATGCTTCATAACAACTCTGCCAACTTGACATTGTGCCTTTTATTTTTTATGGTCACTGTCAATGGGTTCTAAGTTCAAGTGTTCCATTATTAATGATGCTAAAAATACAATGCGTGGGTGTACGATGTAGGTGAGGTTTTTAACAATAACACTCGTGGATGGTTAGGAGGGCTATTAGGAGTTATACTTATGGATTAGCTAAGGTTAGATGAAGGTACTAACATGATTACCTTATAGTCTTATAGTTACATATTTAGTTGTTTTAAGCACTAGATAGTACTTGTTTAAAACCTCATAACCCTCCCACAATCACTATGAATTTGTATTAATTTGCGATAATCTATATTAATTTGTATTAATTGAGTGGATGCCAATAAGCAATAACGTGCCGAGGCCTGAACTTGGTGGAAACGCTCAAGGAGTCAAGTCTATACGAAGTAAAGTACTTTGTAATATCGCGGGAACCGGAATCTGTTCTCCTGTTCTCCTTTTTCTCCGGAACCTGCTTCTCCGCCACGGATAAACTCTGCTTTGGGTAATTACGCCGCATACACAGCCAACAAGCCAAGACTCGCAAGTATTACGGAGTCTCAACCTACCAACTGCATTGACGTCACGACTCCTCGCCATCAAATGGCCATGCTCTGGCGATCTGGGGAAATATCCATGGCAGAGCTATAACCTATAAGTAATATGAGATCGACATATACATGCGATCGATGCGATCGATGCGACGATCACCACGTGTCGCCAGGGAAGTGAGGACCGAGGAGTGATCACGGATGCCCTGGAAGCAAATCGAGAGGTTTGAGCGATATGTTTCGCATCATGCGCATTCAAGCTTCTCCAATTTCCAACATCTCCACATCCAAACATCCTTAATTCATACGGAGCCCTTTCACTTCCGCACAAATCCTTAATCTCCGCCGTCCGTTTCACGGGCAGAAAATGGAGACTTTCTATATCTTGGTAGGAGAATACATATCCATATATATATCCATATATATATATCCAGCTTTTCCCATCTGTTATTCACTTTGTCACACTTCCCAACTCATCCTTCCACCACCCAACCGGCTCCTCCCCCCCCCCCCCCCCCCACTCCCAAAATGGCGCTCTCAAAATCCGCCCTCCTCGCCCTCCTCCCCTTCTTCCTCGCCCTGCCCTCCGTGGCCACCTCCGGCAGCGGCACCACGACCCGCTACTGGGACTGCTGCAAGCCGTCCTGCTCCTGGTCCAACAAGGCGACGCTGAGCTCCGGCCCCGTGCTCACCTGCGACAAGGACGACAACCCGCTCAGCAGCCCCGACGCCAAGAGCGCCTGCGACGGCGGGCCGGCCTTCATGTGCTCCAACGAGAGCCCGTGGGCCGTGACCGACGACCTGGCCTACGGCTACGCGGCCGTGCACATCGCCGGCGGCTCCGAGAGCAGCTGGTGCTGCGCCTGCTACGAGCTGACCTTCACGAGCGGGCCCGTGCAGGGCAAGAAGATGGTCGTGCAGGCGACGAACACGGGCGGCGACCTCGGCGACAACCATTTCGACATCAGCGTGCGTCTCCCTCCCTCCCATCGTGCCTCCCCGTGTCGCGGCGGCGGTGCCCGCGGCACACAGCGAGGCGTCTCATGCTAACTCGGCCGACAGATCCCCGGCGGGGGCTTCGGCATCTTCAACGGCTGCACCCCGCAGTACGGGACGCCCTCGACGGGCTGGGGCGAGCAGTATGGCGGCATCTCGACGCGCAGCCAGTGCGATGCCTTCCCCGAGAAGCTGAAGGACGGGTGCTACTGGCGCTACGACTGGTTCAAGAACGCCGACAACCCAACCATGACGTTCAAGCAGGTCAACTGCCCGAAGGCACTCACTGCGAAGTCAGGCTGTGTCAGGGCGGACGATAGCCCGACCGGTGAGGCTGATGTATCTACCAAGGCGGCAGTGGTGTCGACTCCTGTGGCTGATGTGTCGACCAAGGCGGCAGTGGTGTCGACTCCTGTGGCTGATGTGTCGACCAAGGCGGCAGCGGTGTCGACTCCTGTGGCTGATGTATCTACCAACGCGGCAGAGGTGTCGACTCCTGTGGCTGATGTATCTATCAACGCGGCAGAGGTGTCGACTCCTGTGGCTGATGCATCTACCAAGGCGGCTGATATATCTACCAAGGCGGCAGACGTGTCGACCAAGGCGGCAGCAGTGTCAACTCCTGTGGCCGACGCATCTACCAAGGCGGCAGCGGTGTCGACTCCTGTGGCTGATGCATCTACCAAGTCAGTAAACGTGTCGACTGCCCCGGCCGTGGCCGAGGTATCGACTGCGATTCTGCCTGCGCCGGTGGCTACAATGACCGAGTGGGTGTGCGACGGCACTTCGGCGACCGTCCCCAAGTACGGACGCTGTGGCGGCATCGGGTATACGGGGCCTACGGTGTGTGCGGAGGGGAGCACGTGCACGGTGAGCAATGAGTGGTACTCGCAGTGTGTGTAGAGCTGCCTCTGCGTTGCGGCGTGTTGAGGCTCGGTCGGCGGGAGAGTGGTGGAGGGCGGGAGAGTGGTGGAAGATGGAGGACGATGGTTAATTATTTAGGGGGCGGATTCTCCTCGCACTTACCCCACTTTGGGCAGGGAGAGGGCTTTGTAGTATAGATGTTTAACTTCTTATCAGGGGGACGTGCTTGTATCTACTATTATTTTTACTCTTTATGATGTTAAGCAGACATCACATCATTACTTTAAAGGAGTTGTAACTTTCCCATTAGAGTGCAACAGAATTTTTAATAAGTTAACTTGTAAGTTTTAGGGTCAACTTCAACTCACTAAGTTAAGTTATAGCTCTAACTTGCACATAAGCTTAAAAACTTAAAAGTTACTCAAGTTGCTTAAGTTTTACTAAGTTGCTAACTTAAGTAAGCCTAATAACTACTCTTTTTAGTTTAACTAGACAAGGGACCGAGACGCAGTAGTGGAGAAATGAGGCGTGACGCTAATAGTACTATTAAAAGTGCTAGGCGACCTGTAGTTATCCACTGTACTAGAGTTAGAGTATATGAGTATAAATAAGTATGAGTATTTAAGTATTTGAGTATCTATAGAGTATGAGTATCTATTTATAATATAAGTATCTATAATATGAGTATCCATAGCTTTGAGAGTACAAAATAGTAATAGCTAATCCCCCAGGGCGTCTCCGAAGAATATCATGCTGCTATTGACGCCCTGTTCAGGAAATTATTATGTATGTAGATCTTTCAAATTCCACATCTTCCTTAGGAGAGTGCCGTGCTGAAGGCTGAAGGCAAGGCTGATGCAAGGCTGAAGCTTTGGCCCAATCAATGACGACAGTGACGCCCTCTGAAATGTGCATTGCATACCACACCGCGACAGCCGCTGCTCAATAACAGGTTCTGTATGTCCAGCGCATCATGATCATGGCGTTATTATCCGCATTAATATTCGTATTATTATTGAGCTTTTCGCCCTTCTCATGACTTCTGTGCTGATGAGCTGATGTGCTCTTCTTCGAGTGTCATCTGTTGATTGTTATTATTCTTATTGTTTATTCAGCCATCCATCCATCGTGAATGTGTTTGCGGCACGCGACCCGCCCTCCTCTCTCACAGCTCCATCGTGCCCTCCATCCCTCGCCTCCCTCCTCCCATCGCCATGGCCGACGCCGACGCCGTCGCATCGCCATCTCCACGACCGCAAATCTCGCCAAACGGCGCCCGTCGCACCCTCACCGGCGAAGAGTCGACGCCATTCCGCCGTCCGCTCTCTGGCCGCTTCGCCTCGCTCAACGAGGCCGCCAGTAGTCCCAGCTGCTCGCCGCCGCGGCGCAGCTCGACTTTCTCGTCGGACTCGTGGGGCGAGGCGACGAGGTCCTTCCACGAGTCCACTGATGACTTGCTGCTTCCGCGCGCGAGCCGGACGGCGACCGAGGACGAGCCGTCGCCGTGGCAGTCGGCGCCGCTGGTGTTCGCGCTGCTGCCGGCCATCGGCGGCTTGATGTTCCAGAATGGCGGGGCGGTCGTGTCGGATGTGTTGCTCCTGGGTCTTGCGGCCGTGTTCTTGAACTGGAGCGTGCGATTGCCGTGGTCCGTACTACCAAGACCCCTCCAGACCGGCCAGACTGGGCTAACGTCGTGAATCAGGGACTGGTACCGCTCAGCTCAAGAACTACGAAAGAAGGAAGAATACGACGGCAACACAATGATCGATGACTCCAGTGGCGAAGAACATAACGGAGGTCCCAGTCCCACAGAGGACGCGGAGCCTCCAAGCTCGACACACTCTGCACGAACGCAACGGCAGATACAAGACTACGATGCCTCCGTCCGCGAGCTCCATCTACACGAGCTCATCGCCCTACTATGCTGCTTCCTCTTCCCAAGCTTCGGCGCATACCTGCTCCACTCGATCCGCAACTCCCTCTCGCGGCCATCAGAGGGCCTCGTCTCGAACTACAACCTGACGATCTTCCTGCTGGCCGCCGAGCTGCGACCGCTGTCCCACCTGGTCAAGCTGATCCAAGCGCGCACGCTGCATCTGCAGCGCATCGTGGAGGCCAACCGCCCCACCTCCGTCGACGAGCGGCAGAACCTCGACATCAGCGACCTCCGACAGCGTCTCGCGGATCTCGAGACCCGCGCGCTCAGAGCCGCGGAGAGCATGGAGCAGCCCGAGCCGGCGCCGAGTGGCAGGCAGACGGCCGTCGTGATGGCGGAGGCCAGGCGCGCGCTGCAGCCCGAGCTCGACGCGCTGCATCGCGCGGTGCGGCGGTGCGAGAAGCGCGCGACGCTGCACGCGGTGCGCGCGGAGTCGCGGCTGCTCGATCTCGAGACGAAGCTGGCGGATGCCGCGGGTCTTGCGGCGGCGGCGGCGGCGGCGCGGAGTGCACAGGGCAGCAGGGGGTTTGGCGCGCTTCTGGCCGGATGGACGGCGGCGGGGTTGGCGCTGCCTTTCCGGGCTGTGGGGTCTCTGGTTCAGCTCCCGTTTGCGGCTGTGATGGCGGCGTGGGACGTGGTGAGGAGTTTTGTGTCTGTAAGGGGGGAAGCGGAGATGAAGGCTTGTGCGCCTAGGAGGAAGGCTAGTAGAAAGGGCGGAGTGTCGAGGTCGGGGAGTGAGAGGGAGAGCTTGCGGAAGGTAGCCAAGATGTGAGGAAGGTTGATGATGATGACTGGGATGTTACGAAGGGTTAATTGGAGTATATTCGTTGGCGGCGGGTATATGGATGTGGGCTTAGCGATGGAGTTTTGGGTGATAGTGGGTGATGTGATGATGTACTTCCAATCCGAGACAGACATATGAGCGGGCTTCTACTCTAATTCGAATAATATATTGTACACTGTGTTGGTCTATCAACAGAACTGTATCTTCATTTCTACGAGGCCAATTTCCAGGCCAATTTCCAACAGGTGCGTGATTAGAGGATTAGATGATTAGAAGAGGTTTATTGAATCCAATCCCGGTTTTAATAATAATAAATCCAGTCACTGTGCTCAGACCGGAGCCGTCAGTCACTCAGGAGTCAGCCATCCACTCTAACTCTCTGAGGATGAGGATGAGAATGAGTACCTAGCTGTCAGCTCACTGTCAAGTTTCAACGCCGATGCCAACAGCTCCAACTCCGACTCCGAGCACGCACCGGTACTCCGCAACAGGATTCATGGAAGCGGCGTGCGGCGTGATTACATTGCCGGCCTGCTCCTGCTGTTACTTGTATTACGCTCATATCATATATGCATCCTCCTCCGCATTACCATGCTACATATGTACTCTGGTATCTACGGCGTAAGATATCGAAACGGATGTTATGTACATATGTATGTCGAAGCCGGCCGAGGCACAGGCACAGGCACAGGCACAGGCCCAGGACCAGACGCCAAGGCGCGCCGCAAGGGCCAGGGCCTCCATGTCAAATCACAAAACACCGTTCCGCTGTCCTTTCCCCTCCTTTGCCCCACGCCATGAATGGCATTGCTGACCCGCCTTGCTCTCGGCGATGGCGACGGCCATGGCATGGCATGGCATGGCCATCGCGATGGAGGACATCATCGTCTTCGACTGTGCTTTACGATCCTCTTCCTTCTATTGGCATATTGCTCGAGATAGATAGAATCTGTTCATCCTTGCCTGTCAACTAACTGTGTCTTTGCTATTTCAGCCCTTCTTCTTCTTCCATCAATCACATAGACTTCCTGTCTGGCCCTTGGTCACTGAAGACACACTGCAGCCATGTCTCTCGAGTCCGCGCTCAAGATCGATGCTTCACTCTTCGATCCCGCCCTCGTAACAGAGCAGACGAAGGCATACAATGCCGCCATCCTCAAGCTCGGGCAGCAAGGGCCACAGTGGTGGGAGGTACGCAACTTCATCCTTCCCACCGCCACCGCAACTCCCCTCCGCTAACCAACCCCACCAGGTCGGGCCAGCCAAATACCGCCAGATGCGTCTCAACGGGCAGACGGTGCTCCCCAAACCCACCGTCCTCCCGCAAGGCATCTCCTTCGCCATCCCCTCGCGCGACGCCGGCCGCTCGATCCCCTGCCGCATCTTCTACCCCTCCGGCGCGTACCCGTCGGCCGCGGATCCGAAGCCCAGACGAGCGGCGTCGTGATGCACATCCACGGCGGCGGATGGGTGCTCATGTCGGAGGAGACCGCGGACCCCCTGCTGCAGTTCTACGCCGATGCGAGCGGCTGCGTCGCCGTCAGCGTGGGGTACCGGCTTGCGCCAGAGCATCCGTTCCCGGCGGGGCCGCAGGACTGTGAGGATGCGGCGGAGTGGCTCGTGCGGCATGGGGAGGAGGAGTTTGGGGGGAGGCTGGCGTTTATTGGGGGGGAGGTAAGTCGGCGAGTTTCCTTGTGTCTTTGTGTGTGCGTGGGACGGGGAGACGCAGGAAGTGATGATCGAATTATATGTCAAACTAGCCTGAAGACCCTTGCGTCGTTGTTGACACAACACTATCATCTGATCCTGCGTTATGTCTCCCTTTCGAGCGTCATGGTCGTTAGGCCTGAGCTTCGCTTCCTATTTTCAAACCCGAAAAATCCTTTGCAGAAGAGACGGCTGACACACCTCCGCATTTAGTCCGCCGGGGGTCACCTCTCACTCCTAACAGCCTTCCACCTCCTCCGCACCCACCCCTCCTTCACCCTCCCCGGCGGTCTCCTGCTCCACTTCCCCGCCACGGACCTCAGCCACTGCCCGACCGCCTACAGCCTCCCCAACGCGCCCGTCCTCCCGCTCGAGTCCATGCGCCGCTTCATCTCGGCCTTCCTGCCCTCGGTGCCGGCCGCCGAGGCCAAGAACCCGCGCATCTCGCCGCTCTACGAGGATCTCGAGCAGTACCGCGTGCCGGGCGGGAGCCGGCTGCCGCGCGCGCTGTTTACCTGCGGCACGGCCGATCCGCTGCTCGACGACAGCGTCTTCATGGCGGCGAAGTGGCAGGTTGCGGGCGCCGCGGCGGTGTTGAGGATTTATCCCGGCGCGGTGCATGGGTTCTCGGGGTTTGCGGCCGCGGCGTATGAGCAGGCGGGGAGGGTGCTGGGGGATACCCGTGCGTTTGTGCAGGAGGGGGTGGAGAGGCTGGGTGGGGGAGAGGGGGGAGAGGGGGGGAAGTTGTGAGTGGGTGTGAGAAGGAGGGGAAGGGTTTTGGCATTGTTGGGGGTGCATTAGTTAGATAGATGCACGCAATGAGAATATGAGATCGTATTGCACTATTAGCATATGTGCTTTCGTTAATGCCTACCGCGAGAGATGAATGCTGAATTACACGATTGCACCTAAAGGAAAATTACTACTTAAGTCGAGGTAGTAGTGTTTTGGTCGCTGTTTTTAGGGGATCGGAACACCGGGAGATATCTTCATGCCGCTTCTGGACTACAACTCCCTTCGTGCTCCTATTTAGTCCACCATGGCCATCCATATCTTGAGGGTCTCTTCCTCGTCGCCAGAGCCGTCCGCCAGACGGTTCTCTTCGCACGATGCCCTCTCTGTGAAGCTCAACGAGACACGCCCTCTAATCCAGAGATGCACCAGCCACCAAAGAGAACATTCATGGCATCACAAAGAAATTCATTGAGTACGTATCTTGTTGAGATATTCAGATCTCATGCATGTCTCATATCATGCACCGAACGCTAGAGCAGGATCTAGAGCAGGATATTCACCTGCATGCAGTCCAATAGCCGACTGATGCCTACTGTTGCCTATTGAGGCTAGAGGCATATATAAGTAGATATATTTCCATAGCTAGACTAGATTCTATT
>Ga0209512_1004867_pt1 | contig 11459 bp, 6 predicted proteins | sample frozenSSSSmetaG_FD_184142 | JGI IMG/M metagenome (GOLD analysis project Ga0209512, IMG submission 184142) | Glacier valley bacterial and archeal communities from Borup Fiord, Nunavut, Canada, to study Microbial Dark Matter (Phase II) -... | ecosystem: Environmental > Aquatic > Freshwater > Ice >... | reverse complement strand
TAAATCCGTTTCATAAAGCACCCCGCCCGCCGTCATGGTGTTGAGCCAGCCGCTCAGTCGCTGTGCCAATTTAGAAAACCCGTCTGTCCCTGCCGCCATGTTGCCATCAACCAAAAAAACCAGATCCAAGTCTGAGGCATAGCCTAACTCCTTGCTGCCGAGCTTGCCGTAGCCGATGATGGCGAAACCAGTCGGTGCATCCCAGCTAGGAGATGGCTGATTGAGCGGCGCCCGGTTGAGAGCGCGATTGACCAGCACCAGGGTGACATCCAGCAGCATATCTGCCAGCGCCGATAGCTCGTCTGATACGGCCATCACGCTGAGTCGGCCTTCTATATCGGCGATATTAAGTTTTAGCGTAATGACTTGTTTGGTATGGCGTAACAACTCGTATTGCTTTTCGACATCGCCCGCCGTAAGGTCACAGGCGGCCTGAAGTCTGGCGCGTTCAGCGGGCCAGTCAATTTTCAAAGCGCCAGGCGCCGACGTGATTAATTCGTCCAGCAAGATCGGATGCCGTTTTAAAAAGTCTGCAGCCCACGCACTCGTCGCTGCGATGCGCGCGATGCGGGACAGTACCTGCGGATATTCCATCAATAAGGCAAGATAGGTTTCACGTTTGTCGATAGCATCGAGCAAATCAAGCAGGCGAAAAAATGTCTGGCTCGGTTGATCGCATTCAAGAGCCTGGCGCAATAGCGCAGGAATCAGCGCTTGTATTCGCGCCTTAATTTTTACCGATAAGGTTTGTGTGCGTGAAGAGTGCTGCCAGGTTTTAACGCGGGTGAAAATGGAATCAGCCACGTTCCTGTCCAGGGGAAATGCTTCGAGAACCGCATGGATACTGGCTTCCAGGCCATCTTCCGGGTTTGATAATGCGGCGTCTGCAAGAATCGCTGGAGATGTTTCCGGGGCTAAAAATAAAGAATCAAACTCCGTGGTGACAATATCGCGATGCTGGTTCAGCGTCGTTTCAAGCGCGGCCCAATCACTGCAATGCATCGCCTGTGCAATCCGCTCACGATCCAGTTCTGCCGATGGCAATGCCTGGGTTTGCGCATCATCTAGGTATTGCAGGCGGTGTTCCAGATTGCGCAAAAATAAATAGGCTTGCTGCAAGCGTCCGATTTTTTTTTCAGCGATCAGACCGCGTTCGCCGATCAGCGTCAGTGCTTGCCGGGTAGAGGCCACCTGCAGCGCCTGGTCACGGCCACCGCGTACCAGCTGAAACAGTTGCGCGATAAATTCGATTTCACGGATGCCGCCCCGGCCCACCTTGATATCGTTCAGGCGATTTTTTTTGAGCGCCTCAGCGCGTATTTGCGCGTGCAGATCGCGCATTTCATTGATGGCGCCATAGTCGTGATAGCGGCGATAGACAAATGGCGTAACGATATTTGATAACGCGGCTTGGGTGGTGGCGCTGCCGGTAAGAGCACGCGCCTTCAGCCAAGCGTAACGCTCCCATGGGCGTGCTTGAGTTTGAAAATAATGTTCAAGCGAGGCGAGGCTGGACACGAGTGGGCCACTGGCACCAAACGGCCGTAGCCTCATATCAACCCGAAATACAAAACCATTTTCATCGAGCTGATCCAGCGCACGGATAACCCGCTTGCCCGTTTCGGCATGAAACTCATGCCATGAACGCTCGGTGGTGGCGTCCCCATCGGTGGCATAAACAAAAATCAGATCAATATCGGATGACACATTTAATTCATTTGCGCCTAACTTGCCCATGCCGACCACAACAAGCTGCGCGTTTTCATGCCTCAGCTCCGCTTCACTGAGGCCATATTGATGAGCAACTGCGCGGGCGTGGAATTGCAGGGCGGCGATCAGCGTTATCTCGGCCAGTGCAGAGATAGTGGCGGCGACTTCGGCAAAATCGGCCAGACCATTGATATCGCGAAAAATCAGCCGCAGCATGACTCGCTGGCGTAAATGACGCAAGCCAGCGTTTAGCGTGGTATTGGTTATTGCCGTCAGCGCATGTTGCATTGCTGCCACGCTAAAAGGCTCGTCACCGCTGGCACCCAGCTCATCCATCAAACCAGGCTTGGCGTGGCAGAGCCGGTCAGCGTAACGAGAGGCATGAAACATTTGGATTAGTTGGCGGTCGAAAGCATTACTCATATTCATTGATATAAAAAAATAAGGTTATCGCCCCATAAGTGCAAGTGACCGTTAAAATAGCATGATGGCATTATCATTTTTCACACAAATCCCGATCACAAATTCGACACACCCAGTTTGGCACACGTTATCCTTGGTCTTCCGCCTAGTCAGGCATCAACTTTTACCCCCGCTGGAGTTAAGTCATTATTAAAGCAGGCCCTCATTTTGGACATCATCTCCGACGTTTTTGCGCGCGTAGTCTTTTCTGGCTACCCGTCACCGCAGCGATATTGTTTTCTGTTGTTGCGCTGATATTGCGCTACGCCGTGCTGCCCAACATCGAGAGCCATCAAGCCGATATTATCAGCCGCTTTTCAATCGCCACCGGCATGGATGTTTCAGTGCATGCCATTCGCGGTGGATGGGCTGGCCTGCGGCCTTATGTTGAGCTCGAAGACGTAGTTTTTTTAGAGCCTGCCAGTAGCACTTCACTCGCGCGCCCAGCTGGTGCGATTGCGCTGAAGCTGCCACGCCTTACCGCTGAATTGTCATGGTGGTCGTTAATCGCCGGGCAAGTCCGGTTCGCAGAGATCGTTCTGGATGGTCCTGAATTAGCCATCAGCCGCAATCAGGATGGGCTCATTTATTTTGCCGGGCGCGCGCTTAATCAGCCTAAATCGACTGAAGACGATGGCCAGTTGCTGACATTTTTACTGGAACAACCGGGGCTGGCCATACGCAACGCCACACTCACCTGGAACGATGAGCTTACCCCCGGCAGTACGTTGCGTTTTACGGAGGTTGGCCTGCAAATTAAAAAGAGGGGCAGTGGACACCGCTTGGGTTTTACGGCTGCGCCACCGGTCAGGCTCGCCCGCAAAATTGACGCAAATGGAGATTTGCAGCTCGACAATGTGGATGGTCGCTGGATCGTCAAAGGCACGCTATATACGGCAGCGACTGATGCAAGTCTCACCGAGCTGCGTCAGCATGCGCCAGTACCGACCGCTTTGCAGACGGGCATTGGCAATCTACGCGCCTGGATTGAAATTGACAACACGATTACGCCATTATCGGTGGCTGCATCGTCGGCGGCATCTTTGCCAGCGCCGGTCTCAGCTTCTACAGCCCCGGTTTTCAGGTATGCAGCCTTCAACCCTATTCGTGCGATCACCGCTGATCTGCACTTGATCAACGTGCGCGCGCAGCTTGATACCGATCTGGCCCCGCTCAATATTGCCAAGTTGGCCGGACGAATCGAATACAAAGCGCAGGAAGGCGGCTTCATGGTCGGCAGCAAAGCGCTGGAGATCCTTACGCGCGAGGGCGTAGTGCTGCCACCGACCGATTTTTCGCTCACTTTGCAGCATCAGAACGATGTGACCAAAGCCAAGGGTGAGATCAGCGGCAACGACATCGATCTAAAAGTGATGGCTGCGCTGATGGAATCCTTCCCGGTCAGTAAAGACCTTCGCGGCTTGGCAACGCGCTATCAGCCGCGTGGCCTGGTTAAAAACACCGTGTTTGCATGGAGCGGATTTTTAGAGAAGCCGAGTGGTTATCACATTAAAAGCACATTGAAAAATTTTGGGCTAAACAGTGATGGCAAGAATCCCGGTGTAACCGATTTTTCAGGCACGATTGAGGGTGACGATAAAGGCGGTAAATTTAATATTGCATCGAAAATGCTGGTGCTGGATGAGCCGCATATTTTTCGTGCACCGCTTAAGTTTGATACATTCGACAGTACCGGTAAATGGCGCGTAAACCAGGATGCCATCCAGGTTGATTTTTCGAATGTCAATTTTGCCAACGCGGATTTAACGGGCGAATTTTCTGGGCTTTATTCTCGACTGCGGTCCAGCGGCGCGCGAGCTGCAGAAGAAAAAGGCCCGGGTGCGGTCGATATTAAAGGCAAGTTTTCGCATGTCAAGGCGTCCGCCGTAGGTCAATATTTACCGAACGGTATTGCCCGAACCCGCAGCTATCTGGAGCATGCCCTGCAGGATGGTGAAATGACCTCAGCTACTTTTCAGCTCAAAGGTGAGCTTTATGAATTCCCGTTTCGTAACGGCAAGGGGGGCACTTTTACGGCGCGCGCCGCCATCAAGGATGTTGATTTTCGCTATAACGATGATTGGCCCGCCGTTAATAATATCAATGGTGTATTAAGTTTTGACAATACTAAATTTGGCCTGGCGATTGACGCCGCAAAAATTCTTAACACCAACATCAAACGCAGCAGCATTGCGATTGCTGATCTCAATGACAAGACCGGGTTGATTGCGATCAACCTCACGGCAGATGCGCGTGCAGAAGAGGTTGCGAAATTTTTGCGGGAAAGTCCGCTGGCCAATACCGTGGGCGGTTTTACCAAAGTGGTTGCCATGGACGGATATGGCAAGCTGGATTTAGGACTCGCGGTGCCGCTTGTTGCAGGTACAGGTGTCATTAAAGTCAATGGCAAGTATGCCCTGTTGCGGGCCACAGCCAAGCCGGTGGTGGGCCCCACGGTAACTAATTTGACCGGCATGATTGTTTTTACCGAGCGTGGTGTGCAAAGCACTTCATTGGCAAACGCTTCTGGTTCTAGTCTCAATGGCCCAGCAGCGGCGACGGGCAATGCTCTGCAGGGTATCGCCTACGGTAATCCGGTCACGATTACCGTTAACGGCGGAGGAGATACAGGCGTAACCACTGAATTTACGGCACGTGCCGATATGGCGCAATTGGCCGAGGTGTTGCCGTTCCGGTTGCCGCAGCAAGTGAGCGGCACGACCGAGTTTCACGGCAAGATTCTGGCCCGAGCTGATACGACTGAAATTGTGATTGATTCCAACCTGGCCGGGGTGGTCTCGACTTTGCCCTACCCGCTCGCCAAGCGCGCGAATGAGCCGCGTCTGCTGCGTGTTCAGTTTGTAAACGTGGCGCAGCCTGTTGAGCAAATTCATGTCACCTTGGCGGGCAATGCCAGCCAGCCAGCTGCAGGTGCACCGATGGCCGCGCCAGCACTGGCGGCCTCGGTAGACCAGCCCGATACCCGTATAGATGCCCGCTTTCAGCGGCGTTTTGATGCGACTGGCACGCCGGTCGCCCTGCTCGGCGGTGTCGCCACGATCGGCGCCGCCGGTGATCCGGCGGCCACGATGCCGATTTCTGAAGGTATCTGGTTTACAGGGCGCTTGAAGCAATTTGATCTTGATTTATGGCGCGCCGCGTTTGAGGGTTTCTATGCGTCATCAACTACCGCGCCCCTCGCATCAACCCAAGCCGCGAAAAATGAATCACTTGTTGCAGGTTTTGATTTTAAATTAGGTGGTTTGATCGCGTATGGACGACAGTTTAAGGGCATGACGCTCAAGGGCCGTCATGGCGCGGAAGATTGGCGCTTTGTGGTGGATAGTCCCGAAGCGTCCGGTGACGTTACGTGGCGCCCCGGTGCCTTTAATGACCGCGGTTCGGTACGTGCCCGGCTGACAAATTTTGTACTAGTTGATGAAGCCATTAATCCGGCGTCAATTTCGGCGGCAGCGGACCAAAATAAAGCGTTGAAAAACGCCGAATTCCCAGCGCTCGATATTGTGGCTGAGCAATTTACGCTGAAAGATCGCTGGATGGGCAAGCTTGAGCTTCGCGCCAATCCACAGGGAGCGCAGGGGGCGAATTGGAAAATTGATCAACTCACCATTTCCAACGGCCATGTGAGGCTGGATATGGATGGCATCTGGCAGCACGCCGCAGAGCCGGAGCGTTTGGGGCAGGTTGCAAATACGGCTGGCCATGCGCTCAATAACGCCAACGAACGCTCGCAAACGACGGTCAATATCAAGCTTGAGTCATCGAATCTGAATGCGCTCTTTGCCCAGTTTGGCTTTGGCGATTATTTGCGCGGCGGTACCGCCAAGCTGGAAGGCAAGCTCGCCTGGCCGGGGCACGTCTATCAAATGCAACTGGTTAATTTATCGGGTAACTTTAAAGTCGGCGCGCGTAACGGACAATTCGCAAAAATCGAGCCTGGCGCTGGTAAATTACTGGGCTTGATCAGCCTGCAATCTTTGCCACGGCGCATCACGCTGGACTTTCGGGATATTTTCTCGCAAGGCTTCGCGTTCAACAGTATTGACGGCGATGTTAAAGTCAAAGATGGCATTATGTTCACCGAAAATTTCCAGGTGGTTGGCCCAGCGGCTGATGTAAAAATGGCCGGTGATGTGTCGTTGCCATCGGAGCGGCAAAATCTGATCATGACCGTACTGCCCAAACTTGATGAAAGCGTTGCGATCGGGGCCGGGCTGGCAACGCTGAATCCGGTGGTAGGCTTGGCCGTTTATCTAGGGCAGAAGGTGCTGCAAAATCCGGTCGAGAAGATTTTTTCGTACCGATACGTTGTTTCGGGATCATGGGATAATCCGCAGGTGGATCGTATCAATCGAAATGGCACGCTCATCCCTTCGGCTGATTCTGCTGCCCCGGTAACACCAACACCAACACCGCCCGCTTCGCCTGCTTCTAATCTTATCCCTACTCCTAACCCGGCCCCAACCTCCGCCCCTAAAAAGACTGGCTGATTGTTTCGTGATACTCACTAAAAATTCTCCACCTTTGCCCGAAGCATTGCTGCATGCGCAGCAATCCACGCAGACTTTTTTTCGCATTGCCGCTATTCAGATGGCCAGCGGCCCTAATGTTCAGGCGAATCTGGAAGAGGCCACGCGACTAATTGAACTCGCCGCCTCGACCGGCGCGCGCATTATTGCGCTACCGGAATATTTTGCGATCATGGGTATGAAGGAAACCGATAAAGTCATCGTGCGCGAACGTGAGGGTGACGGCCCGATTCAGGCTTGGATGTCAGCCATCGCCGCCAAGCATCGCATATGGCTGATCGGCGGCTCGATACCCATTGAATCCAGCGTCCCTAACAAGGTCCGCAATACGTGTTTTGTATATGACAAAGCGGGCAAGCAGGTGGCGCGCTACGACAAGATTCACTTGTTCAATTTTTCAATGGGCAGCGAAAATTTTTCCGAGGAGCGCACCATCGAGCCGGGCGATAAAGTGGTGGTGGTGGATTCGCCTTATGGTCGCATCGGATTATCAATATGCTATGACCTGCGTTTTCCTGAGCTGTATCGCGCCATGGGGGACGTAAATATTATTGTGATTCCCTCAGCATTCACCGCCACCACTGGTAAAGCGCATTGGGAAATCTTGATCCGCGCCCGCGCGATCGAGAGCCTCGCCTATGTGTTGGCACCGGCACAAGGTGGCTATCACGTGAACGGTCGCGAGACTCATGGTGACTCCATGATTGTCGATCCCTGGGGCGTTATTCTGGATCGTCTGCCGCGTGGATCAGGAGTCGTGGTAGCGGGTGTGAATCCGCATTATCAACAGACTGTCCGCAAGAGTTTGCCTGCGTTGTTGAATCGCACGATTGGCATCACCAAATAGTGGACGGACGAGAGGGCATTTTTCTGTGCTCAACTTGATTGAGTTCGTAAAATGAGCGCAGTCGTAAATCAACTGCATAAGTAAAAAATATCAAGATAGAAATAACCCGGCAGAAATACCAAGGAATTTATGAATAACCAGCAGCTCGCTATTGCCCATCAAACCTTATTGACCCCCTATGGCCTAACGGAATCATCCATCGCCGGTATTTTCGGCGACATCATGACCCATGATGCGGATTACGCCGATTTGTATTTTCAGTATTCGCGCTCGGAAGGCTGGAGCCTTGAAGAAGGCCGCGTCAAATCAGGTAGCTTCAATATCGATCAAGGCGTCGGGGTGCGCGTGGTTTCAGGCGAAAAAACCGCGTTTGCTTATTCAGACGATATCACCTTGCCTGCAATTCGCGACGCGGCTATTGCCACCCGCAGTATTGCGCGTATTGGTGCGCACGGTTCAGCGGGCAAGGTGGCCACCACCCGAGCAAAGGCGGGTCATTCTCTGTACGTGCCGCATGATCCTGTTTCTGATTTTTCGGATGCTGAAAAAGTTAAAATTCTGGAACGTCTTGAGCAATTTGCCCGTGCGGTTGATCCGCGGGTCAAAGAGGTGATGGGACGATTATCCGGTGAATATGAAGTCGTCATGGTGGCGCGTCATGATGGGGTGATGGCGGCTGATGTACGGCCGCTAGTGCATATCGGGCTCACCGTAATAGCAGAGCAGAACGGGCGGCGTGAACAAGGCCACACCGGCGGCGGCGGACGTTTTGATTATCGCTATTTTAGTGATGACATTCTGAAAGGATATGCTGAGGCGGCGGTGCGCGAAGCCTTGATTAACCTTGACGCACGAGCTGCACCGGGCGGCCAAATGACGGTTGTACTTGGGCCCGGTTGGCCCGGTATTTTGCTGCATGAAGCGGTAGGCCATAGTCTTGAAGGCGATTTCAACCGCAAAGGCAGCTCAGTATTTTCGGGACGCATGGGCGAGCAAATTGCCGCTAAAGGTGTGACCGTGATTGATGACGGCACCATTGCTGACCGACGCGGATCACTGAATATGGATGACGAGGGTAATCTTACCCAGCGCAATGTATTGATTGAAGACGGCATCCTGAAAGGTTATATGCAGGATTCCCTGAACGCGCGTTTGATGGGGGTGCCGGTAACGGGCAATGCACGTCGCGAATCCTATGCGCATATCCCGATGCCGCGCATGACCAACACCTACATGCTAGGCGGTGATAAAACCAGCGAAGAAATCGTTGCCTCCATTGAACGCGGGTTATATGCGGTTAATTTCGGCGGCGGGCAGGTGGATACCACCAGCGGCAAATTTGTATTTTCAGCGTCTGAAGCTTACATGGTCGAAAACGGCAAAATTCTCTACCCGGTCGTCGGTGCTACCTTGATCGGTAACGGTATTGAATCATTGAAGCAGATCACCATGATCGGCAACGATATGCAGCTTGATGGCGGGTTGGGGGTATGCGGCAAAGAAGGCCAGAGCATTCCGGTCGGGGTTGGTCAGCCTACATTGCGGATTGAAGGACTTACGGTCGGTGGAACAGGCTGAGCAGCTTTCGCATGTCCGGTTTATGACTGCGGTTGATCATCCCTCTACCGAACGCATTCCGCTGCGTTTCCCGAGCGGTTTTTCGCGCCATGCCGTGATCGCGGTGATGGCCGAAAAATTCGGCCTCAAAGGACTTCGCATTGCCGCCATGATTGGGTTCATGACGGGATATTTAGTGTGGCGCGGCTGCACTTCTTTCGTCTGCACTTTGTTATATGGTCTGATCGCGATATGCCTGATATTTTTTATTGGCGTAGTTTGGGCCGCCAAAGAGTCGCTGGATAAATTTGTGAGCCAGTATCAAAATAATGCATGGTTGATAGTTGATGAAAGCGGGCTCGGCGGCGAGTCTTTGCATGACCGATTTCATCTCCCGTGGGAAAATTTTCGGCGGATTGCCTTGCGCTCCGGATTTTTTCTGCTGGAAACCCGGCAGGGCGCATGGATGGTTTTACCTACCGCGCACTTCACCGCACAGGCTTGGACGCTGTTCAGGCAGCGGGTAGCGGACAGAGTGACCGTCCAGACAATAATTGCAAAGCAGTAAATAAAGCAAACGCAATGCAGCAACCGCAATGCAGTACGCACAATGATTGATTTTCGACAATAGCGCGGGTTCAGCTTGTAAATTTTAAATCAGACTTTAAATCAGACTTAAAATCGGCCTTAAAATCTGCGATCATGACTAACGCTTTTTGTCGCCACATCACATTGCAAAATCGATGAGCACTGACTACATTCTCGAAACTCAACATCTCACCAAAGAATTTCGCGGCTTCACGGCAGTGGACGGTGTGAGTCTGAAAATTGTGCGCGGCAGCATTCATGCGCTGATTGGCCCTAATGGGGCGGGTAAGACCACTGTATTTAATCTGCTCACCAAATTTTTGCCCGTGACCGCAGGCCGGATTATTTATAACGGACGCGATATTACCGCTGAAAAACCCGCGCAGATTGCGCGGCGCGGGGTAATTCGCTCATTTCAGATTTCTGCTGTTTTCCCGCATTTGACCGTGATGGAAAATGTGCGCGTGGCGCTGCAAAGAAAGCTGGGCACCAGTTTTCATTTCTGGAAATCGGATGCAACCCTTACGCACCTGAATGATCGTGCCATGCAATTGCTGGACGAAGTTGATCTCGCCCGCTTTGCCGATACTGAAACGGTTGCGCTGCCGTATGGCCGCAAGCGCGCGCTGGAAATTGCCACGACCCTGGCCGTTGATCCAGAGCTGATGTTGCTGGATGAGCCCACACAGGGCATGGGCCATGAAGATGTGGGCCGCGTGGTGGAACTGATTCGCAAAGTGTCCGCCAACCGCTCTGTGTTGATGGTGGAGCACAACATGAGTGTGGTGGCAAATCTGTGTGACACCATTACCGTGCTGGCGCGTGGCGCGGTGTTGGCTGAAGGACCTTATGCAGAAGTGTCTAAAAACCCGCAGGTGCTTGAAGCCTATGTGGGTAGCAGCGAGATCAATGAGATGGACGCCGTATGAGCGCGCTGCCGATGCCTGCAGCCGAGGCTGCGCTGGCTATTTCAAATCTGCACGCCTATTACGGCGAGTCGCATATATTGCATGGGGTATCGCTTGAGGTTAAACCTGGTGAGTTGATTACGTTGCTGGGCCGTAACGGTGCAGGCCGTACCACCACCCTAAAAGCCATTCTAGGCTTGACCGGTAAACGCACGGGTTCGATCAAGATTAACGGTGTTGAGGCGATAGGCATGCCGTCGCATAAAATTGCCCGTCTTGGGCTGGGCTATTGTCCTGAAGAGCGCGGAATTTTTTCGAGTTTAAGCTGTGAAGAAAATTTGCTGTTGTTGCCGAAGGTGGGCCTTGGCAGAAATGACAAAAATGCCGGCATGAGTGTTGAAGAGTTGTACGCGATGTTCCCCAATTTAGCCGAGCGCCGTGCCAGCCAGGGCACGCGCCTGTCTGGCGGTGAACAGCAAATGCTGGCGATGGCGCGCATTCTGCGAACCGGGGCTGATATTTTATTGCTGGATGAAATTACCGAGGGCCTGGCACCGGTGATTGTGCAGGTATTAGGTCGCGTTATTCGTGAGCTTAAAGCCAAGGGTTTCACCATCATTATGGTGGAGCAGAATTTCCGCTTTGCCGCACCTTTGGCAGATCGGCATTACGTGATGGAGCACGGCAAGATTGCAGCTATTGTAGAAAAGCATGAACTCGCGGCGAAGACCGAGATGCTTCATGAGTTTTTAGGGGTTTAATTTTTGATTAACGAACGAGCCTTTAATGTTTGATTAACGAGAGGCTCAATAACGAGGAGAAATCATGATGAAACGA
>Ga0209512_1004866_pt1 | contig 11460 bp, 9 predicted proteins | sample frozenSSSSmetaG_FD_184142 | JGI IMG/M metagenome (GOLD analysis project Ga0209512, IMG submission 184142) | Glacier valley bacterial and archeal communities from Borup Fiord, Nunavut, Canada, to study Microbial Dark Matter (Phase II) -... | ecosystem: Environmental > Aquatic > Freshwater > Ice >... | reverse complement strand
ACTCCGGAATTGAAAGATATTGCTACTTCTATGGAAATTAAAGAAATACAACCGGGTTGGTTATCAGAAAATATTGTGATCTCTGAATTAACTGGTCTGAATGAACATGAGAATAAAAAGATAAGCCTCACTCAGATTCCAGCTGGTGCAAGATTTGTATTTTCAAAAAATAATCCTGAAGATAGTGTCGTCTTGTTAAATATGATGTTAAATCCTCCATGTGGAATTCCAGGTCGAAATATTCAAAGGTATTTTCCAGATGAACCAAATTTAGGTACAAAATTTAAAATTGCCGCACAAGGGAAACGAGGTTTAATTCTCACAGTCGAAAAAGAGGGAATTATTAAAGTTGGAGACGAATTTAAGATTTATATACCAGATGAAGTAACAGAAGGTTGGGAAAATTTTTTAAATATAAAAAGTTAAAATTAGATTATTCCTAATTTGATTTAATTTACGTGTTACAATAAAAAATCCCAATTCTTATTGTTTTAATCTCATTTAAAATTTTCCTATGAAACTATTTATTATCGCAATTTTAATAATATTTATTTCACCAATACTCCTAATAGTTATTGAGGCTATAATCGCGCCAATCGGAGCGAAAAATGATTATAAAAATCCAGATCGACAGCCATTATTTTATGAAAATACGAATCCAGCTCTGACATATTTGGTCTTAGGTGACAGTACTGCAGCAGGCGTAGGAGCTGATTACGACAAAGGAATCGCTGTTTCTACAGCCAAATATCTGTCACAAAATAACAATCTTACGATGTATAATTTTGCTGTATCTGGTGCACGCGTGAATGATGTTTTAATTGATCAAATTCAATATTTGAAAAAGCAAAATTTCAAACCTGACATTATTCTTATTTCCATTGGTGGAAATGATGTTACACATCTGACATCTTTAGAATCTATCACTGATGACATGCAAAAAATCATAAACGATTTGATAGCTATTAATTGTAATGCAAAAATAATTCTGACCGGCTCACCAAATGTCGGAACTTCCCGAAGATTTGCTCAGCCGTTAAGATGGCTAGTAGAATGGCGAAGTAGTATTGTTAACGATACATTTATAAAAATTATTAAACAAAATCATGTTACACTTGCGCCAATATTTAAAGATACTACTGAGCTTTTTAAAAATAATCCGAATTTGTTTTACGAAGACAAATTTCATCCTAATGCAGAAGGCTACGCTGTATGGACCAAAATTCTGAATCAAGGCATCGATGACGCGGTAAAGAATCAGCCAGGACATTGTGGGCAGAAATAGACTTCTTTAACTATATTTAATAGACTCAAAGATTTTGCGCGCTAAATCTGACAGTCCATGATTATCTGCTTCTAAAGCTTTATCTGAAATATCTAAAATTCCATTAATATAAAATACCTTCCATTTAGAACTAGATGCCGCATCTGGATAAGGGCTAATCGATGCATCAGTAGTAGAACCAGATCTAGCCACAGAAATATCACAGGTTTTATTGGTATTTGTATAAAAAGTATCAGTAACTTTAAAAATCTTACCTAAAATAGTCAAGTCTGCTTCAGATTTTTTTGTAGTTTTAGGCATATTTCCACTAGAGTCTAAGTCGTTGCAAGTATAATATTCATATGGCGGCAATTGGAATAAAATAACTGAATCTGTAGCATTTACTTTACTTTTGACAATAAGCTCTTTATAAGTATAAGTTAAACTTTTTGTATCATCACATGATGATCTTAGCCAGCTGGCACCACCTTTACTACATGAAATTGTACTATCACTAGCTATTACATCAGCATTTTTGTTAGCTCCATCGATAATATATTGTTTTCCATAGGAATAAAAAGACGAAGGAAGTTTTATAGTTACTCCAAATTCATCAGACTTGTAGTCTTTCCAACCCAAGTATGGATCGATAGTGGCCGTCCTGGTAACAGTTGGAGTCACGGTAGCAGTCATAACTCGAGTCGTAATAGTCATGACAGTCTTTGACGTGACTGGCGCCTCCGCTTGAGGGACTGAGGCAATGCCGAGAAAATATCCAGCAAATGGTAGAGACACAAATAAAACAGCAGCAATTATTGTAGAAACTGGTGTTATCGTCGTCATCCATTTGGGCATGTTTTTCATGTTTTGTTTAAAATTTATTTAGTGTACTACATTTTATTATTTTTTTCTTTTTCTATTTGTTCTCGCTGATATTGTTCTATTAACTTTCTGACTTCTGATACTGGGCTTTTTAAAATGTTTTGACGTCGTCCCGACTCCAAGTCTGCCCATGAAATTGTACACTTACTATGGTGTTGAATCGTTCTACCGATATACACTTTTGTTCCATCATTAAATGAAATTATTTGCTGGCTGACAGGATACAGTCAGAAAGAGTTGGAGACTGAGCTGAAAAAAGAAACCGACTTTGAGACTTTTATACCAATGCTCCTAGAATGAATCCCTCGCTAAAATTAATAACAGGACTGATCTGCGGCATCCGAGTAGAAAACATTGAAGATCCATTAATGCAAAAAATTCGCTATCTGGATAAATTGGTTGATGAATTGGCAAAGGGAAAAGCAATGGAAAAAATATTGCGGAAATAATATTAAGATCTTTTGAAGCATAAGAATATCATGGATTTAAATTTCCTTGCGCAAGTTTAATATAGAGTTTTCCATTATCTTTGTTATACTTCCAATGCTCCAGAATATGACTATCTTTAAAAATTTCTTTAGGAAAATTATTTGTAATTTCATTTGTGTATATTAAAGTTTCATAACTTTCAACAAATTTTCCATCAATATCTATCTTTTGTGGAATATAGACTATCACCCCACTTAACAAATTGTCAGAAAATAAATTTTCATCATTATTTTCATTTACAGAACCTCGATAGCCCTCAAATTGTTTTTTATTACCTACAAATAAAGTTTCATATTTACCGAATAATCCACAGTGTACTGTATCTGAATCATCTAACAAATCATTCATAACCAGTACAACTATTTTTGGGAAATTAATATCGTTTTCACATAATTGTATTTTTGCTTTTTTTACTTGTCTTCTAATAGCATCATCTGTTTTAAGAATTTCAAAAGTGTCTGTATCGACTCCTTCAAATCTTCTTTGAATCATTTTAATTTCAACTAGTGCAATTTTTTTTGAATTTCTTAATAGAAAACCTTCCGGCGTTTTAGAGGTACCGGTCGACGTTGTTATCGTTCCTTCTGGAATTTTATTAAAGGATAAATTTAATAGGGGAAAATAGCTTTCTATAATAAATGCTTCTGCGTCATAACCAGTCTTAAATCTATTTGATATTTTCAAAATGTTATTTTCTATTTTCATAACATACTTTAATGTGGAAATCATAAGTTTAAAATCTGCGGGACAGGGATTCGAACCCCAATAAACGGATTCAGAGTCCGTTGTCCTACCATTAGACGATCCCGCAAAAAAACAATTGTCAGTTACAGATTAAGAATAATACAGATCCAAATTCGTAATTGAACTCCCGTATTATACCCGAAAATTTATCTGAACCAAAGAGGTTTTGGTACTATCCCTTTCCCCTTTACACTTTTAACTATTCTCTTTATGCCGTATACTGATGAACTAATATATTAACTTAGATAAAATGCCAGATTCTAATAATGATTCTGTAAACCCTATGCAACCGACTGTTGACACTATGACACCACCGTTACAAGCTGCAACAGATGTAACTCCCTCGAGGCCTACCCAGACAACACCAATGCAACAGCAGATACCAGTACAATCTGGCAATTATTTCCCAAATCAGCAAGTAGCATATCATCAAATGATTCCTTCTACCCCATTTTTCCAAACAAAATATGGCATAATGCTTAAATCTAATTTATTGTCTGTAATTTCTGGGGGAGTCTTAGTATTAGCATTTTTATTGTTATTTGCGCCGTTTTTCGCAGGACAAAATTATTACTCATTTCTAGGTAAATCTGCAGTTATGTGGGTTTTTTATCTACTAATATTAGTATTAATCAGCTATTTTGTTGCAGAGTTCTTAAATTTATCTTTTTTGAAAAAATACCCCCGTGCATTTGAGACAGGTGTAACTGGAATTTTTGGATTTTTGATTGGATTTTTGGTGTGTTTCGGAGCGCTACTCGATTCGTTTTTATCATCGATCTACAACTCCGTATCAAGTATGACCATGATGTACGGTGTCAATAGTCCAACACAAGACTTAGGTTTAGGAGTTGGGTATTACTTTGTAATAATCCTGATCGTCGTCTCAGCAGCTGTGTTTCTTTTTAGAAAACAGATTAAAAAGATGGTAAAGATGTAGAAAGTCAGAATTTATAAAGAGTTAATGGGTTAAAATATTAAATCGTTGAAAATTTTCACTACAGAGGCAATGAATGAAACTATCTCCTTTTTGGAAAGGAGACGCAAGAGGATTTTTCTTGTATCTCCTGTCATTTCGCCTAAGTCCTGTAAGAAAATCGGATGTAATCCGCACAACCTATGAGAAATCCCGTTGGATAAAGGACTAGTAAAATTTCCCAACAGGATTGCCATCCCGTTCTTCAACGGGACAAGCTCTTTTCGTTATCACTCCTCGCAATGACACTTTCCGACTATATCTCTCCGTAATTCTGTTCCCAACCATTAACACGTAACAATTATTTTGCTTTTATCAAATGAGCATATTCTCGGGATAATTTTTTCACTCCTACTGTATCAAATCTGACCGAGATAATACTTTCATCAGCACCGATGATCTGACCTCTACCAAATATTTTATGCTCGACGTTGTCACCAATTTCAAGATATTCATCACTATTTGATTCGAATACGTCAGGTACAACGTTTTTATTGTCTAAATTTCCTCTACCCAAACTATGTGAGGGATTACCAAAAGTAAATTTAGACGTAGACGGTGCAAAATCGCTCGAGAAATCATCAAAGTCGTTGTATTTTTTCTTTTCTGCAAATTTCTTATCTCGATTCGCTGTAGTGAATGTTATTAATTCTTCTGGAATATCGGCGAGGAAACGTGATGCTGGATTGGCGCTAATTTTACCATAGATCATCCGCTGTGATGCATAAATCATGTACAAATTCGCTTTCGCTCTTGTGATAGCAACATAAGCAAGACGACGTTCTTCCTCTAACTCAGTCGGATCGGTAAATACTCGACTGTGAGGGAATAATCCTTCCTCCAATCCTACGATAAACACTGAAGAAAATTCCAATCCCTTGGCTGCGTGTATCGTCATCAAAGTGACTGCTCCTTTGACGCTATCTTCGACCGATGCCGACTCTTGCTCAACCAATGCCACTTCCGTGAGAAATTCAGTCAATCCAACCACAGGATCTAGCTCACTATATTTTTCAGCCACAGAAAAAAGCTCTTTTATATTTTCTTTTCTCGATTCTGACTCAGGAGTTTTATCATCAATGTAGCTGATGTAATTCACTGTTTCAATTATAAATTCTAGCAACTCAGCTGGTGGTAATTTTTGAGCTTTATCAAATATTAATTTTACTTTCTGTGCAAAGGAGAAAATATTTTTATTTGATGCAATTTTTGCCAGTGCTGGATCATCTAATTTAATTTCGTCAATATCCTTTAGATCAAATTCCGCGATCATTAATAATAAATTTACTGATGAAACTCCGCTCTGATCAGCACTTTCTACAAGATCGCTGAAAGCCTTTGGGCCGATTCCACGCACGGGAGTATTAATGATACGTTTCAATGCCGAATTGTCATCTGGGTTATAAATCATTTTTAAGTAACAGAGCAAATCTTTTATTTCCTTTCGATCATAAAATCGTAGGCCACCAACTAGTTTATACGGAATACCATCTCGTATCATTTGCTCTTCTAGTCCTCTACTCTGCGCATTTGTGCGATAGAGAACGGAGATTTCGTTCAAAGGTTTTTCTGTAGCATAATTATCTCGTAGATATTCACTAATTTTGCGAGTGATAAATCTCGACTCATCCATTTCATTTAGCGCTTCGTATATTGTTATTTTTGTACCAACCCCTTTATTCGAAATTAGTTTTTTATCTTTTCGATTTTTGTTTTTTTCAATAACATTTTGTGCAGCATCAAGAATATTTTTTGTACTACGATAATTTTGTTCAAGTTTAATCACTTTTGCCTCTGGGTAATCTTTTTCAAAGGAAAGAATATTAGAAATATCCGCTCCCCGAAAGCTATAAATACTCTGGTCGGGATCTCCAACGACACAAATGTTTCTATGACCTGCAGCCATAAGATTAACTAGTTTGTATTGAGCGTGATTCGTATCCTGATACTCATCAACAAGAATATATTGAAAAAGTGTTTGATATTTTTTCAAGACTTCAGGATTTTTTTCAAATAATTCTGCTGTGTACATAATGATATCATCAAAATCCATCGCGCTATTTTTCACTAAAGTTTTTTGATATTCATGATAAATTCTGGCAACAGTCTGAAGAAAATATCCTTGTGCGAATTTTTCAAATTCATTTGGCTTTTGCAATTCATTTTTTGCTGATGATATCGCGGATAGAATAGCGCTAGGTGAAAAATCTTTCGTGGCTAAATTTATCTTTTTTAAAACTTCTTTTATTACATCTTGCTGATCACTAGTATCATAAATTACAAAATTAGGATTGACTCCTACATTTAGGCCATCGGCTCGAAGAATTTTCACACAGATAGAGTGAAAAGTACCCATGAATGGTAGCAAATTTCTTCCATAATATGTGTCTATATTTAGGTCTAAGAGTTTTGCAATTCGTTGCTTCATCTCCGCAGCAGCTTTATTCGTAAATGTAGCCGCGAGAATACTCTCATATCCTATATTCTTTTCTTGAAATATATAGGATATTCTGTGAGTTAGTACTTTTGTTTTTCCTGAGCCAGCACCGGCTAAAATCAAAACAGGACCATCAATCGTCATAACTCCATCACGCTGTTCATCGTTTAATCCATCGAGAATTCTATCCATAGTTGTAAAAATTGGTGAAACAAAAAATCCAGACATTATATCCTGATGAAGATTGAATTCAAAATTATGTATTAAAACTTTTGCTATAATATTCCAGTAAATAAAATATACAAATGAAATACTCCACATATTTATCTTTCCCTCACGATTTGAAAAAAATTGGCATAATAGTACTACAAGAATGGTGGGGAATAGATCAACATATTAAGACAACAACTTTTAAACTTGCACAAGAAGGATATCTTGCTGCCGCACCTGATTTGTATCATGGTGAAGTTACCCAAGAGCCAGATGAAGCGCATAAACTCATGATGGAAAAGGATTTCGCTGAGGCATTGGAAGAGGTAAAAGGCACTCTAGAACTAATAAAAAAGCATTGTGACAAAGTCGTAGTAATGGGGTTTTGCATGGGCGGATTTTTAGCATTAAAAATGGCAGAGAATATTAAAGTCGATGGCGTCTTCGCATTTTATCCCGGCGGTTACCAACCAACAGAGGAAGATATTCAAAGGTACACAACAGATGTAAATATTTTTTACGGCACGAAAGATCACGGTTATGAACAAGAGAAATTTGCCGAGATTAAAAAAGTTTATACAAAATATAAAAAGAAATTAGATCTTCATATTTTTGAAGATAAAGAACACGCATTCATGAATAATTATCGTGAATCCTATGATGAAAAAGCGAGTGAAGAAGCATGGAAGATTGTGTTTGAAAAATTAGGGAAAATATAAAGAAAAAATTCGTAATTAATAATTGAAATTTACTTATAGCCTTTTGCCTGTAACTCAAATAATTCTGCATATTTCCCATTCAAATCAATAAGTTCTTGATGGCTACCTTGTTCATGAATTCTTCCATCTTTGATAACTATGATTCTTTCAGCATTTCTTACCGTTGAAAATCTATGAGATATGATAATCACCGTTTTATTCTTTGATAAATTCTCGACTTTCTCAAAGATCTCAGATTCAGCTTTAGCATCTATCGACGATGTAGGTTCATCTAAAATTAAAATTTGCGAATTACGAAAAAACGTTCTAGCTAAGGCAATTTTTTGCCATTGTCCTCCACTTGGTTGAATACTATTATTAAATTGCCTTCCAAGCGTCTGATTCAATTTATCAGGATAATCCATAATAAAATCTTCCGATGAAGACTGCCGGATTGCATCAGTCATTTTATTTTCATTCTCAATTTGAGAAATATTCCCGTATCCTACATTTTCTGCAACTGTAGTTTCATATCTCATAAAATCTTGAAACAGAACTCCGATTTGTTTGTACCACCAATTTATATCTATTTTTTTTAGATCTACACCATTAATGAGAATTTGCCCATCGGTTGGATCATAATATCGAAGCAGTAATTTTATGATTGTAGTTTTACCTGCGCCATTGACACCAATGAGTGCTATCTTTTCGCCATCATTTATAGTTAAATTAAAATCTTTTAAAATTAATCTATTCTCAACACCGGGATAAGCAAACGAAACATTTTGAAATTTTATTTCAATATTAGGAGTATTAAAAGTTTTCTTTGATAGAGAATAATCTAAAATTGGTTGTAATTCATATATTTGCTCTGTGTAATTGATCTCTAATGAATCTCGGAAAATGACATTTACTGACTGTCCAAACGACCCAAGTGCGTTTGATAATGTGCCGATTTGATTATTGTAAAAGAAAAAATCCCCAATGGATATTTTATCATTAATTATTGCCCAAAACGCGTATAAACGGCTGCCAATCTCAATTACAAAATTTTCTACAAAATTTATTAAACCAAATGTTAATATTTTGCTTTTAACTAATCCTAAAAGTCTAGAAAAAATTATATCATCCAGCTCTTGCACTCGGCTCCTGATATAATCATTGAGACCGTAGATTCGCATCTCTTCTATGGATGTCTTTCTAAAAAATAAACTTAAATAGTTTCCTTCGCGTCTTTTGACTGGTAGTAATTCTTTATCTACCTCTCTGTATATTGCGTTAAATCTATTCCGATAAAAGATGATTCCACCCTCTATTAAAATGATAATGATCGGTATTAAAAAGTTAAGAGTGACTAAGGAGGCTGTCGCGATAATTGCTTGAAGAAAATATCTAAGTAAATTTGATGATTCCTTAAAAACATTAAGAATTTGAACCTGATTGGATTCAGCTTTTGATAAATTATCTAGAAATTTGGAATCTTCAAATCTTTGTAAATCCAAAGTCTCTAATTTTTTAGATAATTTAAGTTTGTAATACGCCGTATATTCTAGACTCATTTTGTTATCTAAGTATCGATTAAAACACCCGTTCAAAAATGTAATTACCAAATATATGGACGTCGTAACAATAAACGGGACTAAGTGAGATATTGTGATATTTTGTTTCGTTATAATGTGCAAAGAAGCTATATCGACCAACGTTTTTATTCCTATACTCCACAGAAATGGATTAAACGCTCGGGGTATTGAAAGAAGATAAAAATATATAAAAGTTATCTTATTAGTTCTCCATAAGTCTTTTTGACAAAAGATAATTGTACTGAGAAATGATTTCATAATTTTAGTATATTATCATAATATTGAAATAATAAGATATAATTTGTTATGAATTTCACATTTAAAATCTTACCTACCAAGACCGAATCAAAATTGATCGGCATGTTTGGTGATTGTATAAAAGTTAGAATTCATGAAGATAAACCGCAAAGTCACGAAGACACTAATAATTCTAATTTTAAAAATTTAGCTAGAAATTTAATTAAATTTCTAGCTAAAGAACTCGGATGCTCAGAAAAAATGTTTGATATCGTGAATTTCAATCCAGCAAAAAACAAAATTACTTTAAAAATTCCAGATGCTGGTTATGAAATCCTGATGAGTTGGTTGAATTAAATAACTTTTACATCAACAAATTTCTTCCCGTCATCGTAGCTGGCTGTTGTAATCCCATGAAAGTACAGATAGTTGGTGCAATGTCAGCTAATCTACCGAATTGTAATTCTCGTGGTTGACCATCTTTTGTGAGGTAAATAAATGGAACAGGATTGGTAGTGTGTTCAGTATTTGGTTGACCAGTTTGCATATCGATCATGACTTCACAATTTCCATGATCACCTGTGATAATCATTGCGCCATTTAATTCAAGAACTTTTCGATAGACTTTATCAATGCACTCGTCGATAACTTCTACCGCTTTGATAGCGGCGGTCAGATTGCCTGTATGGCCTACCATGTCGGGGTTAGCGTAGTTTATGAGTATAAAGTCATATGCGTTCATCGTAAGTCGATCTATGACAAAATCGGTAATTTTGTACGCGCTCATCTCCGGCATCATATCGTACGTTGCCACTTTTGGAGAATTAATAATCTGCCGATCTTCACCTGGCATTAAAACTCTTTTTCCACCATCAAAAAAATACGTTACGTGTGCATATTTCTCTGTTTCTGCAATACGCAATTGTTTCAATCCAGCATCGGAAATAATTTTACCGAGCGGAGTTACGACATCCTCAGGAGGATAAGCTATAGAGGATGAAATAGTTTTATCGTACATTGTCATCGTGACAAATTTTAATTTATCAAGAAATACCTTACGCTTAAATTCTATAAAATCTGGAATAGAAATTGCTTTTGCCAGCTGTGCCGCTCGATCTTCACGAAAATTAAAAAATATTAAAGCATCTTCATTTTTTACAGTTTCAAGTTTTTTATTGTGCGTGATAGAAATTGGAGTAATAAATTCATCCGTCTCGCCTTTCGCATATGCCGCTTCCAAAGCTTTCTTTGGATCATCAAATATTACTTGTGACCCTTCTGTTAACAAATTGTAGGCTATTTCAGTACGATCCCATTTATCGTTTCGATCCATAGCGTAATAACGACCAACTATGGAAATGATCTTACCTACACCACGCCTTTTGCATTCATCTTGAATCTGCGGCAAGTAATTTTTGAAATCGTTCACACCACTATCCCTACCATCGGTAATACAATGAATAAAAACTCTATCTTTCAATTTATGCATCTGGCAAAATTTTATTAGAGCAAAAAGATGTTCTAGACTAGCATGCACTTCGCCTGTTGAAATCAATCCAACCAAATGAAGATTTCCGCCGGTCTTTTGGATGTAATCCGCAGCTTCCTCAAAAGCAGGATTTGTATAAAAAGTCTGACCGATAATAGCATTGTTGATTCTAGGCAAGTATTGAAAAACTACATATCCAGCGCCAATATTCATATGTCCGACCTCACTATTCCCCATGATTCCATGAGGCAACCCGACATGTGAGCCGGAAGCGTAGAGATAACCATGTGGAAAAGATTTCCAAAGTTTATCCATGGTAGGAGATTTTGCATTGGTTACAGCATTCCCACGTGATGGTGGTGCGATTCCATAGCCATCAAGTACAACTAGAACAACTGGCTTAGGTCTATTTGGCGACATTTTATACGATAATAAAATTATTTTCTTACCTAAC
>Ga0209512_1004863_pt1 | contig 11461 bp, 10 predicted proteins | sample frozenSSSSmetaG_FD_184142 | JGI IMG/M metagenome (GOLD analysis project Ga0209512, IMG submission 184142) | Glacier valley bacterial and archeal communities from Borup Fiord, Nunavut, Canada, to study Microbial Dark Matter (Phase II) -... | ecosystem: Environmental > Aquatic > Freshwater > Ice >... | reverse complement strand
AATTCATTTTAATTTTACCGGAAACCCAGGCATGATTGCACATGGAACTGGTGATGTATTAACAGGAATTGTAATGTCGTTAATGGCACAAGGATATGAACCTTGGCGAGCCGCCATTTTAGGTGTTTATCTTCATGGCCTTGCCGGTGATGTGGTGGGAGTTAAAAAGGGTTATAGTGCTTTAATAGCTTCTGATTTAATTGAAGAAATTCCATCAGGAATAAAAAAGCTAGAGAATTTAATTTAATTTAATTTAATTTTTTTTAATCTCTAAGAATACCCCAAATCCAACAAAAATCCCTCTAAAATATCTTTGTCTGAAATTTGATTTTCGAAACCCCAAATGAAAATAAGCGGACGCTTGAAAAAAAATTGGTCGTAGGAAAAACCTACGACCAGACCTGAGGTTAATATTACTTTTGCGCCTGCCCTTTTCATGCTTAATATTTCAAATCTTCTTTTACCTCTTTGTAGCCGTTGCATCCAGCAAAAGTCTTCTTATCAATCATTTAGTTTTCTAAAAGTTGTCCATATCTGACAACTTTGTCACCGTCCGTTATCATAATATTTTTTTTGAAGTCGAAGAATGGTTCAAGTTGCCAGTCCTCATTACCAGCAAATCCAATTCGCGAATAGAAGTCAAGGAAACTCCACAAATTTGAACCAAGTATTTTGCCATGCATAGTGTCTCCTTCGTGCGAAAAATATATTACCTCAGAAGGATTACTTCCAATGGCAATTACATCTCCATTTGGAACATCGATTATTGGTAATTTATCTGGACATAGTTTTTCCGTTATTGCAATCGCTTGACTGTCGTTATATTTTGTATCTGTAGATGCCTTTATCCATTCCTGAAAATTTATATGTTGTTCTACAAGTGTATTTAAATTCCAATATATGTTACCTGAAAAATTTTGCCTAAATTCTTCAGAAAGCGTTTCGTTAAATTGGTAGCTAAACTCTAAATGTTTGGAAAAAAGAAATAACTTTTTTAAGTCGTAAGGTATATGTTTACCAATTTGTTTTTCAACGAAATCAATTTCTGTAGAAGTTGCTGGTCTGTCTATGAAGGGCATATGAGTTATTGTCCAGCTTTTACGCTTGGCAATTTCCATTAGCCCGTCTATTTTATTTAACACTTGTTGATAAACTTCTAATTCTGTCATAATAGGATGGTAAATCTTAAATATGAGAAAGTTTAAGGTAAATTGTTATAAACTGAATTATAAAAGTATCTCTTTTAACTCTATCCTAATAACCTTTCAACTCAGCAAATTCTTTTGCAAAGTAGGTTAAAATCACTTTTGCCCCTGCTCTTTTCATGCTTAATAAAATCTCAATCATTGTTTTCTCACCATCCAGCCAACCATTTTGAGCTGCAGCTTTTATCATTGCATATTCACCACTGACATTATAAGCAGCAATAGGTAAATCATAATTATCATGCAATAATTTAATTATATCAAGATAAGAAAGTGCAGGTTTAACCATTAAAAAATCTGCACCTTCCATGTAATCCAATTCTGCTTCTATCAATGCTTCGCGACTGTTTGCGGGGTTCATCTGATATGTTTTTTTATCGCCTGACTTTGGTGCAGATTCTAATGCATCTCTAAACGGTCCATAAAAAGCACTCGCATATTTGGCTGTATAACTCATTATGGATACATTTATAAAACCTTCATTATCCAATAATTCTCTTACATAACCAACTCTTCCATCCATCATATCAGATGGCCCAATTATATCAGCACCTGCTCGTGCTTGTGCCAATGCCATTTTACCCAAAATAATAAGTGTTTCATCATTTAAAATATTACCATTTTCAACAAATCCATCGTGTCCATCAGAACTATAAGGATCCATTGCCAAATCAGTCATTATAGTAATGTGAGGAAATTCTTTTTTTATTTTTTTTATTGTTGAAAGGTAAATATTTCCTTCTCTATGGCTTTCACTAGCATGTTTATCCTTTAAACTTTCCTCAATTTGTGGAAATAAACAAAATGTATTAATGCCTTTTTTGCTACAATCTTCAATTTCTTTTAAAAGTAAATCAGAAGAAAATCTATAAATACCAGGCATAGATGCAATTTCAATTGCTTTATTATTTCCTTCAGTTAAAAACATTGGAAATATTAAATCGTCATTTGAAATTGTTGTTTCTTGTGTTAGCCTTCTTATATTTTCAGATTGGCGATTTCTACGGGGCCTTCTAAGCATAAAATATTTTTTTTATTTTTTTTCAAAAGTAATTATAAAATGTAAACGCAAAAACACGAAATTTCCTCAAAATATTTTATTCAAACATAAAAAATATAAAATGTACCTTCTTTTTCCTGGTCGTCATCAGCTTTTAACAAATTTTCAATTCAATTATTTATATAAATTAATTGAGGGTGATTTAAAAAACGAATTAGATATAAATGGAAATCCAAGTCAAATTAATGAGCGCGTCGAAGCCATTATTTTTGCAGTTACATCTGCCAACCATAGCAATACCCGGCGAAATCCTTTGTCGTTTTATTTACGAGTCCTTCAAATAGAAAATTTTGCAAATAATTTTCCTGTTCCTTCTTACATTTTTGGAATAGATGAAGTAGGGATTTTAAAAAATTTTGCCTCTTATATTATTAAGCGAATAGGGCACGAAAGTGATGGTCAATTTGATTTAAATCCTGAAAATACCATAGTTATTTGTTCAACCCCAGTAATGGAAATGTATGAAGAGTTAGGTTTTAAAATTCTTCCTGCAGAATTAATTGATAGGCATACCTCAACATTTGCTACAGAATTACCTTGGGATTTGGTAGAACGAATTGCAAATTTAAAAGATGATTGGTTTAAAGATAGTCTATTACTTGAAAAACTTCATCCTTCCTCTTTTAAAATCTGGAAGAATTATAAACTTGGCAAAAAAGTACAAATGTTATTCAGAGATAAAATTATAGGTGATGATGGAGATATCACCACCACACGCGATTATAATAGCTATGTGCGACAAATGGATGAAATTGCAGAAATTAAATTTTTAGAAACTTTGCCATTTATTAAACCAGGAAGAATTGGAGATATTGGTTGCGCTGTAGGATCGTGGATAAAATGCGCTTGCGAAAACGAGAATTTTAATGAATCGGATTTTTATGGAATTGAAGTGGCAAGGCATCTTTTTGAAATATGCCAACAAAGAAAAACAAATGTTGAATTTATTAATCCTTTTGTTTTCTTCGCTCAGAAAAATGCTGTTACTGGTTTGGTTTTCGATATTAATTCTATGCAAACCATCCATACTTCATCACTAACTCATGAAATTGAATCGTATGGAAGTCATGATGATTTAATACAATTTATTAAAAATAGGTATGACGAACTTTCAATTGGTGGTGTTTGGATTAATAGGGATGTTGTTGGGCCTGACAATCCAAACGAAATTATTTTTATGGAACTAGAAAATGAAAGCGGAAGAAATGAAGATTGGGATAAAGAATTTGATGATAGAGAACAGCTTTCCATATATTTATCTGGCCTGAGTACATATGCAAAATTTTTACGCTTTGTAAAAGATTTTAGAAAAAACGAAAATGAAATTTTTAATTATGAATATATCAATATTGATAAACTCATAATTAAAATTTCTATTAGAAATGCAATGGAATTTGCAATGAAAAAAGATTATACCGACAATTGGAAAAGCGAAATGCACGAAAAATTTTGTTTTTGGTCTTACCAGAATTGGTGTGATGAAATGGAAAAAACAGGATTTAAAATTTCTCCCGCTTCACATGCTTTTAATAATAAATGGATTATTGAAAATAGATTGAAAGGCAAAGTTTCTTTTTATGATTTAGATATGAAACCCATCGAGTTCCCTGTTACGCATATGATTTTAATAGGAGAGAGAAGGATTTAATTTTCCTCTATAAACTCTTTGAAAAAAACAATTTAATCTATTAAAATGGCTCAACAATACGACAGGATTATTAAAGAAAATATTCAAGATATTCTTCTAGAATTTTTGAAAGAAACTACAAATTTGCAATTTTCAAAGTATGAAGTTATATATCCAGAATTCCCTGTAACAATTAAACGCATTGCAGATTTTGTTGTAAAAGCTAAAAGTTCATCTCAAGAGGAAGAGATTATTCACATTGAGTTTCAATCTTCGAATGATAATAATATGGTAAGCCGGATGTTAATTTATTATGGTTTACTTCTTGAAATTTATCAAATCCCAATCAGGCAATTTGTATTTTATTATGGAAAAGAAAAATTAAAAATGGATTGGGAACTAAAACACAAAAACCTTCATTTTAAATATGAAATGATTGATTTACAATCTGTTTCTTATAAAAAATTTATTGATTCAGAAAAACCAGAAATGGTTTTATTTTCTATTCTTACCGATTTTGAAGACAAAGATGCGGGATGGATTATACAAAAAATTATTACAAGGATTAAAAATTTAGATACAAATACTGCAGATTTTAACAAACATTTCATTCAGTTGGATTCTTTATCTGTATTGCGTAATTTGCAGGAAACAGTTATTAAAAAACAAGAAGATATGGCATTAATACTTGACATCAAAAAAGATTTAAGATTTAAAGAAGGGAAAGAAGAAGGGATTGAGAAAGGAAAAGAAGAAGTTGCTAAAAATTTGTATGCTAAAAGCTACAGTATTGAACTGATTAGTGAGGTTACAAAACTTTCTATGGATTATTTAAAAAAATTGCTGAATATTAATTCATGAGTTTAATTTTATTTTATCAAAAATAATCGTTTAAAGCTCACTTCAAAATTTGCAATCTATATCCTGTTCCGTGGATGTTTACAATTTCAATTGAAGGATCGGATTTTAAATATTTTCTCAACTTTGCAATAAAAACATCCATGCTGCGGGCATTAAAATAGGTATCATCATGCCATATTAATGTTAAAGCTGCAGACCTTTCTAAAACCTGATTTATATTTAAGCACAATAATTTTAATAATTCTGTTTCTTTGCTTGTTAATCTTATCGATTCGCCATCTAATTTTAAGCTTTGATGAATTACATCAAAATCGTATTTACCAATTTTGAAAATATTTTTTTCTTCATCATTTTCCTTATTTTTTATTCTTCTTAAAATTGCTTTGAGCCTGAGTAATAGTTCTTCCATGCTGAAAGGTTTGGTCAAATAATCATCAGCACCAATTCTTAAGCCTTCTAAAGTATCTTCTTTCATTGAACGAGCTGTTAAAAAAATAATTGGGATTTCTACACTATCCATTCTTATTTCTTTTGCTAGTGTAAAACCATCTTTCTTCGGCATCATCACATCTAAAATACAAGCATCGTATTTATTTTTTATGTAAAGCGATAAGCCTTGCTCGCCATCTCGTGCAAGGTCTGTATCAAAATTTTTCAAATTCAAATATTCCTGAAGTAATTGCCCTAAGTTTTGGTCATCTTCTACTAAAAGAATTTTGATCGCACACATATAATATTTTAAATTAATTGTTTAAATGGCAAAAAGACTTCAAATAAACTCCCCTTGTTCAATTGGCTTTCAACTTTTACTGTTCCCTTGTGTAACTCAATAATATTTTTTACATAACTTAATCCCAATCCAAATCCCTTTACATTATGAATATTACCAGTAGGAACACGATAAAATTTATCAAAAATTTTATTTAATTGTTCTTTAGTCATTCCCATACCATTATCCGAAATTGTTATAACCAAGCCATCTTTTTTATTAAAAGTTGCGATTTCAATTTCAGGATTAGATTCAGAGTACTTGTTAGCATTATCAAGTAGGTTGTGAATGATATTAGTTATATGAATTTCGTCAGCTTCAATAAAATAATTTTCAGCATCTAATTTTAATTTCACCCTTCCACCTCTTGATTCTATTTGAATACTCATGTTTTTAAGTACTCCTTGAATAACTTCATGAGCATTGATTTTTTCAAAATTTAGTTTTAAATCACCTTTATCGATTAATGCAGTTTGCAAAACTTTTTCAACTTGCTTACCCAACCTTATTGTTTCATCTTTAATTATTTGTAAATACCTATTTAAGCCTTGAGAATTCTGAACATCTTTATCTTGTAGCATTTCGGTAGCAAGTGAAATGGTAGCAATAGGTGTTTTCAACTCATGCGTCATATTATTTATAAAATCATTTTTAATTTCTGAAAGTTTTTTCTGACGGAATATTGTGTTGAGAGCAATATAAAAACATAATAAAATTATTAAAATCAATATCGCAGAGCTTGTAAAAACAAAACCCATTTCCTTAAAAAATTTATTTTGCTGGTCAGCACAATAAATTAATAAATAGCCAGACTCGTTTAGTAAATCATTTGGGAAAAGCGGTACTTTAAACATGTTCATTTTATTTATCTCTTGCCAATTGGAATAAGAGGTAAATACAAAACGATTGTTTTCTTCTTTAACTGCAAAAAAATAAGGCATTTGTATGCCTTTGTTAAAAAATTCAATTTTAATTAATGAGTCTAAAATTTTCTTATTTACCCTTTCATTTAAGGCACGGGGTTTGTTTGAAATTTCATCAAAAACACCTTTTATTAAATCATTTTTTTTTTGAATGTTTTCAAAATTCTCTCTGAGATTAGATTTAAAAGCATTTAAAGAATCAATCTTTTTTCGCACTACTTTATCCTTCTTCCTAAGTAAGTTGGTGTTTTCCAGCTTTATAAATTCCGGTACTCTTTCAGATGAAATGTAATAAGCTAAAACAGAATCTTTTTCATCCTTCCATCTTGTAATATTTTTTAATATTTGAGTGTTTGTTATTTCATTAGGATCACTTTTATTTTTCACTTTAAAATTTAATAAAGCGTTGTTATGGTCTATTATATCAAAAAATTCCTTCTCTTGACCGAATGTTGAATTAATTATTCGAAGGGTATCTAACCATAAAAAAAATGTTGCATCCTGATCATTTTTGTAAATATCGGATTGCACTTTTTTTATTATACTGCTGGCATTTAAATCTTTTCTTGTTGGGATATAAAATTGGTTTATATTAAAATACTCATGGTTATTTTTAAAAAAATATTTTAATTGGTAATTTTTATTTTTTAATCCCTGCCGTTCGTTTTTATTTTCCTGACTAAAAGTTATATTTTGATTTTGTTTAATCTTTTGTAATTTTTTTGATGCGAGAATCAATACTTCATATCTTTCAAGGTCTCGCACCACCGATTGCATAGCCTCATGCACACTTTGATTAAATCTTTCCTTCCTAATTTCAACTGCTTCGCCAATCCAATACATTTGAAATCCAACTAAACACACCAAAGCAAGTGCCATTAATGCAATTATCCATTGAATATCATTTTTTTTCATTATCAACTCATTACCTGTACAAAAGTAAATGCATTGTTAAATAAATGATTTTATTTAACAATATTTAACATTAATAATGTTAAATAAACTAATTACTCCCCTCAAAAGTATCAATCTGCACTCCCTATAATTTTCATGATTTAACTATTTTTACGAATAATATAAAAACATAAAATAATTCAATAAAAATATTAATTGATTAGGTCGTGATTTGGAAAAAGCTGATGAGATATCAGCAGCTTTTTTATTGTGGAAATTTAAAATATTTGAAATAGGTACTTAATTTATATTTAGTGATTTGACGTTTACATCACAAAAGCAACATTTTCGCTCTTATGATTTGTCACTTTTTTCCTCGATAAAAAAAGTAACCAAAAAAATCAAGAAATTCCGCAAGCTATCCGCACACATACCCACCTCTTGCCCGCCTGAATTTCAGGTTTACACCTTCAAATTCTTGCTTTCTTGTACTCATAACATTGTTTTTTTGTTCTTTTCAGAATAAATTATGTAATTCCTAAATGCCTATTTAAATAAAATATTTCTAAATATTAATTCCAACCTCTTATTAAAAGCCTTAGAGGTAATTGTATTTTTATTTAGACTAAATTTTTTAAAGAATGGCATTAGCGATTTATTATTACTGAGTTTAAATAAATTTGTGAGATAATTTTTTCTCAGTTAAAACCTTTAAAATAAATTTTTAACTACTTTTAACAATCTTTAACGCTTCATTAACTATTTCATAAATAACAAAAGCTTAATATTGCTAAAATTCCTTTTGAATAAAAATATAAAAGTTTTATGCTCTAGATGCAACCTTTAATAAAAAAATTTAATCCTTAATTAGAAATGATAACTTTTTGAATTAAGTATTTAATAAATGCTGTAACTTAAAATATTTAAATACCTCTTAACAAGTAAATATTAAAAAAAAGTTTCTATTTATAAATTACAAATAAATTATTGATTATCAGTAATTTTTATAATAAAGATATTGATTATTATTTTACTCATTCAAAAATAAAATAAAAATATTAGTACCTTGTATTGCAAAGTAGTAAATTTGTTTTACATTTGTATCGAAGCTATTAATAGCCTCTTAAACTTAGCAAAATGAAAAAGATTAAAATTTCAACATTTTTATTAGCCTTGAGTTTATTCACGATGAGTATGGGTTTTCCATATAAATCTGCAAGTGAACAAAATTCGGTTAAAATTGGCAAAAGTCATTATATGTATGCGGGCTTTATGTCATGTTCAGTACAACAACCTGAAGCAATACAAAAAGTAGAACCTGTTTTAAAGGATTGTACAAAAACGAATGACACTAAATGCAAAATTGCTGGTAATATAGCTGGTCAATCAGCTTTGATTATTTTCAGTTGGGTAAACGAAAAAAGATAAGCTTTTCCCTTTTCGGAAACAATATCCGACGGAAGCTTATCTTTTTATATCTACTTTAACTTTCTCTTAAAAACTCAGTTTTAAACCTTAGTTTTATCTAATTCATTCCACATCAAAGCACTTGCTCCAAGAACTGCAGTATTTGCTCCTTCGAGACCAGAAGCTAATAATTTTATTTTATTTCTGAATATAGGAAACATATATTCTTCCATATATTTTCTAGTAGGTTCGAACAATAATTCTTTTGATCTGGTTAAACCACCAAATAAAATAATTGCTTCAGGGCTTAGTATAGCGACTAAATCAGCTAATTTCATTCCGAAAATTCTACCTGTATATTCAAAAGCTTCCAAAGCAATTTTATCACCTCTTAAAGCTGATTCCGTTATCATCTCTGCAGATAATTCGTGAAATGGAATATCCCTTAATTCACTTGGATCTGGATAATCTGCTAATAATTTATATACTGTCCTACAAATACCTGTTGCAGAAACATAAGCTTCTAAACAACCTCTTCTACCACCGCCGCACGTTCTTCCATTAGCATTTACAATAACATGACCAAATTCACCAGCATATCCATCAGCTCCATAAACAACTTCTCCATTAACAACTATTCCACTTCCTAATCCAGTACCTAATGTTAGTACCATGAAATTTTTCATTCCTTTTGCAACACCAAACTTCATTTCTCCAATAGCAGCAGCTTTGGCATCGTTTGTTAACTTTACAGGAATTTTATAATTATCCTCAACAAGTTTAGCCAATGGGGTTTTATCAGCCCATTTTAAATTTGCAGGTTGTTCTATCAGTCCTGTATAAAAATTTGCGTTTGGTGCACCTATTCCTATTCCTAATATATTAATAGATTCTAAAAAAGGTGATACCATTGCATCAATGGTATGATAAAGCCTAGGTAAAAAAAATTCGATTGGCTCCTCTGCCCGTGTTGCCATCACACTATTTGCAAGGCATTCTCCATCCCTGTCAACTATTCCAACTTTTGTATTTGTTCCTCCTATGTCAATTCCTAAAGTAACTTCTTTTTTAAGCATATTAAAATAAATAATGAGGGGAATAATTAATATTTGGCGAATTTATTAATATGTTTTCGAAAAAACATAAAATTTTGCAAATTCCATTGATTACTTTTTTAAGGCTGGGGTATATTAGAAAATCTCAAAATAAAATCATAAAACATCTTCTTTTATGATTTTATTATTTGCTTATTACTTTCTGTCTTTCAAACTTCTTTGTAAACCTAAGATTGTATTTCTCATGTCAGCATTGTTCTCCATCATATCACATACTGATTGTATAGCATGAATAACAGTACTGTGGTCTCTACCACCAAAGTGGTATCCTATTGCTTTTAAAGAAAAAGCAGTAAACTCCTTTGCGAAGTACATGGCTATTTGTCTTGGCACCACTATATCCTTTTTTCTAGTTTTGTCTTTCAGTTCTTCAATATTAATATTAAAATGATCAGAAATATGTTTTTGAATATAATCAATAGTTATTTCTTTATTAGAAGGATGAATAATATCCTGAATTGTTTTTTTTGCAAGGTCCAAATCGATTTCCTTTCTTGTCATTGATGCCCTGGCAAGCAATGAAATAATAACTCCTTCAAGTTCCCTTACATTTGTATCAATACTATGAGCCAGGTATTCAGTTACATTTTTAGGCATCATTACACCTTCGGTCTGTAATTTTTTTTCTATGATAGCCATCCTAGTTTCTAAATCCGGCTGTTGAAGATCGGCAGTAAGCCCCCATTTAAATCTTGAAAGCAAACGATCTTCCAAACCTTGAAGGTCTTTTGGAGGGCGATCACTTGTCATTATAATTTGTTTTCCTGACTGGTGTAAATGATTGAAAATATGGAAAAATATTTCCTGCGTTCTTTCTTTTCCTGCTAAAAATTGAATGTCATCTATTACCAATACATCTACTTGTATGTAGAAATTGGTAAAATTCTGCATATTATTATCTCGCACAGCATCTATAAATTGATTTGTAAATTTTTCTGATGAAACGTACAAAACAAATTTATCCGACATATGGGTTTTAATGAAATTACCAATTGCCTGAACAAGATGTGTTTTTCCTAATCCTACCCCACCATACAACATTAAAGGATTGAAAGAAGTAACACCAGGTTTATTAGCAACAGCTAAACCAGCAGATCGTGCTAATCTATTACAATCACCTTCAATAAAATTTTCAAATGAGTAATTTGGATTGAGATATGATGAAAGATGCTCAAGACCTAATTCGCGAAAATCGAAAGGGCTTTTGTTTTTTTCCTGATTTTTATCGTTTTTGTATTCTTTGCCGTTATTAAATGAACTTTGATTTGCAACAGAAGTATTGATGGGTAAATTTACAACTTTGGGTTTACTTTTATCCACTCCACTATCAATTATAATAGAGTATTCTAATTGGCCATCTTTTCCAATAACGTTATCAATTGCTTTGCGCAAAACAGGAACATAATGATCTTCTAACCATTCGTAAAAAAACTGACTTGGTACTTGGATCGTTAATATATTATTAACAAAACGGACAGGAACAATAGGCTCAAACCAGGTTTTAAAACCTTGCTCGTTCACATTGTCCTTTATTATTTTCAAGCAATCATTCCATGCCGTCTTACTGTCTACTGACATCCCGTTTGATCAAAATTAATGA